>Ga0210408_10000133_pt1 | contig 117736 bp, 98 predicted proteins | sample IncBWH4MmetaG_FD_155471 | JGI IMG/M metagenome (GOLD analysis project Ga0210408, IMG submission 155471) | Forest soil microbial communities from Barre Woods Harvard Forest LTER site, Petersham, Massachusetts, United States - Inc-BW-H-4-M | ecosystem: Environmental > Terrestrial > Soil >...
CGATGACCTTGACCGGCACCGTCGAGGGAACTACATCCAGCGCCGGACTCCCGTTGACCAGGATGCGCAGATTGCTCAGCGTATAATCGCCCGCCTCGGTCAGCGCCGGAATCGGCAACAACAACGGATCCACAATGGGCGTTCCACCGTTTTGGTTGGCGAGCGGAAGTGTAATGGTTCCAGTCAACCCCGGGCCGGAAAGCTCCCCGGTCACTTGAAAAGAGCCGCCCAGAAACTTGGCCACATCGGCCGAACTCAGCGGCCCCGACGCTGTGCTCACCACAATACGAACGCCGGCTGCCGTGTTCTTAGGTATGGTTGGATTGGCCGGTTGCACGCTCGCTGAGATGCCCTGTACCTGCAGCTCCAGCTCGCCGATCTTCCGCAATGGAACCTGCGTGGGGCTTTGCGCATGCATCAAGCCCGCAACAAACCCCAACAGAGAAACTATGATCAGCGATGCACGAGGGCGCAACCGTACCTCCTCCACAGGACATGAGCAGAGAAAAAAAGGGCCTAGCTGTATTTGAAATACAGTTTTTGTCCGTATCCGTACAAATTAGAGGACTTTAAAAATCAGGGGGAGTTCAGTGCATTCTATTTTATTTTCTGCAATTGTCAAAAAAACCTTAAAACAAATAAGTACATTACCAGGAAACTATCTCACAACTTGTTCTCCAGCAGCGTGGCAAATTCGGTCAAGGCCGCCGAATCTACACCGGCTTATTTATCTGCTTTATTTATCTGCAGATGGCTACAGAATATCCATAACCAATGCGCTTTCTCTGGAGTTCCCGTATCCTTGGCGTATCCTTGGCGTATCAAAAAAGGGGGGGTGTACCCCAGGCTGAAATGTTAAACATTCTGATACAGCTCTTTTTGGGGCAGCTTCATGCGTTCACATCGTTCTCCGCCCTTTGCAGATTTCGCAAAACGGAGCTCAGAGTCAAAGAACACACTTCGGCACTCACACCATGAGCGCACAAACAGCGTATCTGACCATCCATATCGTCGCAACATTTGGGGGTAAATTCTCAAGTCTCATCTTGCTCGTCCTCTGTAGACTTTGGTTTTCTTGAAAAAATAGCGCAGCTCTCTCCCAGGACCCATTTCTGCTCACATTAAATTCTAAATGTGAGACGGCGAGATGTGCGCCTGTGCGCTTGGCCTGATTGCCCGTCTTTGGGAGCATGATTTACGATTACCAACTCGATCATTCGGAGGAAGCGTGAACATCTACGGAACAGTAGGGAAAACTGCGAAGATCAGCACGGCTGCTCCAGGCAGGATTGCTGCCGCGGCCTTGCTCGGCTTGATTATCTTTTTGGCAGCGCCGGCCTTCGCTGTGCCTTGTGAAAGTTTGAGCACTCTGAAGCTGCCCGACACCACCATCACATTGGCCCAGTCCATTGCTGCCGGAGCCTTCACTCCTGCGAGCGGCAGACCGGCCTTTAAAGATCTCCCTGCCTTTTGTCGTGTGACCGCAGAGGTCAAACCCGCCAAAGATTCCGATATTAAGATTGAGGTCTGGATGCCGGTTTCGGGCTGGAACGGCAAGTATCAGGGCCAAGGCAATGGCGGCTTTGCTGGGGTGATTGGATATCCGGGAATGGCATTTGCGGTAAGCCGGGGGTATGCAACAGCCGGCACCGATACTGGACACTCTGGAAGCGCTGCCGATGCCAGTTGGGCCTTAGGACACCCTGACAAAATAATTGATTTCGGGTATCGCGGAATCCACGAGATGACTCTCAAGGCCAAGGCAATCATCCGGGCCTTTTATGGAGATGGTCCGCAACGCTCTTATTTTGCCTCTTGCTCCAATGGTGGTCGCGAGGCATTGATGGAAGCCCAGCGCTTTCCTGAAGACTACGATGGCATCATCGCGGGCGCACCTGCCAACTTCTGGACGCACATGTTGATAGCCGGTGCTTTCGACATACAAGCCCTGCAGGCCGATCCGGCAAGCTATATTCCGGCCAGTAAGATACCAGCTATCAGCGCCGCAGTGCTCGCTGCCTGCGATGCCCAGGATGGCGTTGCCGACGGCATCCTGAACGATCCGCGAGGATGCCATTTCGACCCGGTCGCGCTGCTTTGCAAAGAAGCAGATTCCAATAGTTGTCTCACGCCGCCACAGGTCACGGCACTAAATAAGATCTATGCAGGGCCGAAGAATTCCAAGGGTGAACGGATTTTTCCAGGCTATTCACCGGGAGGCGAAGAAGGAATGGGTGGTTGGCCAAATTGGATCACTGGACCAGCGCCGGGAAAGAGTCTGCAATTTGCCTTCACAACCGGCTTCTTCATCAATATGGTGTTCGACGATCCGGCATGGGATTTCAAAACACTTGGTATCGATGCTGGAGTAAAGATCGCCGATGATAAGCAAGCTCGCACTCTTAACGCCACAGATCCAAATCTGAAAGCTTTCAAGGCCCGAGGGGGCAAACTCATCATTTACCACGGATGGAGCGATGCGGCGATTCCTCCCCTTAATGCCATCGATTATTACAACAGCGTGGTCACTACCATGGGTCCCCAGGATACCGATCGTTTCGTGCGCCTCTACATGGCGCCCGGAATGCAACACTGCGGTGGAGGTCCAGGGCCCACTTCGTTTGGGCAGTTCGGCATGCCCAACGCGCCGACGGACCCCCAGCACAATATGTCGGCCGCTCTGGAACAGTGGGTGGAGAAAGGCATCGCGCCGGACAAGATTATTGCCACAAAATACGTGAGCGACCTCAATCCGGCGCAAGGGGTAAAGATGACCCGCCCCCTGTGTCCGTTCCCGCAGATCGCGAAGTATAAGGGTACTGGCGAAATAAATGATGAGAGCAGCTTCGTGTGCGTGCAAGGCAAGAAGTAGCGGCAACCGCTCAATTCGTGACAATGAATGATTTCGGCATGAACAGGAAGCGTTCTGTCTTGATCCGGCAGCCGGGAAACATTTTTCTTAATTTTCGCTTGGAAATCCAGGTTACATCATATTCATAGGGTCGCTTCCATAGCCAGCCGTTGAGCGTGAAATAGCGCAGGAACTTAGGTGTCAGCCAAGAAACAGGAAGCCAATGAAGGAAGGGCGTAGTCAAATGAGGATCGATGGGGAAGAGACGTGATGGAGTCTGGCAATATATTCTTTTTCCCACGCGCATCATCTCTTGCGCAAATTTGAACTGGTTTTCTTCGCTTCCAACGTGCTCGATGGCGGAGTTCGAGAATGCCAGATCGAATGAGCCGTCTTTGAAGGGCATCGCGCAACCCGAGCCCATGATGTACTCAAACCCTTCCGTATTTTTCGGGACGTTGACGTTGATGATGGTGACTCCATCGCTACGTCCAATAATCGGCCACGTGTAGTGTTCTCCACCAACATCCAGGATAGTCCGGCAGGATTGATACTCGGAAACAAAATTCTTGAACCGCCGCTTACGGAAATATTTCCGCACCGGCATCTGGAAGTGAATAGGCTCCATGAATTGAAAAGATTCTACATGAATTTTTGCCGACACAGAGAAAACGCGGAGGCGCGGAGAAGACAAAATCAACTTCTTACCACTGATGACGCTGATCAACTGATTGACGCTGATAAACCGAAAAACTTTGCAACACAGCGCGGCAAAGTCGCAACCAAAAACAAACCTTTGAAACACGGAGGAACCCTTCGCCACGCTCGAGGGCAGGCTCCGGAAGCGGAGGAAAACCAAAACCCTTAACCACGAAGGAAGCCCCAGTATCTCTGCGCACGGATGACTTTGCGTAACGCGGGCCAGTATACTGATCGAAGAACAACTGGGAAGCGACCGATAGCAGTTGCAAGACAAGCTTCTATATTCTCCCGGGTGTCTCGCAGTTCCGCTAATCACCATCCGGTCATGTATTCATGAAGATCGCCATTGACGTGCACAGCCTGGGCACTCAGGCTGCGGGAAATGAAAGCTATTACCGGCAGCTCCTGTGGGGCTTGACTGCGGACAAAACCGACAATCAGTACACCCTTTTCTACACTCACCAGGCGGCGTTGCGGGAAGCTGCCAGCAATGGCCGGTTTAGCTTCACGCCAATTCCCTCCAATCCTGTCACTCGGCTGTGTGTCTCTCTTCCGCGACTGCTGTCAAAACTGAAGCCTGACGTTTTTCATTGCCAGTACATTAAGCCACCGTTCGGAAAGACCAAGACAGTCGTGAGCATCCACGATCTGGCCTACGAACACTTTCCTAAATTCTTTCATCCCCTGGAAGTGGTTCGAATGAAAATTCTGGTGCGGGCAACGGCCAGACGCGCCGACCATATCGTGACGCTCTCCAGATTTTCTGCGCAGGATATCAGCGACAAATACCACATCGCTCCTGAGAAGATCACCGTAACGCACCTCGCCGCTGCGGACTGCTTCCGGCCAAGAGACAAACAGCATTGCCGGGAGCACTTGGCCCGGGTCTATGGAATTAATGCCCCTTTCATTCTTTATGTAGGCCGGATTCAAGCACGAAAGAACCTGCCTCGGCTGGTTGAGGCCTACGCCCGCGTACAAAAACAAGGTTTGACAGCCAAGCTGGTGCTCGTGGGCAAGAAAGATTGGCAACATGAGAGATTGCTTGCGAAGATCGAACAGCTTGGATTGCGTTCTTCCGTGATCTTTCCCGGATATGTCTCTGCAGGCGACCTGCCGCTCTTTTACAATGCGGCTGAAGTCTTTGTATTTCCCTCAGTCTTTGAAGGCTTCGGCTTACCTGTGGTCGAAAGCATGGCTAGTGGAGTACCGACCATTACTTCTTATGGCTCTTCTCTGGAAGAAGTCGCCGGGGACGGAGCGTTGCTGGTGGACCCCTTCGACGTATCCTCGATGGCAGACGCTATACAGCGGGTGGTTGGAAGTCAGGAATTACAGAAACAACTGGTGGATCGCGGCTTGCGTAGAAGTTCAGAATTCAAGGCTGAAGATCTGGCACTAAAAATTCTTGATGTATACCGCTCTCTCTGAAATCCAACTGGGTGGAGAAGACCCGCCGAGCAACTTTCAAACTCCAATCGCAGTACGGCTCCTGTGGTTCTCCCGGAGGGCGGCGAGATCTGCTTCCACCATCATTTCCACCAACTGGCGAAAGTTCACTTTGGGCTTCCAGCCTAAAATGCGGCGGGCTTTGCTTGCGTCACCACACAGATAATCGACCTCCGCCGGACGGACCAGCTTGGGATCGATTTCAACATATTTTTTCCAGTTCAGCCCCACATGCGAGAACGCCATTTCCAGGAGTTCTTGAATGCTGTGTGTCTCGCCTGTAGCAATCACATAGTCGTCCGCCTCCGGCTGTTGCAGCATAAGCCACATGGCGCAAATGTAGTCGCCGGCATATCCCCAATCTCTGTGAGCATCAAGATTGCCCATCTTCAACTTGTCGGCCAGCCCCAGTTTAATCCGGGCCGCATGCTGCGTGACCTTTCGGGTCACGAATTCGCCGCCACGCCGGGGCGACTCGTGGTTAAAGCAGATGGAAGAGCAGGCAAACAACCCATAACTCTCGCGATAGTTTACGGTGATATGGTGTCCGAACACTTTGGCTACGCCATAGGGGCTACGCGGATGAAATGGCGTCTTCTCAGTCTGGGGCTTCTCCAACACCTTGCCGAACATTTCTGAGCTGGATGCCTGAAGGAATTTCGACTTAGGGGAATGTTTGCGGATGGCTTCCAGAATGCGCAGCACGCCTAAGCCGGTAACGTCAGCGGTGAGCACTGGCTGGTTCCAGGAAACGGGGACAAAGCTCTGAGCGGCCAGATTGTAGACCTCGTCGGGCTGGATCTCCTGCATGGCCACATCCAGAGAACCTTGGTCGGTCAGATCGCCTTCGACAAAATTGATGCGGTCAACAATCGTTTCAATACGGTCGTATTTTTCCAGGCTGCTTCTCCGTACAAGCCCATAAACCTCATGGCCCTTTTCCAGCAAAAATTCGGCCAGATAAGAGCCATCCTGTCCCGTAACTCCTGTGATAAGTACACGCATGTTCGGCTATTCCCCGCACTGCCCTGCGAATGGATGGTGAGAATCTATGTCTTTAATCATATACTGAGATCATTGGTTTTGCTGCCCGTCTAGGGCAAAATCCCTTTTTCAGCTATTTCATTCTTCAAGCCACCTGATGTTTTCAGGTCGCACAGACCATTCCACGCATCTGCGCAAAGATTCCTCAAAAACCACGGGAGGAGTCCATCCGAGAGATTTTATTTTTTCATCGGAAAGACTGTACCTGAGATCGTGTCCGGGGCGGTCTGCGTGAATGTCTACAATCTCATAATCCAATTTCTTTCCTAAGGTCTTGGCGATGAACTGGGCGATTTCCAGGTTGCTGCGTTCTTCCCCGGCGATATGGAAGGTTTCACCACACTTCATACAGACAGACGAGCCGGTTTTGTTTTGCCCTTGTTGCAATCGCAGCAAGAACAACAAAGCATCCGCCTGGTTACGGGCATGTATCCACTTGCGTGAACCGATAGTCCACCTGTCACCTTCACGTCTTCCATGGATGATGACTTTCTCGTCGTGCAAGATCTTGCGTATGCACATAGGCACAAATTTTTCGGGATGCTGGCGCTCCCCAATTAGATTCATAGTTCTTGTGTTGGTCACAGGCAGCCGATAGCATCTCGACCACGCATACGCCAGCGCTTCTCCCCCGGCTTTGGAAGCCGAGTAAGGATTCGACGGCCTGATCGGGGATTCTTCAGTGAAATCCACTCCGTTGGGCGCGGGGCCATGAACTTCATCGGTGGAGACATAAATGAAGTGTTCCACCTGTAATTCCCTCGCTGCCTGGAGAGTATTCATGGTTCCAAGCACATTGGACATCACAAAACTTTCAGGATCATGGATGGAGCGTTCCACATGCGTCTCCGCGCCGTTGTGAATGAAGTATCGAACTCCCTCCAAAGCTTTCAGGACGCTTGCCGGATAAGCAGCGCGAAAATCATGAAACACTATCTTCAGCCGTGGATTCCCTTGCCATTCCGCCAAGCGTTCCAGTGACCCGGCATAACTCAACCGATCTAGTCCCACGATGTCCCAATCGGTATTTGCCATCAAGTGACGGACGATATGCGCTCCCGCGAATCCTGCTGCTCCAGTACAAAGCACCTTGTCTCTAGCCATCATTCTCCTCGTCTTTTGTTTCCCATTTCTTGACCAGACTTGATCCGCGTGACATGCATCGCTGCGCCAACAGCCCTGGCTGCGGCCTGCAAGTAAAAAATGCGAACCATGTTTACTTCATCAAAATCGTCTCTTGATAAACAATGTTGCTTGAGAGCGGTGAGGCGCACCATTCGGCCAGAGTCTGGGCCTTCCTGTCCCGATCGGATGTCGTGACAGTCTTTGCGTCAATTGGCCACTTTATATCAATTGCCGGATCGGCAAAATTAATGATCCCTTCTGCTTGCGGATTGTAGATGGCAGTGCACTTATATTGTACTTCGCAATCATCGGTCAGTGCACAGAAGCCCCGGGCGAAGCCATACGGGGCCCAGACCTGCTTTTTGTTTTCCGCCGATGCTTCAGTACCAATCCACTTACCCAGTGTAGGAGAACCTTTGCGTATATCGAGGGCCACGAGGAACGCAGTCCCACTGGTGACGCGCATGAGCTTGCCCATCGCCGGGTCCCATTGAAAATGGAGCCCTCGCAATACACCTTTGCTCGACCGGGAATGATTGTCTTGTAAGAACTCCGTCGGCAGTCCCATGTCCCGGAATTGATCGGCACGAAAAGTCTCCATGAAGAAGCCCCTGGGATCTCCGAACACCTGGGGAACAATGACCACTACATCATTGAGGTGCACGGATTCAATGGTGAAGGGCATTAAAGATTTTTCTCCTGGTTGATAAACGGTTGGCGTGCCGCACCGCTGCTGGCGGGCCTGTCAGGAAACACAAATTACGCCCAACTTTCGCCACCGCAAGTGAAAGATAGGCAACCTGATATTCGCCAAGATAAGATCAAAATTACTCACTAAATTAACACAATTGCAGACTCTTAAGACAGCCGGGCCGATTTGCGGTAGTGGCGTATCATCGTGTTGCTGGGGGTGAACTTTGATCGCTACTCGGGCATCTAATATTGGGCTGAAATTGGATCGTTCATAATTTTGTCTCAATTTTTGTATCAGTTTATGTGTCTTAATACTTGTGTTGTTAGTTGTGCGTGTGGTAACTTTATTTTTAATACCTAAGCCGCTTTGATTTTCAAGTTGTAACCGGCTTATAATCAATGGTTTGGCCCCCGCTGTTAACGAGGGCCGGGTTGATGTTTAACGACGTGCTTGTTGAGTTTCAAGGCCCTTTACAGGGCCGCGAGTATCCAGATTGCGACAATCACTAAACAGTCGTCGCTCTGGAAGACAAATACCATGATCCTCGGCCTACGAGTCCTCATGGTTAACCTCCTTCCTACCGGGAATGGAGTTACAGATGGGCCTTGTCAGAGGCCCATCTGCTTTTTTATCACATCGAATCAAATAAGAATAGTGGAAATATAGGGCTTACGTGAGGGGGTTATGCTGCCAGTAGTTCACCGATTGACCAAATGTGGTCTGTGACCTTGGCTTCCATGCATGGGGTGACGCGGAGAGTTTGATGGACGCGGCAAAAATTGTAGTAAGCGAAGTGCAGAGCAATAGCGGCAACCAGATTTTCGAACTTCTTGCTGAAAGCATTGGTGAGTCGCGTAAAACGCCTCATGCTCATGCGCATGGTTAGATTCTGCCGTTCAACGTGACTCGTACAGATGTGATCTTCATCGGGATTGCCCTGCATGATTTTCACTATCGTTTCTATTATCGGGCTCGGAGAATATTTTGTTGCGCTGTCTTGCTGGCCGTAATCGCCATAAAGTTTCACGAGCTGCGCGAAGTCAATGTCAGAGCCGAAGGATTGTTCCACAGCATCAGCATAAAACCGAAATCCGTCCGCCGTTAACTGCATTCTGCCCTCAACGCGATCTGCCAAGTCAGAGATAAACCGCTTGGTTGTTCCGGCAGTACGCTTGCCCACAGCAAAGCAGGGAACAAGTTTTGTAACCGGGTCAATGGCCACAAAGGCCCAGGCATCGCCAAATTCTGCCGGGTCGGTATCGCGGCAGCGCTTCTGTTTCTTTTGAACGAAGCACCAAATTTCATCGGCTTGAATGAACTCGCATTTAAGGCCACGGAGTTTTTCGTCCATCAAAGTCATACAACGCTGGCCAGCGGCAACAAGCAAATCCATAATCGTGTTGCGGGTGATTCCGGTTAGTCTTTCAGTGCTGCGGATAGAGCAGCCCTCAAGTAAGCAGTGCAGTGCCCTTAAACCTGCTTCGGTGCCAACCCGCATGGTGCCTAGCGGTGATTGCGGCTTGGGGTCTGAAAAAGTGGTTTTGCAGGACGTGCAGCGGTAACGCTGAACTCTCTGGCGGCCATAGCGACCGAACTTCTTAACGGTTGTGTGCTGGCATTTAAGACATGTCATTTCGGCTTGCCTTTTCCCGCGAAGCAAGCCGATAATGTGATTGAAGGTCGGCATTGCGGCTAACTCCGCGATGTTGATTTAGGCCCTGATTTCGGTTGCCACCGCGATCAGGGCCGTTGTCTTACTGGAATAATAATACTTAACCCCCTCATGTAATGTCAAGGGGAATCGTAACAAACCTTCTTGCTTTTCTAAACGGGGTCATGTATATTTAGGCCATGCCAAGACACAAAATGCCAGACAGCGTAAAAGAGTATTTCATACGCATGGGGCGCAAGGGCGGAAAACTCGGCGGGAAGATACGAGCCGACAACATGACACCTGAACAGCGCAGCGAAGCTGCCCGTAAAGCCGTGCAAGCCAGATGGTCTAAGCGGAAACAGGCATAGCAAAGGCCCCTTGCGGGGCCTTGGTCTTACTGGCGCGGTTTTTCGAGCGGGGGTCTTTCAGGGTTGAGTCGATGATCTCTGGCAATGCGGACTCCGCCGTACGTCCGCCAGTCTTCGTCCTCGATAGTATGCATACGGTCAGTGACGGCATGACTCAATTGGGCTTGCAATTCGCGGACAAGGCCGCACAGTTCATGCATCTGGCCCGGACGGAACAGGCCCGTATGCTCGATTGCATAGCAGTTGCCAACAATGGAGTTGAAAGCACGGTTGATGAAGTACAGCGCAGTGTAAACGCGGAATTTGTTACTCTGGTTTCCAGCCATTGCATCTCCTAGAGTGGTGCTTTGGTTAGGGACTCGCTAGCGGTCAGACGCTGGCGGGTTCCGTTCACCTTGTACGCTGGAATTAGAAGCGAAGCAATAGCGAATAGCGGATAAAACCGGGGCAACACAGTCTTAAGACACTACCCGATTTGCGAAAACTGATGGAGCAGCCCCCTCTCCCCTTGGACAATAAATTCACCTCTGCTGACTGGAATCTGGCTACAATAAAATAAATTTGGCACGCGTGGGTAGGCGCGCGTCGCCGAAGGTCGTCTATATGGCGATCCATTACAAATGGGCGATCTGAGCGGGCCAGTGCCATGCTTCAATCATGAAGGATTCAGTCCAAAAATACGACGTGGCAATTGCGTACCGGATTTATCCCAAAGTGGCTAAGCCCGCTATAGGTCTCCCTTTCAGCGATGATAAGTATCGGCTTTCAGAAGTCTGCCTGCAATCTCTTCGTCGCTCATTGGGAAGTATGCGGGCCAGGATATGGGTCCTTCTCGACGGTTGTCCGCCACACTACGCCGATCTGTTCCGCAAATACTTCAATCCTGAAGACCTAGTGTTGCTCCCGTTGCAAGGGATCGGAAATTATCAAACCTTCAACCGGCAGATCGAGATTCTCCTGGGACAAAATGACGCGGAACTCATCTACTTTGCCGAGGACGACTACTTTTACCTGCCCGATCAATTTCACCTGATGACTGATTTCCTTCAGGCTTATCCAGATGTCGATTTTGTCACGCCCTACGACCACCTCGACTGCTACACCCTGGAGTTGCATCGGAAACCCAAATGGCTTCGTGTATACAACAATCATCATTGGAGAACAGCAGCCTCGACATGCTTGACCTTTCTTACGACCCGGTCAATTCTTAAGCAGACGGAGCGTGTCTTTCGCACCTATTCCCGGCGTAATTTTGACTCCAGCTTGTGGTTAAGCCTAACCAAAGAAAACTTGATGAGACCGGTTGATTTGGGGCGTTGGGCTGTGCGGCAACGGCATTTAGCGAAAATTGTGGCAAAGGCCTGGCTGTTCGGATTTCCACAAATCATATTTGGAAAACGACGAAACCTCTGGGCGCCAGTGCCGGGCATCGCCACCCATCTGGATGCTAATGCATTGTCACCCACCATAGATTGGCCAGGGCTCATGCGGGAGCAGGCGCTCTTAATACCAGAGGACGTTGTGGGCCGGTTGTAATTATCGTGGAACAGCCACAAACAACAGTTGGCCCGCAAATAGCTTTGGAAATAATAAGCGAAGATGACGGGTAGCTCTCCCGCCAACCACCGGATGAAAAGAGATAATGCGATAGCCGGATTCTTCGATAAGCTCGCGCGCTGTTTTCAAGGTAAAAAAACGCAAGTGGGTAATATCGAGGATCCCCCCGGTTTGGTAGTGAAATCTACCCATTAACAGATTAAGTCTGATTCTCAGGTTGGCTATGTTCGGCAGAGAAACAACCACCCGTCCCCCTATGGTAAGCACTTTAGAGATTTCTCGCAGTGTGTTCCAGGGGTCTACCAGGTGTTCCAGAACATCGCCACAGAGGACCGTATCGAAATCCTTGCCCAACATGCTGGACCATCCGGGCCGATTAAGGTCATAAACCAACACCCTGTCACACCATTTCTTGGCATGGCCGGCAGCCTCTGAATCAGCCTCTATGCCGGTAACAGTGCAACCGCGCTCCGCTAAATGCCTGCTGATAAATCCATCAGCGCATCCGAGTTCGAGGATTCGACGGCCCTGGGCAGCCAGATCAACCAGAATTTGATTGCGTCCGTATTTTTCCCCAAGTGGAGTGTGGTAGCGCAGCGCACTCAAGTTCGCTGTATTCATCTTCCCTTCCACTGAGTCGCTTTACAAAACTTCAAAACGATCATTGACATATTATCCCTGCGCAGCCAGACAAAGGAATCGGAGCGACTCTTCTTATGAAACTTCTATTGCAGTCATCTCCTTGTCAGCTTCGAGGACACTCGAATGGACCCTCGTCGGGTCTTCTCCCGCTGCTAGCTGATAGAAAAGTTCCTCGTATTGATCCGTAATCCGCTCCCAATTGTAGACAGTACGGATCCGCTCAGGAGCCCGACGCCGGTAGCTTTCCGCCAATTCCGGCTTACTTTCAATCAAATGGATCTTCTCCGCCAGATCCTCCGCATCGCCAAACAACAGCCCATGCCCTCCGAGCACTTCGTCGCTGAACGGGTTTGCATGTGCCAGGATGCAGTTTCCGTAGGCCAGAGCTTTCAAGAGCGCGGGGTTGGTGCCTCCCATCATGTGGCCGTGGATGTAGGCGTAGGCGTTGCAGTGCAACTCTTTCACATGCTCGATGCTGTCGACATGCCCCAGAAAACGCACTCGATCTCCGGAGTTTGCCTTAAGATCGTGGACAAACTGACTCTTGTAGTTGGCGTCTCCAGCGATGGCGAGGATACGTCTTGTCGGCGCCTTCTGGAACCCTTCGACGATCAAAGCTGCATTGTTTTCCGGCACCAGCCGGCTGGCGATCAAATAATAATTGCCCGGCTCCAGCCCATATTGGCGCACGACCTCCGGATTGATCGAACGTTCGATGTTGCCACCATAGGCGATGCACGCTGAAGGAGTCTTAAATTCTTCCAGATACAGCCTGCGCATCGCGTATGCGTCCGTGATGATTCCCTTAGGAAGGATCTTTCCGCAAAGTTTGGCATTCAGATAGAAGTAAGCTTTGCCAGCCCGTCCCCACTTGCCTCTTTTCCATTCGATTCCATCCACATTGATCGCACAGTTCTTCCTGAAGATCCGTGGAATAATGCAATGGAATGCGTTGGCCACATTGGTTACCAGCATAGCGTCAACGCCCCGGCGAAGAACGTCGATCATGCAGGCCAATGTGTGAGTAAATGTACCAAGATTTTTTGTCTCGACGCTCGGCAAATAGATCAACCGAACGCCGTTGTAATGCGAAGGCCGGTCACGAAACAGTGACCTCCGGCAATAAACAATGACCTCATGTCCCCGCTCAACCAACCGGGGAGCAAGTTCGATCAAGAAAGTTTCCGTTCCGCTATAAGTCGAAGGGATACCCCGGCCACCAAAGATCGCGATGCGAAGCTTGCGCTTGTAAATAGGATTCTCTTTTGTCTGTACCGTCATGCCGTCGCAATTTTCTTGGCGTTGTGCTCGCTCGTTTTGTCGCTCCACTTGTAAATCGAAAGAGCGCATCCGATAAGCCCAAGATGGACCCAAGTGAACGCCAGCAATGTTCCTTCAGTCGCTTGAAATGAGATGCAATAGACCAGACCTGCAAAAACCAGCGCCATCAACTCCGGATTGGACTTGCGTTTCAGGACCTTTCGCGCACCAACCGCCAACAACACCAGGAAGACCATGAACACGCCAAGACCGGCGACGCCTGTATCGTGCAATACACGCAATTCGGTATTTGAGATCCAGCCTGCATCGACGTTTGGATCTATTTCTGCATAGTTGAACGTCAACTGAAAGCTGGAAGTGCCATTCCCGACGATTGGGTGCTCAAAAACATCATTCATCGAGACGAAAATGGGGAGCAGTCTTCCCTTGGTGGTGTCGTCGGCCGCGATGTCGGAGACTTCTAACGAACGGAACCTTTCAGCGTAGATCGGCAACAGCACAGGCACGAGGACCATGGTGATGCAAAGCATGGCCGTGGCAATGGAGACCAGGATCCGCCGGTTCACCAGCCGCCTTCTCATGCCGTAAATCAAGAGCACCACAAAAGTAAACGATGTTGCCAGAAGAACAGCGCGGGAAAGACTGATCGCCATGGCGACAAACGTGACCGCGAACCCAAACAAATACTTTCTGCCTGGCTCCTTCAAATACATCGCCAGCATCATGATTGAGCAGGCGCCGCAATAAGCCCCCAGGATGTTCGCCTCGTACTGCGTGCCAAATGTCCCGGGGACTGCATCGTACTGGCCGATCTCCATCCCGAACTTGGTCCCAAAGAGCAGGTTTGAGAAGAAACAGAGGATAGCATAGGCCGATTCACAGGCCCCCACAGCCAGTATTATCTGGAATGCACGTCGAAACGCGGAAGTGTTGTTAACCAATGCGCGCAACAAGAAATATGGAAGAATGACCACCACTTGTTGCATGGCCCACTTGGTGGTTTGACCGGGAGCAATGGAGGTGAACACAGAGCTCACCATGTTCAGCACGATGTAGGCGGCCAGGAAGTAATCAGCAACGATCCACCGAATTGTCACTTCCGACTTTTTCAACCAGAAAGGCAAAGCCACACAGACGAGGCCGGCAGCAATATGTTCTGGCCGGGCTTTCAAACCACCAATTTCGACATAAAAACGCGGCATGGCAGCCGCAATTATCAACGTTATGATTGAGGCCCCTGGACTTCGTGCAAGACAATACACCGCGATCGGGGCCAGGACAGCACCGGTCACCAGCATGCTGGTCGCGCCCATAGTCTCGGCCGACCAAGTCAGCGCCACAATCATCGCCGTTAAAAATAGAACCGGCGTTGGATTTGGAATAGATGTGATTGAAGACGAGCTTCTCATTTAAAACGAAGTCAAGTCCTGAATTTCCAACATGGCCAGAGGTCTCAAAACACTTCTCGTTTTAGCTTTTGCAAAGACACATCTGATTGCCCGCGCATTTCAGACGAAAAAACCGTAAAAACAGGTCGCGGCCGCTCCCGATGCAGCAAACTTCGAGAAGAATCTGGAGTCAGTCTTCTGATTATATACTAAGAATTTTCTGCTCTATTAACTGTCTCATGACCTTGTTGAGGCAATCTCGCCAGTCCGGCAATTGAAAATTAAAGGTGCGCAGTCTTTTCTCGTTCGATAAAACCGAATAACGGGGTCTTCGGGCCGGAGTCGGGTATTCTTCTGTCGATATCGGGACGACTTGTTGGACTTTCAATTTTGGACCCAACTCAGTTTTCTTTGCTTCTTCGAAAATTGAGCGGGCAAAGCCATGCCACGACGTCTGGCCGCTGCAACTCGCGTGGTAGACGCCACAAAGCCCCCGGACGTAATCATAACTGTTCGAATCGCGCTTCAAGCAATTTTGCAACACGGCAAGAGTGGCATCGCCTATCGCGGCCGCTGATGTCGGGGATCCAGTCTGATCATCGACAATACGAAGCGAGTCGCTTTCGGCCCCGCGTCGCAGCATGGTCAACAAGAAATTTCCGCCGCGTGGCGCGTAGACCCAACTCGTGCGCAAAATAACATAGGCCCCGCCAATTGCCGCCATGCGTTGCTCGCCTATCAGTTTTGTCCGGCCATATTCATTCAGCGGAGCCGTTTGATCTTCTTCCAAATAAGGAACATTCTTTTGGCCATCGAAAACGTAATCTGTTGAATAGTGCAGCAAGATCGCCCGGCATCGTTTTGCCTCTTCCGCCAGAATTCCCGGGGCAATGCCGTTGACACGCATCGCCAATTCGCGCTCCGTCTCGGCCCGGTCTACCGCCGTATAGGCCGCCGCATTGACAATGATCGCCGGTTGACTGGAACGCACCACTTCGCGAATTGAGTCTTCAGACCCAAGGTCCAATTGCGCGCGGACCGGGGCGATGACCTCGCCGAATGCCGGGAGTCGCGACTGCAATTCAAAGCCAACTTGGCCGCTGGCTCCAATCAATAAAATGCGGATTTTTTGAGATTTGGACAAAGGCTAAAAGACCGGCAATTCCAGAATTCGACGCAGATAGTCACCGTATCCGTTATTCAGTTTTGCGGCAATCGTGCGGACTTGTTCTGGGCTGATATAACCCGCCCGGCAAGCAATCTCTTCCGGACAAGCCACTTTCAGGCCCTGTCTTTTTTCAATGGTTTGGATAAAGGAGCTGGCCTCGAGCAGGGAATCATGCGTACCAGTGTCAAGCCATGCCATGCCACGGCCTAGAATCTCCACTTGCAACTCGCTACGATTCAGATACAGGCAATTCAGATCGGTAATTTCCAATTCTCCGCGCGGTGACGGCTTCAACGAAGCAGCGTACTCGGCAACATGTTGATCATAAAAATATAATCCGGTGACAGCATAAGGCGAGCCGGCCTTCTGCGGCTTCTCCTGGATACTCGTAGCCCTGCCGGATTCATCAAGTTCAACGACTCCGTATCGCTCCGGATCACTGACGGCATAAGCAAAAATTGTGGCGCCTTTCTCTCGCGCGCTGGCCGATTGCAACGTTGCGCGAAGATCATGCCCATAGAAGATATTGTCGCCCAGTACCAGGGCGCACCGCTCCCCAGCAATAAAGTCGCGCCCAATCAGGAAAGCTTGCGCCAATCCTTCAGGGGCGGGCTGCACCGCATAGCTGATGTTGATGCCCCACTGCTCTCCGCTTCCAAGCAATTGCTCAAACCGGGGTATGTCCTGGGGCGTGGAAATCACCAGGATTTCGCGGATGCCCGCCAGCATCAACACGCAAAGCGGGTAGTAGATCATCGGTTTGTCATAAACCGGAAGGAGCTGTTTGGAGACCGCGTGCGTCACCGGATACAAGCGCGTGCCTGCCCCTCCGGCCAGCACAATTCCTTTTGTTCTTGAACTCATTTCAGTTTGACTATCTGGTTATCTTGCGCTTTGGTATTGTACTTTGATCCACTCTCGATAACTGCCGCTGGTCATGCCGGACACCCATTGTTCATTGGCAAGATACCACTGAATGGTTTTGCGGATGCCGGTCTTGAAGGTCTCGCGCGGGGCCCAGCCTAATTCCCGATTGATCCTGGCAATATCCATCGCGTAGCGCCGGTCATGACCGGGCCGGTCTTTTACAAACTGAATCAAGCTGCGATAGCGGTATTCTGCAGGCCGCAATTCATCCAGAACATCGCATATCGTATTGACCACCTCGATGTTCGACATCTCCTGTCTTCCCCCAATGTTATATGTTTCACCCGGAATGCCGCCGTCTAATACGAACCGGATGGCATCGCAGTGGTCCATCACGTACAACCAGTCACGCCGGTTCTCTCCGTCGCCATACACCGGAAGCGCAGCCCCCTTGATGGCATTCAGGATCATGAGTGGAATCAGCTTTTCAGGAAACTGCAAAGGACCATAGTTGTTCGAACAATTTGTGGTGAGTGTAGGCAGGCCGTAGGTGTGGTGGTAGGCGCGCACCAAGTGATCGGATGCCGCCTTGGAGGCCGAGTATGGGCTGTTGGGCGCATAAGGCGTTAGCTCAGTAAACGCCGGGTCTTCGGGACCCAGGGAGCCGTACACCTCATCCGTTGAGACATGCAGGAAACGGAAATTCCCGCGTTCGCCATTATTCAAAGTTGCCGAGTAAAGGCGGGCCTCTTCGAGCAGCTTAAAAGTCCCTTCAATATTCGTCCGAATAAATTCAGCGGGGCCGACGATTGACCTGTCTACATGGCTTTCTGCTGCGAAGTGCACAACGGCTCGCGGCATATAAGTTACGAACAAGTTGCGGAGTAACTCCTGGTCACAAATATCACCCTGAACAAAAGTGTATTTTGGAGTTCCTTGTACACTCGAAAGATTGGAAAGATTGCCAGCATACGTCAACTTGTCCAGGTTGATGACGGAAGCGTTGTCCGTTTCTAACCATCGCTGGACAAAATTAGAGCCAATAAATCCTGCTCCGCCGGTTACGATGATCGTATCTGCCATAAACTATAAGAACCACGAACACAGCAAGCTGCGGACGATGGTTTGCTGCAACCTATGCACCTGTCTTTCCCGCAGACATTTTCGTAAAGCATCCACTCCACATTCCTTTATATAGCGCCTTCACCCTCTTCAATTCACTCCTGAGCAGATAACCGGTGGTGCGGTAAGCCAGCCACCTGCTCAAAGAAAGAACAAATAACGGCCAGTATTGGCGGCGCAGGTGTTTGCGCGCAAACAGAATACTGTTACGAGTGCTGTAAAAGTCCCTGAATTCTTTCCCGGCATTCTTCTTTGTAACATACGAGTCCTTATGCCAGATCACAGCAGCAGGCACATAAACGGCCTTGAATCCTGCCTGCAACGACCGTACCGACCAATCAACATCTTCAAAGCCGTGAAAGAACATCTCATCAAGCAAGCCAATCCGCTTGACTACTTCAACCTTGATCAGAAATGCGCATCCGGTGATGAACGAGACCTCGCGGGTCTGATTATATTTTCCATTATCCCGCTGGTGGACTCCTAGCATCTTGGGAAAGCTCCACCAGGTTTTGTGCACTCCTCCTGCGCACCAGAGCCGGTCAGCAGGTTCAAAGAAATATATTTTCGGATTCAGAATCCCTATTTTCACATCACTTTCGGCGACCTGCACAAGCTCACTCAGGAAATTTGGGGCCACCACGGTATCGTTATTGAGCAATAGCAGATAGTCGGCGCCGCGATTGAGCACATCACAAATTCCAACATTGTTGCCGCCGGTAAAACCCAGGTTCGTGCCATTCTTGATCAGCCGTATTTCAGGGAAAGTCTCGATGAGTTTTTCCGCCGAAGAATCGATGGAACCGTTGTCTACCAGGACAACCTCATGATTCGAGTAGTCTAACTTTCTCAGAGAAAGCAAGCAGTCTTTGGTGACCTCATAGCTATTCCAGTTCAGAATGATTATGCCGACTTTTGGTTCATGGTCCGTCATGGCATCACTTAACTGAAAGCGTGACTTCCCCGTAGGCGGGACCGCACTGCGATTCGTTCGCGTGGCGTAAGCATCCAGAACCAGGCTACAACCGCCGACAAGACGCAAATCGCGCCCGCCTGAAAGATCTTGATCCCCAGCTCCGTCTGAAATGTGGCGGCCAAAAAAGCAATCATCGCCCCGGCCGTCATCAATGGCAGCTTTGCAATGGCAAAGTTACTCTCCGGCAGCAGCCGGCGAGAAAAGAAAAACAGAAGAACAGAATCAATCGTTGCGCGCAAGAGCCAGGCTATTGCAGCGCCCCGGATACCCATAGTTTTTACCAGGGAAAACAACAAGACCAGATACACAGGCAATTCAAAAAGATGAAGCTTCGCCGTAATGTCCGGCCGGCCGGCGCTTTGTACGTGAACAAATGGCACCTGCGACAGACTGTTAATAAAGATCGCCGCTGCCAGCCACCGGGTGACGGATGTGCTGTTCAGGGCAAAATCATTTCCCAGCCAGAATCTCAGGATTTCAGGAGCAAAGGTGATCAAAAGCAGCGTAATCGGGAATAGCGCGATAAAGACATATCTCACACCGCACTCAACCAAAAAAGCCAGGCGGCTGCGGTCTTCAACGCCCGCCGTTGAAAAGGCCGGAAACAAGACCCCTGCTAATGCACCCGGCACCAACAATAACTTTGTAACAACTTCATAGGGGGTAGCGTAATAAGCCACGGCCGTAACTGAAATGATGGCGCCAATAACAAAGCGATCAAACGTGATCAACAGCGGCCCAACCACATTGCTCACCGTCATCCAACCGCCGAACCGTAGCAGTGGACCGACCGCCGAAGCGTGAAAGGAACGATTCTGTTGCAGGCCAGGAAATGCTCGAAAACATGCCCAGAGGTGGGCGACACCTGCAAGCGTGCGACCCAATACCAAAGTGGCCATAATTGGTACCAGGCTGCGAGAAAACGGGAGAACCAGCACCGGCCCCAAATAGGTAAAGATCCCCATCGGCACCCGAATGGCCGTCGCCAACCGGAACTGCTGTAGGGCCTCCAAGACTCCGCGCAAGCCAGCCGTAATGACGACAACCGGAATGGCAGCGCTTATCCAATAGAATGAATGCAAGGTTTCTCGTTGCAGTGCTGGAGGCACGCGCAGGAGGCGCTCGACTAGCCACGACGAAGAGCCCAAAGCCACAGCAAAACCAACCACGCCAAGGCAAGCCATCAAAAGAAGCGATGTCCAAACCAGCGCTGGAATTTCGTTGAGCCGCTTTTGCCCCAATTTTTCCGCAACCAGTTTGGTAAGGGCCCTGGAGAGTCCCAGATCAAACAATCCGAAGTATCCTATGATCGCCCAGCCCAGAGTGATGATGCCCAGCCGGTCTGTTCCTAAATCACGTTTCAGAACTGGTAAACAGAAGACCGCGATCAAAGCCGGCAGGCATGTACCGATAAAATTCCAGACAGTATTGCCCGCCAGCAAACGGCCGCTTGTAAGATTTTCTGGCGTCGAACCGGCATTCGCTTGTTCCGCCGCTCGCTCTGCTACGGTAGAAAAAGTTGAGGAAAGACGCTTCATTTGGGTACGAAATGGGGTCTTCGCAGTCAGCGACCAGAACCCCGCAGCACTTCCGGTATGGTCTTCAGCAGGATCTTCAGGTCCAGGAAGATGTTCCAATTCTCAATGTACTCTAGATCAAGTAAGACGTTTTTTTCGAATGAAGGATCGTGGCGAGCCGTTACCTGCCAGAGACCTGTAAGACCGGGAGTAACGTCCAGGCGCCGCAGATGTTCCAGATCGTATCGCTTGAAATCATCTACCGGATGCGGGCGGGGGCCGACAATGCTCATGTCTCCTTTCAAAACGTTGAACAGTTGGGGCAATTCGTCGATGCTGAATTTACGCAAGAGGCGCCCAGCCCGTGTGATTCTGGGATCATTGGAAATCTTGAACGTTGCCCCATTGCGTTCGTTCATGTGCCGGAGACTGTCTTTACAGGCATCCGCATTGGCGATCATGGTACGGAATTTGTAACACCGGAACTTGCGCCCCTTGCGCCCAACCCGCCAGGCGCTGTATAGGATGGGTCCCTCCGAATCGAGCTTGATCGCCAGGGCAGCCAGCAACATAAGCGGGGACGCTAATGCCAAAATAGCCACGGTGATACTCAAATCCATGACGCGCTTAAGAAAAAGACCAAAAGCGGGGATGGGCTGGCGATTCAGTTCTAAGACCGGGACCGCGCCGATGTAATTCATGGTAGCGCCGATGGCCAAGCCACCGTAAAGATCAGGAATGACCTTCACGCCGATCCTTTCCCGCCGGGCCTCCAAAGCAACCTCCATCACCAGATCACGGCTGGTGCCTGGCGTGAAGTAGACCTCGTCAATGAAATTTTCCTTGAGAATACGCGGCAGTTCTTCTGGCACTCCCAGCCAGTTTTGGCATTGTGCATGGTCCACATAGCCACAGAACGTTTTTCCCAAATAGCTATGGTTTTGCAAATAACGTTGAAAGGCCTGACCCACCGGGCCAGCACCCACGATCAAGACATGCCGTGCACCAATTCCGCGTTCGATCCTTTTCAGGTTATGCCGCTGCATCCAGTAACGCAGCAACACCAGGCCCATCAAGCTGAACAACAGGGTACCGCCGAATGCCATCCGCGGAACTGATCGCTCATGGGCCAGGAAAATGACCATGATCGTGAGCATCGACGACAAAAGAAAACTCTTCAGGATCCTCACTCGGGAAATCTGGGCTGAGTGTAAAGCGGTTTCGGTATAAAGATTCTGGGCCGCATTACAGGTGACAGTCAGGATTGCATAACAGACCAGGAAGCCCAGTAACCGCAATTGCGGCAGGTGGGTATGAAAGATAGCCACACCATGCCACAACGCGCGCAAGATATAGGCCAGAAACCCCGAACCAAAAACAATGAGAGCATCAAAGACCGCGAAAGCGACCCCTACGCCTGTGCCAGTCTCATGAAGCGGACGCGTGGGGTGATTGATTCCAAAATGAGACACCTCCGGAAACGTCTCTTGTTCTGTAATCAATTTGGGGGTTGCGGACACTAGAGCCTCCTGCCTGGGCACCCTTTCATTGTTAGTTGGACATCTGATGATTACGTTTGATGCGCCACGGCCTGATCACGCCACCATAGATCTGCGCCAGCAGCACCCGCCGTGGGTCTTCCTCATTCCATCTTTCCCAGCGACGCTTTAACAAAACTCCGCAGCACGCCAAACCAGCACTCAGGAAGCCTCCCACAAGAATTATGAGTAAAGCCCCGGGATATTGCCGTTCCGAAACAGACGGCGGATCAAGAACTTTGACAGTGGGAATTTCCTTGGCTTCCTGAATTCTTGCCATCTCATATCGCTGTGTAAGCAATTCAAACACCGTCTCGTGGATTTTTGTATTGCGATAGAGGTCCGACCATTGCACACCCAATAAGGGCAGGTTCCTGACGGAGGGATAGGGACTGGTCGGGTCTTGGGCGTTTTCAGTCGTCAGTCGTCCGGAGTTCATCTTCTTCAGTTCACGCTCCAGTTCGGCAACACGGGCGCGAAGACTTTTTACTCGGACGTTGTCGGTGGAATATATCTCTTGAAGCGATTCAAGCTGTCCCTTGGCGTCGATCAACGCGCCTTGTAATCTGGCGGCGGCTTCCACCGAAACCCTGGTTTGTTGTGGGATATCCAGGGCCATATTGCTGCTGGCAAATTTACTGAATTGCTGCTCTGACTCGCTGAGGATTTTCTTCTCGTCGGCCAGCCGCTGCTCCAGAAAAATACGCTCCCTCCGGGCCGAGGAAGTCGCTACTTTGGCCATGACCCGGTCAAGCTCCTCTATATAGGCGTTGGCCAAATCACTCGCCAGTTTTGGATCGCGGTCACGAACGGTAATCGTCAGGACACCGCTCTTTTTGTCTTCCGCAATCGTTGTGCGTGAAGTCAGTTTCTTCCGGGCATCCTCCCAATAACTGACCGAGTAGCGATTGCGCAGATCAAAACGGCTGACCAGGCTGTCCAGTATTGTCCGGCTCTCAAGTACCTTCCCAAACAATGCCCCGGTATTTTTACCCCCTCCAAGCAGATCGCCGCCGCCAAGCAGGTCACCAGCAAAGCCGGCCGCACCCGACATTCTCCCGAGCAAAGGCCCAGCCAGGCCGGCCAGACCCGAGGAACTGCCTTCGGGTGGCATGAGTTGGGCAGTGGCCTCATACTTGCGAATACGAAAGGTGAGAGCCGCTGATATCAGCAAGCCCGCCACCAGCCATAAACCAATCGAGCGGCGCTGCGACCAAAGGTGACTTACCGCTTCTACCCAGTTTGTCCCGTGCGAATCAGGCGTCTCGATGCTGTGACTGCCATTGTGCTCGATGTGGAGTTCTTTTTCAGTTTCCGTCAGCGGCATCAGTCAGACTCCGATAAAAGCATCAGGGTGGCCTCCTCAATCGCAGGCCCTGGGGTAGAATTCATCACTTCAGCTCCCTTCGCATTCGCCAGAATGCGAAGGACCCCTAACGCCGGATTTCGTGCTGAGCATTTTGTAAACACGGCCTATAGCGACAAAGTTGCTCCGAGCTGCAAGAAAACGAATGGGCTTGCAGTCTATGGTATCACCCGTTACTAAATAGGCAACTCCTGGGGGCAACTGCTCCGGCAATCGACTACATCCTCGCCGATTTCCCAGGAACCCTCCACGCATCCATAGAAACCGTTGCTTGCCCTTCAGTGCCGGGCGCAAACCTTCCGAAGTCGGTGCTTCCAGCGCACAGTTAGCCCAATAAGCCGCAGGACACGCTCTTAACGTGCCGTGGGCTACCCTTGACTCTTTGGGAGCCGTGACCAGATTGTCTCTTTGGAAGACAACACCTGCCTGGAAACAGGGGGATCAAAAATAATATTTACCATCTGTCATTGGCAGCTCCAATTTCAGTATGAGATCCGGCGCAGCTCCGTAAGGTCTCCCAAAAGACCCACCCGCAACATCATAAATCTAGGGCAGTTAGAATATTTAGGATACATCACAGCCGTAAAATGTACATCAGAAAAGGGTCGGATGACTCATCCAGGAAAAGGCGCCCTTTTCATGGAGCGATTGCACAGCTACGTGGTTCGAAAACGGGGTCGGAAGCTCTTAACCCGACGACCCAGAATTTGCCCCGCGATTAGAGGGTCTTTCAGCCACGTGCTCAAGTCACGGCGAATAATCTCACACGCAAATCGGCGTTCGACTCTGGTTGCTTTCTGGCGTTGGAACTCCAAGAGGTGTTCCGGCCAAACAGAGGTTGTCGATTCGGGAACATCAGGTAGTTACCTTAGGCTATGACCACGTGACAAGTTCGCAAACTTCCTCCAATATTGGACAATAAGAGTTTGACTGAGGCCCGGTTTCTCTTGGATACTGAGAAACCCGTGAGCTGGCTATCTCAGTGCAAAAAGTACATGGAGGCTGAATGAGGATCTCTGTGATCGGTTCCGGATATGTCGGCTTAGTAGCTGCCGCATGTCTTTCCGAGCTGGGCCACAATGTAATTTGCGTGGACAACGATGCTGACAAGATTGCGGCTTTGAATTCCGGCGGAACCTTGATCCACGAAGATTATTTACAGGAACTCCTTTCCCGCCATCGCGACAGCAGGCTCACCTTTTCCACCTCCATCGAAGATGCAGTAGCGGAATCACTCGTTATCTTGATTGCTGTTGGGACCCCTCCCTCCGTAAATGGAGAGGCCGACCTTTCGTATGTTGAGTCCGTCACCCGGGCCATTGCCCAATCGGCAAATGGATACAAGGTGATTGTCGAAAAGAGCACTGTTCCTGTCTACACCAACGAATGGATACGCCGGGCCATGGTGCTCAATGGCAATTGCGGCGAGGAATTTGATGTCGTATCCAACCCTGAGTTTCTTCGTGAAGGTACCGCAGTCACCGACTTTCTGTATCCGGACCGCATCGTGGTTGGCGCCAACAGTGACCGTGCGGCACGCGTGTTGCGGCAGGTTTACGGCCCTTTAATTGACGGCAGCTATTCCCAGCAGGCCAGCGCAGTTCCCAGGCCCGAGGGCACCAGGCCTTTGCCCCTCTATGTTGAAACTTCAGCCCAGAGCGCAGAACTCATTAAGCATGCCTCCAATGCCTTTTTAGCCATGAAAATCTCATTCATCAATGCCGTGGCCGATGTTTGCGAAGCAGTCGGTGCAGACATCGAAGAGGTCGTCAAGGGCATCGGCAGCGATTCCCGAATCGGTTCTGGCTTCTTGCGGGCGGGAATCGGCTATGGTGGATCATGTTTTCCAAAAGACGTCGCCGCATTCCGCTCGGTCACCCGCGAATTCGGATACGAGTTCCGGCTGCTCGACGAAGTCAACAAGATTAATGAAGAACAACGGCAGCGGTTTCTAAAAAAAGTGCGCGCTGCCCTTTGGACCCTCAAAAACAAGCGTGTTGCAGCGCTCGGTTTGGCCTTTAAGGATGGGACCGACGATGTGCGCGAGTCTCCTGCAATTCAGATCATCAAGAGTCTTCTAGAGGAGGGTTGCCAAGTAACAGCATTTGACCCGGCAGCCATGGAGCGCGCCAAAGGGGTTCTGGGCGACAAGATCACCTATGCTGAAGATGCCTACGCTGCCGCCAAGGGCGCCGACGCCTTGCTGATCCTGACTGAATGGAAAGAGTTTGGCAATCTTGATCTGGCGCATATCAAGGAACTCTTAAGCTACCCGATCGTATTGGACGGGCGTAACCTTTATCGCCCGGAAGACATGGCAAATGCCGGACTCAATTATTACAGCATGGGGCGCGTCCCCCTTGAGATTACCCGCCTGGTTCCGATGAAGCCGCAGCTCGCCCGGCACGCCAACGGCAAGAATGGCAATCATAAGTCCAATGGAATTCATAAATCCAATGGAGTCCATAAGTCCGTCGACCACTAACGAGGCCAGGGCTTCATGTGGTTTTTCAATTACTCAATTATCCAATTACAAAATTCTTGATATGGAAAAGGGAAGCAACATAAAAAGCTGCTCCCCTTTCACATAGCTGTTACGCACCATCGCCTGAACGCAGTACTCGGAAGGTGCTTCCACCATTGGACCAGACAAGCACCAGAGCATCCTGACCTTTGGAGATGCTTCCAAGTTCGCGCTGCACATCTGCCGCGCTTTCCACTTTGTGACGATTAATTTCCTGAATCACATCGCCGCGGGAAAGACCGGCGTCATCGGCGGGGCTGCCCGGCTGCACATTGGCAACCACTGCGCCATGAATATCACCAGGGAGTTGCAGTTGATCGCGCAACTCCGGTGTGACATTCGTCAACCCGACACCCCAGCGTGCCTTTCCATGCTCTTCGCTGGAATTTTCTCCAACTTGTCCCTTGCGGTCATGCGACTCTTCCAGCATGACCGGCACGGTCATGCTCTTGCCATCGCGAAGCAATCCCAAATTGACTTTGGCGCCGGGACGGTTTTGACCAATGATCACCTGAAGCTGTCCGGCCCCACTCACCTTCTGGCCATTGACCTCGGTAATTACATCACCCACTTTCAACCCAGCCCTGGCGCCGGGAGAATCCGCCTGCACCTGGGCCACAACCGCGCCGGTGGTCTGGTCCATGTGGAAGAACTTCGCGTTCTCCGGTGTCACGTCGTTAATGCTGACCCCGATATAAGCATGGTCAACTTTGCCGTACTTGATCAGGGTTTCAACCGTGGGACGTGCTATCTGCGATGGAATCGCAAATCCCATTCCTGAGAACGAACCCGAGGCAGAGATAAGGAAGGTGTTGATTCCAACCACCTGACCTCTTGCATCCACCAGGGCTCCACCCGAGTTACCAGGGTTAATGGCAGCATCGGTCTGAATGTATTCGCCCGGCTTGCGGGGATCGTCGGAATAGGGATTTGCCCGGTTCAGCGCGCTCACAATTCCGCGGGTCACCGTAAAGCGGAAACCAAAGGGATTGCCAAATGCCAGCACCGTCTGTCCTGGATGTAAGGTGGTTGAATCCCCCCAAGGGAGGCTCACCATGTTGGAGGTGTTGACTTTGATGACTGCCAGGTCCGTCATCGGATCTGCACCGATCAATTTCGCCGGTAACACCCGCCGGTCATTCAAAGTCACCCTGATGTCGGTGGCGTCTTTGATTACGTGGTTGTTAGTAACGATGTAGCCGTCGGGCGAAATCACAATTCCGCTGCCCAACCCGTGCTCGATCTGCGGCTCACGCGGCCCACGGCGTCCAAACGGATTTCCGAAGGGACCAAAAAACTGCTGAAGCTGGTCCTGGTCTTGCCCTTCGACAAATGTGTCAGGCCTGGTACGCGCAGTCACAGTAACGTTGACTACAGCAGGGGTTACGTGCGCGGCCAAGGTTTCCATCGCGCGATCCAATGAAAGCAGCGCACCGACTGTATTGTCGTCCAATGGGGCGGCCGCGGGAGTGGCGGTAGCCGCAATGGCCCCGGCCGGTTTAAAGAGTTCATAGCTTGCGAAGCCGGCTGTCATGGCCAACGCAAGCACTGGCACAATGATGCGGCGACGCATTGTTGACTTCCATCTCTGGATTGTTGCGATACTCATTTGTTTCACCTTTTCTTTTTGATTCGTATTAACTAATTAATTAGTTATAGCTGTTTGTTCGATTCCATAAGGCCAGCATTGCATGCTGTCCGGTTGTTCCTAGATTTTTCTGGGGTTGACTTTCTCCGAATGACTCGACGCGGCATTCGATGCAACCAGGAAGCGTACTTGCCAGACTTGTACCTGCCACTCGTCCTGTCCCTGGCTCGTCATGGTTACTACAAATTCTTCACGGGCGACCCAATAATCTGAATAGCCCGCACGCAGCATCCTGGCTGGACGCGTCTTCTGAGGAACATGACCGCCGGTATTACTGTAGCGATTTGCGGGCTGGGCCGGGGCCAAATTGGCCTGCCCGACGCTGGACTTCAATCCGGCGTCAACTACCCGCGCTCCTAATCTATTGGCCATCGAAGGACCAGGATTGTTTTCGATCACGCCCGCCCGCACGGTCGCGGTTGTAGTGGCCGGGGCATCCGCTGAAAAACTTACCAGCAGTGGTGTTTGTTGCGCCGAAAATGCGCACAGCAAAGCAAACACAACGACCAGTGGGATCGCCGGCTTCCACAGTTTTATTGTTCTGGGCCGCTCAAGATCCAGAATATGCGCTACCCGTGATGAAAGCTGGCTGATGCGGCTGACCGCCGCCTGGGCCAGCGCAATCTGCCGTCTCAGGAAACTCTTCTCCGCTACCCGTGTCAGGCATCGTGCGTAAACCCGGGGGCTGGCCGTCTGGACCAGGACAGCATCGTCACAGGCCACCTCCCGGTCAAGCGAGAGCCTTCGTTCAATCCACCACACCAAGGGATGAAAGAACAAGACCGCTTTCACTATTTTCTGCGCCAGATTGGTCCAGTCATCACGGCGCCGGAGATGTGCCAATTCATGCAGCAGGACGTGTTTCAGCTCGGTTGTCGATATCTCCTCGAGTAACCATGCGGGAAGCAGTATCGCAGGGTTCAGGAACCCAACTGCCGTGGGCACGTCCAGCTTGCTGGAAACACAGACCAGCACCGGACGAGACTCGTGGAAACGTGCCACGATCTCCTGTATTTCAGGACCAAGAATTTCTGGATCAACCGGGAGGCAGCTCTTGCGCAGCTTGTGTACATGCCACAAACCGGCAGCCACGCGCGCCAGCCCTGCAAACGCGATCGATACCCAGACACTGAACGCATATACAGCCCAGGAAGCCGGAATCGTAAACAGCCCATGGGAAGAAGACGATCGCGCTGGAGAGGAGACCAGGCCGGTCGTCCTGCCCAGCCCGTGCAGAAATGGCAGCACCGCTATGGCAAGCAGGGTTGAAAACCATACTATGAATCGGGTCCCAGAGTTTCGCCGGGGAAGGAGACGCAGCAGGAGCCAGACCGTCAATGCCAACAGCGTGCCTTCAACCAAGGCGTAAATCATCCGCTCAACTGCGGCTGGGGCGAGCACATGAAAATCTACGAGCATGCTCATGCTTTTTCCGTCCCTTCTTCCACCAGTTGAGCGAGGCGCTTCAACTCTTCAGCGTCAATGCTCTTGTCCTCAAGAATGTTGAGCAGTAGTAATTCATGTGAGTTTTTGAAAAAACGACTGACAAGATTGCGGACTTCAAACCGTGTGGCTTCTTTCCTGCCGACCAGCGGCATGTACACATGGGCCCGCCCGTCCTTCACATGCTGCACATAACCCTTCTTCTCCAGAATTCGGATCGTAGTCAGAACCGAGTTATAAGCCAGAGACGGTTTTGCGGGCAGGCTCTCCAGCAACTGGTGGACAGTAGCTGGGCCTTTCTGCCACAACACCTCCATCAGGCGCAACTCAGCTTGTGTAAGGGTTGGCGATTGTCTGGGCGGCACTGTGCCTTACCTGCTCCTAAAAAGAATTGCTTACCTATTTTCATTAGACGCGCCTGCAATAAAATAGTAACTAATTATTTAGTTTCTTGGAATGGGATGCCAAAAAATCTAAACCGCATTTTGGGCCGTTTCCGATCACCCGATCACCGGATCCCCCGATCTACCGATCTTCATCCAAGTTGGACTGCACGCTGATCTCTCCTCCGCTTACATCGTCGTACTCAGGTTTATGGATGCCCTGGAGGTATTTATCAAACCATCCAACGATGTGTTCCAGGCGCTCGATACGATGCCATGGCTGGCCGGAGCGTGAAAGTTCGTGGGACTCTCCGGGAAAGCGCACCATAATGACTGGCTTCTTCAGGAACTTGAGTGCGCGGAACATCTCTTCTCCGCCCGCCTCCGGTGGCGTGCGGTAATCCGCCTCGCCCAGCACCAGCATGAGCGGCGTCTTCACATTCTGGACATAGGTAATAGGTGAACGGTTCACGAAGTCCTGCGGATCCTGGAATGGCGGCGCTTTGAACCACGAAGGATGAAACAGGGTAAAGTCTGCGCTATACCACCAGGCTGCCCAGCTCGCGATGTCACGCTGAGATACGGCTGCGGCAAACCGGTCGGTATGGCCAACGACCCAGTTGGTCAGTAGGCCGCCGCCGCTGCCGCCAGTCACGCCCATCTTTTTGGGGTCGATGTAGCCCCGCTTAATGACCTCGTCTACGCCGATCATCAGATCGCGAAAATCGTCGCCAGGATAGTGATATTGAATAACGTTGCCAAAGGCCTGGCCGTAGGAAGTGCTGCCCCGTGGGTTGGGATAGAGCACCACATAACCTTTGGCTGCCATCCACTGGAATTCGTGGTCGAAGACGTATCCATAGGCAGTATGGGGGCCGCCATGTATGTTAAGAATCAGCGGGTATTTTTTGGATGGATCGAAGTCAGGAGGTTTCTGGATCCAGGCCTCAACCTTCCGACCATCAAAGCTGGTGTACCAGATCTCCTCGGGCGCGGTAATGTTGAGTTGGGAAAAGAGCTTGTCATTGATGTGGGTCAACTGTGTGGGCTGGCTTCCGGAACGTTCGACAACAAACAGGTCGCCGATACTTGTGGGGGTGGAGATGAGCACCACGAATTTTGAGCCATCGTTGACAGCGCGAAACCTCTCAACTGCCTGATTGCCCTTGGTAATTTCCGTAGGTTTTCCGGAAGCAACGTCAAACTGGACCAGATTGGCCTTCCCTTCCCGCGCCGTAACTGTAATCAGGCCACTGCCATCCGGTGTCCACGTCACCTCATCGGAGCCACCGGCACGCGGCGTTCCCTGGTCGCCTCCAACTCCGCTGCACACATCAAAGTCATAATTAGTGGTCAGGTTGCGCGGCTTAGCGCCTGAGGACAGCTCGACCACCCACAGATCGGGTTCGGTGTAAGACTGTACCGGCTCATTCACCGAGGCACAGAAGGCCACGCGTTTGCCGTCCGGACTGAGGGCCATCTCCCGCACACCAACATTGAGCGCCAGTATCTTTTGCGGTTCGCCGCCACTCGCCAACACCGAGTAAAGGTCAGTATGCGGCAGTTCGTAGGAGGGATCGACCACGCGTTCGCTGGTGAAATAAATTTGGCGGCTGTCTTTCGACCAGAAAGTCGCCCCCTCAGAAAATGGACCGCTGGTGAGTTGCTTCGGCTTCACTGTGTCTTCCGAGCTTTGCGGAGCAGCTACCACCCAGATATGCGCGGGATGTTTAGGATCGAGATAGCCACCGCCATTGATGCGGTAAACCGAGCGGGTAATGACCCTGACATCGCTTTCATGCTCCGGCTCTTGGCCGTCAGATTTGTTTCCCTGCGCCTGCTCTTTTTCCCCCTCTGCCTTCTTCTGATCGGCGCTGTCTTTCCTCCCTTTTTGCTGCTTGGCGAGATCTTCAGGAGAGGTAGTGCTGGAGAAGGCGATCATCTTGCTATCTGGCGACCATACTGGCGAACCCGCACCTCGGGGCAAATCTGTGACCTTCCAGGATTCCCCACCGGTCATAGGAAGCATATAAAGCTGGGGACCTGAAGGCCGGGCCGCTCCGCCGCCCATGCTGCCACTTGGAGCAGCGGCGGGAACATCCGGTGTACGGACGAAGACCAGCCATTTGCCGTCCGGCGACCAGCGCGGATTTGAGTCATGGTTACCGCTGGCCATACGTTTTGGCGGTTCGTCACCGCGCATCGAGACACTCCAGATGGAAGTGTCATAACCGTCCTTCTTGTCGCTGACCGAGACCTTCACAAAGGCCACCCGCGACCCATCCGGTGAAATCTGCGGATCGCCAATCCAGTTGAATTGGAAGAGATCTTTTTCAGTTATCGAACGCTTTTGGGCAAACGCTAAAAATGCGGCAAAAATACACAGACTGATTGCGATCACACGAAGACGGCGCATGGCAACTCCTCACAAATAGGACTGATTGTTATAGCGATTGGTGAGCGTGGATGTCTAGGAGAAAGTCTGAACCACAAGGCCTTACCGCAGCGCGGCAAGCCGCAACCAAAACAAAACCTTTGAAACACGGAGGCACAGAGGAAGCAGAGGGAACCAAAACCCTTGACCACGAAGGAACACGAAGTTAAAGGCGAAGGACACGAAGGAAAAGCAAGAAATTCTTCGCAAAATCCTTCGCGGCCTGGCACGAATCTGATTGTTAGCAATGCAAAGGGCACTCTTCGGTTGCGTTCAGGTCAACTGCAAAGAAAACTAAAGTATGTGTTAAGTAGAAGCCATCTCATAAATGGTTCAAAATGGGTTTGGTGGAAGAGCGGACCCTTTAGAGCCTGTCCTGAGGCAAGCCGAAGGAGCCGTGTTAAATGCCAGTAAAAAATAGGCTTCAGCCCTGGTGTTTCAAGAGTGCCATTTATGAGATGACCTCTAGTTTTCGCCCCTCCGCTTTTTTTGTCACCAGAACATGAGGAAGTCATGTTAGCTTAACCTTTCACGACAATTGAAGCGGGGGAGACTATGCGTAAGGGACACAGTCCTATGCAGGTATCAGAGCTAAAATCCAGCCGGTACTATTTTCGGTGTATCGCTGTTGCGATGGGGGCCATCGTTCTGGCCACATCGGTCTATGCAATCCAGGGCAATTCTGCTGTTCTTGCCGTTGCTAGCCCGGCTTCCTTCAGCGCACGCTCCGGTTCGCTGCAACAGGAGACTCCCTCAAGCCAGGACCTCAGCAAAATCACGGAATTAATGGCTGAACTCGGCCATTTACAGACCAAATTGCACCAGGAGCTCCAGTTCCCCGCCTTGCGCTACCAATCCCGGCTGCTCTCGCTATTGCCGGCGTCAACGGCCCTCTATGTTTCGCTTCCAAACTACGGTGACACCCTGCATCAAGCGGTGCAGATCTTTCACCAGGAATTGCAGGAGAATTCAGGGCTGCGAGATCGCTGGCAGACGTTCCCTGCCGGACCCATGGTGGAAGAGGGCCTCGAAAAGGTCTACCAATTCTTCCAATACCTCGGAAACGAGATTGTAGTTGCCGGCGAAATTAAAGGATCTCCGGTGATCGTTGCGGAGATCCGCAAGCCCGGGCTGGAACCATTCCTCCAGGGGCTTATCAAGCAATTCGGTGGTGCATCGAGTGTGCCAATCCGCATCCTGAACCCTCAGCAGCTTCTGACCGCAAAGAACCAGCGTTCAACCCATGCCGTGGTGTTGGTACGTTCTGATGTAGTGGTTGTAGCGTTCGAACTTGCCGCTCTGAAGAGCTTCAATGCCAAGCTGAATCGGGCCGGCGGCAAGCTCGCCACGGTCCCTTTTGGGCAGCGGCTGGCGCAGTCTTATCAGGGCGGTGCGGACATGCTATTGGGAGTGGATTTGCAGCAGGCCAAAAGCCAAATTCCACTCCGTACCAGAAAAGACGTGGCAGTTTTTGAGCAGACCGGATTTGCAGATGTGAAGTACCTGATTGCAGAACGCAAAACTGTGGAAGGACAGACGGCGGACCAAGCGGAGTTGGCCTTCAACGGCCCACGCCGCGGGATTGCCTCTTGGCTCGCGGCCCCAGCGCCTATGGGCGGCCTGGATTTTGTCTCACCTAGCGCGACCATTGTCAGCGCGCTGGTGCTTAAGAGTCCGGCACAAATCTTTGACGATCTCAAGGGCATTGCCGGCGCCAGCGACCCTAACTCCCAGGCAGGTCTTGCTCAGGCCGAGGCGATGTTGAATATCAATCTGAAGGACGATCTGTTCAGCAAGTTGGGAAAAGAGATCACTGTGGCGCTTGATGGCCCTATTGTCCCAATTCCTTCCTGGAAGGTGGTCCTTCAGGTCAAAGACCCCAATGGTCTGCAACAAACCTTGAAGCAATTGTTGGCGGCGGCGAATAGCAACATGAAACAAGGCGAGCGACCCACCTTAGACCAACAAACAGAGGACGGGCTGACTTACTACACGGTGCGCTACTCTAGCATGAATAAACCAACCGAAGTGGATTATGCCTTCGTCGATGGTTACGCTGTCATTGCGCCGAGCCGCGCCCTCGTCTCGGAGGCTGTTCGGATCCATCACAGTGGAAATTCAATGGCCAAATCGAGTGAATTTCAGGCTTTGCTGCCTAAGAACGGGCCCTCGGAGGCTTCCGCCGTGCTGTACGAGGACGTCAAGGCCCTCCTTGTACCCGTGATGCAGCAGACCTCACCGGAAATGGCGCAGGTGTTCGAGAAGATAGGACTGCAGATCAAGCCCTTCGCAACATTTGCCTACGGAGAAGAGAGCGCAATCCGGGCAGCCAGCAGCAGCCAAGGGTTCAACGCAAGCATGATCCTGGTGACTGCGGCCGTCGCTATCCCCAACTTGATGCGGTCGCGAACGACAGCCAACGAAGCCGCTGCAGCCTCTACGATGCGCACCTTAAACACCGCCCAAGTCACTTATTCGATTACTTATTCAAAGAAAAATTATGCTCCCGATCTGGCCACGCTGGGCCCCGGTCCGAGTGGCACTTGTCGCCCCAATAGCGCGTCCGCGAATCACGCCTGTCTGCTTGATTCCACTCTGGGTAATGCTCACTGCACCTCCGGCGTGTGGTGTACCACGAATAGCTTTCGGTACACCATGACAGCAACCTGCAAAGAAGGAGTCTGCGACGACTACGTAATCGTCGCCACGCCCGTTAGCCCCAGCACAGGGAACAAAAGCTTCTGTTCCATCCAGGACGCAGTGATTCGCTCTAAGCCAGGACCTCCCTTGACATCGCCGCCGAGCGCGTCGGAATGCGAGTCATGGGATCCGCTATAGCCTGGTGCCCCATCCTTCGCGGTTTTTGCGAAGGGTGGGGGGATTCACACTACTGTAGCCCCAACACAATCCACATAACCTCAACTTTCACCGCGCTTGCTCGGATCAGCGCTTATCAGTGAAATCAGCGTCATCAGCGGTAAGGTTTTTTGATCTTCCTTTGCGCCCCATTGCGTCCTTAGCGGTAAAAACTTCAACTAGGACGCGCTATGACTGGCGTGATCGCAAAACTGATAAGATACGTGTCCGCCGGAATCGGGGACGCAGCCACCGCCAAGAAAGAGGAAGCTCTCAGAATGAAAAAGCCCATTCTTCTGCTTTTTGTTGTTCTGCTCTTTATTCCACAAACTCTCACTGCTCAAAATGCACCCAAAGCCGAGAGCGCCGAACGCCATGAGTTTGTCATCGCAAACTTCAAGACCGAAAGTGGTGTAACGCTGCCGCAGGCGCTCGTCGTCTACGGAACCTATGGCCATCTCAACGCTGCCAAGGACAACGTGGTGCTGCTGCCATCGCACTATATGGCAAATTTCCACGGCTATGAGTGGCTTATCGGAACGGACCGCGCTCTTGACAGCTCCCGGCTATTTCTTGTGGCGACTGAGCTGTTTGGCAACGGGCGTTCCTCCTCCCCCAGCAACACCCCTGAGCCTTACCATGGTCCCCGTTTTCCTGTAATGACCATCCGCGACAATGTTGAAGCAGTGCACCGGCTTCTAACCGAAGAGCTCAAGGTCACGCACGTTCGCGCAATCGTCGGCTTCTCCATGGGCGCAGAGCAGGCCTTTCAATGGGCAGTCAGTTATCCGAACTTCGCCGACCGTATCGTAGCCACCTCCGGCACCGCGAAGTGCTACCCACATGGAGTGGTGCGCCTGGAAGGACAAATTGCCGCGCTCACCACCGACGCCGCCTTCCAGAATGGTGACTACACGGCCCCACCCACCAAGGGCCTGGAAGCATTCGCAACGGTGTGGACGGCGTGGCTCTTTTCCCAGGAATGGTGGCGCCGGGAGTTGTGGCGCGAGAAGTCGCCACCTGGCACTACCTTCGAGCAGGTGCTGAACAATTACCGTACACACTTCATTCCAGGCGCCGACGCTAACGATCTTATCCTGCAAATGCGTACCTGGGAGCGGCACGACGTGGGAACCACAGCGGGATTCGGCGGAGACGTGGAGCGCGCGCTTCGTTCAATCAAGGTTCCGCTGCTGTATATGCCCTCGGAAACCGACCTGTACTTCCCTGTCGGTGATGCACGCTATGAGGCAGGGTTCATCCCAGGTGTCTCGCTGGCCCCGATTCCGTCGCTCTGGGGACATACAGCAGGCGCAGCCAGCAACCCAGCGGACGCAAAGTTCTTGAACGAGACGATCGGACGGTTCCTCTCAGCCAAATAGCCAAAAACCAAAAAAATCTTTTCACCTAAAAGGTCGCAAATATCTACAAAAGGAACACCACAGCTAAACCGCAGCGCGGCAGAGCCGCAATCAAAAGAAAAACCAACTTCTTACCGCTGATTTGCGCGGGTGAATGCTAATAAACCAAAACCTTTGAAACACGGAGGAACAGAGGAAGCAGAGGAAACCAAACCCATAACCAAGAAGGAGCACGAAGATAAAGACGAAGGACATGATGGAAGACAACGAAATCTTCACAAAATCCTTCGCGGCCTGACACGAATCTGATTGTTAGCAATGCAGAGAGCGCAGAGGAAATAACTCCGAGACCAGGGACCGCGACGAACCTGGCATTATTTTCAATAGATGGCTACTGCGGTTTTTAAATAATTTTTAAAACAATAACAATATGGTTATTGTGGTTTCTTGTCGCCGGGCAGATCTGGAGGCGGGTAGTAGACCTTGCTGCCGCCGGCTTTGTTTACCTCGTCGATGAAGGTTGTTCCGTAATCGCGCTTGGCGTCACCTAACGCGTAGGCCTGCCGCTTGTAATTCCAGCTCTTGGGATTCAATCGCTGGGCTTCCTTGAAGTGCGGAATGGCTTCGGTTGCGTGACCGGATTTGTAGAGATATTCGCCTAAGCCAAACTCAGCGGATGCCATGATGAGGTTAGGATCATTGACAGCCATCCGTTCGCGCAGCTTGTCTTCGCTCATCGCATACTGGCTCTTTTCGCCTTTTTCCGCCCAGTCTTTCAGCGCATTGAGGTAGGGAGCAGAGTCCAGGCCGGTGAACTGCTTGAAACGATCATCGACAAAAGCGACTTCGTTAGGACGAACAATCCTGCCCTTCTCGTCGATCCATACACCCGTTGGAACATTGACCATGTTGTACAACTTGGAGATGAGGTGCTTTTCGTCGATCAGGGCGGTATAAGTTGGTTTGGCGTCGGAAATCCACTTGCCGGCATCTTTCACGCCACCAGTGTCCTGGGCCACGGAGATGATTTCAAAATTCTTGTCTTTCAGTTGCTGATAGAGAACTTGCCAGCCTGGCAAGTCGAAGCGGCACCCTCACCACGAGGCCCAAGTCACCAGCAGGACTTTTTTTCCTCGGAAGTCCGACAGCGAATGCAGCTTGCCATCCATGTCGGGCAGGGTGAAGTCCGGCGCTGTAAGAGAAGCCAATCCCTGGCGCTGATCGGAACGCAACCCGAAATACCACGCGGTGGTTGCTGGATCATGCGCCACCGGCTGGTGCACCAGCCCGGCAAATGCGGTCAGGTTGAACCATGACTTACTGTTTTCTTTGTGAAGAAACTCTTTCTCCCTGGCTTTGGGCAGGGGGAAACACAGCACATCCCGGCAAACGCCTTGGGGTTTCACCTCAAACCGTGTGGATTGCTTAAGATCAGCGGTCGTGATCCAGAGTTGGCCTGCATCTTCGTTGGCAGCATTGACTTCTGTGACCACATCGTCATAGACGATGGTGGCGCGAGTCTCTTTCGCTGTAGCGACAGCGCTGGCAATCAGGGCAAAGAATAGAAAACCGGCGACGAACCTTGAACGTATCATGGTGGCTCTCCAACTTACGGGCTGCAATTATACAAGAGCAGCTTTTAACCCTTAGCAGCACCCAAGGGCAGAGTGTAAAAGTGCGAGTCAAGCCTTTAACCCCACTATTCATCAAAATGCGAAATAGGGGGAAAATGAGTCGTCATCCCAGACTCTATGGAATATCGGAATATCCTTGGCGTATCCATGGAGTATCCAAAGGAGGGGGGGTGGGGGTGGTAATTTTCAATTGGGTGATTTGCTAATTTTCTTGTTCCTTTCGGGGGTTGGATTGATTTCAATGCCAGCAACCTTCCGCTTGCCTGAAGGGAACGGTATTCTGGTTATCCCGGCACCGCTTATATACGTCCGATTCGTTACCATTTAACAAATAGCCGAAAAATGGGGGCCAACGCCGTAACTCCGTGCAACTGCTTGGAAACTCAGGAGTTGATTGTTTCGGAGTTGGTTTGAAACGCTGTTTCTGTTCTAGAACAGACGGTTAAAGGCGGCAGATAGCTCCCCATACCATCACGAAACTGCTGGCGCCGGTTACCCCTGAAGCCTGGCAACAACCTCTGGAGTGAAGGACGGCGGCGTTGACTGTAGCCCTATATCCGCATTCTATGCGGCCGTGGGCGACTGCCGCTTGAGAATTTTGTAATTGGATAACTTGGTAATTGAGTAATTGAAAGATCGCAGTTTACCCAACAAAACAGATTACAAAACTTCGAAGGGAGATCAAGGGCAAAAAGCCCTTGCGTATTCAGTTGTCAAAGAACGCAAGGTGATAGCCGCCTGGGCAGTCTTCGGCACAAGGATGCCGAACCATAAAAATACCATAACACACTTACTAAAGAAATGCAAGAGAAATCATCCATTTAGGAAAACAATCGTCCCTGGCGGGACTCCCCGCAAACCCATATATCTTGCTCAAATGTAAACTCATCTCTCGCCTGGAAGGTCTCTAAGGGGGTAATACTTTTTGCCGGCCAACTTTGCCACCTCTTCCCTGAAAGTGGTGCCGTAGTCGCGCTTGGAGTCGGAGAGCAACCAAGCCTGGCGCTTGTAGTTCCAACTCTCGGGATTCAGCCGTTGCGCCTCTTTAAAATGCCGGATGGCTTCACTCAGGTGGCCGGTCTTATAAAGATATTCGCCCAGTCCAAATTCAGCAGCCGCCAGTGACCAATTCGGGTCTTGCGGTGCGAGCCTTTCCCGCAGCCGGTCTTCGCTGAAGACATAAACGCTCTTATCGCCCTTTTCCGCCCAATCGCGGAGGGCCGCGATATAAGGCGTGGACTCCAATCTGTGGATATATTTCAAGCGGTCGTCCACGTAAGCGGTTTCATTGGGACGAACAATTCTTCCCTGCTCATTGATCCATACTCCAGTAGGAACATTGACCATGTTATATAGCTTGGAAACCAGATGCTCCTGGTCAATCAGGGCGGTGTGGGTCAGCCTGGTTTTGGTTGGCGGCGGCGACATCACGGGCGCTGTTATGGGCAACATGGTCGCCGTCATCCACGGGCCGGCATCCTGCGCGCCGCGCGTGTCTTCAGCGACAGTGATGATTTCAAAATTCCATTCTTTGAGTTCTTCATAGAGCGCCTGCCAGCCTGGCAGGTCAAAGTGGCAGCCTCACCACGAGGCCCAGGTGACGAGAAAGATCTTCTTGCCCCGAAAGTCCGAGAGGGAATGTAGCTTGCCATCAATATCAGGAAGGGTGAAATCCGGCGCTTGCAGTGAGGCCAGCTCCTGCCGCTGGTCGGAGCGCAGACCGAAATACCAGGCGGAAAAATCGGGCGTGCTTTCGTGGGCCACAGGCTGCTGCACAAGCTCGGCAAAGGCTGTCAGATTAAACCAGGTTTTGCCGGAGCCGTTGCGCACGAATTCCTGATGCCGAGCTTCGGGCAGAGGGAAACACAGCTCATCCCGGCAGATACCCCGAGGCTTCAATTCAAAACGTGTGGCGCGGGCAAGATCATCTGTGGTAAGCCAGAGATGGCCGGATTCAGCACCGGCAGAATTGATCTCAACTGCAACATCGTCGTAAACAATGCTGGAACGGACTTCTTTCATCGCGGCTCCTCAATCGCGTTGAAATTATACAGAAGAGGATTTCCTATACGGCGATTTGAACGTTTACTTCAACGCCGTATTTACGGTTCCAGAATTTTATTTTGAACAGCGATCACCATTCCGGTCTCAGGTGATATCAGTCTTTTGAACAAAGCTGATGCCGCTCTCGGGTTCAGAATTGCGACGATTTGCGAGGAACATCCGGCATTATAATTCCCCAGTATGACGAGATTTTCTGATTGGCCTGGATGGCTGCAAGTGCTCATTGTTACGCCCCATGCCCTCCTTGGTTTCGTCGCTTTTTGGCTATGGTGGCCGAAGTCGGATAAAGAATGGCGCAAATTTAGCCTGGTAGCGGCGTACCTGTTTTTAGTTTATCTAGTCTTGCACTTTGTATTTCATGCTTAGACAAGTTGTCCATCCACTGGTCGTGAGAAGAATTGCAGCAGTAAGCGGCTCGTCTTTTGACACCTTGTGCCAAAGTGGCAGAATGACTTTGCCAGGCTCTATCTCGCGCGTCACGAGACTATCAAATTCATATGATGTCCACTTCTTCTTTGCGAAAAAATGAGGCGACGGAACTGCCACGCCAAACCGCGAATTGGTCAGTCCGTAATCGAGATTCTGAGGCCGGCACCAAGCTTGCATGTTCGACTGGATGAACTTGATTTCTCCATGGCGGAGCACAGCCCGCCGAATGACTCGTTGCCGGCCTCGACCCTGGCCGGAGAAACAAAACCGCAGACAACCGTGATCTCCGGGACCGCGCGCGCAATCTCTTGCGTCACCTTCCGGCTTCTGCATACAAACGCGGGTTTTCCACAAGGTCGCGAGGAGGGTATCCACAGACGGACAACTCAGGAAAGAGCACCATATCAGCGCTCGCAGCCTGGCTTGACGCGCACGCTCGATGATCTTTTTAGAATTCCCGGCGAAATCACCAACAGTTGGGTTGATCTGCCCAAGCGCAATCTTCCACAACTTCAAGTGTCCCCTCAGGGCCATTGGCCCGCGAAAGCTCATGAAAATCAACTTTTCCCATAGCGAAGTGTGGACTGAGTGGACGTGGTGGACTGAGTGGACGCCATGAACGATGTGAATCCGCTTTTGATGGCTTCCTGATCGCGCGCTCCTGCTCGGGCGAGAGTTGAATGGTCATATTGTCTTTCCGATACCGCCAGGGGTAAGGGGCTGTGTATTGCTGTCAAACTACCTGTTCTAAACTTACAACACGAGCTTGCCTTGCCTGAAGGCCGGGGCTTCCACCAAAATCATTCCACCAAAAACAGCTACACCATTTCCTAAAACCGCTATAAAGGGCAGCAATTCGTCAGACTGTCCCCAAGCAACGAGATCGGTTCAACACGAGATCGGTTCAACTGGCGCGCTGCGGCTGTACCACGATATATTCGAGATTGCCTGCCGTGGCTGCGGCTTCCATCGCTTCCGGCAGAGCAGCAAGCGGGTACACACGCGGTCGGATCGGGCTGATGTCGAGCAGCCCGCTGCGCAATAAGTCGAGCAACCGCCGATAAGCGCCCGCCGGATACATGAATTGGCCGATGATCTCCCAACTGTTCAGCATAAGCAGGGTGTAAGAGACTGGCAGCTCGGTAGTCATGCTTCCCATCAGTACAAGCCTGCCACCACGACGCAGGCTGTGAAGCGCCGCAAGGGTTGAGTTAGGGTCCTTGGCCTGTCCCACCATGTCGAACGCTATATGCGCCCCACCCCCGGAAGCTGCCCGTAGAGCGCGCGCGTCTGCCTGCATGTCGCCCGTCAATGTCACCGATGAAACTCGCGGCCCGCCAGCGCGCGCCACCGCTTCCAGCGCTGCCGGATTGCGGCCAGCGGCAATCACGCGGGCCGCACCCATCGCGGCCCCGAGCAATACGGCGGCAGTTCCGTAGGAACCGGTTGCTCCGTTCACGATGAGTGTCTCGCCCGGCGCTAGCCGGCCTCGAAGCAGCCCTCCGTACGGGACAACACAGCGACTGACGGCTGCAAGCTGAGCAGCGTCGACATTGTCCAGCCCCTCAGCGGGCGTGACCGCCTCCACGGGCATCAGAGCGTACTCGGCGAGGGTCCCGTCCGGCCAGGCCGCCAGAACTGGTTCTGCGCCTGCGCCCGAGGTGAGGCCAATGAGGATCTGCGCTGGATCTTCGACATTCTCCCGCGCGACGAAATGCGAAGAGAGCACCACGCGCTGCCCCGGCTTGAGGTGCCAAACATCGCGACCCACTGCATCCACTACACCTACCCCATTCGTCCCGATAGTGAACTCGCCAGGAGGCGGGTTGTAGATGGGCAGCTTGCCTTGGACATACGGTTTCAGGTACGACATCAGGGATGACGCCTCGATCCGAACCAGCACGCTGCCAGGACGCACCTGCGGCATGGGTACATCCTTCAAGCTAAGATTTCCTCCAAGTCGCTCCAGTCGCCAGGCCTTCATAAGTGCCTCCTTTCGGGGGGAACTGTCAGTGTCCTACGGCGCCATAGTCCTTCAGATCTCGACTTCGCCTTCCAGGTAGAAAACGCAGGCGCCTTCCAACTCCACACGATCGCCCGCTAATCGGCAAGTAATCTCTCCGCCGCGCCGCGAAGCCTGAAAAGCGCAAAATGCAGTCTTACCTAATCGTTTGGCCCAGTAGGGCGCCAACATGCAGTGTGCAGCGCCGGTTACAGGATCTTCCGGGATACCTTTCGCCGGAGCGAAGTAGCGGCTGAGAAAGTCGTAGCTGCCGTCACCTGGCGCAGTCACGATCACGCCGGGACGGTCCAGGCGCGCGATCGCCGCCATATCGGGAGTAAGCGTACGCAAAACCTGAGCACTATCCAAGACAGCCATGTAGTTGAAGGCGTTAACGAAAACTTCGACCGAAACGGCCCCCAGCGCCTCAGCCAGCCCCGGCGGTGGCACAATAGTGTTGGAAGGCCGGGCGGGAAAATTCATGACGTAACCTGCATCCGCCCGGTCTACCGTCAGGGGCCCGCTCGCCGTGTGGAAGACCACCTGTTTCCGTCCAGGCTCTAGCCGCTCCATGACTACGGCCGCGCTGGCCAGAGTGGCGTGGCCGCACAGCGGCACCTCCACGTTCGGCGTGAACCAGCGCAGGCGATAGTCATCGCCTTCCGGAACCAGAAATGCCGTCTCTGCAAGATTGTTCTCGGCAGCAACGGCTTGCATCGTTGCGTCGGCCGGGAAGCTCCTCATCGGCAGCACTGCCGCGGGATTTCCGGCGAACAGGTGAGTGGCGAAGGCGTCGACCTGAAATATCGGGGTGCGCATGGATGCGGTTGTCCTAAGATGCGGAGTCGAGATGATATTCAATTCTAAACTTGTCTGATAATCGTGCGTTTAGCGATCGGCGGTGACATTTCAGAAAGCGCCTAGATGCTAAAGCGGCGGTTTGTTTGGCGGCGGTTGTTGACTTTGCGGAGGTGGTTGCTGACCACCCGTTCCCCATTCCGGCTCTGTCTTGCGTTCTGACGTTGGGGCACCGGGTGTCGTCGGAGTAGGGGCAACCAACGAAGGGCCGGTTTCTTCTCCGGGCCGTTTCAGGGTGGGGCGGCGGGTTGGCTGTGCAGGCGCGGGTTGTTCGGCGGGTGCTGCACCGGATGAATTTGCTGGAGCGCCGTTCGCAGCGTTGGCGCCGCCGGCGGGACTGGCCGAAGCCAGGGACGCAACGCCTTCTTTTACATCCACTTCTTTTTTATCTTTCAGCACCATCTCGCCGCCGACCCTCATGGTCTTTACCTGGATGACCTCATCTCCTACGAAACGGACAAAGACGACATCCTGAGGAGCTGTGCCATAAATCCACTCTTCGTAGTCCCGGCCTTTTTCGTCTCTCTCGCGCACTTTATTGCCAGGACGGTCTTTGGCCATGGTCACCATCTCGCGGTTCATGCCCACCAGCACCTCATGCTTGGTTATGGCATCTTTGACCTTCGGAGGAAGGGTATCCAAATAAACTTCTGATGCGGTCTTCACGGAAAAATCAAAAACCGGATTTAGAAGCTGTTTCAGCTCTTCGCCCGTCATTTCCGGGACGCTGTGTTTGAACTCCAGAGTAAGCGCAGCGCCGGTAGGCTGGGCCTGGTTGGGGTCCGGCCCGCCGACCATGCCACCCATCCCGCCAACGCTGATGTGCTGGTACCACTTGCTCTTCTTTTTGGGCCCGCCATTGATCTCCAGATAGACGCCCTTCTCCTTGAAAGAGATATTCGTAATCTGGACCCGGTCGCCTACTTTAGCGGCCGCCCCGTAAGCCATCGCCAGTTGGTGCAGGCGTCCGTCGCTGGGCTTGATTTCTCCTTCGGAGCTCAGGGTAATGGACTTCTCGCCAATGGGAAAAGTCTTGCGCACCCGCACAAACTCAGCATTGATAATCTGAATAAGCTGCATGCGCGTGGCTTCGCTGATGGGATGCCGGGTTTCCAGACCGGGTATCGGGTTGGCCCGTTGCGCCGAAGGCTGGTCCTGCTGCGCAGGAGGTTTTACCTGAATGTCTGGGGCCAATTGCTGCCCCAACGCACCGATACTAACGAATAGAACCAATCCCAAGGAGCGGGTTATATGGCGTAGCATGGGAAACCCCTGCGGCTGCTACCACAACTATTCTCCAAAATCCAAGAATTTTCAACTCACCTTTGGGCAGCCACCGGAAGTTAGATGCCGGAACCAAGGGATCCGGAGACCAGCGACAGGGCCGGTCACCGGAAACTCCCGGCGCTGCCGCAGTTCGACAGCTAGGGTGTTCCAAATCCTGGAACCGCTTATAAGGGACCGGTCCTCCGCGAAAAATCTATCCATCAGGAGGTTCGCCATAGGCCAATTGCTCTTTTTCATGCAATGCCTTCCAACAGGTTATGCACCGTTGTTTCCAGGCTCCTTGCGATCATCAAGAGCGAGGAGAGCCTTAAGTTTGTCTCTCCGCGTTCAATCTTTCCCATGTGGCTGCGATGAAGGCCGCAGATAAGCGCAAACTCTGCTTGCCGCCAGCCCCTTTTCTTTCGTAACTGGCGGATTCTTACTCCGAGGGCGTTGGCGATTGGCGGTGTGAGCGGCTGGGTAGACATACATCCTTCTTCTTCCTGCAAATGGATCATTGGCTGGAGCATTTCGGGTAATTCCCCCTCAATCAGCCTGTCATTATAGGCGAATAAAAAGCGAAAATGCAAGCGGACATCTGCCCGAGTGGACGTGGTGGACTGAGTGGACGTGGTGGACTGAGGCGCTGTTTTCGCGGGCCCTAAAGAACCCGCTCCCCGGACTAATTTCCATTGCTGCGAACACAATTCATTTCCCAAAATCCTGAGCAGCACGTCTAACAGTCACGGAGAATCAAGGAAACCTGCATGAAACAATTTCTGCGAGCCGTCCTTTGTCGTTTCGCAAGCGGCTGCTATGGAGAAGCAAAATGGCAATTAGCAATTGGCAATTGGCAAAGGAGGAAGCATAAGCTCTCAGATTGGATTGCAGATCAAAACTACAGTTGGGAAAAAACAGATGATCACCTGATTCTTTCTTCATGCTATGCCATCAAACAGGTCGGAAATGGTGGTACCCAGTTTCTGGGCGATGATCAGGAGAGTGGAGAGGGTTAGATTCGATTCTCCGCGTTCAATCTGGCCCATGTGTCCGCGATGGATACCGCAGACATCGGAGAAGGTGTCCTGGGCCCAGCCGCGTTCTTTCCGTAATTCGCGGATTCGATGCCCCAACGCTTTTTGGATGTTATCCATGGCAGTAATCTGAAAGGCTATCGCCCGGCAGATGGACTCATTTATTAGCCGTATATAGCAAGCCCTATTATAAACGTCAATCATAACAAAAATACCGCTTACGGGTTAACTAAACAAACCGGCTTTTCCAAAGAGAGCACCTCCCGTGTATCCCCCGGTTTCTACGGTTTCTCTATCTCAGAACTTGGCAAGTTAGGAGAAGACGTGATTCCCTGTTTTCAGTTACAACTTGCTGGTTTCAAAATCGGAGTATCGAGGTAAACAGAGTTAGGAGAGAAAACATGAAGAGACTTTGCGTAATCGTCCTCGGCATATTCTTGGCCATTGCCAGCCCACGGATCACAAAGGCTCAGGCCGATCACACCTTAAGCTCGCAAAACATAACGCCCACGCCTGTATCCGATGGCGGTTTGACGAACTGCGGGACGGTGACCCAAGGTCAACTCGGACCTCGCGCCGGGGATGACTATCCCCAGCCTGCCTTGTTTTCATCCTCAGGCTCGAATGTCGCCCTGCCGAATGGCGGACAGATGGATCTCGACATAGGTGACTGGTCCCAGAACGTTGTGTTTACCGTGGACATGCCCGTCGGCTTGAGTTCCCCCTACGTCCTCGGCCCCGGGGGAGACTTTGATATTACGGCAACCGGCTGTGGACAAAAGGGATCGCTGGCGCACCTGACGATCGGACCGGACTCGGCGGGCGTGTACCTGCTAAAGGTCAGCTACTACAACAGCCCCCCAGGCCTTCCGCTGGAGGGTCCGTTTGAATACGGTTTGATCATCAACGTGGAGACCGATATAAACCCGAACATGAATTGTCTTGGCGGACCTAGCGAGGAGGTTGCGGCCAGCACAGCCGACCTTGTCCTGATTGGGGGCTATTTTGACCAGCAGGTACGCCTCCAGAGGTATCCGGCAGCGGTCACGATCGGCAGCGGAGCGGCCTTCGGCGGGCAGATCGCCGCGTCCAGTAGAGCCCTGGGCCGTGCTGTAAGCGTTTATGCGGGGAGCCACGGCAACACCGATGTGTGGTGTGCGGCTGGCGGCTGCGATCCTATGCTGACTGGCAACAACGCCGAGGTCGCAGCCCTGATCGCCGCCGCAGGCGCTGGAACGACTGCCTCGATCACTTTCGACTCCTGCTGCACTGCGAAGGGGTTCGCTTATCGGGCGGATGTTCCAGCTTATGCGGTGAATGTGCTTTCCTCTTTGAGTGCGGGCCTCGGCGGCATTCCAGTTTGCGGGAGGCGGCATTTCACCTACCGCATGACTCGGAGAGGAGTGTTCACCGAGGGAATAACCAGGGGTGACACACTGGTGTGTGCTCCCTAACCAAAGGCCAATCACGCTAAAGCGGTTTCTGGATTGCATTTCTTAAAGCGCTCCTCTCCAAAAGCGAGAGCTACGGGCATGCCTTCGGCAGAGTGAAAGTGGCTCTTTCTCAATGTCTTTGTGACCCGAGTGAACTCTGAGTGAACTCGGGTTTCGGCCCGATTTCACGCCAAGAACCCGGCGTTGACTGTTCAGTTCCGAACGGAGCCGTCCCAGAAACGAGCACTATGCTCGCTTGCATCAGGCGTCAATATGTTGCTATTGCAATGTTTTGAGGCACTTAGGTTGCAGGGGACAGGTGGCAGCAAAAGTGCTTTATCACATGCAAAATTTGAAATTTCAAACCTTCGGTTACGAAATCATGACAACGGGAGCCCGATAGAGAGGTACCTATGACACGGATTGAACGCATACGCGAGAAAGTAACAGGTCCGCTGGATCTGGAGAATCTGAAACAACGCATCGAAGCCGGGTGGAGGCTCATTGCCCTCGAATGGCGGCGAGAGATCGAAGGAGAAGAGTCGATCCATGCCATGGAAGAAGTCCCTTATGGCCTGCGCGTAGGGGACGACTGCCTGCGTTTGGAAGAGGAGCCTCAGGAGAAAAATGCTCTGGTTATGATGATGGAGCTGATCGTGCAGGACCATCCTATATCGAGAGTAGCGCAGGAGCTAAACGCGCTGGGCTTCCAGACCCGCCAAGGGACGTCTTGGACTCCGGTGGCGGTCTTTAACATGCTTCCCCGGCTGATTGAAGTTGGCCCTAAAATTTTTTCGAGCGAGGAATGGGAGAAGCGGAGAGAAAAATTAGTTGGCAAATGAGCAATTAGCAATTAGCAATTAGCAATTAGCAAATAGTAAAAACTAAGAGCAAGCAAAAAGGGAAACTTCAAAAAATCTTCAGCCGCGAATTCGCGTGAATGAACACGAATGAGAAAGCAAGATTTTTTCGCCGCTGATCAGGCGCAACGCGACAAACCGCAACCAAAACAAAACCTTTGAAACACGGAGGAACAGAGGAAGCAGAGGAAACCCTTAACAACCTTTTGGCACGAATAAATTTCCTTCGGCTCGCCTCAAGGACAGGTTGTGCCCTGGCACAAATCTGGCCTATACCAACTCTGGCAATGCTCTATAGCGGTTCCACAGTTGCTATATCTCGCACACCGTGTAAGAACAGCCCTTTAGGGCCGTGTTAAGAGCAACGAATACAAAGAGCTTTTAAAAATATAGCCCTGGCGCAAATCTGGAATCGCTTTAAAAAAATTTATTCGTGTTTATTCGCGGCGAAAAAATTCTTGTATTTTTGCTCATGCTATTTGCCGGGTTCTCCGCTCACCTTTAACCCATCGTGGGCGACTTTTGCAGTGAGCACCAAGCCACCGCTCTTCCGGACAGCTTCTGCTACAAGCTCGCGGGTTTCCGGCTCAGTCAGAAAGATCACACATCCTCCGCCACCTGCGCCACAGACTTTCGCAGCCAGGGCGCCGCTTCCTATGGCCGCATTGATCAGCTTCTCGATAAGTGGCGTGGTAATTCCTGGCGCATTGGTTTTGCGCAGCTTCCATTCTTCGCGAATCAGACGCGCAACGTGTTCCCAATCTCCCTCGCCCAGCGCCTGGTGCAGTGACTGGGCAATCTGAGCAATACGCTCGAAGTTGCGAAAGATCCGGCGATTGCCGTTGATGTGCGCCTTGAATACCTCCCAGTTGTTGATTCCGGACTGGCGAGGAGCGCCAGTATAGGCGAGAACAAATCGGCGGTCTATCTCTTCAGGAGTAATCGGAATGGCTTTTCGATGAATACCATCGGCCTCCAGATGAATGGCATTGACTCCGCCGTAGAGGGCTGGATAGTAATCCTGGCAGCCGGTTGGGACTTTGATCACCTGGGCCTCCACATTCTGGGCAATGACCCGTATCTGCTCGTGGTCAAGCTTTCTGCCGGTATAACGGGCCAGCGCGGCGGTGGCAGCAATCATAAGAGCGGAGGAGCCGGAGATGCCGGCCCCGGCAGGCGATTCGGAATCGGTCTCAATCTCCAGCCCGCCTTCCGGAGCAAAAAACCTCAGGAGATGCACCGCCAGTCCATGCTTGTACTTGCGGGCGGAACAGAGTTCGTCGAGATCGGAGAACTCTTCGTCACGCTTGGTGTCAATGGATTTCAGGCGTATCCGCTGGCCGGGAAGCGTTGCAATACGGCAGCGGGTAAGAACGTTTACAGCAAAATTGATGGTGACTGCGCCGGGATGAAAAAGATAAAGGGGCCAGATATCCATGGTCCCTCCAGCCAGGTCAACCCGGCAGGGCGCGTGCGCGACAATAGTCATTATTCGGTGAAGAATTTCGCCATGTTTCTGAATTTATTGTAACGGTCGTCCATCAACTTCTGAACGGGAACAGCCTTCAGTCCGTTGTAGTGGCGGTACAGGACCTCATCTACGAGTGCAGCCGCAGCGTCGTGGTCGTGGTGCGCTCCACCATCCGGCTCAGCAATAATCTCATCAATAATGCCCATTTCTTTCAGATCAGGCGGAGTAATCCGTAGAGCCTGAGCGGCAAGCTCCTTTTTGGAAGCGTCGCGCCACATAATAGAAGCGCAACCTTCCGGAGTGATCACCGAATACACCGAGTTCTCCATCATGAAAACACGGTCGGCAACCGCCAGCGCCAAAGCCCCGCCACTCCCGCCCTCTCCGGTAATTGTGGTAAGAATGGGTACTTGAATCCGGGCCATCTCGCGTAGATTGCGGGCAATCGCCTCGGCTTGGCCGCGTTCTTCCGCTCCCAGGCCGGGAAATGCGCCAGGGGTATCCACAAAGGTCAGGATGGGCCGTCCGAATTTTTCCGCCATTTTCATGCAGCGCAGGGACTTGCGGTAGCCTTCCGGATTTGCCTGGCCAAAATTGCGAAAGACGCGCTGCTTGATATCGCGGCCTTTCTGATGGCCAATCACCATGACTTCGTCGCCGTGATAACGGGCCATGCCGCAGACAATAGCAGGATCATCGCCGAAAGAACGGTCGCCGTGGACCTCGCTCCAATCGGTGAACAATCGTTCGACATATTCGAGAGTGAATGGCCGCTGTGCATGGCGCGCCAGTTCGGTCTTCTGCCAGGCATTGACCTGGGCGCGTATCTGCTCGCGCAGGAACTGAATCTGGTGATGGAGATGCTTAAGCTGAAGCTGGGCTTCCTGGTCATTGCCGGCCTTGGCTTCAAGCTTGGCAATCTGCTCTTCAATGGCTGCCAATTGTCTCTGCGCTTTAACTGCTGGGTCCAATCAATAGCTCCTGGCTACTATGCAAATGGCAAATAGCAAATAGCAATTGGCAATTGGCAATTGGTAATTGGTAAAATCTCTCTTTGTGAGGATGAACACCAATGAACAATAGCCCAAAATGTTTTGGAGTTTCTTCGATTTTGACGAGAGCGAAGGTTCATTCACGTTAAATTGCAATCCGTGCAGCTCAGAAAAAGCAAGCAAGAATTCTTGCTCTTCTCTGCGTCCTTTGCGGTAAAAAAGGTTTGCTTTTGCTCATGATTCAGTACTAATGGCTATCTAGCTGCCACTTGCCATTTGCCAATCTTCTAATCCACGATCCTTACACTGCCACGACCGCATAGCTCTTCCACCCTGTTGATGAAAGAACGGTCTGGACAAACATTATATCCGTCAGCCTCCATCACCACCATAAAGTCACCGGAGCGTTCCACGTCAAACAACACCTTGGCCTCTCCTTTTCGCTCGTGGCAGATCGCATGGAGAGCATCGACGGTGGCTGAGGTGGCGGTTTCCAGGGGGATGCGCACGCGGATCGCGCGCGGCAATTTGGGCTGAGCCTCTTCTAATGGGGTAAGCTGGCTAAGGGCGATCTTGGGACTGGCGCCCTCTTCCACGCGGACGCTGCACCGCACCAGCATCGGGATCTCCTGCTTCAGCATTCCTTGGAGCCGCTTGTAGGCTTCGGGGAAAATAATGGCCTCCACCGTGCCCGTCATGTCTTCTAGAACTGCCTGCGCGTAAAGATCGCCTTTCTTGGATTTCAATACGCGAAGATTGGAAATCACTCCGGCGGAGGTGATCTCATCGCGTCCAGTACCGTTCTTCATGCCCGAGATGGCTTCAGCGGTGAGAGCGTGGAAATCTTCCAACTTCTCTTTGTATTTTTCCAGAGGGTGCCCGGTAATAAAGAAACCCAGCACCTCTTTTTCATTGGCGAGGCGCTGGTGTTCGTCCCATTCGGGCACATTGGGAAGCTGGTCTTGGGCGCTGGAAGGCTGGTCCTGCTGAAAGACGCCGAACAAGCCGTGTTGTCCAAGCTCCGCATCACGCTGCGTCTTCTGCGCGCGCTCCATCGCCTTGTCCAGCACGGCCATGAGCTGAGCCCGCTGACCGAAGGCATCCATAGCGCCGCTCTTAATCAGGGACTCAATCACCCGCTTGTTCAGAAGACGCAGATCCACTTTCTCGCAGAATTCAAACAAAGAGGAGAAACGACCCACTTCTTTGCGCGCCGCCACAATAGACTCAATGGCGTTACGGCCCACATTCTTGACTGCGGCCAGCCCGAAGCGGATGGCATTGTCGTGAGGCGTAAAGAAAGCATCGCTCACGTTAATGTCCGGGGCCTCAACGGGAATGCCCATTTCCCGGCACTCATTGATGTACTTGACTACGTTATCGGTATTGCCGGTTTGTGAGGTCAGCAGCGCTGCCATGAACTCTACCGGGTAATGGGTCTTAAGATATGCGGTGTGATAGGCCAGCAACGCATAGGCAGCAGAATGAGACTTATTGAATCCGTAGCCGGCAAACTGCTCCATCAAATCGAAGATCTTTACGACTTTCTTCTCGGGCAGGCCGCGTTCAACCGCGCCTTTTACAAACCGGTCGCGCTGGCTGGCCATCTCTTCCGGATTCTTTTTCCCCATGGCCCGGCGAAGCAGGTCGGCCTCTCCCAGGGAGTATCCGGCCAGCACGTTGGCAATCTGCATGACCTGCTCCTGATAGACGATTACTCCCAGTGTTTCCTTCAGAAGCTCTTCGAGTTGAGGAAGTTCGTATTCAACTTTGCGGCGACCCCACTTGCGTTCGATGAAATCATCGATCATGCCGCCCTGAATCGGCCCAGGACGATAGAGCGCGTTGAGGGCGGTAAGGTCTTCGATAGAGGTAGGCTTGTAGCGCCGCAGCACGTCGGTCATGCCACCTGATTCAAACTGGAAGATCCCGGAGGTCAGTCCGGTGTGGAAGACGCTTTCATAGGTCTTGGCGTCATCCCAGGGAACCTTGTCCAGATCGACAGGTTCATGTCTTTGGGCGATGAGTTTGAGCGCATCATCCAGAATGGTGAGCGTAGTGAGCCCCAGAAAATCCATCTTCAGCAGGCCCATTTTCTCTACCGCCTTCATGTCATAGGCGGTGACAATTTCATCATTCTTGGTCTTATGCAGCGGGACCAACTCTGTGAGCGGCTCAGGCGAAATCACCACGCCTGCGGCGTGGACACCGGAGTTCCGCACCAGCCCCTCCAGCCTCAGGGCCGTGTCGATCAATTCTTTTACCTGGGTTTCATCCTCGTAAGCCTGTTGGAGATTGGGAGAGTCTTTCAGGGCCTGCTCAATGGTGATATTGAGTGTGGCCGGCACCATCTTGGCGACACGGTCAACATCGTTGTACGGGATGTCCATGGCGCGGCCTACATCTTTGATGGCAGCCTTAGCGGCCATAGTGCCAAAAGTGATAATCTGGGCGACGTTTTCACGGCCGTATTTGTGGGTAACGTAGTCGATCACCTGACCACGCCGGTTCATGCAAAAATCAATGTCGATGTCCGGCAGAGAAACGCGCTCAGGATTCAAAAAACGCTCGAATAGAAGTCCATTCTGCAAGGGATCAATGTTGGTAATCCCCATGGCATAGGCCACCAGAGCGCCGGCAGCCGAGCCGCGGCCTGGACCAACGGGGATGCTATTCTCCCGGGCATAACGGATAAAATCCCAAACGATCAGGAAATATCCGGAAAACTTCATTTGCTGGATAATGCCGATTTCCAATGCCAGCCGCTGCTCGTACTCGGCGCGGCTCTTCTTCAATCGGCCTGCGCTTTCCTGTTCACGCAAAGTCTCCCACCGGCGGGCAAATCCCTGGTGTGCAATATGCTCGAAATAACTATCCAGGGTATAACCTGCCGGTACCTGGAATTCCGGGAATGGATTCTTAATCTTATTGAGTTTAAAGTCGCATCGCTCAGCGATGGCCAGAGTGCGAGTAAGCACGTCATGCCGGTCTTTGAAAACTCGGGCCATTTCTTCGCCGGTTTTAACGAAAAACTGATTGGTCTGAAATTTCAGGCGGTTGGTATCGTGAATGGACTTTCCGGTTTGGACGCAGACCAAAACATCCTGCGCATGAGCATCATCTTCACAGAGATAGTGGCTATCGTTGGTGGCCACCATTGGAATGCCCAGCTCTTTTTCCAAGCGGAAGAGATCAGCGTGAATGCGGCGCTCCTCCTCCAGCCCCTGATCTTGAATCTCAATAAAGTAGTTGTCTTTGCCAAAAAGCTCACGGTAAAACCCGGCAGCTTCGCGAGCGGATTCATACTTGCCTGCCATCAGGTGTTCACAGACTTCGCCAGCAAGACAGCCGGAGAGCCCGATCAACCCTTTAGAATGCTCGGCTAGAAACTTCTTGCTCACGCGTGGCTTGTAATAAAAGCCGTGCATGGAAGCTTCAGAAGTTATCTTGATAAGGTTCTTGTAGCCCTCTTCATTTTCCGCCAGCACCAACAGATGATTATAGGTATCGCCTTCGGGCGGAGCGCGATGATCGTCCTTCTTACAGATATAAAGTTCGCAGCCGACGATAGGCTTGACTCCGGCTTTATGGGCAGCATCTACAAAATGCACTGCCCCATAGATATTGCCATGGTCGGTCATGGCTACCGCTTTTTGGCCTATCTGTGAGACCCGGTTGACCAGCTTCTCAACGTCACAAGCGCCATCCAGCAGCGAGTAATCGGTGTGCAAATGAAGATGGACAAATTCGGACATAGGTTGGGCAGCTAACATTCAATTGTATCGTGGTAAGGATGTGGAAAACGCAGCGGAAAGCCTCTTACCGCGAATTTGCGCGGATGAACGCTGATTAAACCAAAACCTTTGAAACACGGAGGAACAGAGGCAACAGAGGAAAACCGATAAGCAGCAAATGGCAAATAGCAATTAGCAGGGTGAGATCTTGGCGCAGAATCGTTGCAGTGTTGAAAGCATTTTGATTTTTGTAAAACTGGTTTTCTCAAAGAACTCAAGCGTTAGAGTCTACACTGTTGGTTACTTTTTCTTTCCGGCTTTTTTCGCAGGAGCAGGCTTCTTCTTAGCTGGCTTGGCTGCTGGTTTGGCTACAGATTTCCCGGTTTTAAGAGGTTTCTCCGTAGCCGATGGCTTGTGTACCACTGGGCTTTTTCCAGGAGCAGCTTCTTTTGCTTTTGCAGTGGCTTGCGCCGGAGCCTTTGACGCTGCGGCTTTGGCTGGCTCTTTCCCTTTTGTTCCAACTGCCTTCTCCGCTGGTGCGGGCGGTGCAGGCACTGACGGAGCCGGAGCTAGCGGAGCAGCCCCTGGCTGGACTTTTGGTTTACGTCCGCGTTTCTTGGGACCAGGAGCAGCCCCTTCAGGTGTGGCTACCGCTGGATGTGGTTCTTTTTTCGCTCCTCGTCCTCTACGCACTGGAGCTGGTGGAGGCGGCGGTTCGGGCGGCTTGTAAGGCTCGAGAAATTTAACAATTTCGTTATGGCTGCGCAGCTTACCATCCAATAAGAGCAGGAAGGCCTCGTCCATGATCTTCTTGTAGTCAGGAAGCTCCGGCGTAATCCGCATCTCCGCCATCTCAGGGAAGGGCAGTTTTTGCCGCACCAGTGGCCATTTTGTCAGGAAGTTCTTCAACCTCTGCTCAACGGCCCCGGCGCGGGCGGTAATTGCCGTAAACAGGAGCGTCTCCGGAGGGCTCTGCATCAGGAATTTCCAGGCATGAGACGGTATGGCAAAGTCTCTGCCGGCGAGTTGGCGGGCGAAGTCCTTGGCGTCAGATTCGATATTGCGCCAGCGCTCTACAAAACCTTTGTTGGGAATCTGCTTCTGGATTCCGGTTATCTCTTTGTCGCCCAGTTTGCGGGTAAGGAAATACATTACGATAGGACTGGCATCGGGATTCAGTCCGATCTCCTGTATCTGCTGCTTGGTTTTGAATAGCTGGGCCAAACCACCTGTATCTACCTTGGCCATGGAGAAATGGGGCACCAGCACCTTCAGCCAGCCCTCCTTCTCCAACGCTTTCAGGACGTTCAGTGGGTCATCTTCATGTGCGAGTTGCTCAACCTCGTGTCCGAGAGGACGATCGGCGATGTTTTCTATGTAATTGTTTTCTTTGGCGGCGTCGTACCTGGCCTGAGTGCGTTCTTCTAACGTCCAGTGAAATCGCGTGGACAAGCGCGTGGCGCGAATCAGCCGTGAAGGTTCTTCATAAAAGGCATAGTTGTGCAGAACCCGCAGGACTTTGGTTTCTATGTCCGCCATGCCATTGAAGGGGTCGGTAAGCAGACCGCGTGAACCGGGATTCAACGACAGGGCCATGGCGTTCACGGTAAAATCACGGCGGCGCATGTCGTCGTAAATTGTTCCCTGCGTAATCTCCGGAGGCTTGCCGGGCTTCTCGTAATGTTCTGACCGGGTGCTGGTCACCTCCGCCCGGACGTTGCCGGGCAGCAACAAATTCAGTGTGCGAGTGGGCTCGTCGACAGCTTCAATGACCGCTCCCGTCTTTTCAAAATCTTTTTGCAGCTTAAGCACGTTCCCCTGAACGGAGAAATCCAGGTCGCGAATGATGAAACCGCTGAGGATGTCACGCACTGCGCCGCCGGTCAGATATACGTTCATTTGCTGGGCGCGAACCACCTCGGTTACGAGCGCCAGCGCACGCTGCTGGTCCGGCATGAGCCGGGTCTCCATGAGATAGATAAAGTCGGCCATCAGGTATTTATGCGCGTACCGTCAAAGACACCCGTACCTCTCCGGCTCTGGCCAGAATTTTTAACGATCTTCTACAGTTTTTTGTAAGTTGCACTTTATACAAGACTTAGATGGTCCAGTAGGGGTGATACGCAAACCAAAGACGATATCACAAAGGTTAACCGTTTGGCTACTCTGGTATGGAAAAACAGTTGATGCACTCCTTGGTACCCCCTCAATTCATGCGAGAATCAACTTACAAACTATGCCCTCCACGCACAAAAAAGTGATTGTCCGCAAGATAGGACGCGACTCAGCGAGCGGATACGTCTCTCCCAATTTCATTGTGGATGGCAAATTGGAGTTGCTGAACCCCTCGGGGAAAGTGGTGCTCATCGATTTGGACGAGATCAAGAGTGTCGACTTTGTCCGCGACTTGAATGACTTTGGAGGTCCAGTGCGAAAGACCTTTACCACTCGTCCCCGGACGGAAGGTCTTTGGGTAAGGCTCAGGTTCACGGACAACGACGTACTCGAAGGCATGATGCCTAACGACCTCAGCCAGGTCGCTCCTGAGGGATACCTGATCACTCCGCCAGATACCCGCGGAAATACCCAGCGTATCTTTGTTCCAAAGTCAGCGCTGGAAGAGATCAGCGTATTGGCGGTGATTGGGCGTCCCAATGCCCGCAGAAAGCCCGTTGAAGACGCCCGGCAAGTGGGATTGTTTAGTGAATGATAAAGAATCGGGAGATCTGGTGATCGGGAGATCCGGTGATCGAGCAACCAAAGCTACGCTAGCTAGGATGCTGTCAGAAAAGTAACGATTGCCTGGAAGTCTATTCGTACCGCCTAGGAAAATGGTCCAACGCTTATGAAACTCGCAGAATTAGCCAACAGGATTGGAGCCAGGCTGGAGCCGCCGGATGCGGAGGCGGAGATTACCGGAATCGCTGCCATCGAGACGGCCGTTCCCGGAGAGGTCACCTTTGTCTCCAATCCAAAATATGCGGCGGCAGCCAAAATCACCAGGGCTTCCGCCATCATTGCGGATGAGGGACTTCCGGCGCACGACAAACCCATCCTACGAAGTAAGAACCCCCAACACAGTTATGCGCGCACGGTTGCGCTTTTTCATGAAGCCCTGCGATATGAGCCGGGCATTCATCGCACGGCCAGCATTCATCCGTCCGCCAGGATCGGAAGCAACGCCTCGATTGGGGCATACGTAACTATTGACGTGGATGTTGAGATTGGCGACAACTGTACCTTGCTGCCTCACGTGGTGATTTATCGGAGCGTAAAGATCGGAAACAACTTTCTTGCTCATTCCCATGTATCAATTCGCGAACGCTGCGAGATTGGCGATAACGTAATGCTTCATAACGGAGTGGTCATCGGTTCGGATGGTTTCGGTTTTGCCAAAGATGATAATGGACGCTGGCAAAAGATCCTGCAATGCGGCAAAGTGGTCATTGAAGATGACGTTGAGATACAGGCCAATTCCTGCATTGACCGCGCCAGCCTGGGAGAGAGCCGCATAGGGCGCGGAACAAAAATCGATAATCTGGTGCAGATAGGACACAACTGCACAGTGGGCGAGAACACCATGCTCTGTGCCCAGGTGGGCATGGCCGGCTCCACTGAACTGGGGCGGAACGTGATCCTAGCGGGACAAGTGGGCATCGCCGGACACTGCAAGCTCGATGATGGCGTGATCGTGACCGCTCAAAGCGGCACCTCCCATGATGTGGAAGCCGGTAAGATGATCAGCGGCTCCCCCGCCTTCGACAATAAACAGTGGCTGCGCAGCGTGGCCATATTTAATAAACTACCTGAGCTGGCCAGAGCTGTCCGAATGGCATCCAAGTCAGCCAAGGAAGATTGAATTTGAATGCAGCATGACCGACAGACGCATGGACACAGGTAAAGCTGAAGCCAAAAAACCGATCCGGGTGCTCCTGCTCGATGACCGGCACGACAATCTGATTTTGAGAGCTGCCATCCTACGCCAGAATGGCTATGAGGCTGTGACTTCCTCGTCGGTGGAAGAAGCTGAGGCCCATCTCAGCAAGATCGATATCGCCGTATTGGATTATCACTTGGGCGCCGGCAAATTCGGCACAGAGGTGGCGCAGTCGTTGCGCGATAAGCGTCCTGAGGTGCCTATTATTATTCTCTCGGCAACACTTGAACGGAAGTTCGGCGGCATCGAAGACATGCACTTGCTCAAAGGTTATAGCTCTGTGGACGATTTGCTGGCGGCCTTGCATTCCTTCGAGGCCAAGCGGCGCGGAAAGCCAGTGGTCGTTGATGCCCGCAACTTCTTCTATTCCAGGATTGCCATGGCCATCGGGGATGACGTGATTATGGAAATTCTGGACCGTGAAGGCACATGGCAGTATGTGAATGAGTACTTCGCACGGCTCTATGAAAAGAAGCGTACCTGGTTTACCGGCAAAAATATGTTTGAAGAGTTCCCAGAGCTGGGCGGAGAGTGGAAAGATATTATCCGCACCGTAGCGGACACCCGCGAAACCTACGTAGATCGCAGCTTCCGCGGCCTCCCTCACTTGCCTACTAAGACGGACCGCTGGAACTGGAATATCCTGGTTTTTCCCTTGAAGCTGCACGACAACCGCAACGGCGTAGTGCTCAGCGCGAGGGCCATAGAAAAGAAGTAACCAAAATGACCTTCGCTAAATTCTCAACGGCCTTGGTGGCCGTGTTTCTGCTCGCCGGATGTTCGCATTCCCACGTTATTAAGGTCAATGTGATCAATAACAGTACGGACAAACTCTCGAACATCATCATCGACTATCCCACGGCTACATTTGGCATTCGCTCTCTGGCCCCAGAAAAAACCTTTCAATATTCCATCAAGCCTACCGACAGTGGCGCACTGAAGATAGAGTTCACCGATGCTCAGGGAAAGATAAAAAACTTCCCCGGCCCGTCTGTCCACAAAGATGATGAAGGAACCATTGAGATCAGGCTCACCCAGGATACCGCTCTGGCCGAAACCAAATTGTTAAAGTAAGCCAAACAAATCCAACCACGAGTCGCGCGGAGACAGGCGGCAAGCCGCAACCAAAAGAAAAACCAACTTCTTACCGCTGATTTGCGCGGATGCACGCTGATAAACCAAAACCTTTGAAACACGGAGGAACAGAGGAAGCAGAGGAAACCCTTAACCACGAAGGAACACGAAGTTAAGGGCGAAGGACACGCAGGAAAGCAAAGGGAATCTTCGCGGCAGTGCAAAACTTTCACGAATTGCAGAGAAGGCCCAAACCTATTTTCTTATCCGGCGTGGGAGAACATCCGCTCGAACGCATATTCGTCAATCACTGCGGCTACGGCCTTCTTGCCTCCTTCGCCGAGACAGCGGACGACTCGCCCCGTGCAATTCACCAACACGTCGGTATCGGTGCCAAGAACAGCGGCTGGGAGCACAATGCGGAACCTGATGATAGTGCCAATGGCAATATCCGCATTCATGTGGAACAGGACGCCGCCTGCAGAAATGTCGGCAGTTTCGGCAAAATGCTCGCGGGCATCATCGGTGCGGACGGTAATCGGAAGTTTGAGCGGGAATCTTACGGCATTTCGAAGATCGGTCAATACAGTACCTTTGCTCATACTCCGCTTTATACACCTGCTTTCGAACGGCCCAAAGTTACTTTGGTATCCTCGGAGAAACTGAAGGACATGCTCAATCGTTGAATTAAAACTTTGTAACTTCAGTGAAATTGAAATTATGCACCTTCATTGCGGGCACGACCATGTCAAAGGATTCCTCGCCGCTGGCCCGCACCGCATCACTCATGGTTTCAACGTTTTTCAGCATCTCGATAAGACTCTGGTTAAATCGGAAATTCCTGATTCCTTGCTTCACCTTGCCGTCCTCAACAAGAAATGTGCCGTCGCGGGTCATGCCGGTAAGTATTTTTTCATACGGATCAACCTCCCGGATGTACCAAAGCCGGGTCACAAGGATCCCACGTTGCGTGCTGGAGATCATCTGGTCGACCGTTTGTTCCCCGCCGGGAGTGAGGAAAACGATGTTCAAGGGAATTTCTCCAATTTCGTTAGGTAGAGGCAAACCGTGCCCGGTGGCGGCGATCTCTCCCACTTTGCCGGCGTATTCGGACTTGCGCATCTTCTCCGCCGTGCTGCGCGCATAAACGACCCTCTTCACCACTCCCTTTTCGACCAACGTCACTTTTTGGCGGCCAACACCCTCTCCATCATGCGGCGACCCCGATTGAAGAGGATGGTAGACATCATCAGCGATGGTGATGTTTTCTCCGAACAGTTTTGTTCCAATTCTGTTGTTCAAGAAGGAGCGCTGATCGAGAATTGCCATGCCCCCAAAATCCCAGAACATAAATCCCGCCAGATCGAGCACAGCAGCCGGTTCAAGGATTACCGTGTATTTTCCCGGAGGAAGCTCTATAGGACCATGAGATTCTTTGGTTTTTTGCGCGGCGATCTCCGCCAGTCGCACCGGATCAAGGTTCTTTACATCAGGGGAGTTGGCTTTTTGCCAGCCGGAGGAATCATCCGCCAGCATGGTGATAGAGACCTCGGCTGAAGTCTGCCGATGGAATGTGGCGAGACCTTTTGAATTGATGATTGCTTCAGCATTGTCCGCACTGGAATAGATCCCCGCTGTAACCAGACCGGACTTCTTGGCCACGGAGACAATCTTGCCTACGGCATCAGCACGACCCGCCGGAGTGATGGCCGCAGTCTGCTCAAACCAACGCGTGGGCACGGTCCCGTGGAGTTTGGCCTCGGCTGGCGACGCAAGAGGCAACAAGTCGGGATTCGGTTCCTGGACTCTGGCAATGCTCTCCGCCGATTGCACTGCGCGCTTGAGACCTTCATCGTCAAAGCGGTTGGTAGTAGCACGAGCTGTCTTGCCATCGAATGCAACCCGAACTGATGCCGACTCATTCAGCTCCGCCACATTCTGGTGAATGGTGTTGTTAGCAAAACGAGTCAGTGAATAATTGGTCGAGGAGAAGATGACTTCGACCTCATGAGCTGTCGAGAATTTCTTGATACGATCGAAAATTTTCTGCGCTTTATTTTGCATTGAACCTCAATTGAGCAATTAGCAAATGGCAATTAGTTTGAGCAGTCAGCACTCAGCAATCAGCATTCAGCCCCTGATCGCCTGCGTTCCAAGTCAACTTTTCTGATCAGTGCAGCCAGCATCCGTTTTACTTCCGTTAACTGCATCTGCAGTCGTTCATAATTTGAGCAGTGAGCAGTCAGCAATATCAGCATTCAACCCCTGATCACCTGCGTTCCAAGTCAACTTTTCTGATCAGTGCAGCCAGCATCCGTTTTACTTCCGTTAACTGCATCTGCAGTCGTTCATATTCGGACGGATTCAAGAACTTTAGATCTCGAGAAAGCAGCAAGTGATATTCAAGCTCGCTTGCCGAACCCATTGACGTTTGCAAGAAACGATGGAAGTCCCCATTGCCTCGCCGGCCACATCCCTCGGCTATGTTGGCAGGGACAGAAGAGCCACAACGCCGAATCTGGGAAACAAGTCCGAATAACTCATGTTTAGGGAAACTGGCTGTTGCTTCATAGCAAGCCAGAGTAAGCTCGTGGGCCTTTTCCCAAACTTTCAAATCACGAAAATCTTTCATCGCAAATTTCTTTACGTGGGCTAAATGCTGACTGCTGAGTGCTGAATGCTTCTTTTAATTCCCCTTGTATGCTGTTCCTATCGTCACATTTCGAAATCTTGCCGGGGCTGCCCCGTGTCCGGTGCCCATGGTTTGCATGGGCTGTCCCTTGCCGCAGTTGGGCGTGCCCCAGAGCACCCATTGATCGCGGGAGCAGATGGCGTCCATGGAGTTCCAGAATTCTGTGGTGATTCCTGAATACGAGGGGTTTTTGATCATGCGCCCCAGCTTGCCGCCTTTGATCTCCCAGCCAATCTCGCAGCCAAACTGAAAGTTGTAACGTTTGTCGTCAATGGACCAGGAGCGGTTGGTCTCCATGAAAATGCCGTCGTCGGTATCAGCAATAAGCTGCTCAAAGGTGAGTGGCTTCTCTCCTGGCATGATGCTGATGTTGGTCATGCGGATGAGCGGGATGCGGTTCCAGCCCTCTGCCCGCATCGTACCGTTGGAGCGGGTTTCACCTATGGAATGCGCGGTTTCGCGCGAGGAAATATATCCAGTAAAGAGGCCATTGCTGATAATCGGCGTGCATTGCGCTTTTACGCCTTCATCGTCATAGGCGAAGGTGCCCAGGCCAGGGCCGTGGGATTCCGTGGCATCCGCCACAACGTTCACAATGTCACTGCCATAGCGAAGATTACGCAGCTTTTCCAAAGTAAGGAAAGAAGTGCCGGCGAAATTAGCTTCCATGCCTAGAACGCGGTCCAGTTCTATAGGATGGCCGATGGACTCATGAATCTGCAGCCCCAATTGCGATGAGCCCAGGACTACTGTCCCCTTCCCTTGCGGGCATTGACCAGCCTGGTGCAGAGCGACGGCCTGCTCCCCGATTCGGCGAGCGTTCTCGACCAGTCGCAACTCGTCGATCAGCTCGTAACCTTTGTTCTGGTATTGTCCGCCAAAAGAGTTCGGAAACGACCGCTTTTGGATCTCAGTTCCCTGGAAGGAATAGGCCGCAAATCCCGCGCCAGTGGTGAACTTGGTCTGATGGATCTCGGACCCTTCGGTGTTATGAAACCATTGCTCGTAGCGGCCCAGGTGAAGGTTGCTCTCCGCCATGGTTATACCTTTAACCGCAAGCAGTTCGTGGTCAATGTTCATGAGCAGATCGAGATTCTGCTCAATGGAGGTGCTAAACGGGTCAATTTTGCAGGGGCTGGTCCATTCGATTTTCACTGGCGCTTCCGGGGCCAGCCGGATGGGATGCTCCTTCACTCTGGCGGAGGCTTTGGCAATCTCCAGCGCGTGCGCTGCAGTCCGCTCAACGGCCTCGCGAGAAAGGTCATCGGTAGAGGCAAAGCCCCAGGAATCATTCACCAGGACCCGAATGCCAAGACCCAATGATTCCCCACTGGCAGCATGGCCAATCTTACCGTTCTTGGTGGCCAGGTTGCGTTGGCGGTCGTCCACAATTCTCACATCGGCGTACTGCGCTCCACGCTGCGTCGCAGTATCAAGGGCCCAATCAGCAATTTGTTTCATGCTCATAACAGTGAAAATCATAAATGAATTTTGAAAATCCGGTTGGCTGCGGGGTTACACTCAGGCGGATGTCCCGTAAACCGGCACGCATTAAGGTCATTAACCTGGAAGAAGGCATGCCCACGGTTGAGCAAGCCCGCCTGCGCATGCAATACGAGCTTCAGACCGCCCGCAAAGAGGGATACATGGCGGCCAAGCTGATCCACGGTTATGGATCAAGCGGCGCTGGAGGAGCATTGCGTCTGGAACTGCAAAGAGAGCTGCGAAGAGGGGCTCGGGAAGGGACAATTCCTGCCTTTATTGCGGGTGAGGACTGGCGCATTGCCAATGAAACCACATGGGAGTTGCTAAAGCGATTTCCGGAATGGAAGAACGACGTCGATTTGGGAAGGAACAATCTCGGCATCTCGGTGGTAGTGCTTTGCTAGCACTTTGTCTTTTTGGTAAAGCAGACAACTGCTTAGACGGAACGCTAAGAAGCTGAACCCTTCACCTTTCTCGGAAAGGCGGCTGGGACAATGTTTGTTCTGTACGCTGTCTATCAATGAATTCGTCCCAGCGTTCCTCCAGTGTGCTGATACGTCGATCCGGTTGGGCAGATGAACAAGATAAAAGAAACTACAGCCGTGGGCCAACGCTCCAACGGCTGTGGGCCACTCTAATAGCCCTATGTTCCTTCAGACCAACTCGCCAGGTACTCCTCTTGCTCGGGAGTCAGGCGGTCGATTTTAATGCTCATCGATTCGAGCTTTAGCCGGGCCACCTTCTTGTCGAGATCTTCAGGGACCGCGTAGACCTTGCGCTCCAATAATTTATGGTTTTTCACCAGATACTCGCTGCAAAGCGCCTGGTTGGCAAAGCTCATGTCCATGACGGATGCCGGATGTCCCTCGGCAGCAGCCAGATTGATGAGACGGCCCTCGCCTAAGAGATAGATCTTGCGTCCATCTTTCAGGGCGTATTCATCTACAAACTCGCGGGTCTGGCGCTTGGAAGAAGCCATCTTCTCCAGTGTGGGAATGTCAATTTCCACGTTGAAGTGGCCGGAATTGGCGATTATCGCGCCATTCTTCATGTTCTCAAAATGCTCGCGCGAAAGGACGTTCTTGTTGCCGGTAACGGTCACAAAGATATCGCCGATCTTGGCTGCCTCGTTCATGGACATGACACGGTAACCATCCATGACCGCCTCAATCGCCTTGGTTGGATCAATCTCGGTCACAATTACGTCCGCGCCCATGCCGCGCGCGCGGGAGGCCAGGCCGCGTCCGCACCAGCCATAGCCTGCAATCACGAACTTGGAACCGGCAATAAGCGTGTTGGTACAGCGAATCACTCCATCCATGGTGGACTGGCCGGTGCCGTAACGATTGTCAAACATGTGCTTGGTCAAGGCATCATTCACAGCAATGATGGGATACTTCAAAGCGCCATCTTTAGCCATCGCCCGCAGGCGGATCACGCCCGTTGTGGTCTCCTCGGTGCCGGCAATGATTCCATCCACAATGTCCTGGCGCTTGGTCAAAGCGATGCTCACCAAGTCAGCGCCATCGTCCATGGTAAGGTGCGGCTTGTGGTCCAGGGCGGAGAGAATGTGCTTGTAATAGCTGTCGTTGTCCTCACCCTTGATGGCGTGCACGGAGATGTTGTAGTCGCGCACCAAAGATGCGGCCACATCATCCTGCGTTGACAAAGGATTGGAGGCGCACAGCACCACGTCCGCGCCACCATCACGCAAGGTAATGGCCAGATTGGCTGTCTCCGTGGTCACATGCAGGCACGCGGAGACACGCATACCTTTCAGCGGTTGGTTCTTGATGAAGTCTTTGCGAATGCTCTGAAGCACCGGCATAGACTGGTTCGCCCACTCAATGCGGCGCTTGCCCATCTCTGCCAGTTCAATATTCTTAATATCAGACGTAACTTGCGTCACTACGGATGTCGACATATTTTCCTGTTTACGTGGCTTATTTGCCATGAGATTTTGTTCAGAAACTATGGAACGAGTTGTCCCTGGGGACTACTGCGATTTGAAAAATCTTAAAGGGAAGACTTGGGTCTTCCCCTTTCGATCATTGGATTTTTCTTACTTGGTCACGCCGCCCGCATTGGCGCGGGATTCAGACTTTCCCAGAGCAAGCTCGCGCAAATGGGCGGCCTTGTCTGTGGCCTCCCAGGTGAAATCGGGGTCTTGGCGGCCAAAATGTCCGTATGCAGCCGTCTTCTTGTAAATAGGACGGCGCAGGTTCAACGACTCGATAATGCCTTTGGGGGTGAGCTGGAAGTGTTCGCGAACCAGATCTTCCAGTTTTTTCTCTGAAATCTTGCCCGTGCCAAAAGTATCCACCAGCACGCTCACCGGCTCAGCAACACCGATCGCATAGGCAAGCTGAACTTCACAACGGTCAGCCAGACCAGCAGCCACAATATTCTTGGCAATGTAGCGGGCCATGTAGCAAGCGGAGCGGTCTACCTTGGTCGGATCTTTGCCGCTGAAGGCGCCGCCACCGTGACGGCCCATGCCGCCGTAGGTATCCACAATGATCTTGCGTCCGGTAAGGCCGCTATCGCCCATAGGTCCACCAACAACAAAGCGGCCCGTGGGATTGATGTGATATTTGGTATCGGCATCGAGCAGGCGGGCAGGAATGGCGACCTGGATTACATGTTGAAGAATTTCAGACCGCAAGGTTTTGTTATCTACAGTCTCGGCGTGCTGAGTGGAGACGACAACTGCATCTACGCGGACTGGCTTGTGATTGGCATCGTATTCGACCGTAACCTGTGATTTTCCATCTGGCCGCAGATACGGGAGCGTTCCGCTCTTGCGCACCTGGGCCAGGCGCATGGTCAATTTATGCGCCAGCGAAATGGCTGTAGGCATGTAGTCTTCATTTTCATTGGTGGCATAGCCAAACATCATGCCCTGATCGCCGGCCCCACCGGTATCCACGCCCATGGCGATATCGGGTGATTGCGAATGGATGGAAGAGACCACAGCGCAAGTATTGGAATCGAAGCCATAGGTTGCGTCGGTATATCCGACTGCGGTCACAGTGCCACGCACGATGTTGGGGAAATCTACATAAGCTTCAGTAGTGATCTCACCCGCAATTACCACCAAGCCTGTGGTGGTCAGCGTTTCACACGCGACGCGACTATAGGGATCTCTTTCGAGGCAGGCGTCTAAAATAGCGTCAGAAATCTGATCTGCAATCTTGTCAGGATGCCCTTCCGTGACTGATTCAGAGGTAAATAAGAAACGTTCCCGTGAAGCCAATTGAGCTTCCTCCTACTGATTTTTTGTTTTACCGCTTCGGGATAACTCCTAGAGTGACCGCAAAGCAGAGTACACCGGAATTTACCTAGCGTACAACGTATAGGCGCTGCCCAGAGTGGAACTTCAACCGAATGGCTAATTTTCCGGCGCGAAATGGGCTGAGGTAATTCTAACGGGGAAACAGTAGCCGGGCCACTAAATTATTGTTGCAGACCTGAGGGAGTAAAAGTCAAAGTCCGGGGCTCTTTTTCTTTCCCAATCACGCCCAGGGGTTTGCCGTTGTAGCTGACCTCTACTCCACCGGCGTTGCCGATTCTGAGGACAATTTGTTTGCCCGCCTTGGCCTCGCGCTGCTCATCCACATTCAACATGCCTTGGATGATCGTAGAGCCGTCAGCCACAATCGATACCCAGGATCCCTCTCTCGCTTTGACGGAAATCCTGAAAAACCTCTTTGAAGCCTCTTCTGATGGAACCGGTGGATCGGACAGTTCCGAGGAAGTATTACCCTGGTCACTGGAAGAACCGGAAGGAGTTGTAGCAGGTTCTGAAGTTTGAGTTGCCGGAGAGACCGTGGCATTCTTGTCAGAAACCGGGAGCACTGCAGACTCGGCAGGAGTTGTTCCAGGCGCTGGATTCGCAGGGGCATTTACTGCGGTGACGATTTCGGGCGAGGTCTCCTGCGACTTGTATTTGGTCCAGAATGTCCACCCACCCACTACGACTACCAGGGCCAGAGCCGCCAGAATCAAGGGCAAGAGAGACCGCTTGGGATTGAGAGGCGGGGTACCTTCCTCTTTTTTCCGCACTTCCAGAGGGAATTGATCTTCGGGAGGGGGTTGTTCGTTGCTAGCGCTGAGGTAATCAGCTACAGCCTGCTCTTCGTCGATGCCGAGGTAGCGAGCATAAGCGCGAACAAAGCCTTTGTTGAAGATGCCGCCCGGCAGCAGATCAAAATCTTCTTCTTCCAGTGCCTGGAGAGATCGCTTGGAGATTTTTGTAGACTCGGATATCTCCTCCAGGGTCACACCCCGCATCTCGCGTTCGCGCCGCAGCCGATCCCCAAGAACTCCCATTCGAGCAGCCTGTTTATTTTAGAATTATAGGTTGCTCATCATAGGAAGACCAGGGCCTAGTGTCAATTCAAAAAAGGTGTAAATATAGGTTCAGCAAGGACTTTGCGGGTACCTAAGGGCTATTACTCTCAGGTTGCTGGGCAATTTAGCAGGTTGCTGATTTGAAAACAGGCAGCATATAATACGCCCAAGTTTTCGGCTTTTCCCCCTTTTTCATACATGGAACCACCCTCAATCAACGAGGCTGCAACGCCTGAACGCAAGAGGCAATTGGAAGAAGTCGCCATTTTCAACGATGTTGCGAAGGCCTTGACCTCGTCCCTGAACCTCGACTCCATTCTTCAAACGATCATGGAGAAGATGGCGGAGTTCTTCCGGCCTGACACTTGGTCTTTGCTCATGGTCGATGAGCAGCGGGATGAACTCTACTTTGCTATTGCCATCGGCGATGCCGCGGAAACCCTGAAGACCGTACGAATGAAAATGGGCGAGGGAATCGCCGGATGGGTCGCCAAGCACGGCGAGTCATTGATTGTCCCCGATGTTTACAACGACCAGCGCTTTGCCAAACGAGTGGATGAGTACACGAAATGGAAGACCCGGTCAATCATCTGTGTTCCTCTTCAGTCGAAACACCGCGTTCTGGGTGTGATTCAGCTCATCAATTGCGCCATGGAAAGTTTCGGCGAACAGGAGATGTTCTTTCTGCACGCCCTTTGTGATTACGCAGCCATTGCTATCGACAACGCGCGTGCCGTGGAAAAGATCCAGGAACTCACCATTACCGACGACTGTACCGGACTCTACAATGCCCGCCATCTTTATAAGACGCTGGAAGCCGAAGTCTACCGCTCGGCCCGCTTCGGCTACGAATTCAGCGTGATCTTCATGGACCTGGACCACTTCAAAACCGTGAACGACACTTACGGCCATCTGGTAGGGAGCAAGCTCTTGCAGGAGATCGGTTTCAAGGTGAAATCACAGCTCCGCCTGATTGATTATGCTTTCCGCTATGGCGGAGATGAATTTGTGATCCTGCTACCGCAAACCGACAAAAATTCCGCGCTGGTGGTGGCCAAGCGCCTTCAGGAAATGATGCGCCGGGTGCATTTCCTGTCCGATGATGGCCTGAACCTCAATGTACGTTGCAGCATGGGCCTGGCCACTTATCCTGAAGATGCCAAGAGCTCGCACGAGATCATCCGCCAGGCAGACGAGATGATGTACATGGTCAAGAATTCCACCCGGGACAATATCGCGGTTGCCCAACAGGGAATTTTGAAATGACTGAAAACCAAAAGCCCTTTTGCGATTGAACGCAAATGATTCAGGGCTTGAATGATCTCGAATTGACCAGCCGACACAACCATCGCAGCCGAGGGCGGCTGCTCCTACAGTTATTTCCAGGGCCAAACTTCGCTCCTCATTTACTGAGGTGGGCGTTTTTCCAGAGCCGGCGTCTCATTGGTCCCTGTCTTGGGTCCGGTAGGTTGGCGTGGAGTCCAGGCCGTGGGGTTGGCAGGAGCAGCGAGATCAACTCCGAAGTCCCACACATAGAGATTCATTTGCTTCTGATCGAGCATTTCGACCAAGGCATATTCGCCGTGCGAAAGCGGCGTAATCGGCGTAACTTTGACCCAGTCTCCTACCGGAGTGCTGACGGTCTTGATCCAGTTTTCCTGCTGGCTGACTTTTCCGTAGACCGCAATTTTCAAATTCCCCACTATGCGCACCCCCTTTTTCTGGTCGAGCCGGACAATCCGATAACGATCGGGCTCTGGGGTAGTAGCTTTTGGCTGGTTGTTCTTGCCTGCTTGATTGCTGTCGCTGTCATCATTGGGATTCACATTCACATAGATGTCCGGCTGGGTGACGTGCGACTGCACCCGGGCATGATCGCCTTTTAACTCGATCGATTGCTTGGAAGAAAGGGCCAGAGGATTGAGAGCGGCACGCAGGATATTCCTGCCCATCTGCTTGTTCAGCTCTCCGCCACTTTGCACCAGCTCTACCAGTCCAGGCTTGTTCTGGAAATCATCGAGCAGAAAGACACCACCACCATCGGGAAGCCGCAATCCTGGAGCGACCGTTGGTGTCTGCGCTTCATCGGCAATGCGGTCCGCCTCGTCCTGACGGACAAGCTGCCCGGCACTTGAGGACCGCTGAGAACGACGCTCCTGGTTGTATTTTTCTGTTGCCGGCCAGTCCACCAGGTCTTTTGGCAATTCCTCCCAGGAGAATCTCTCAGCGCTGTAGTAGCGCACCCGGTCACCTACGATTTCCCACTTGGTTGCCGCTTGATACGAGCCATCTTTCAAGACCAATCGATCAGGGTTCTGCTGTGCACTCACCGAGAGGCCAAAAAAGACCAGGGCGGTGATCCCAAGAAGGCAAATACGTTTGCAGTGCGCCAGCATAAAATTCAATAGGAATTCTGCTTTTGATTAGATGCAAATCAATTCATACGGATGATTAAAAAGAATCCTATCCGCACAGGTTGCTTTAATTATGCAGAAATGCAGGTCGCTACTACAAGAGGTTGCGTAAGACAAATTTTGTGAAGCACATGAACGGTGCATTTCGGCAGATTGCCACCATCCCAAATAGAACGACATTCAGAAACAAAATTCGAATTCTTCCGGGGAGTAAATACCCTTACTGCACAAGGAGCGTATTCATGGCATAATATGGTGGCCCTGAAACGGTCGTCGCGAGACAATTTTTCCATAGCATCTTCAAATTTGATCAAATCCTTACCTTCGGGAATCATCTTACGAGAGCCGTTTATGGGTACTGTAGCCATGTCGCCTCCAAAAGGTCGCCTGCATCTTTAGCTTTTTGGGATGGACGTCGTCAACCGAAAAATTTGGTTGATTTGGCCTCAGATATCCACAGTTCAATAAGTAGTTCCTTTCAGAGCGGTTTTTTGGCATAATTGGTCGTGCACCCCTACGACTGCTTCGGCGCGATGCGCAAGCCAGACGCGAGCCGGGGAGTCGAATCCAAAATCTCATTCCAACCAATTAAGGCGAGGAGTTCATGGCAGCGAAATACATTTTCGTGACCGGCGGTGTTGTGTCTTCCCTGGGCAAGGGCCTGGCAGCAGCCTCGATGGGCTGCCTGCTGGAGAGTCGTGGACTGAAAGTCAACCTGATGAAGTTTGACCCTTACTTGAACGTCGATCCCGGCACCATGTCCCCATTCCAGCATGGAGAGGTCTTTGTCACTGACGATGGAGCGGAAACTGATCTTGATCTGGGCCACTATGAGCGCTTTACCCATGCCCGGCTCTCGCGCGACAACAATTTGACCACCGGAAGGATCTACGAGCAGATCATCACCAAAGAGCGCCGGGGCGACTACTTGGGCAAGACCGTCCAGGTGATCCCGCACGTAACCAATGAGATCAAAGCGGCGATGAAGAAGGTAGGGCAGGAGGTTGACATCGCCATCGTCGAAATTGGCGGCACCGTGGGTGACATCGAGTCGCTGCCCTTTCTGGAAGCCATCCGCCAGATGCGGCAAGAGTTGGGCCGGGACAACACCATCTTTGTGCACGTGACACTCGTCCCCTGGATCGGCGCAGCGGGTGAACTAAAGACCAAGCCGACGCAACACTCGGTGAAAGAACTGCTAAGCATCGGAATCCAGCCGGATATCCTGCTCTGCCGTACCGATCGCTTTCTCTCCCGCGATCTCAAGAGCAAGATCGCCTTGTTCTGCAACGTGGAAGATGAGGCCGTAATCACCGCAAAAGATGTGGCTTCAATTTACGAGGTACCGCTGGTATTTGCTCGTGAAGGTGTGGACACTTTGCTGCTCAGATACCTGCGAATGGAATCCAAAGAGCGTGATCTTGCGCGCTGGGAAAATCTGGTCCACCGGGTCTACAACCCTAAAGATGAGGTCCATATCGGGATTGTAGGCAAATACGTTGAGTACGAAGACTCGTACAAGTCCCTGAAAGAGGCCCTGGTCCACGGTGCGACCGCCTACAACCTGAAACTGAATGTCACCTGGGTGGAGGCTGAAGGGTTGGAGAGCAAAGACCGCACCAGCCGCGATTATGAGATCCAACTTGCTGGCTTTGACGGCATTTTGGTCCCAGGCGGCTTCGGGAAACGCGGGATTGAAGGAATGCTGAATGCGATCCGCTATGCCCGCGAGCAGAAAGTCCCCTATTTCGGCATCTGCCTGGGCATGCAGACGGCTTGCATTGAATATGCCCGCAACGTTTGCGGATTGGAAGAGGCTGACTCCAGCGAGTTCAATTCCAGCACTCCCCATCGCATTATTTACAAGCTGCGGGAGCTGCGCGGCATTGATGAATTGGGGGGCACTATGCGTCTGGGAGCCTGGCCTTGCAAGCTGACGCCCAACAGCCTGGCCGCCAAAGCTTACGGAGCAACCGAGATCAGCGAGCGGCATCGGCACCGCTATGAGTTCAACCGCGAATATGAGGCCATATTGACTGGTGCTGGATTGCAGCTCACCGGAACCACGCCCGACGGAACCTACGTTGAGATCATAGAGATTCCCGATCATCCTTATTTTCTTGGGTGCCAGTTCCATCCGGAGTTCAAATCGAAGCCGTTGGAACCGCATCCGCTTTTCAGTGCTTTCGTAAAGGCGTCTTATGAAAATGGGCGAAGCCGGCGTGAAGGCCGCGTCCATGAAGAACTGGAGATGTTTCATCGTCCGGAGCGGATCGTGCGGAGGTGAACAAGCAATTAGCAAATGGCAATTAGTACTTAGCCGTTAGCCAAAGCTGATCCACGACTGTCATCTGTTGTTTAGCCAAACATAAAATGCCGGGACATCATTCATTCAACGTCAGCGGTGTGGAGATTGGGTCTTTCTCCAGCCTTTTCCTGATCGCCGGCCCATGTGTGATTGAAAGCGAAGATCACGCGTTGAAGATGGCGGAATCCATCGCGAACGTGGCCCGCCAACTGCGCCTGCCTTATATATTCAAAGCCTCTTACGACAAGGCCAACCGCACTTCACTGAAGAGTTTCCGAGGACCGGGATTACGGGAAGGCCTCCGCATCCTGAAAAAAATAAAAGATGCAACCAGCGTTCCAGTGCTGACCGACGTGCATGAAGCCGTCCATGTGCCGCCAGTAGCCGAAGTTGTGGATGTGGTGCAAATACCGGCATTTCTCTGCCGCCAGACCGATCTGCTGGTTGCGGCAGCCAAGAATGCCCGGGCCATCAATATTAAAAAAGGCCAATTCGTCTCTCCGTGGGACATGCGCCATGCCGTCGAGAAAGTCCGCGAGTCCGGAAATGATCATGTGTTCCTTACGGAACGCGGCAGCTCCTTTGGCTACAACAACCTGGTGGTCGACATGCGTTCGCTGGCCATCATGCGGCGGTTTGCCCCAGTAGTCTTCGATGCCACTCATTCGGTCCAGCTTCCTTCCGCAGGAACGGATGGGAAAGCGGTCTCTGGGGGGCAGCCGGAGTTTATCCCGCTGTTGTCCCGGGCAGCCGTGGCCGCAGGGATTGATGGCATCTTCATGGAGATCCATGACAATCCGGCCCTGGCCAAGTCCGACGGAGCCAATGCCTTGGACCTTAAAGACCTACACCAAGTCTTAGCTGAACTTCTGGCCATCAGAAATGCCTTATCGGCGGCTGTGCAGCAGGTCTGACAGCCTTCCTTCCTCCTTCGGGCGATCTGCCAAATTGAGCCGTTCTGGCGTCCAAGCCGACAGGCGAAATCCTGATCCCGCAACGCAGGAGAAGGATCTGCCAACTCATTCCTTCATTCATTGCATCTGTTCGCATGAGGAGGACTCTACTATGGCTCTTGTAAACAAAGCTGTGGGCGCCGTCAGCAAAAGACTGCCGAAAGTCATTTCACCCACGGTCCACGCGGTCATCGATTACGCCACAATCGGAACATTCATTTTGATGGGGGCCCTGTTCTGGAAGAACAACAAACGCGCCTCCATAGCCGCATTTGCCTGCGGCGCAGCCGAGGCAACCAACGCCTTGCTCACCAACTCGCCTGGGGGCGTGGCGGACGTTATGAGTTTCGAGACGCACGGCAAAATTGATGCCGCCCTATGTGGAACCGTGGCCTGCTTGCCCAACCTGCTGGGTTTCGGCAGTGAACCCGAAGCTAAACATTTCCGCCTGCAAGGCATTGTGATAGCCGCAGTTACAGGTATGACCGACTTCAAGGCCCAGAACGGCGTTGAATCCGAGGTTGAGGCCGCTTAACCTCTTTATTTCCAACGCAGAAGCCGCTTTGAGCGGCAGCTACGCCTGCCCGTCCAGAGCGGCTTTTGCCTTTTGACCTCCGCCTTCATCCTGCGAATCCTTCACCTGGGTGTAGCATCTACATAGATATGAATACCTTGAAGACTGCATTCTTGCTTACTGCGCTTACGCTATTTGCACTTTTTCTGGGCGATTATTTCGGCGGGCGCAACGGAATGGTCATAGCGCTGATCGTTGCCGGAGTAATGAATTTTGTCTCCTATTTTTTCTCCGACAAGATTGCGCTTGCCATGTACCGGGCGCAGCCAGTTACGCGTGAGCAACTGCCAAGGGTATATAGCGTGGTGGAGCGATTTACCGGCCGCATGGGAATTCCCATGCCCAAGATTTATGTGATTCCTACGGACTCTCCCAATGCCTTCGCTACAGGACGAAATCCCAATCATGCCTCGGTGGCCGTGACCCAGGGAATTCTGGATCTGCTGGACGACGAGGAGTTAGAAGGCGTGCTGGCCCATGAACTGGGACACGTTCGCAATCGCGATATTTTGATCAGCTCAATTGCCGCCACCTTGGCCGGCGCGATCACCATGCTGGCCCGCATGGAGTTCTGGTTTGGAGGCCGGAATGATCGCGATCGCGGCGGGGGAATACTTATGCTGATTGCAGCACCGATTGCCGCTTCGCTGGTCCAGCTTGCAGTCTCACGCGCCCGCGAATACGAGGCGGACGCTACTGGAGCGCACTATACGGGCAATCCTTACGCATTGGCCCGTGCCCTGCAGAAACTTGATGCCTACTCCAAACGGATTCCCATGGCTGCTTCGCCCTCGACCGCCCACTTATTTATTGTTGCGCCGCTGCTGGGCATGAGTCTGGGAAACCTGTTCTCCACCCATCCGCCAATTGCCAAGCGCATTGAGCGGCTGACGGGACGGCCGGAGCAATATCAGTGAGAAAAATTAACTTTTGCCGCAGATTTACGCTGATAAACCAAGTCTGGAAATAGCTCTCATTGCTCAGTCCACACCTATTTTTCTACCATCACCAACCGCCCATGTTCGACACGCAGATCTGAAATATAGTCGGGCAGCTTTAGTTTTTGTTTGGTTTCCGGCTCTTGCAGCTTCTGCTGAAGCCGGGAGTTCAGCAGAGAAACAGGAACGGGCATATCGCCAATCTTGGCCTGTGTGAATTCAAAAGTGGCATACCCGTCTGAAACCCCAATCTTTCCGGAAATGGTCAGGTAAATATCTTTGCCAAGCATGTTCACCTTAAACTGACCGGTCGCCTGGTCACCCAAAAAGCTAATTTGAGTGGATTGAACGTCAGGAGGCGGCTCCGAAGCAGATCTTGACTGGCTCTTGGCGGCGGATGTGGAAGCTGCTTGCTCGGCTGCTCCTTGCTGGAAAGCCGCGTTGACCTCTTCGGTAGTAAACTCCGCCTGCGCACTCACACCCCGCTCATGGGACAACTGGAGGTCTCTGAGCTTACCCTGAAACTCCTCAATCTTCTGCTGGACCACCTGTGGGGACATGGGTTCAGCGACCGGACGGGGCTTCTTTACGAGGAGAAAGATCACGACCACCAAGACCGCCAGAACAACCCAGCGCAGAACCTTGCGCACAGAAAGACCAGATTTTGAGGTGGACATTGAATGTATTGTACTGTCGCCGAGGCCAGCCGGGCTATTGGCCGTCAAACAGGTTTCTGCTTCCACGCGCTGACCAGCAAAAGGCCATGTTAAGCAAGAATCATTGGACTTTTGGGGCAATTCCTGGATTCCCGGAACGTTCCAGGTACGTGGGTGCCTAGCGTCCGGAAAAGGCATGCAGTAGAATCCGAAATAATGGTCCCAAGTTCTATCCAATCGTCCACAGCTTCACGCGCAGTTGCGCTGGAACAATCGATACGAACCATCATCCGTGGAAACGATGAGGTTATCCGGCTGGCCCTGGTGGCTGTATTAGCCCGGGGGCACTTGCTGATTGAAGGTGTTCCGGGGGTCGGGAAAACCACGCTTGCCCATGCCATGGCACGCGCCCTGGATTGTAACTTTCAGCGCATCCAGTTCACGAGTGACATGCTTCCGACTGATGTTCTGGGAATCTCCATCTATTCCTCGGCGGAGCAGCAATTCGAGTTCAAGTCCGGACCCATATTTTCCAATGTGCTGCTGGCGGATGAGATCAACCGTACCACTCCCAAAACCCAGTCAGCCCTGCTGGAGGCCATGAACGAAGGCCAGGTAACTATCGATGGACATTCTCATCCCTTGCCCCAACCCTTTCTGGTGATCGCAACGCAGAATCCCGTGGAACATCACGGTACCTATCCTCTGCCGGAATCGCAGCTTGATCGGTTTTTACTGCGGGTACGCATGGGCTATCCCAAGGCGGTCAACGAACGGGAAATCTTGCGCGCTGAAGCCGGGGCCGCCCGCCTGGACCAAATCCGGGCCGTTGCCAGTGGCGCCGATGTATTGGCCATGCAAGAAGAGGTCACGCGGGTCAAGGTGGAAGACTCGCTGGTAGACTATGCCCTGGAAATCGTACGCCGGACACGCGAATCCGATGCGCTATCGCTGGGGGTCTCACCGCGTGGCTCGCTCATGCTCTATCGAGCAGCCCAAGCCATGGCTTATCTGGATGGACGCATGTTTACTACGCCAGCCGATTTCAAGTCCCTGGCGGCACCGGTGTTCTGCCACCGAATTGTGGTGAATGCGCGCTACTCTTCGACCTTGAAAACATCTGAGCAGGCGGAGACGATCATCAAGGAAATCCTGCAAAGCGTTGCCGTCCCGGTATGACCATTCTTCGTACGTTGATGATGCTGGCGCTGATCGCCTGGATTGGCGGAATCGTGTTTTTTGCTTTTGTGCTCGCACCCACAGTATTCAATGTTTTGCCCACACGCGAACTGGCCGGGGACGTCGTCAATCCTGCCCTTACCAAGCTCCATTGGATTGGAATGGTTGCTGGAGTGATCTTTCTCAGCTCGTCGATTCTCTATAACCTCGCCAAATTTACCCGGGCCAAACCCTTGGCGTTGGTCCATGTGCTGGCGCTGGCCATGCTCGCCCTCACAGTGTTTTCCCAGTTTGGCATTACACCACGAATGCACACTCTTCGCGCCCAGATGGGATCCATCGACAACCTTTCGACAGATGATCCTCGCCGGGTGGAGTTCAACCGCTTGCACAAGCGATCAACGCAAGCCGAAGGCGGAGTCTTATTGCTCGGTGTGGTAGTGGTGGTTTTGACCGCGCGGCGCTTATGATGGAATTGCTGCTAGCTGCTAGCTGCTGGCTACTAGCTGCTAGTGTCGCGAGTTTCATTGGATCAATTGTCTCCATAGTGGCGAGTGGTGAAGCCACAACCAAAAGAAAACCAAACTTCTTGCCGCTGATTTGCGCGGATGAACGCTGATAAACCAAAATCTTTGAAACACGGAGGCAGCGGAGGAAGCAGAGGAAGTCGGGAATTTGGGAGATCCACGTCCAGCCGGGACAGGTCTGATGATTTATCTATTTCGTATTTTCATGAATCGTCTGGGGTCACGGTTTGACTCGCGCTTTTAATTACACCCGCGAGTGGTGACAGTTTTGACCATACGTCACTTCTCATGACAGAATCAGCTATTGGCTTCTAGCTGCTAGCTTCTGGCTGAATCCTGTGCATAATGGGCCTCGGCCAAGAGTGACCATACTTTTTTCAAGAAATTCTTCAGTTTTCTCCAAGTAGCTAGTGCCATGACCACATGATTACGGAAAGAAGGTTAGTGTGGACGAGGTGGACTTAGTGGACTGAGTGGACCGGTGCGATGGTTACCAATTTTCACCCGGTCAGAGCACTAGCAAGCTACAAGCCGGCAGCTTCCCTATGAAAACAGGCATTATCGGCCTGCCCCAGGTGGGCAAGACATCTCTGTTCAAAATTCTCACCAAAGCGGATATCTCCAGCCGCACCTTTGCCAATCCCCGCGAGGCGCATCTGGGGGTGGCCAAGGTGCCAGACGACCGTTTGGACCGGCTGGCTCAGCTTTACAGTCCTAAAAAGCTTGTCCATGCCGCGGTCGAATACGCTGACGTAGCGGCCATAGGCCAGGAGGCCCTGAAAGAAACTGCCTTTACCTCCAATCTTCGCGGCGTGGACGCGCTTGCCCACGTGGTGCGGGCCTTCGACGACCCTGCCATCCCTCATGTTGGAGAAATCAATCCGCTGCGCGATATCAAGACCGTTGATTTCGATCTCATTGTGAGCGACCTGGGGCAGGTGGAGAAGCGCATGGAGCGTCTGGAAAAAGACCTGAAGAAGATGAAGACCCCGGAGCTGGAACGGGAATTCGACTTGATCAAGCGGGCCAAGGCGCACCTGGAAACCGAGCTGCCGCTGCGGGAGATGGAAATCTCCGCTGACGATGAAAAGCGCATTCGCGGCTTCATGTTCCTGAGTCAAAAGCCGATTCTTTACGTGCTGAACGTCAACGAGTCATCCAGCCTGGGCGAAGATCTCGAAAAAGCTTCGGAGAAATACCAGCTCACAGAAGTTGCCGCACGCAAAAATGCCGGCGCTACTGCAATCTGCGGCAAGGTTGAGGCCGAACTGGCGGACATGAGCGATGAAGAATCCCAGGAGTTTCTTTCCAGCTACGGCCTGAAGGAAAGCGGGCTGACCCGGTTGATCCGCAAAACCTACGAACTGCTCGGCGTGATCTCATTTTTCACTGTAGGCGAAGACGAATGCCGGGCCTGGACGGTTCCAAGAAACTCACGGGCCCAGAATGCGGCAGGCGCCATCCACTCCGACCTGGAAAAACATTTCATACGCGCCGAGACCATTCACTGGGACAAGCTGCTGGAAGCCGGATCGGAGGCTAACGCCCGTGCCAAAGGGACATTGCGGCTGGAAGGCAAGGACTACATTGTGCAGGACGGAGACGTGATGCACATTCGCCACAGTGGCTGATTCCTGATATTCTCGGCTCACTTTTCACAATGAACCCCATTCTCATCAGTATTCTGCTGGGCCTGACCGCCGCAGCGGCCAATGGCTTTGGTGGCGCGGTGATTGTACAGAAGAACTGGAGCCGCAGCTACCTGCGCTACTTCGTCGCCCTGGGCTCCGGGTTCATGCTGGCCACTGCATTGCTGGAAATGCTGCCGGAAAGCATGCATCTTGCCGGCTCCCAGGCCCCGGTTCTTATCCTGGCTGGTTATTTCCTCGTCCATCTGTTCGAACACACCGTAACTCCTCATTTTCATTTTGGCGAGGAGACCCATGCGGAAGAATTTGTTGCCCGGCACACCGGTTACTCGGTACTCTTTGGGCTCATCATCCACACTTTTTTTGATGGGATTGCTATCGCCTCCGGCTTTCTGGTCTCCAACTGGTTGGGGTGGGTCATCTTTCTTGCCGTTTTTCTTCACAAAGTTCCGGAGGGCTTCACCGCGGCTTCCGTTATGCTCGCCAGTGGACGCAGCAAGCGGGTCGCCTGGGCCGCCTCCGCAATCTTGGGAGCGGCAACCCTGGCGGGCGTCTTAACCATGTCGATCTTCTCCCGTTCAGTCAGCGCCGGCTTGCCGCTTTCAGCCGGAGTAACACTCTACGTAGCGGCCTCGGATTTGATTCCGGAAGTAAACAAAGAACCGGGAATTGCGATGGCCTTGCTGGTTTTTCTGGGAGTGGGGATCCTTTACCTGCTGCATCACTTCTTTGGTTAGAGCAGTTATTAGTGTAATCATTGAAACTAGCTGCAGCGCCACCAGCGCTAAAGCGCTGTCTCAGTGACAATATATCTTCCCCGGCCTGAAGGCCGGGGCTTCCACCGTAAGAGCTACAGTATTTCCTAAGTCGGTATAGAACCAGTTACGAGACGCTTCATTTCTCTTCCAGGATGCGGCGGACCAGCACTAGCTGGCCCAAATGATAGGCGTTGTGATCTGCAACCAGCAGCGCCTCGCGCAAGAGCGTCTGCCCGCTTCCGTGAGGAATCTGGGCCAAGAGATCGCGTTGGGGATCGCGCACCAACTCACATACTGCATTGAGCTCCGTAAGAAATTGCTGAACACTCTGTTCCCATGCTCTTTCATTCTTCGGAGCATCATTCTCAGGCCAATAACCATCGGGCCACTTAGGGGAGACATGGCCCGCATCCGAACTGAAGCACAGGATGTCCCATTGAGCGATGCGCATGTGCTCAAGCAACTGCCAAGGCGTATGGGGAGCGCCTTCCGGTTTGCGCCCGCGAAGATCTCGAGGGAAATCGTCAAGGGTGCTCCGCAGGTCGACGTGAGCTTCACCTTGGGTAAGAAGATTGATGATGTGCTGACGAAGAGAATCGGTGTTGTCCATAGTGGCGCCGGAACCGAAAAGGCACTCAAATCACCCGATCACAAATTACCGGATCTCCCGATTCTCACTCCACTTCCTGCTTGGCCTTATATCCATCGCGCGAGAGGACCTGGTATTTCACGTCTTTACCGTGCTGATCGCGCATGCGCAACGCGTGGCCAGTTTCATCCACCAACTCAACTTTGATCTTGCGGAATGATCCGTCCTGGGCGCGATTGGTGGGGTGATAGGAAATGTTGTATTGATTTCGAATGGTCTGGCCAATGTCGAGGAAATCTTCCTTGAACTGGGCCTCAAAAATGGGGAGGTAAGCCTTGCCGCCCGTCATTTTGGCAAAGCTCTTGAGCTGATTGTCGGCCTGGAGAAGCTCGATATTGCATGAGTCTTGCGAAGTTATGCCGCAAAGTGCGCGGGTGGCGCCCCGGGCTTCAAGGTAATTACGTAATGCCTGGCCGGTGCTTATCGAATAAATCACGATGTCCTTCGAGGCCTGGATCTTCTTCAAAATCTGGTCCAAGGTCTTTTTGCTGAAGGTGTCCCGGCCACTGGAAACCAGGATGATGTACTTGCGCCCTTCGACGGTTTCCAGGCGATCAATGGTGTCGTACAAGGCATCGAAGAGGTTGGTTTCGGCGGACATGGCGATACGCAGCGAGTTCAGCCCGGCAAAAATAGCGTTCTTGTCCTGAGTGAAATCCTGAAGGATGTGCTGCTTGATGTCGTAGGAGATCAACGCCACCCAATCGTCTTTGGTAAGAGTGCTGGCAAAGGTGTAACCGCCACGCAACGCGTCAATTTGAAACGAAAAAAAAGTGCTGGCGAATTCCACCAGCAGCACGGCCGTAATGGGGGCCTGGATCTGGCTGAAGCTGGTAATGGATTGCGGCACGCCATCTTCCAGGACGCGGAAGTTGTCTTTCTTCAGGCCGGGAATGAACATGCCGTCTTTGCTCAATACGCCCACATCAAGCGTAACTAGGGGCACGTTGACATGGATCGAAGTTTCCGGCATCCCCTCGATTTTCTTGGGGCCTTGGGGAGTTGGCTCCTTTTTGGGTTCTTCCTCTTTCTTCTTGGGAATCGCAATAGGGCCTATATCACCCTTGGGACCTCCAGCTTCCGGCGTCGAATTCGGCTTGTTCGGCTGGCCCTGCTGTGGATTGGAAGGCTGCTGAGTCCCCTGGGATTGATTGGACTGGTCCTGCCGGCCCGAGGCAAAGCTCACTCCCGGCGCCAGTGCCAGACCTACGATTACCAGAACCGCAAAAAGGGCCCGGTTGAATACGATTAAGGCGAAAGAATTAGACGGTTTTATCGGCTGGACTAAGAACATTTCTGTGCTGCCCTTTTGAGAGTTTCTACATTAGTATAGATGCACGAACCAGCCTTTTTGGAGATTTTTAAGAATTTGAAGGCGGTCGCATGGTCTTCAGCGGTATGAAAAAAACTATCTTTGTCTTTGGTACTGTCCTTGTATTCCTTAGTCTGGGCTTTGCTCAGACACCGGCCAGCAAATCATCCGAGCAAAAACCGGCGCTCTCGACCCCCATTATGACTGTGGACCAGATTCGTCCCGGCATGAAGGGCGTTGCCTACACGGTGTTTCAGGGCACCAAGCCGGAACCCATGGACATCGAGGTTCTGGGCGTACTCAGAAATATGAACGGCCCCAAGAGCGACCTGATCCTGGTCCGGCTCCATGGTGAGAAACCGGAATATACGGGAGTGGTTGCCGGGATGAGCGGAAGCCCGGTTTACATTGACGGCAAGCTGGTGGGTGCCCTCTCCTACCGAATTGGCTCATTTACCAAAGAGCCTATCGCCGGCGTGACGCCGATTGCCGAGATGCTGGAGATCAACGAGTTCGACCAAAGCGTTCCTGCGTCTCTTCCCATTTCCTCGCAAAAGCATTCGCCTGCGGAAAAAACCTCAGGGCCGGGTATTCACGAGACCTCAGAGATCCAGAATTATGCTCAGTACCTTCAGCCCATTGATGCGCCCATCGCTTTCAGTGGTTTTACTGAAACGGCCATCAAGGCCTTTGCCGATAAATTCGTGACTGCGGGAATTACTCCGGTCATGGGTGTGGGCGGGGCAAGCAACGAAAAACAGCCTGACCCTATAGTGCCTGGCTCCGCCATAAGCGCAGTTTTAGTGCGCGGAGACATGGATGCTGCCGCCACTTGCACGGTCACTTATGTAGACAAAGACCACCTCTTGGCTTGCGGCCATCCAATCACCCAATACGGTATGGTGGAGATGCCCATGACCAAGGCCAATGTGGTGGCCACGCTGGCCTCGCCGCTCAACGCCTTTAAGATCATCAATACTGCCGATCCGGTTGGGGCGTTCGTCCAAGACCGCCACACCGGCATTCTGGGCCGCTTCAATAAAGAGCCCCAGATGATTCCGGTCACGCTCAGCATTCACGGACCCAGCGGTCCCAAAGAGTTCCACTACGAAGTCCTTAATAACGCCCGGCTTACTCCGCTGATGATGATGGCCACCGTCTTCAACGCCTTGCAAGGCATGAACCAATACGGCGAAGAAACTACCTATCTCATGAATGGACGCATTCATGTGAACGGCTTTCCTGATGTACGACTCACCAATATGTTCGCGCCTGCCGAGAACATGCCCACCGCCTTTGCAGTGGCGATCGCCCTGGGCGACCATTTCGGACGCATCTATGACAATCCTTTCCAGGCGCCCAAAGTCGGCGGCGTGAACCTGGAGTTTTCTCTGGAAAAAGACCGGCGTTCCGCGGTGCTGGAAAGCGCCCGTACCGATGTTACAGAGGCGCGCCCCGGCGACGAGATCACGATTGAGACCGTGCTGCGTCCTTATCGCGGCGAGCGCATTGTGCGCCAAGTCCCTGTCCGCGTGCCGACCTCTGCTCCCAAGGGAACACTGCGCATTCTGGTAAGCGATGCTGAAACCCTTGACCGGGTCCGCCGCATGAATCCGCTGATGAACCAGAGGCTTGACTTGAATTCCACCATTGAACTGCTTAACAAAGAGCACCTCAACGACCATCTTTACGTTTCTCTGTTGGAGGCAAATCCGCAAGCCACTGTGGAAGATAAGGTAATGCCGGCGGTGCCGCTTTCTGTGATGAACGTTATGGAAGGCATGCGCGCCACCCAGGAGATGATGGTCTTTAATGAATCTGCGGTCAACGAGTCCTCCACCCCGGCAGGGTATGTGGTGAGTGGCTCAAAGGTGATCAGCCTTACCATCAAATAACGCGATCTCCTGTTAATCTACTAAGTGATGATGAAGAAAGTCTGCTCTGCTCTTTTTGTCCTAATTGTCTCTGGTCTTGCCGTAGCTGATGGCACCCGCCTGTGGAAGGAATCCGGCTACGAAGATTTTGAGCGCGGAACGGTCAAGGGTGTGGCCATCCGCAGCACCGGCGTGCTGGAACTTGCTCCGGCCTTCAAGGTGGTCTATACCAGCCCCTCCACCTTTATCTGGTCGATTTCTGCCGATAAAGACGGCGCTGTCTACGCTGCCACCGGGGCGCCGGCGCGCGTCTACCGAATCACCCCGGATGGAAAAGGCGCAGTCATCTTTGAGCCGAAAGAGCTTCAGGTGCAATCGGTGGTCGCAGGGCCGGACGGCGCAATCTATGCCTCCACCTCCCCGGACGGCAAAGTCTACAAGATCACCAGCAATGTAAATCCCAAGAACGCCGGTTTCACTGCCGCCCCCAATTACACCAGCAATGTTTTTTTTGATCCCAAGACAAAATACATCTGGGACATGGCCTTTGACTCCGAAGGCCGCCTTTACCTTGCCACCGGTGACCGGGGTGAAATTTATCGCGTGGACAAAAGCGGCCAGGGCTCGGTCTTTTTTAAATCCGATGAAGCCCACATCCGTGTGCTCACCTTTGATCTCAAAGGCAACCTCATTGCCGGCTCGGATGGCAGCGGGTTGGTGTACCGGATCTCTCCCAATGGAGAAGGCTTTGTTCTGTACAGTGCTCCTAAGAAAGAGATCACGGCCCTGGCAGTAGACTCAGCCGGAAATATCTTTGCCTCAGCGACTGGCGAGAAACGCAGCTCACAACCATCCGGCCTGATCAATCCGCCACCGCCACCCATGGTTCCTGGGCAAGTGTCCCCCACGATCACCATGCCGATGGCGGCCAATGTGAACCTGGCCGGCTCCGATGTTTACCTGATCGCGCCCGACGGCTCTCCGAAAAAGCTTTGGTCGTCCCGCGAAGACATTGTTTACGCCTTGGCCTTCGATGCTGCCGGCCATCTTATAGCTGGAACCGGGAACAAAGGACGCGTCTATTCGATCGAAAAAAACGGGGCTTTCACCGATCTGCTCAAGGCCAGCGCCAACCAGATAACCGCCTTCAGCAAAACTGGAAATGGCATTTACTGTTCCAGCAGTAACCTGGGGAAGATTTTTCTGATGGGCAGCGCTCCCGAAGCTGATGGGACTTTTGAAAGCGACGTTCAAGACACGCACATCTTTTCCCGCTGGGGACGGGCCGAGGCGCGTGGGCGAGGAAACTTTGATCTCTTTGCGCGCAGCGGCAATGTCGATAATCCCGACCGCAACTGGAGTCCCTGGACAAAAATCGATCTCAACAAGGACTCGCGGCTGGAAATACCTCCAGCACGTTTTGTGCAGTGGCGGGCCGTATTGAAACCGTCTTCCTCTCTAACGCAGGTTGAATCGGTTGCCATCAACTATCTTTCCAAGAATGTTGCGCCAGTGGTGGATGACATCGCTGTGCAGACAGGAGCACGCTTTCAACCGCAATCCCATTCCACTGGCCCGGACAGCATCTCTGTGAATTTCGGCCCGACTCCTTCCAGCACTTCTCATATTGAAGGGACCCCCAGCGCCGTACGTGATCGAGCGTATATTGCAGTCCGCTGGGCCGCCCATGATGACAATGATGATGACTTGGTGTATTCGCTATATTACAAAGGCGAGAACGAGACCGACTGGAAGCTGCTCAAGTCCGCCATTCCCGACAAGTTCTACTCCTTTGAATCCGGCCTGCTGCCCGATGGCGCTTATGTAGTGAAGGTGGTGGCCAGTGACGCTCCGTCCCACACGCCGGAAGACGCTCTGACCGACGAAAAACAGAGCACGCGCTTCGAGGTGGACAACACCCCTCCACGAATTGAGAATCTGACCGCCAAGATGGAAGGCCAGCAGTTGCATGTGACCTTTCAGGCCACTGACGATTTCTCTCCGGTCAAGCGTGCGGAGTACTCCATCGATGCTGGTGAGTGGCAATTCCTGGAGCCGGTAGGCCAGATCTCCGATGCCAAACGCGAGAACTACGATTTCAATGCTCCGCTGGCCCAGCCTCAGCAGTCACTCGAAGAGCAGACCGAGCAAAAACGAGGAAAGGGCTCCTCCAAGGCAAGCAAGCAACCTTTATCTGAGCATGTAGTGGTGGTGCGGGTGTATGACCGCTATGACAATGTGGCTACGGCAAAGTATGTGGCGAAATGAAGTGAGCGCAATTCCAGCGGGAGTTTACGAACCGATCACAAGCGGAGTCAGCAGAGCGGTCCTGTGACTTGTTCAGGAAATATAAGATGGGGTCCCTGAAGGTCCCGAATCCAGCATATTGAAGTTGCTCAACTGACTCTGGTGCCAATCTTCCCAATCTCGCGCTGCTCGTTGTTTGGACAGGTTGCTGGGGCCGGGTCCCTGTACAGCTTCTGACGGAAAATACACAATATTAGGGTTATCTCCTCTCAAGGTCTGCGGCCGGAAAAGTGCATTCGATTCTCCCGTCCTTTCCTTCCGAAGCTCATTTATTTCCTTCATACGTTTTACGACTTCAGGGCTAGCTGGTTGCTGCGTCAAGAGTTGAAATTGCTCCTGCAATGTAATATCAATGTTTTGCAGCATTTCATATTCGCTTACCTGGGAAGGTGGCACCACTCCAATCTGAGCGTTCTGTTTTACCCCTACCAGGCCGTCAAACGCTATTACGGCATTTTCGAAGCCCCGGTTCCGAAGCGCTATCGTAAACTCCTCGGCAAACGTCGTTCCTTGTGGTGTGCGGGTGCCGGAGAAGCAGCTTAATAAACGGATAGCTCCTTTATGTGCTTTTTTAAGTCCGTTCGTAATCAAAAAGCTCAGAAACTCCGAAGCGTTCATTTGCACAGCATTGCCTTTGTCGTCTTGACCTTCAACGTGCCCACGGCCGTCTCCATGACTTACAACATGGAGGGTTTCTTGAAGACCTAACTGGTCCAGGGGCTTACCTTGAATAGATTCATCGCCTGGCCTCAAAGAATGCGTTGGATCATCGTAGCCTTGATCAATTGTGATCAAATTGTTATAGTTCTTTTCCGCTTGAGCATCCCTGCTGACCAAAATCACCAGGCGTTGGATTGTCGTGCTGCGTGATGCGAAACGAAGAGGACCAGGTGAAAGATGCGATGAAGGTTGCCCCATTTGCATCGTGGGCCGCTTCTGAATGGGCGATACATTCGGACGATACACCGGCGGAGCTGATCCAGTCGAAGCCAGCTTCACAGTTCGGTTCACTCCTGGAAATCCAGCCGGACCCCTTCTGAGCTGTCTCTGAACCGGTAAGGCGTTTGGACGATACACTGGTGGGGCCAATCCTGCTACGGTCGGTGTCAAAGATCGACTGGCTGCACGAAATATCATTGGGCCTCTTACAGCCTGCCTCTGCACGGGTGTTCGGTTTGGACGATACACGGGCGGAGCTGATCCGGCCGGAACTGGTTTGAAATGTTGGCTGATAGCGCTGTATCCAACCGAACTGCTGGTGGCCAATCTCTGAACGGGTGACGCATTGGGACGATATACCGGTGGGGCCGACCCAGCCGATTTCGTCGCACAAGATAAGAGCGGAGTCTTTGCTGGTTGCCTTTGGGCCGTTATGGCATTAGGACGAAAGACGGGTGGAGCCAATGTGCGTCCGTATTGTTGATGTACGCTTTTTGCGTCCTGGCCGGGAACAGCATTTCGCATCGCTTGTGGACGATAGACTGGTGGCCTATAGCTCGGTTGTTGTTCAAATTTCTTATCAAACATCGCCGTACAATGTTAGTCCAGTTCGTGGCTGTTTTCCAGATAAACCAACTTGGGCGAACCAATTTGGGACTGGAAAGCCTTGTTTGCCGGAAAGGCCGCCTTAACGGACACGGCGTTTACGCGTTAGCAGCTTTCGCAGTCATAGATTCGTCCGCTGACTGGAAATAAATTAAGCGATATACCACGGAAGAAAGCTTTGGATCGGTTGTAAAAAAATGAAATAACTCGTCTATTTCTTGCTTTCCCTGCACGTAGGGCGCAGCAATTGTAGAGAAGTTATTGTAGTCGGACATTTTCTCCAGGGTCTCGATCAATGCCGGATTCTGGGCCGCAGCCTGGGCAATTTCCGGCCAGCGCTCGTTAATGATGGCCCACTTGCCGATGTGCCTGGCAGTCAATTCCGGCTGGCCGCCAAGCATTCTGCGCTGATAGGCAACAAAAAGCAGAAGCCTGAGCCGATTCACCAGCCGCTTGGCATTTCGCGGCAATGGAGGTAAATACTTCATGACTTCCTCTTCTGCTTCCTGCTGCAATTGAGATTCATTTTCTATATAGCGCTGAATTCGCTCGGCAATAAACCGTGAGGCAGATAGTTTTGGGTTTATACGGTCCAAAAAGCTGGGCTTCAGGGTTTTCAGGTATGCAGTCAGTTCTTTGTCCAGATCGCCAGGGTTGGTCACGCCCCGGCTGGAGAGCTCTTCAAGTTTTCCATCCAGGAGCGCCCTCTGCCGGCGTGCCTGGACCGACTTCATCCACATCTGTACGATGCCTGACCCATACGCCGCCACAGAGGCTGGCAGTGCTGCAATCAATGAGTTCTGAGTGGAATTAGATCCTCCGTAAACCAATTCGAAGATCGATAACACGACCGCCACTGCCGCAATTGCGAGAAATATTGCCGCAAGAAGCCGAAACGCCGGGCTCTTGAAAAGAAGCTTGAATTTTCTCGGTCGCCGATGTGCCTGCTCCGTCCTGCCTTGCTGAATGACCAGATTCGACACCAGTTTTTGAAGCTGGGCAGCATGGCAAGCTGGAAGGTCAAATTGCAATTGAATTATTTTTTGAAGATAGGAGCGGCCGAATGTTCCTTTTTCCAGACCAACCAGGTCTTTGTATTTCAGCTCGACACTCGCCGCAACGCCCGGCATATCGGCCATTACGATTACTACAATGTCTTTTTGGCACAGTAGCTGGTTTATGACCTCCAGAATCTCCACCGCTTTCGGAGGGCGGCAACGTTCCAGGTCGTCAATGAAGACGACAAAGCGGCATCCCTTAGGCGTTGCCTGCCGGATGAGGCTTCCTAGCTGGCGGCGAACTTCTTCCAACGAGCCACTGGAAGCATAAGATTCAGGGTCCTTCACAAATTCCGAGATTGGCTTCGCTACGGATGCAAGAACAGCCACGGCCTTGCACGCGAGCAGGACGGCCATGTAGCAGATAAGGAAAATTGAGCCCTTTCGGGGGCCAAACTCCATGAGCGCACTCTGCAAAGCTTTTTGGTCTAAATGCAGTAAAGCAACTGCGATTGGAGACCAAAGTTCGGAAGAGACGAGCACGGCCAGAAAGACAATACCCAGGAACAAAATCTGACGCGTGCGCCGTTGCCATTTTGGAAGCAACCGCAGAGAGATTGGGTTGACAATCTTTCTCCAAAGCGGTCTCGCCTCTTCTGCGCTCCTGGCGACATGCGAGGCAAATGCGGAAGCCAGGCTGGGGGCATCATCGTACATCCAGGCATTGAACCAGCACGTAGTATGGGGACGTAGGCCAGCAGCCGAAGGCTTGCTTTCCAATCGCCGCTTCACCATCAAGCCAAGCGTGCTTTTACCAGCTCCCCATGGCGCATTGATTGCCAAAACCAGCGGAGTATTCGTCTCCGGCTTATCAATCAGGCCCGCCAATGCATCTGCATAAGCCCCAAAATCAAGCCGGTCCGCCAAGTCCGAGTAGAGAGGGTCATCCGCCAGCATGCGCAGACTGGGAGGCCCACTTTCCTTCGGAGAAGAGTTAGGGGTGATCGCTGGACTGACTTGCTGGTCCGCCAAGCTGGCCTTATCCATCGGGTCCTCAAAGAAATAGAGAGTCCTGCCGCTGGATATTATCGCTACTGTTTTAGGAAACCAAGTAAATTGGGGCTTGCTGTTCTGTTTATTGATTGTGTTGCTTTCCGGCCATCGGAAGGTCGGGACGTTGGATTTTCGCATCTGAGCCTCTGGTCAAGAAGTCATGAATCCAGGCGGAACTCCCTGGTACGGCCATTGAGGAGGAAACACCCTCGGGTCCCTCGGCGCGCCCTCACTCCTTACGTCGCTCGGGGCTTGCTCGGGATGACAACGTGTTGGGGGCATTGTTGACTTTAAAAATCTTTCATGCGATTGCCCTGATTAGTCCCGGATCAATTCGTCGCACTTCAAGTCTGCCCCTTTGAGGCTTGGCAGATTGGCAGGGATTCCCTCTCTACGCTCGGGATTTTCTAAAGTAGTGCTCGGATGAAAAAATTGGGAGAATAAGCACTGTTACAATCGCCATCACATGGATATATTGCTGACCGCTGAGAGGATGGCGTGAGGTTCGAGCTCTTTGTTGCCGCACGCTACCTGCGGGCCAAACGCCGGCAAGCTGTCATTGGTGTGATCACGACCATTTCGGTGATTGGCGTGGCTGCCGGAGTGGCGTCGTTGATTGTCGCGCTGGCCATCAACAACGGGTTCCGCCAGGACCTGCAAAATCAACTGCTCGGCTCAACCTCCCATGTCAACCTGCTGCAGGTGCAGCAACGCGACGGGATCAGCAACTGGCGTGAATTGATGTCCCGTCTGGAAAAGCAGCCCCATGTGGTGGCCACGGCGCCCACCATTTATGAACAGGCCATGGCCTCGCGCGGCGCCCGGGCCAGCGGTGTGGTGATTAAGGGCGTACTTCCGGAATATGAGAACAAAGTCAGCGAGTTGTTAAAAACTGTAAAGCTAGGCTCAGCAGAAAAACTTAGATCGACGAACTCAGGGACGTGCTCGGACTCAGACCTGAATTGCGTGCCGGAGTCGCCGCCTATCATCCTGGGCAAAGACCTGGCTGTAACTTTGGGAGCAACTGTGGGCTCAATCATTATGGTGACCACTCCCCAGGGCGAGCTGACCCCCTTGGGGCCGGTGCCCAAATATGTTCGCTTTAAAGTCGCGGGCATTTTCAACTCCGGCTTCTACAACTACGACAACGCCTGGGCTTTTATCCGTTTGCCGGACGCCCAACGCCTTTTCGGCCTGGGAGACGTAGTCACAGTGCTGGAGTTCAAGATCGACGATATTTACAAGGCGGCAGAGGTTGGGGATGCATTGGCGAGTGCGGCTGGCAAAGGCTTTATGGCGACCAACTGGATGGAAGAGAACAAAGCACTCTTCCACGCCCTGCGCCTGGAGAAGGTGGTCACCTTCATTACCATCGGGCTGATCGTCCTGGTGGCCGCCTTGAACATCTTGATTTCATTGATCATGATGGTGATGGAAAAGACCAAGGACGTCGCCGTGCTGATCTCCATGGGTGCGCGCCGCCAGCAGGTCCGCAGGATCTTCATGTTCCAGGGAATGCTCATCGGTGGGATCGGAACCTTGGTAGGACTGCTACTAGGCTATGGGATCTCATTCGCCGGAGCTAAATACCACCTCGTCTCCCTTTCGGCGGAGGTGTACTCCATTGATTATGTCCCTTTTTCTCCAAGGATCCTCGATGGCGTTTTGGTTGCCGGCGTCGCCTTGTTGATCTCATTCGTAGCAACCCTTTACCCCTCTTGGTCGGCGGCCCGTGTGCTGCCTGCGGAGGCTTTGCGGTATGAATGATTCTAATGACTCTAATCTTTCAGGCTCTCCAGCGGAGAGGTAGCTATGAAAAGACATAAGTTTTTCGCGGTCTTTTATTCTTAAGGAGATTGAGAACTTTCGTAATTAGTTAAGGCAAATCTAAACTTCCATTGTCGGGTTCTAATCATGTAGGAAAGGTTGTACAGGGAAAAAGCGATGAAAAACGGGCTGAAAACGTGGAATTGCACCATCGAGGTAACAGTGTGCATCCAATAGAGCAGGAACTTGAGATCCTGCGAGTCGATGGACTTCGAAAAGTCTATCGCTCAGGTCAAACCGACCTGGTGCTCTTTGAAAATCTGTCCTTCAGCATGAAGAAGGGTGAAATACTGGCCATTGTTGGCGAGTCTGGGGCGGGCAAAAGTAGTTTACTTCACATACTCGGAACTCTTGATCGGGCTTCAGCAGGTGACGTATACTGCGCGCAGCTTCACGTGGCGAAACTAACAGACGATGCCGCTGCACGTTTTCGCAATCGCGAGATCGGCTTTGTCTGGCAGTTTCACTACCTGTTGCCGGAATTTACGGCGCAGGAGAATGTTGCGATGCCGCTCCTAATGCGAGGTATGCCCTACCGGCAGGCGATGGAAAAAGCAGCCGGTTGGTTAGGTGAGGTGGAGTTGGGAAACCGTGGACATCATCGAGCGGGCGAACTCTCCGGTGGCGAGCAGCAACGAGTAGCTCTGGCCAGGGCGTTGATCACAGGACCACAGGTCCTGATGGCCGACGAGCCGACCGGCGATCTGGATAACCGGACCGCAGAACTGGTCTTTGCGTTGATTCATAGACTTCATCGCGACTATCGGCTTACCTCCCTCATCGTTACCCATAACCTCGACTTTGCGCGTCGCTGCGACCGCGTGCTGCGGTTGCATCAAGGTCAGGTTGAGGAGGTATCGCCCGGTTCGCTTCCGAATTGAATCGGGTGGGCGAAGGACATTGCAGGGTTTTGTCGTCTGTATGAGTACAGGGCTTGAGTTTTTGTAACGCAAGCCGATGTTATAGACAGACGATGCGGTTTTGTTCGGCATGCCGGTCCGGGCAGCTATGAGAACGGCAGCCGAACTGACAAGCTTCTTCCTGTGTTGGCCGGTTGCACGGACCAGGAGAAGAGAGAGATGCTTCAGGCTGAGGTGACCAGGAGCATCTGGGTGAGGGATATATGTTCGAGCGGTATACAGAAAAAGCCAGGCGCGTAATCTTCTTTGCGCGGTATGAGGCCAGTCAGTTTGGTTCTCCTTATATAGAGACGGAGCACCTGCTGCTGGGCTTGCTGCGCGAGGATAAAGCGTTGACAAACCGCTTCCTGCGGTCGCATGCGTCGGTTGAGTCCATCCGCAAGCAGATTGAAGGACACACCACGATCCGGGAAAAGGTTTCTACCTCGGTGGATCTCCCTCTGAGCAATGAATGCAAGCGAGTACTGGCCTATGCCGCCGAGGAGGCTGAGCGCCTTAGCCATAAGCATATCGGCACCGAACATCTGCTATTGGGATTGCTGCGCGAAGAGAAATGCTTTGCGGCTGAAATTCTGCATGAGCGCGGCCTGCGCTTGAGCGCCATCCGCGAAGAGCTCGCCCGCAGTACCCAGGAAAAAGCGCAGCCCCAGCGGGGCGCCTCCCGCGAATCTTCTCTGCTGGCGGAGTTCTCCCGCGATCTTACCCAGGCCGCCATGGACAACCAACTCGATCCTCTGGTTGGCCGTGAAGGCGAAGTTGAGCGCGTAGTACAGATCCTGTGCCGCCGCACCAAGAACAACCCGGTTTTGATCGGCGAACCCGGTGTGGGAAAAACGGCCATTGTGGAAGGACTGGCCCAGCGCATTGCCGATGGTGACGTACCCTCCTTCCTGGCGGACAAGCGGATCTTGGGCCTCGATCTTTCCCTGATCGTTGCCGGAACCAAATACCGCGGCCAGTTTGAAGAGCGCCTGAAGACCATCATGAAAGAGCTGATGGAGAACCAAAACTGCATCATCTTTATTGATGAGCTGCATACCCTGGTGGGCGCCGGCTCCGCCGAAGGCTCGTTGGACGCAGCCAACATTCTTAAACCTGCGCTTTCGCGGGGTGAGATCCAGTGTATCGGGGCCACAACTCCAGGCGAATACCGTAAATCCATTGAGAAAGACCGCTCCCTGGAGCGCCGCTTCCAGTCTGTTAAGGTTCCGCCTCCTGATGAGGAGCAAGCAGTCAAAATCATTTACGGCATCAAGGAACGTTACGAAAAGTTCCATGCGGTGAGCTATACCGACGACGCCATTACCTTTGCCGTGTATCACTCCAACCGCTACATTCCGGACCGGTTCCTGCCGGACAAGGCCATCGACCTGCTGGACGAGGCCGGCGCACGGGTCAAACTGCGCCAGACTTCACTGCCGGAGGAGATTACTGAAGTCCAGAAGCGGATCAAATTCATTGTTCATCGCATGGAAAATGCCATTGCCAACCATGAGTTTGAAAAAGCCCGCTTCTACTCGGACGAAGAACGCAAAGAGCGGGAAAACCTCCGTGCCCTGCGGGAGAAATACCATTTGGACGAGTCTTCCACCGGGGTTGTCAACCGCGAAGACATCGAAGAGGTGGTCAGCCGCTGGACCGGAGTCCCTGTTACCTCGATCAAGGAAGAAGAGACCCAGAAATTGCTTCGGGTGGAAGAAGAGCTGCACAGGCGCGTGATCTCGCAGGACAAAGCCATCAGCGCGCTGGCGCGCTCCATCCGTCGCTCGCGTGCCGGGCTCAAATCACCCAACCGTCCGATTGGTTCGTTCCTGTTCCTGGGGCCGACCGGCGTAGGTAAGACCGAAGTCGCGCGCACCCTGGCGCAGTTCCTCTTCGGCAGCGAGAAGTCGCTCATCCGCTTCGATATGTCGGAGTTCATGGAGAAGCACTCCGTCAGTAAACTGATCGGTTCGCCTCCGGGATATGTGGGCTACGAAGAAGGCGGGCAGCTTACCGAGCGGGTCAAGAGATCGCCGTATTCGGTCGTCCTGCTGGACGAAATCGAAAAGGCCCATCCTGATGTCTTCAACATCCTGCTTCAGGTGCTGGAAGACGGACAGCTTACTGACGGTCTGGGCAATACCGTGGACTTCAAGAACATCATCATTGTGATGACCTCTAACATCGGCGCCCGTCACCTGATGAAGCGCAAGGGACTCGGCTTCCAGGTCGACAAAGAAGATATGGTCACCGAGAAAGTTGAAGAGATGGTCAAGCAGGAAGTGAAGCGGACCTTCAATCCGGAGTTTTTGAACCGTCTGGATGAAGTCATCATCTTCAACGCCCTGAACGATGCCGACCTGATCCAGATTCTTGAACTGCTGGTGCACCAGCTCAACGCCAACCTGGCCCAGCGTCATATCACCATCACGGTGACTGATGAAGCCAAAAAGTGGGTGCTGGAGAAGACGGTTCCCGACCGCAGCTACGGCGCGCGTCCGTTGCGCCGTGCCTTGCAACGGTACATCGAGGACCCATTGTCCGAGGCGCTCATTCAGGGGCTCATTACCACTCGTCCGGCCTTTATTGAAGTCTATCTTGAAGGCGACAAGTTGTTCTACCGCCCCATTGGCGAGAACTCTGAAAAAACCGAGGGGATGTTGTTGAATAGCAATTAGCAAATAGCCTTTAGCCAAAAGCCGCCAACGATGTTTGGCGGCTTTTGCTTTTTAAAACACCTTTTGGTTTTGCCGGTTGGGACGGCCAGCAATAGAAAGTCCATCACAAGGGTACCGTCAAGCATCCAACTGTTTAGGAGGACTTAGATTTGGCGCGCTCTGCGTTCGCAAAAGGAAAATTTGTCTCACTGCCGATCCGCCTGCCTCTGGATTCCAAAGGTATGGACTTCGAGCGGGCTGACATTGAGATCTATGGACTTGAGCAAGCGGGCCCGTCATTTGAAGGACGGATATTTCTCAATAACCCAGACGCCACTCTGACTACGGAGCCTACCGCTGAAAATGGGTACGCAGGCTCCTTCCACATTTTCGGTTACGGAGTGTGGCCTGCGGATGTTGGCAAAGACGCCACAGCCCGCGCCACCGAACCGGAAACGGTGCGTGCCCCCATCCAAAAGACGGTGATCGCTACTGAAGCGGTGCGCGCGGCCGCCGCCAAAGGGCCGGAAATCACCGTTACGGTTGTTCCGGTATATCCTGGAGAACCACCTGAGGATGCCAGCGACGCTCTAAAACTCGAAGGGGTAAGAATTGTAGTCCACTGAACGAGGCCGAACAAGGCCGTTGGTTTCTCCGTCGTTCTTAAGCCGCTTTCTATTCCCGAAATGGAACGTAAAATCTGCTGATTGCCTATCTATTTCTTGACAATCGCGAACGCCAAATCTACCTTTGTTTAGCTCAAAAGAGGCTTAAAAGATATGGCAAACGGGCTCACTGTCCGAAGCAGCATCGAAGGCTTGGAGCACATCGCAGGCGGACTCGACGCTCTGCGCGATGCTTATACAAAAATGCAGAAGCTAAGCGACAACCGTGGCTGGCTTTACTGGGCAGGCATTCACGGCTTTCCCCAGTATATGTGCTGGCACCATGGACGTGTAGGCATGGGAGACCAGCTTCCCTACGACCTGTTCTTGCCCTGGCATCGGGCTTACCTGCTGTATTTTGAGCACACCGCGCGCGATCAGAACAATGCAGCGGCCCTTCCCTGGTGGGATTGGACATCGCCGGGAGCGCATTCGGTTGGGATCCCGCATTCCTATTCGGTCCCACAGGTAAGCGGCAAGAGCAATTCCCTGGCTAGCGGCCCCATGCCTGCAATGCCGCCAAATCCCGCCGGGCACACTGTGCGCCATCCCCGGCGGCCTGCAACCTTGCCCACCGCGGCACATGTTCACTCCTTAATGGCATTAGGCAACTTCGTCGACTTCACCATCCAAGTCCAGGACGTTCATGACGCTGTGCACGGATGGGTCGGGGGCTCCATGGGTGTGGTAGCCATCTCGGCGTTCGACCCGATCTTCTGGTCGCATCATTGTATGATTGACCGTATCTGGTATCTGTGGCAGTTGCGAAACGGCGTTAACAACATCCCGGCAGATTACCTGGATAAGCCTCTGGCCCCTTTTGCCCTTACGGTCCGGGATGTACTGGACATCAACCGTCTTGGATATGAATACGCTCAGAGCTCAGTCACAATCAACGCTTGAGCAAGGAAAAGAGGTCACGCCCATGGCACAGAAAAAAATAACAAGAAAATCACCCGTAACCAGCAAAGAAGGCGATGCGCCAGGACCAGCAAAAACATACGTTTCATCGAAAATGCCTTTGGAGCCTTTGCAAAAGCCTTTTCAACGGGCAGATTTGATCTTTGACGGCGTTGACCATTCAGGCGCAACATTTGAAGCGCGGGTGTTCCTGAACAATGAATCCGCCAGCGCCAAGACTCCAACGACAGTCCAGAATGGGTACGCCGGCTCGTTTCATATCTTTGGACACGGCGGCTGCTTCGGCGATGATGTGGGACACTGCGAAGTGCGTGGTGTTCCCCGGCAGTATGACCCGCGCCCTGCACACCCCTTGACTCCAGCACGCAAAGTTTTGATCGCTACGGAAGCCTTGCGCCGCATCGCCAGCCGAGGCAAGCATCTGACCGTGACCGTGGTGCCGATCGTGCTGGCAGGCACTCCAAAATGCGATTACGAAAATGTTCTGAAGTTCGACAAGATATCGGTGGTCACCTACGTTTGATAGAACAACCAAAGTTTAAAGACTATCCACCAAAGCCGCCCCATTCCATCGGGCGGCTTTTGCTTTGTTTTCAGCAGTTTATAAATACTTGACCTTGAATTGACCCGCAGTTTACCCGCCGTGTATTGCCCCTTTTGCCGTCGTCTTCTATCAACTCAATAGCAAAAGGAGACACGCCCGATGAAACAATGTATGGCTTTGATTCTGATTCTCATAACTGTCTGTCCTACCCTCTTTGCCGGTACTGGTCCCGATCCGAAGCACACGGAAGAGATCAAAAAGAAAGTGGGCCATTACGTTGAACGAGAGGCCAGGGTCTCATTGGAAACCTATGACGCCCGAAAACTGCAAGGTTCAATCAGCGAGGCCGGGCCGGAAACCTTCGTGCTTAGCAATGAGGGCAGATCGACCACCCTCAGCTATGCCGACGTCAAGAAGATCAAAGCCCCCATGTCTCGAAGAACGAAGCAGGCCATTGTCACCGCAATTGTTTTAGGTGGGCTTTTCGGCTTGGTTGGCGGGGCGTTGTCCACGGACAAATGACCAAATAGATGGATCACAACGTTACGGAGCAAAAGCAATGTCAAAACAGTACATTCTCATCCTCCTGACAGGGCTGGCGTTGAGTTCCTTCGGCGCTTCTCAGGCCCACGCTCAGATCCCAGATTCTAGAGAATCTCTGCGCCCTCAATATGTCATGCCGGAAGAGCCGGGCGCTGAAGCTCAAAAGCGATTGGAAGAGGCCCGCAAGCGGGCTATCTGGAAAACCGATACTGAAAGGAAAATAGCGGATGAAATTGCCGGCGCTTTCATTGAATTCCGGAAGCAGCAAAAACTGCCAGCACTGAAACAATTCAAGACATTGGAGATGCACCGGAGATGTATCGGAGAGCATGTAGATGGCCACGACATCGGCGGCATCAGTGACATGTTTGTGTTCAAAGGGAATGATCTCAATGCCATGGAAGCAGCCATTCGGAAGGCAGCCTCTGTACCTCCCAAACATGAAGGAAAACCCCGCATTGATGATCCCCAACGTTTTGCAGTCGAAGTGTGCGAGATCCAGCCTTCGTCCAAGCCAACGGCGTACCGGGTGGTGATTGCCTATTGGTATAACGCCTGGGGGACATTTCTGGATAAACTACCCCGCGTGCTTGACTTGTGCGCCTTACCAGAGGAGCACTACCACGCATAGCCTGACCAAAGATACTTGAAAGACTCGTATGGCGGTTCTAGAGATGGTGTAGACCTTTTCTTTAAAGCGCTCCTCTCCAAAAGCAGGAGCTGCGCGCAGTTAGCTTAAGTGGCGTTGCAGAACCTTTGCGATCCATGACTAGACGCGAGGTCCCTCCGCTCTACCCGAGCTGGCGCGCGGGTAGAGCCTCGGGATGACGAGTGTTTTTTCTCTATTTCGGCATTTTCATATAGTCCACGGTCAAAGGCTTGCCTCGCACTTTTGATTACACCCAGGGATGCAAGGCATATCAGCCCTTGCTTGCCTTGGCGTCTATTGTGATAAAAAAACTCTCTCTGTCTCCCCGCACAAAAACAGGTAATTCACCGGTATTCCTCCGCTATTTGCCGAAAAGCAGGGGTCACGACCCACAGCAATCGCTAAGCTTTCGACTGAAACAAGGCAAATCAATGGAGGAAATATCATGACGGCCGATAATCACCAATTCAGGGCCGAATCTGCCATCGTTGCGATCATTCTGGCGTGCACCGGCGCTGCACTGTTACAAAGTAAACTTGACTTCATCGCCGTAACACATCATCTTGCCATCCTTCATGCGGGGATGCGGTGGTGGCCCCTGTTGCTTATCATGGCGGGAATGATTCTATTGCTGGACCACCACAGTTCGGGAACACGATCGCTTGAGGCTGCGCAACAGGCACCTAAGACTCAACAGGGAGAGACCAATGAACCTCGATGATCATCGCAAGGAAGCCGGCTTTGCCTTTGCTGAGGGCCGCAAGGGCACTGTAGTGACCGCCATTATTGTCATCCTGGTTGGCGTCGTTTTGCTACTCAATCAACTGGGAGTGCTCCCGCCCGGCTTCGAGTTTCATTTCTGGCCTGTGGTCTTCGTGGCGTTTGGTCTCGGCCAGATGCTAACGTCGCGCCAAGCCACCAATCGCCTTTGGGGCGGGTTGCTGGTTGTGGTCGGCATCTTCCTCGAATTGAACAAGCTCGGCGTAACCCACATCGGGCTCAAGGCCATCTGGCCGCTGTTGATTATCGGGCTTGGAGTGTCACTGTTGTGGCAGGCCCTGGAGAATAAGAGGAGTTGCGTGTCAGCACCTTCTGCAATGCCGCGATTTTCTTCGGTATACGTTTTCTCGGGAACCGACCGCAAAATCACGTCCAAGAATTTTCAGGGTGGGAAGATTTCCGCCGTCTTTGGCGGCTTCAAGATGGACTTAACCCGCGCAGACATCGAGGGCGACCAAGCCGCAATCGAGGTCAATGCGGTGTTTGGCGGAGGGGAGATCATTGTCCCGGAAGTCTGGCGTGTAGCGGTTGAGGGTGGGGGAATATTCGGGGCCTTTGAAGATAAGACGCGGCATTTTCAACCCGACGCTTCTCAACCAGTCAAGACCCTGATTGTTAAAGGCTCCGCGATTTTTGGAGGCATTGTAGTCAGGAATTGACTGCTGATCTATGCACCCGATTCTTGGCCAACTCCGGCACCTTGCGCTTTACCTGCTCGCCTGGGTCCCCTTGGGAGCGATCCTTCTGTATTTGCTGGCTTCGCCTGGAGGGCTGAGTTGGCCTAAGGCACTGGCCATGGTCGTCCCTCTTTGCCTGGTCTACGCCTTTGCCTGCCTCTCAGCCTGGTATCCTTGCCGAGGCACACCGCTGAAAAGCTCAGGCTTCTCTCGTCTGGCCCTCACCCATCTGACGGCAGCCATCCTGATGAGCCTGCTTTGGATGGCGCTGGCCAAGGGGATAGCACTTGCCCTGGCCTCTCTTCCGACATTTCACGCGCTCGATCAGGAGGTTGCCAGAGGTTATCCGCTCTTGTTCGCAAGCGGCGTGCTGCTTTACCTGCTGGCAGTCGCCCTTCACTACGTGCTGCATTCAGCCCAGGGTTCCCGGGAGGCCGAGCAACGCGAAATGGAAGCCCGCGTCCTGGCCCGCGACTCAGAGCTGCGCGCGCTGAAGGCGCAGGTAAATCCTCATTTTCTCTTCAATAGCCTCCACTCCATCAGCGCGCTCACCGCCATCGACCCAGCCAAGGCGCGCGAGATGTGCATTGCCCTGGCCGATTTCCTCCGGTCAACATTGGGAATGGGAGAGAAGATCGTGGTCCCGTTGCGCGACGAGCTGTTACTGGTCCATTCATTCCTCTCAGTGGAAAAGGTCCGCTTCGGCCTTCGCCTCAATCTGGAAGAAAAGATCGCACCCGATACCTTGGAATATCTTGTGCCACCTCTGCTTCTGCAGCCCCTGGTCGAAAATGCGGTCTCGCATGGCACCGCCAACCTGACCGAGGGCGGCTGGATTCGTATCCAAATTGGCCAGAACGGACCAGGAGATCTGTCTATTTCAGTAGAGAACAATTTCGACCCGGAGATGCCGCCACGCCGGGGCACTGGCACAGGATTGAAGAACGTCCGCCAGCGCCTCGATACTCGCTACGGAGATCGTGCGACCTTCGACGCGCGAACCGACGGAGATTGCTTCCGCGTCACTCTCAGCCTTCCCGCGGAGAGGATGGAACCCGCATGACAATTTTGCATATTCCTGGAATCACAATTCTTCGGGAGGCCCGATGACCGTGGAAAACGAGAAGCCCCAAACCGAAAAGAAGATCCGGGCCATCATTGTGGAAGATGAGGAATTGGCCCGCCAGATCTTACGCGAGATGCTCAAGTCCCATCCCGAGGTCGAGATCGTAGCCGAATGCGCCAACGGCTTTGAAGCAGTCAAGGTAGTCCCGGAGCTGAAGCCCGACCTCCTTTTCCTCGACATTCAGATGCCCAAGCTCGACGGCTTCGAAGTTCTGGAGCTCATTGGCAACGACATGGCCATTGTGTTTGTCACCGCCTACGATCAACATGCCCTGCGGGCCTTTGAGGTCCACGCTGTGGATTACCTGCTCAAGCCTTTCGCCGCAGAGCGTTTTGAAGCTGCTCTGGACCGCGCCAAGCGACGGCTTGGCCAGCAGACAGGCCCCAATCCCGCCGAGTTCACAGCGGCAGCCCGGCAAGCAGGAAACTACGCGGAACGTATCGTGGTGAAAGACGGAACACGCGTGCAGATCATCCCTATCTCCAAGCTAGACTATGCCGAAGCGCAGGATGACTATCTTTCCCTCGCCAGCCAAGGCAAGAAACACCTGAAGCAGCAGACCATCTCCAGCCTCGAAGCCAGCCTCGATCCGAAGAACTTTCTTCGCATTCACCGCTCCTACATTGTGAACCTTGAGCGGGTCGCCAGACTCGAACCCTACGGAAAGGACAGTCACATCGTCATATTGACCGATGGTTCCCGGCTTCCGGTCAGCCGTGCCGGATATGGACGCCTGCGGTCATTTCTGGACCAGCAGATTTAGCCGCTATAATGGAACAGAATGGAACTTATTGTTTATTCTGCTCCGTGGTGCCATGACTGTCGCGAAGCCAAGCGTTGGCTCGCCAAGCACCAGATTCCTTTTAAAGAGATCAACATTGAACAAGACCCCCGTGCGGCACAAGAGGTCATCAACAACACCGGGAAGCGCGCCATCCCTCAATTTGTGATCGATGGAAGTTGGGTCCAGCCATACACGCCCGGCCTGGGCTTCAAATATGACGAGATGGCCGAACTGTTTGGCGTTTCTGCCAGATAGCAAGACCGATTTTAGGCAGTTCTGTTCCGGTCCTGGCCATCTGATTCGCCATTTTTCTGTGCCGGGCCGCGCCAACGCAGCGACGGTGGCAGGCACAGGACGTTTTCCTTGGATTCGAGGCCTTCATGCGCTAGATTTCTTTTTCTCTCCTGTAGATCGCCGTTGTCCGCTGGAATCTTTCACGTTGAGCGAGTCCTGGATCAGTCGTTGAATGGATTCCGACAGAATCGGGCCGACGCTCCGCAGCTCCTGTCGCGCGGCGCTGGCCTGCTGGCGCATCACAACTTCTCCCTCCGGAGTTATTGCCAGCCTCACCTGGCGACGGTCAGGACCGGAGCGAGCGCGGCGCAGCAGGCCCCGCTCTTCGCAGCGGTCTACAAGCTCCACCATGCTGTTATGGTTGAGTTGCATGCGCTCCGCCAGATTGGTGATGGTCGGCAATTTCTCTTTCGGCAATCCCTTGATGGCCAGCAACAACTGGTATTGCTGCGGGTTGTGGCCCACTTCCCTGGCCTTCTCTTCCATGTGGCGCAGGTACTTGCGGATCTGGTAGCGAAACTCCGCCAGCGCCATGTACTCAGCTTCATTCAACGGCTTAGGCTGTTTTTCCTTTAACATTCTATCGCCCCACGACATGATTTGTCTTCTGCCAGGCCCGAATGCGAGGCCCTTTGTCATAGACGCTAAGTCTTGGAAAAAGGGCTTTGTAATCCTTCGAAGTGTGCTGCCATTATCAGTTCACATCCTCTCCCCTGCAAGCGTCTCTTTGCTACGAGCGCGCTTGGGCGTTTATTATCGGAATTCGCTCCATACCTTGAGAACTCTAAGGAGTCCGCTTGATTGCCCGTTATACCCGCCCGGAAATGGGCCGAATCTGGAACGAGGAAAATAAGTTTCGCTGCTGGCTACAGGTGGAGACTGCGGCTAGCCTGACTTTGGCGGAAGCTGGAATTGTCCCTGTCGAGGCTGCCAAAGCCATTGCTGAGCGTGGTGATTTCGACTTAAAGCGTATTCATGAGGTTGAAGCAGAGGTAAAACACGACGTGATCGCCTTCACCACGGCGGTCGCGGAAAAAGTAGGCCCGGAGGCACGCTGGCTCCATTACGGCCTTACCTCAAATGACGTGGTCGATACCGCGCAGGCGCTCCAGATCAAAGAGGCCTCCAAAATCATCTTGCAGGACCTCCAGCGGTTGAAGGACGTGCTCCATCAACGGGCCCATGAATTTAAGCACACTCCAACCATCGGGCGGACCCATGGCATCCACGCCGAACCGACTACTTTTGGCCTTAAGCTGGCCAACTGGTACGCCGAAGTGGTCCGTGATATCGCTCGATTTGAGCGGGCAGCCGAAGAAATGCGTGTCGGCAAACTTTCCGGCGCCGTTGGCACCTTTGCTCACCTGGAACCGGAGATGGAAGAAAAGATCTGCCGGCGGCTGGGATTGGAGCCGGCCCCTATTTCATCGCAGGTAATTCAGCGGGACCGCCATGCCTATTATGTCGCCACGCTGGCCGTTATTGCCTCCACTCTCGACAAGATTGCCACAGAAATCCGCCATCTCCAGCGCACGGAGGTCCGGGAAGCAGAAGAGTTTTTCAGCGAAAAGCAAAAAGGCTCCTCGGCCATGCCCCATAAACGCAATCCCATCACTTGCGAGCAGATTTGCGGGCTGGCCAGGGTAATCCGAGGGAATGCTCAGGCCGCGTTTGAGAATGTGGCCCTATGGCACGAGCGGGACATCTCCCATTCCTCCGTAGAGCGCGTGATTTTGCCCGACTCGACCATCCTGGCAGATTATCTTCTCCAGAAAACCAGCCACCTGATTGAGACGCTTCTGGTCTATCCCCAGCGCATGATGAAGAACCTGGAAAGCACCGGCGGCCTGGTATTCAGTGGCCAACTGCTGCTGGATTTGTCAGAACACGGCATGTCGCGCGAGGACGCCTATCGATTGGTCCAAAAACACGCCATGCGCGCATGGAAAGAAGACCTGAATTTCCGCGAACTGGTCATGAACGACCAGGAAATCATCTCCCGCGTACCCGCCAAACAGATTGAACAGGCATTCGATTTGAAACGACAGCTAAGAAACGTGGACAAGATTTTTGCGCGGGCCTTCTCTTCGGCATCGTGAGCTCCTAATGCCACCAGGGAGCTTTCCGGCCAATTGAGGCCAACCGTCGGCTTGTTCTCGTCATAACCGGCCTCCTGGGCGGGAGCGAAAAAACAGCGGTTACACCGGTTACACGGTTACAAGCCGCATAAACATTGGCGATTTCTGTAACCGCTTGTAACCGGGTAACTGCTTGACTTGCACGTGAACCGGTAGCGACCGTTGTTGCTGAAAACCGAAAGCAAATATCCTCATTGACATAGGCGTATTATAGAACAGCTACTAATATACGTCAAGCAGAAAGTTTCAAGGTCCATCAAAGACGATTGATTATCGACGCCACATATCCTGCTCCAAACCCATTATCGATGTTCACCACGCTCACATTCGAGGCGCAGGAGTTCAACATGCCCAGCAGCGCCGCCAATCCTTTGAACGCAGCCCCGTAACCGATGCTGGTGGGAACAGCAATCACGGGCGCTCCTGTCAGTCCTCCCACCACGCTGGGAAGCGCACCTTCCATTCCAGCACACACAATGATGACTCGCGCGCGGTCGAGAACATCCTTGCTCGCCAGAAGCCGATGCATGCCCGCCACCCCTACATCGTAGACGTGCGCCACTTCGTTGCCCATGACCTCGGCCGTAATCAACGCTTCTTCCGCCACTGGGATGTCGCTGGTACCCGCCGAGATTACCAATACAGTTCCCTTGCCGTATCGGGTGGCGTCCTGCTTCAGGGATATGGCCTGGGCCAGTTCATGATATTCCGCTTTGCGGACGGCCTTCTTCACTGCGCGAAAGTGCTCTGGGCAGGCCTTTGTGGCCAGGACATTGCCGCCCTGAGCGGCCATTCTTTTGAAAATTCCCGCTACCTGTTGCGGAGTCTTTCCCTGAGAAAAGATCACCTCCGGCATGCCGGTACGCAAGCGCCGATGGTGGTCCACTTTGGCGAAACCCATCTCTTCAAAAGGAAGATGGCGCAGCCGGGAAACAGCTTCGTCGGGGCTTATGGCGCCCTTCTTTACCTGTTGCAAGAGTTTTTTTATCGTTGCGGGATCCATTGCTGCTTTATTCCGAAGCTATTTCCCTAAGTCGCTTCAAACACTTTCCAGCGCTTCCGCACTGGGTTAAAACTATTCCACCCCCTTCGGGGGTTGGATCATTAGAGCCCCAGATTCTACAAACTTCCTTAAGTGTCCTTCAGGACCATTGGCCCGCGAAAGCTCATGAAAAATCAACTTTTCCCGGAGCGAAGTGTGGACTGAGTGGACGTGGTGGACAGAGTGGACGCCATGAACGATGTGATTCTCGACCCTGAACAGTATTGTCACTAAGTCTCATTTTACTGGTGTTTATCTTCTCGCTGCGCAAAGGTTTGACTTGCACTTTTAGTTATACCCCTTAAACGCCTCGTTAGAGAGATCCTTCGCTCTCGCTCAGGATTTCGCCTGCGGGCTCCCGCTTCGCTCACGCCCGCAAAGCGGCTCAACTTGACGCGGCCATAACCACTCCCTATGCTCAAGCTGGATGCCAAAATCCTCTCAACCAGCAGGGCAAACCTTGACCGTTGCCGCCACCGGCGCCAGTGGGGCGTTGTTCACATGCGCTCTGTTACAGGCAGCCGAGCGCGATCCAAGAGTCAGGGTGGTGAACTTTGTGGTCTCCGACAATGCTCTGCGGGTGTTTGCTGAAGAGCTACAAATCAAGGGGCGCAATGATCTCGTCCTGCAGCTTCTTGGGACAAAATCGAAAAAAATTCAGCAGCAGAGCAATGACGACATTGGGGCAAATATCGCCAGTGGCTCGTATCCAACCGACGCTATGATCATCATTCCCTGCAGCATGGGAACTCTGGCACGCATTGCCAATGGACTGGCAACCACTTTGATCGACCGGGCAGCCGATGTCTGCCTGAAGGAAAAACGTCCCCTGGTGCTCTGTACCCGCGAAACTCCGCTCAACCGGATCCACATCCGCAACATGGACCATGCCGCGGAGGCCGGCGCAACCATCTATCCCCTGATCCCGACTTTTTACAACCAGCCCGGCAGCCTGGAAGAGATGGCGCACCAGTTCGCTTGCCGCGTGCTGGCATTTATTGGACTACCCCAACCGGATGCTTACCGTTGGAAAGGCTGATTCACCGCCAAGGACGCAAGGGAACATCAAAACCTTACCACTGATAACGGCTGATTAGACTGATCAACGCTGATCAAAACCAACTTCTTGCCGCTGATTTACGCTGATTTACGCTGATTTACGCTGATTGAGAACAGCCGCTGGCTACTGGCTTCTAGCCTATAGCTTCTGAGTGGCCTAGAAAATTTGCGAGGAAAAACGAGATTTTCAAAGCACCTCGTAGTACGAAGGTCGACACAAAGGAAAACCAAGGCTAAACCAATTCGAGGAATTGTGTGATCCACGGTTAGCCGGGACAGGTTGTTGGTTTTTCCTTTGCGCCCATTGCGTTCTTGGCGATAAATCAAGATCTTGCCAACACGAAAGCTTTCCGGATCACATCAATCGCAATTTGTTCCAAGCTGTATTTTCCCAGGTCTTCCTCTGCAGCCCACGCCACGTCGGCTGCGTCGCCGCCAGCCTGTAGTTTGCCATCGCGATGCACGCAGAGAAAGTCCACTAATACATAGTGATATTGGGTGCCGCCATTCTTGCCGGGAATAATTCTGTCCAGGACTTCAATGACCTTTTCGGCCTTCACGATCAAGCCAGTCTCTTCCAGGGCTTCGCGCTCTGCGGCAGCGCGCAGTGTCTCTCCCAGTTCGACAACCCCACCCGGCAATGACCACCTTCCTTCAAGTGGAGGGGTTCCGCGCCTGACCAGAAGCACGCGATTGTGATCGACAATCACCGCCCCTACGCCCACAATAGGACGATCAGGATATTCCCTTGTCATTTAAAGCGATTCCCCGATAGATGTACCCAACTAAAAAGAACCGTCACCCGTCAAAGGCCGGCCTTTTCGCCCTGTTAACTCTAACTTCTTCCTGTGACATATTGGAAGAGCCATCACAGCGCAAGGTCCCTCAGGCCTACTGCGCGCGCTGGAAAGAACGCGCGCTCCGTTGATGGCCTTCGGGATGACGTTCGTCTTGGGGTGAAGAAGAACCAGGGTACACGCACGTTGGAAACGCTATAGCTCCAACCCAAGGCAGCGGTTTTGCCTTTGATGTCCTCTTCGGATTGAGTAATTTCGTAATTTGGTAATTGGGTAATTTTCAACTACAAATTAGAGATATCAAGATCACGGCCCCTCAAGCGACTGAACCTGAACCTTCCCACAGCAAAAATGAGAACAAATTCCTATAGTGGGCTGCATAGCGGTCTAAGTGAAAAATGATCTGGGCTGGACATCGGTAAACCGCCAGCCTGCGGGTGTATTCTGGGCCACAAAACGGAGTTGGGCGTGCTTGTGTCCTGGAGCAGCAATATCGCTGCGCTGGTCCTCTTCCATTTCCACGTCGACAATGGCCACGGATTCCGCACCCGTGGTGGACGTTTCTACCAAGTTGAAGTGAACGCGAATCGACTCATGCTGGTCGAGAAAGGCCGTGATCTGGTCCTTGAACGACTGTCCGCCGGTCATGCGCGAGAGATCAAAAGAACCCAAAGCTTTCTTCGCCATACGACCTTCTAATCCTTGCTTGACTTGGTCCAGCAGGCGAACTGCGACTTGGCTTGTAAATGCTGTGGGATCATCTTTCTCCTGAGTGGCAGCGGCCTGCAGGACAGGAAAAGCAGAGCTGCGGGAAAACGGTTGCAGCGCTGCCAGGACCGCCACTCCGGCCATCAACAACCTAAAGACGCGCATAGCTTCCTCTTCTCAGAATCCGATCTTCTTTCCCCACTCTTCGGCAAAAACAATGCGAGAGGTATCAAAACGGCCGCCATAAGGCTTATCGGGACCCTTTCGCCGCCCTACCCCCAAGAGCGCCACCACGCGTACACCCTGCGGGATTTTCAGCACTTCTTTGACCTTGTCTTCGAGAAAGCCTTCCATAGGAGCGGTATCGTAGCCCAGCGCCTCGGCCATCCACATCATGGTGGTCAAGGCAATCATTACATGGCGGTTGACCCAGAGGCCAAAGCTCGGCTCTATTCCTCCAACTTTTCCGGGAGCGCTGCCCAGAAAACCGGAAACCGCCTTGCGTGCCGCGTTGTGCTCCTGATCATCGCCAAAGCCGTGCTCCTTGGCCAACCTGAGCATCTCTTCCAGGTCGCCATTTTTCCAGCCATCCGGGTCGCCGCAAGCGACGACCACCGCGCTGGCGTCTCCCACCTTGGGCTGGCCAAAGGCCGCCTCCTTCAGTCTCTTTTTCTGTTCCCGGTCGCGCACCACCACAAAGCGCCAAGGTTGCAGGTTATACCCGCTAGGCGCTTCCAGACCGGCGCGAATGATTTTTTCGAGGTCCGCATCATGAATAGGAACATCTTCAAAGTCTGGCGTGGCTCGACGCTCTTTGATTACCTCACTCAGCAATTTCTCCCCGGCAACTTTCGCCATTGCTCTGTTCCCTCCCCTAACCAATGAAATCAATCAATTGTTTCACAGCTACAGGAACTGCACAAAACTAAGGATGCAAATAAAAGCAAAGTCAAAAAACTTAACCGCAGCGCGGCAGAGCCGCAACCAAAACAAAACCTTTGAAACACGGAGGAACAGAGGAAGCAGAGGAAACCCAAAACCTTAACCACGAAGGAACACGAAGTTAAAGACGAAGGACACGAAGGAAAAGCAAAGAAAATCTTTGTAAAATCCTTCGCGGCCTGGCACGAATCTGATTGTTAGCAATGCAGAGGTCGCAGAGAGCGCAGAGGAAGTCAGGGATCAAAAAACCCAAACCAACTTCTTACCACTGATGACGCTGATTAAACTGATTGACGCTGATAAACCAAAAACCTTTGAAACACGGAGGAACTGAGGAAGCAGAGGAAGTCGGGAATCGGGAGATCCACGGCCAGCCGAGACAGGTCTGATGATCGGTGGATCGGAACTGCAAACCTGGTCCCGGGAGAGGTACAGAAAATTTGCGAGAAAAACAAGATTTCAAAGACATCATTTCAAAGACATCGTAGTGGGAAGTAAGGCAACGGGTGCAAGGGTCAATCATAATCTGAACTGGTATAAATCACCTGCGTCCGGAAATGATATAGCCTATTTTCGTGTCCCGGTCTCTTAAAGCCCATCTTCTGCTGGTGGCAGCCACACTGATCTGGGGCTCAACGTTTGTGGTGGTCAAGGCGTCGTTGCAGTTTGCGTCGCCGTTGGTTTTTACCACTTTCCGAATGGGGCTGGCCGCGATGGTTCTGGCGCTGGTCTATCGCAAACACTTGGCCGCCATAACAAGGCCGTCTTTGCTGGGCGGCTTTACGGTTGGGCTGTTAGTGTTCCTGGGATACGCGCTTCAAACGACGGGTTTGAAGCTGACTACTCCCTCTAAATCCGCTTTTCTCGCCGGTACTGCCAGCATACTTGTTCCGCTGGCCCTGATCGTCTTTTGGCGGGCGCGGATCCATCCCTGGCGGGCTGCGGGCACCGTGGCAGCTTTTGCAGGCTTGTTTCTCATGACGATTCCTGCAGGAAACGAGGCCTTTGCCGACTTCGGCAGAGTGAACCGGGGCGACTTGCTGACGATCGCCTCCGCGATTGCATTCACTTTTCAAATCATACTGGTGGGGCGGGCCACGCAACGTTTTCCGTTTGAGCAAATCCTGGTGGTACAAATCGCGGTGGCGGCACTGCTGACGGCAATTGCCACCCCTTTGGTAGAAAGGCCTCACCTCCAGTGCTCCGGCACTCTGATAACCGCAATCTTGATTGCCGGCATCCTGGCCACGGTGGTGGCTTTCGGAGTGCAAGCCTGGGCCCAGCAATTTACTCCTGCAACTCATGCCGCACTCATTTTTGCTTTGGAGCCGGTCTTTGCCTGGCTGACCTCCTTCATTTTCCTGAAAGAGCGGCTGGGAATAAGACCAGGGATTGGGGCCTCGCTGATTCTGACGGGCGTATTTGTCTCCGAGCTTTTTGGCAACGTATCCCAGGTTGAATCAGAGTTATCGTTGGGACGAAATCCGGCCAACTCTGCCGGATCCGGATAACGAAACAGCGGGGGGCAGCGTCTAAATAGAAGTACTTCTCGGACTTAAAATGGTTTGAGTACAGACTTATCATTTCCATTTATAATTTAGGTTTGGGCAGAGGCCTGGAGGAAAGCTACGTATGAACTCGCGCTTTGCCGCTTTACTAGCACGTATGAAGACCCAGCGGGTGCTCTCAACGCTTGTGGTTCTGCTTACCCTGACGGTGGGCATCCTGATTGGGACGGTGCTTAGCAAGAGCGGCGTAAAAGGAAATTCAACAGCCGATGCGAGCCTGCTGCCGCACATGCAGACTCCACAGCAGCTCGGCAATACATTTGGGCAGATCGCCAAGCAACTTTCGCCAGCGGTCGTGAATATCAACTCGGAATCTACTCCCAAGCCGCGCCGCCGCATGCGCCGTCCGAACAGTCCCGGTGGAGGCGGAGATGGCCAAGATCCGTTTCAAGATTTCTTTGATCGCTTCTTTGGCGGGCAAGGCCAAGGTGGTCAAGGCGGTCAGGGTGGCCAAGACGATTCCCCATTCCAGGGTCCCGATGGCGGCCGGGAGCGGTCGCTGGGTTCAGGCGTAATCCTGAATTCCAATGGCTTCATCATCACCAACTTCCACGTAGTCGATGGCGCCGACCGCATCCGGGTGCAGTTGAAAGACGAACCACCCGGCATCTTGCATGAAGCGAAGGTCATTGGATCGGACCGCGAAACCGATCTGGCGGTGATCAAGATCGATCCTCCCAAAGACAAAACTCTGACACCTGCCCGACTGGGCGACTCCGATGCCATGAACGTGGGAGATTGGGTGCTTGCCATTGGCAGTCCATTTGGCCTGCAGGAAAGCGTGACCGCAGGCATCGTCTCAGCCAAAGGACGCAGCATCAACCCTCAGCGTTCGTTCCAGTCATTCATTCAGACCGACGCGGCCATCAATCCCGGCAACTCGGGTGGACCGCTGGTGAATATGAATGGCGAGGTAATCGGCATCAACACCGCTATCTTTACGCAGTCCTACGGTTATCAGGGCGTGGGTTTCGCCATGCCTTCCAACACCGTGCGCGACGTTTACGACCAGCTCACCAAGAACTCCGACCATCGCGTCTCCCGCGGGTCAATAGGAGTTGAGTTCAATGCTCAACCTAATCCCGCCATGGAACGCTTGTACGGGAAGGGCGTAACCATTTCCAATGTGCGTCCGGGCACGCCGGCGGAGAAGGCCGGCCTGCAGACTGAAGACACCATCACGGCAGTGAATGGCAAACCAGTAAAGAGCGGCGACGAACTGGTAAGCATGATCTCGGCCACCAAACCCGGCAGCAAGATTGCGCTCTCCGTCCTGCGCAATGGCCAGCAGAAAGATATCAATGTCGCAGTTGAGGACCGCCGCAAGCTCTTCGGCGATCGCACCGAGGAGGCCGACGATACCAGTTCTGAAGGAGAGGCGGCGCCCGCCAAGCTCGGAATCACGGTGCACTCTCTGACTCAGGAGCAGGCCGAACAACTCGGACTCTCCGGAGTAAAAGGCGTAATCGTGACTGAAGTTAAGCCCGATTCTTTTGCGGATGATATCGGGATGCAGCGTGGCTACGTGATCCTCCAAATCAATCGCCACGCAGTGAACAATGAAGAAGAGTTCCGGAAAACAACAGCGCAGCTCAAGAGCGGGCAGGATGTGGTCTTCCTTGTCCGGACGGGCCGTGGCCAGAACGCCGGTAACGTCTTCCTCTCAGGTACCCTTCCGTAACCAGGTAAGTAAACACCCTACTGGCTCCGGAGCATCAAAACATGGCATGATGCTCCGGCGCGCAGCCTCATAACGGAGGTAACAGCCTTGCGCTTAACAATAAGGAATTTCTCAGCAATGACGCTGGTGTTGATGCTCGCACTGGGCACCGGTTCGGCCAAGACCCGCCGCCACACTACAGCTCATTCTTCAAAAAAATCGACTTCAAAGGCGGCTTCGCATTCGTCCTCCCATAGCGCGTCTTCAAAGCATCACCGTGGGCATGTGAAGCGCGGCTCATGGAAGCATCACGGACAACAAGGCATTCAACCAGAACGTGCCCGCGCAATCCAAGAGGCGCTCATCCGCGAGAAATACCTCGATGGCGAACCAAGCGGGCAATGGGACAGCCGCACTCAAAATGCCATGGCCCGGTACCAGGCCGATAATCGCTGGCAATCCAAGGTCACCCCTGATGCGCGCGCACTCATCAAGCTGGGACTCGGCCCCAATCACGCTGAAAACAACCGGCTCAACATGCAGACTACTCCGAGCACAGATGCCGTTGCCTCGACCGCACCCACGGCAAGAAGATAGGGAAGAATTTGTAATTGATAATTTTTAATTGATAATTCTGTAGCCAAGGAGATGCTTGGCAGCAAATCAAATTGCAAATTATCAATTAAAAATTACAAATTCTTCACGCGTCCAGCACTTGCCGGACCTTCTTGATCAATCCTTCGGCAGTAAAGGGCTTTTGCAAAAAGGGCATCTCAGAGGTCAGCACACCGTGATGGACAATGGCATCATCGGTGTAGCCGGAGATGTAGAGAGTGCGCATTTCAGGCCGCACAGGAGCGAGCCTTTCCGCCACCTCACGGCCGCTCATCTGCTCCAGCACCACATCGGTCAGCAGCAGGTGGATCGTCTCTTTATGCTGCTCACAGAGGAAGATGGCTTCATTACCGTGTTTGGCTTCCAGAACTGTATATCCCTGTTTGCGCAACATGTGACGAACCAGCGCGCGCACTCCATCTTCATCCTCGAGCAGCAGCACGGTCTCAGTGCCACGATAACTCTTGAACGCGCTTTCCTGTCTCCCACTTTGTTCCGGCTCGGCATCCACACGCGGCAGATAAACCTTCAAGGTCGTCCCCCGGCCCAGTTCGCTGTACACCCAGACGTAACCACCGCTCTGCTTGACGATGCCGTAGACCGTTGAAAGTCCCAGGCCCGTGCCTTTACCGGTTTCCTTGGTGGTAAAGAAGGGCTCAAAGACGCGTATGCGCGTGGCTTCGTCCATTCCTACACCGCTATCGCTGATGGCCAGCATTACATACCTGCCGGAATTCATCTCGGCATGTTCGCGAACATAAACGGGATCGAGGTCTACGTTGGCCGTCTCCAGCGTTAGCTTGCCTCCTCGGGGCATGGCATCGCGCGCGTTGACAGCCAGGTTCATGATGACCTGTTCGATCTGCCCAGGGTCAGCCTTGATCATCCCCAAATTCGTGTGCAAGACAGCCCGCAGCTCAATATCTTCTCGAAGCAGCGGACGCAACAGCTTGTCCATGTTGATTACCAGGGAGTTCAGATCAAGGACCTTGGGGGTAAGGACCTGGCGGCGGCTGAAAGCCAGCAGTTGGCGAATCAGCGACCCAGCCCGATCGGCTGCATTCTTGACTTCCTCCGCTTCCAGGCGAAGAGGGGCGTCCGGCTCTTTCAACTCGCTCAGCATCAACTCGCTATAGCCCTTGATCACTGTAAGCAAGTTATTAAAGTCATGGGCGATACCTCCTGCCAGCGTACCCACTGCCTCCATCTTCTGAGATTGGCGCAGTTGCTCTTCCAGCAGGCGGCGTTCGGTAATATCTTCGGCGATCATCTCAAAGCCGGTGGTCTCTCCCTTTTCATTCATCCGGGCCCGCCCGGAGGCGCGCACCTGGATGACCTTTCCGTCTTTGCGCTTCCAGCGGACCTCTTCCCAGCGCACATCGGTACTATTGCGATACTTCTCCACCAGATATTTCCGGTCGTCAGGATCCAGGTAAAGATCGGTGGAAAGCTTGAGCCGCAGGACCTCTTCTTCGCTGTCATAACCGAGCATGTTGACCAGCGCCTGGTTCACGTACTCGAAGCGGTCTTCTACGTTAGAGTAGTACATGCCATGCACGGCGCTCTGGACCAGACTGCGATAGCGGCTCTCCGACTCCCGCAAAGCATCTTCATGGCGTTTTCTGCGGATGGCGCTGGCCACATGCTGGGAGACGAAGGTCAGGATATGTTTTTCCTGCTCGCCATAGGTAATGCTCTCGTCATAGCTTTGCAGGGCCAGGACGCCAATCACGCTGCCACCGAAACCAAGAGGCACGCCCAGCCAGACCCGTGAATCCTGCCCGCACGGCTCGACCTCTCCGGCATCCACCAGCTTCCGGACATCTTGCGCAGTCGCCAGCAGCGGCGCTCCGGTGCGCAGCACGTAACCCGTGAGCCCTCTTTTACGGGGAATTGGGGCGGGAGGCTGGTCTTCCATTTGATCGCAGTAATATGGGAAGGCAATCTTCTCGATGGCGGGGTCCCACAAGGCGATATAAAAATTTCTGGCCTCCATTAACTCGCCCACGATTTCGTGAATCGACTTATACAGGGTCTCCAGATGCTCGGCGGAGCTCGCCTGCTCGGAAATCCGGTATAGAGCGCGTTGCAACAGCTCGTTGCGCTTAAGCTCGGTAATATCGTGGGCCGTTCCCAGGATGGCCTGCCGGCCATCGAACTCAATCAGGTTGGCGCAGTAATCCAACCAGCGGACCTTGCCTGACTTGGTAACAATCTTCAGTTCATAGCGTGCCGGAGGGTTTTGCCCTTTCAGCCGGGCGCGGGCGCGCGCGATGGCCATGTCTTTGTGTTCGGGATGGATCAAAAACTCGGGAGTCTTGCCCAACAATTCGTCACGGCTATATTCCAGGATTTTTTCACAAGCCGGATTTACATAAATCCAATTTCTCTTGTCATCGAGAATATAAATGGCGGTCATGGCGGTTTCAGCCACTGCCCGGAACTTGGTTTCACTTTCCAGCAATGCCCGCTCCGCGCGTCTGCGTTCGGTAAGATCGCGGCAACTCACAACCAGGCCGGTGGTGTAACCGCTTTCATTCAACCGGCTTCCTGCAACTTCAAAAGAGCGCCAGTCGCCTTCCCGGTCATGAAGCCGGATCTCGACCGGCGGGGTGGGATCCGCCTTGATCAGGCTTTCTTCAAAGGCAGCCCAGGCTTTTTGCAGATCATCAGGATGAATCAGGCTGAAGGCGCTGGTCCCAATCAGTTCATTGCGGTTGTAACCCAGGAGCCGCTCCACCGAGGGATTCTCATAACGAATAAACCCATCGGCGCTGAGGATGACGATGCCATCCGAGGAGCTTTCCACCAGGGAGCGAAAATGTTCTTCGCTCCGCTGTAGAGCCTCCTGAGCGCGCTTGCGGTCGGTGATGTCACGATAAATGCAATAATAAGCGACTTGTCCCTCGCTGATATTGATTGGGGTAAACAGGACCGACACATCCACCAGGGAGCCATCGCGTTTGAGCCGCAAAGTCTCCAGATGGGCCGATTCGCCTCGGACAGCCATTTCCGTCATCGACTGGCTTTCCTGCACCTTGTCGGCAGGAACGATCAAAGGATCAAGGGGCTGGCCGAGAACGGCCTCCCGGTCGTATCCAAAGAGCCGTTCAAATTCGCGGTTGGCCCGCAAAATAACATTCTGGGAGCTGACAACCACAATGGCTTCCGGGGCGCTTTCAATCAACCGTTCCAGATAGGCTTTTTGGATGACCAGGTTTTCTTCCAGCTCCTTGCGGCCAGTTATGTCCATGGCCACCGCCAGCCTTCCGCTGGTTTCTCCGTAGGGTGTGGGAGCCGTTATCACGTCCGCCCAGCGCTCTTCGCCGCACTTGGCCCGAAATTTCACTTCATAGCGCGCGCTGGGCAAAACATGATCGTTCTCGGTCCGCAGGCTGGGGCGGGAGACGGGGGCCATCGCCTGCCAAAAATCCGGCTGGCAGATCTCTTCACGGCTATACCCACTGAGCCGTTCGGCGGCCCGGTTGGCGAACAGAACTCTTTGGTCTTTGTAAATGAATACGGCCGCAGGCGTGGTCTCGGCCAGAGCTTGAAACCTAGCTTCGCTTTCCAACAGGGCGTCCGCCGTGCCATTGGTGAGTTGAGCATCTGAGAGCTGATTGAGGACCACCAGATAGGCCTGCCGCTGATTGTGCTTCATGCGGTGCGCAGTAAGCCTGAATCGGTGCTGCCGGCCGTTATGCCGTGTCCCATGAGTTTCGAACATGCCTGAGATTGGCCGGGCAAGCCACTGTTTCAACTCATCTGGGTTTTCGTGAGCCAGCAGATCAAAGATGGTGCCACGGAGAAATTCGTCAGCCGTAAAGTAGCACTGTTCCAAAGCAGCTTCGTTCCAGCCCACGATGCGACCCTGTTCAGCATCAATGAGCAGAACGGGATCGGAGAAGCCCTCTAAAAACGCTTGCGCATGACTCAGCGCAGGCAGAATTACAGACTGCTCCTTCGAAAAGGCAGCGCGTTCCGGCTGTCGGCCCATACAACTCCTGGGGGCAAATTTTTTGGGACCCTTGGACAATTTTTGGGGGAAGATTAAGAATTTATAACCTATTTTCATTAAATTTGCAGCAGTATTCCGCTGGTTCAGCGGAGAAATAAGATTTATGTCATGCACCAAAGTAAGCCCAGTGAGAGAGGCCTCTACATTCGCTACGCGGCTACATATTCCCTTAAGTTGTTGAAAACATTGGAGAGGAATTGCCCATGATTGCCAAAATTGCCAAAATTGAAAAACCGATGAGAATTTTGGGGGGGCAAAATTTTCCAATTGCCAAGTTACCCAATTCCCCTTTCTCTCGATTCTGGAAGGCTTTTGATAGAATAGCTAGGTCGCTCCTTTCATTTGCGCCGAGTCGTTGTCCCGGCGCATTCAAGCCGAAGTGGCGGAATTGGCAGACGCGCATGGTTCAGGTCCATGTACTCGCAAGGGTGTGGGGGTTCGAGTCCCTTCTTCGGCACCAGATCTTTTTTCCTCAATAACTTAGCGGCTTGGTGTCCATCCCGCGCACATTTGCGCGATTTTATTAAGGACGGACAATCGCCGCCATGCAGTATCTGGGAGGAGTCCAGGTTACGTGTATGTGCTACAATATCTATTATCTTGTGCTACAAAAGGACTGCCCACCATGAAACGCAATCCCAAATCCCGTCAAGCTCGCAACGGCCGCTCGAATGCTCCGCGCTCCACGAAGCTGCGTGAGGTTATGACCATTGCGGAAAGCGAGGGTCTGCTGGCCGGCGAACGGACGCAGGTCATTCGCGGGAGAATGCCGCGTGCCCTGGTCACAAGGGCCAAGAATCGCACCGGGATTGCTTCCGACACTGATCTCATCGAAGTGGCGCTAGCCCATATCGCGGTTGCCGACGACTACTCAGATTGGCTCTTGTCGAAACGCGGCGCCGTCGCTCCCGAGGTTGACCTTGAGTTCTGAGTTCCGGGCCACTCTGCGCCGCCTTAAGCCTGAAAAGCATCGCCATCCCATCAAGCGTCGCCCTGAATCGGACCTTGATTTTCTTGGCGGCGGGAGCCGTCCGGCCAAGCTGCTCTACGACACCACTGTCTACATCGATATTCTCCAGAATCGGTTTCCCAAGGATGGCGAATCGATGCTGCGGGCGACGGAAGCTTGGCATTCGCCGGTGACGGAATCGGAACTCGCCGCGACTTGCGGCCTGCTCAATCCTGCCCATCCGGGGACACGGCAGATTATTGAAGAACTTACCGAGATCATGGAGCGGCGGCCAGCCCACCGGACAATCGCACCGGATTCCGACATCTGGCGTGAAGCAGGGATTCTCTCAGGCACCCTTGCGCGCCTGCAAGGAATCGCAAAAGACCAGCGCCGCCGCATCTTGAATGATGCTTTGCTCTTCGCCAGTGCCCGGAAATATGGCTGCGTTGTGCTGACCAGCAACCTGGCCGACTTCGACTTACTGCAGCAACTGGATCCTTCCGGCAGAGTTCTGTTCTACAAGTAAAATCGTCCGCTTATTACCACTCGCCGCGAAAGTCGCTCGAAAGTCAACGGCAAAGATCACTTGCCCGACAAGCCGGTGGCGCATCGAGAACAGGCTCCAGAGGCAATCCGCATTCTTCCGGCACCTGATGCCAGCGCCGCAACCTTGGCGGCTCACGCTCCTGCGCAGGTTGCGGTGCGCACTTTCATCGTCGGGTGAATGAGGCAGGGTTCAGGAATCGCGAAATTCACACTTGACATCGATAGGGGAAATCCACTACCGTATGGTTGTGGATAGTCTCGGTACAACATTTGCGGCTTTGTCTGATCCAACCCGTCGGGCGATGATCGAACGGCTTTCACGTGGGCCTGCCTCTGTGCATGGATTGACGAA
>Ga0210408_10000136_pt1 | contig 114255 bp, 151 predicted proteins | sample IncBWH4MmetaG_FD_155471 | JGI IMG/M metagenome (GOLD analysis project Ga0210408, IMG submission 155471) | Forest soil microbial communities from Barre Woods Harvard Forest LTER site, Petersham, Massachusetts, United States - Inc-BW-H-4-M | ecosystem: Environmental > Terrestrial > Soil >...
AACGACACAATCTGCGGAAAATTCAGGATATAGCGCCGTCATCAAGGATTATTCTGACAAAATGTTTGGAAAAACTAAGGATGACCCTTATTCTATCTTATCGATATTAAAGAGCTATTACAAAGGTACACAGATGAATATAATTTAACAGTGTGCTTATCTGTTAATCTCTGATACATTTAAACTATGCAAACTCTTGATAAAATAAATAATTGGGTCATCTATGCTTTGACATTTCCTAACGGAAAAAAGTATATTGGCTTATCTTCCAACTTAGAACGCCGTTTGCGAGATCATAAAAGCCGTGCCAAGACTTTGCAAATGAAAGTTGGCCGTGCTATTACAAAATATGGTTTTGATTCAATTAAAGTGTCTACTCTAGCATCTAGCTTAACGCATGAAGCAGCTTGCGCTCTAGAAATCGCTTTAATAAAGGAGTTTGACACTTACAAGTCGGGATACAACTCTAGTTTAGGTGGTGAAGGGGTCACCGGAGTTCCGGCATGGAATGTAGGTATACCAGTTACTCGCGAGCAGAAGCTCAAGTACGCAGAGTCGCGAGAGTGTAGAGAATTTAGAGCTATAAATCGTGAAACTGGTAAAGAAGTCTGGCGAGGACTTTTGCAAACCGAATGTTTGACTGCACTTGGTTTTCCGCAATCTTATAAAGGCAACCTGAATACATGTTTGTCTGGTCAACGTAAAACCATAGCTGGCATTTACTTCGAATACTTAGATGAGCCAAAAAGTGCGCGCGACGTATCTAAACATCTATATTGGGAAGATCAGAAATACAGAAGTAAGACAACTAAGGCCATGTCTAAAGCTACCAACAAGCGCCGTTCAGAGATGTCTAAAAATGCAAACACGCTGTGGGCAGATTCAACTTATTCTGACAAACTAATGACTCAGCGTGCGGATCCAGCGTACAGAGAACACATTGCAAAGACACGAGGAGCTAAATTATTCGAAGTCTCAGAGCGCGAAACTGGAAAAGTTATATGGTCGGGGTACAATCAGTCTGAATGTTGCAGATTTCTCGGTACTACAACTCCGCCTAAAAGATATCTTTCTGGCAAGCTAACTCATGATTACTTAGTATTTAGGTATACATAAATGACCTACGACGAACTCACATCTAAACTCCTCAAAGCTCCCTCCGACCTAGGATGGGCGGACGCCGGCGCGTCGTTGGCGACCGAGAACACCGACTCTCTCCTCAACCGCGTGGAGGACAAGTACTTCGTGTCTAAGAAGCACTTGAACGAACTCGCCTCAGAACTCAAGAAGAACTTGAAGGACGGAGAGAACGACACCCACGCTCGGTTCAATCGGAACCGCACGATTTACTTGGATACTCCCGACCTCGACTGCTTCAAGGACGCGGTCTCGGGCATCAAGCCTCGCTTCAAGATGCGCGTTCGCCAGTACGCTCCGAACGACAAGCCCTTCGAAGACGTGGCTTACTTGGAGCTCAAGATCAAGACCGAGACCGGACTCACCAAGAAAACTCGCTTCCGCATTCCGGCTTGGATGGTCCACGACATCTCGAACGGCAAACCAATTCCGACCAACGACGAGTTGGTCAACCTCAACCGCGAGATCACTCCCGCGGCGCTGACTCACCGCATCGGAGTCATCAACTCAGTTTTGTCCAAGTATGGTTTCCGTCGCCAGGTCGTGGTCGAGTACCAGCGCCGGGCCTACTCCAACGACGACGTTCGTGTGACCGTAGACGACTACCTGATGTACAAGGACAACCGACCCGTCGTCGAAGAGATAGAGAACGTCTCGGGCTGGAAGAGTGTCTCAAAGGTATCCGACCGTCTCAAGAACAACAACATGCTGATTCTCGAAGTCAAGCACAAGTCCGCTCAACCCCCGTGGATTTCAGAGCTTCTCAAGAAAGTGGAAGCCGAGCCCGTAAAGTTCTCGAAGTACTGCGCCGCTATATACAGCATGGTCGAAGATCCCAAGAAGTCGGACTCGGGTTCGTTGACTCGCAACACGGTGATAGACATCGCGCCCTTGATGACTCTGTTCGAAGACGCTTCTCCGATGCAAAAGTCAACGAAGAAAGACTTGGCCAACATAGCTTACGTAGTTCTTCGCGACAAGAACTTCGTCTTGGTCGGCAAGCGAAAGAACAACGACAAGTGGGGTTTACCCGGAGGTCGTTTCGAAGACGGAGAAGACAAGGAAGAAGTCGCGCTTCGCGAACTTAAGGAAGAGACCGGGATTAAACTTAAGTCCGGAGACTTGACTTACGAAGGTAAAAAGGTAGTTGAGACGGACGACGAGATCAAGACCGTTTACATTTTTTCTGGAAAGCATCCCGGAGGAGAGCCTGAGACGAAGGACGACGAGTTCTCCAGCTGGGAGTGGATTCGCTGCGAGAACGGGATGCTGCCGGCTAAGATCTTAGAAGACAAGATGAACGGCCCGACCGAAGCCGCGTTTGAGAAGATGGGCCTCACGAAAGCAGAACCGATGAATAAAGCCGTGTCAAAGAAGACTCTATTTTACGTGTGCGTCGTTCCTATCAACTCGATGGGCCAAGTGTTGCTCGGCGAGCGCAAACAAGACGGCATTTGGACTACTCCAGCCGGTGGAGCAGATCCCGGAGAATCTCCGGAACAAGCCGCCGTGCGCGAGGCTTGGGAAGAAGCTGGACTAGCCGTCATTCCCTCGATGCTCGAGTCCATCGGCATCAAGGAAGCTCCGAACGGAAAACCAGTTCACTGCTTCATGGTCCGCACCGACCAAACAAATCTGTCGGTCCGCATGGATCCAGACAAAGAAGTTGCGGCTTGGAACTGGTACTCGCGAGAAGATCTTCCAGCCGGTTTGTCTCGTCAGAAAAACGCCAACCGCTTGACCACGATCACGAGGGCTCTCATGAAGTTCTACGGTTTAACTAAGGCAGAATTAGAAATGGATTCTTTGACAGACAAGCTGAACAAAGGTGGTCCCGGATCGGGTCAAGCAGGTCATATGACAGCCAAGAAACCGGGACACCCCCAAGTCGGCGGATCTACTCCCGAAGCTCCGACCGTCAACAAAGTCAAGGCTCACTTAGAGCTTCTCCGCAACGGCAGTGTTCTCCCCGGAGTCCACACCGCGTCCGGTAAGCCTATAGTGACGAGCATGGACTCGGCGAAAGCTCAAGGGTACGACGAGCAAGACCACGTCGACGCCATGAACGTGCACTACAACATGGCTCAAAAAGTCAACGCCACGATCGAGAAGATGAAGATGGCCGGTAAAGAAGTCCCCAAAGAAGCCCGTGAGATAGCTAAGTTTCACGAGAAGCAAATGAAGGCCAACATGGCCGCTCGCGACCACTTAGAGGACCAAAAGAACGTGATGGCTCAGCGCAAAAAGAAACCGATCGCCGCAGTAAAGAAGTCAACCACTCAGATGGGATCCGGACTCGGAGACCGCGACTTAGACGTCGGTCAGTACGCTCAGACTCGCGCCCACGCCGACCGAGAGTGGCTGGAGAAGCTGTACGTAGGCATGGAGAACTCCCACTTCGGTGACTCTCCCGAGCACTTCCATACCGACAAGGGCGTATTACACTTGTGCAAGGTGGACGACGGCTTGTACTCCGGCTTCTTCACCAACCAAGAGCTGGTGGGCGACGGGATGCTCCAAGACAACGCCAAAGTCCGAATCGAGCGCATCACGATTCCAGAACTAGTTCAGTTCATGACCGCCAAAGAGTGGATCAAACCGGCCTTTGAGGACATTCCAGTCGCGCCGCCCGAACCCGTTAAAAAAGAGTTCAACGAGGGCGGACTTCCCGCCATGTTCTCCGAGACGGCCCCGAGCGCCGCTTCAGAACCGCTCCAGGGCATCAAAGAGCCCAACTCTGTGGCCGTAGTCAACAGCCCAATAATGGAGTCGTTGACCGAAAAGTTAAGTTCTCCTCCCCCTTCCGTTCCCAACATAGTTCAATTCGAAGTCAACGAGCAAAAGATCCGGATGCTGGAGCTAGTCTCCAAATTGTTGAGTTGACTTTTGATATAATTGATACAAGCCTTTTCAAAAGTTAAGTTTTAGGAGACTCTGATGCCCGACATCGAACAAGAAATTCAGCAAGTTGCAGACGGTTTAGAGAAGTCCACTCAGACTCCCAAAGAACGGTTGTTCGAGACTATCAGACACTTGGGTCCCGCAGAACTCAGAGCTCGCATGGCTGGTCTCGAGAAGAGCGAGAAAGAGTTGCTCTTGGACGCCTTGACCGAGATGAAGAAAGCCGTCGAGATGGACAAAGAGTACGCCGCCGAGTACGTTCAGGGCAAGCTCAAGGCCACTAAGATTCAAGAAGACAAGGCAGACGACGACCAAGACGAAAAACTCGTGTTTAACTCTCCGGAAGCCGTCACCGTCAACCACCAAGGCACTCCGACCAACGGTTGGGAAGGCCAAGTCATTAAAGGTAAAAAAGACATGTCTGATAAAAAAGAGCCGAAAGATTCCAAGATCAAAGAAGCAAAGAACCAACCCGAAGACGCCGAGGACCACCAACTTCGCAGCATGAAGAAGTCGGTCGAGATCCTCAAGAAGCACGGCGCCATGATGCTGGAGATGTACCCGGACGACATCGAGAAAGCTCACGTCGGTTTCGCTGCCGTAAGCGCCAACGCCGCCAAGCACGGAGCCGACGACCCAGACGCCGTCGCAGCCGCCGTGGGACGCAAGAAGTACGGTAAAGAAGGAATGGCTAAGCTAGCCGAAGCGGGCAAGAAAAAAGAAATGAAGAAGGGCGAGGACATGGAAAAAGCTTACGGTGAGGGAATGTGCAAGAAGCAAGGTGTTCCAGAAGGCATAGACCCAGCCAAGCAAGAGCGCTGCGTGCGCAAGCTCAAGGGTGAGAAGGGCAAGAACGCCTACGCGATCTGCAACGCTTCCATGAAGAAGGGCCTCCCAGTAACGACTGAAGTTAAAGAAGCCCTCCTCGAGATCAAGAAGTCGATCGAAGAGCAGCTCCAAGGCTTCGGTCAAGAAGCTACCCCAGAACTGATCAAGGCTGAGATGAAGCGCCTCCTCAAAGAAGAAGACCAAGACGGTGACGCTCCCGAGATGAACGTCAAGACTCGTGCCAACAAAGAAGACGTGGCAGCTCTCGACCTCGCCGAAGACAACAAGAAAGCTCAAAAGAAAGTGGACGACGAGAAGCAAGGTCAAAAGGGCGAAGTGAAGAAAGCGATTTGGGGCGGCGAGAACGACCTCCTGAAAGCCAACACGAACGGACGCAACTTTCACTTCTCGATGGAAGAGCACCTCGCTTGGCTGGAAGTCAGCAAAGCCGGTGTTAAAGTAGAAGACTTGAACAAGTCCAGCGAGAAAAAAGACGACTTGAACGACATCATCGCCAAGTCTCAGGACACGACCTGGGGTCACATCGAGTGCGAGACCTTGATCAAAGCCAACGACGCCAAGCGCGGTAAGGTATTCAAGTCCTTCGAGAACAAAGAGATTCAAGAAGCTTTGGGACTCACTGACGAAGAGGCCCGTAAGATATTAGGGGAATAGTTCCTCCTCAACGATTTATAAAGAGTCACCACGAGAGCCGGGGAAAGGAGTTCAAACAGCTGACTTCCCCGGCTAGTTTATTTTAGGAGTCTAGGATGGATCTGAACGACGCGAAAAGCAAGTGGAGTAAGTTCGTGTCTTCATTGAACGACCAAGGCGTACCAGTTCCGATGATCAGGGACCCAAAGACTGGCAAGGGATCAGTTTCTTTGACTTTGGTGTTTGTCAGCTTCAACGTGTGTCTGATCTCTTTCTTCGGTAGAGCCGCCGGGTTCTTTGGGGGAGTCAGTCAGACAGAGTCATTCAACATGTTTTTGGCCGCGTGTGGACTTTATTTCGGAAGAAAGTTTCAAAAAGACGGTTCTAAAGTTGAAGTGTCAGAAGAGAAGAAGGACCGATGAGCAAGTACGGACACAACAACGCGACTAAAAAAGCTCGAGGTTGGAACGTTCCCGAACCCGTCGTTTTGCCCGAAATCAATCCTCAAGGCCGCATCGACTTAGACCCATCTAAGTTTGACTTACTGATTCAGCAAAAAGGCATCGTTGCAAAAGTTTACCGCACTTTGTATTGCCCAAACGTTAAGAGTTGCGATGGGGCCGAGCATGAAATCGACTGTACTTTTTGCAACGGTTCCGGTTTCTTGGACGTCGACCCGATATGCGTCTATGTCTTCATTCAGACTCAAGAACTCGACAAGCTCCCGAACGTCGAGGGATTCGTGGACGGCAACACCGTGCTGATCACCTTCCCGATCGGCGTCGAGATGCAGTACTTCACCAAGATCGAGCTCCACGACTTCACTGAGGTTTATCCCCAGCGCGTCTTGAGGAAACCCGGAGCCTTGACGGATATCCTAAAGTACCCCGCGTGTCGAGTCAACGTGCTCATCGACCGCAACCAAATTCGATACTTCCAAGAGATGGACTTCACTTTGGACTTGAACGGCAACGTCAAGTGGCTGACTGCGGGAGACCAGCAAAAAGTAGCTTTCTCGGCGGTCCCAGACTCGGGTTCGTTCACTCTGACTTTCGGATCGTTTACCACCGCTCCAATTCCGTTCAACGCTTCGGCCGCTCAAGTGGAAGCGGCTTTAGAGTTGACCTCGGTTTTGGCCAACGTGACGGTGACGGGTGACTTCACGACTGGCTTCAAGGTGACGTTCGTCGGAGTTGACTCTCCCGTCGCGCTGTTGACCTCGAGCTCGTCTCTGGCACACGGGGTCACTCCCGTGACGATCGCAGTGACCGACGTGGCGATCGCGGCCCGCAAGCCGAACGACAACGAGCCGTACTCCATCCACTACGAGGCGAGGGTCCAGTACCGCGCCAAGATGGCGGTGCACTCCAACCGCTTCACTCAGTTCGCCACGGGCAACCAGATCCAGCACGTGAAGATGAACGAGCAGTGGTACTGTGCCAAAGAGTTTTTGGTCAAGCTCACCGACAAGTTCACGGCCGTCGAGTTGCAGCAGGGACCTTACGACGCGCACAAAATTGTCATCGAAGACGGCGGAGACCCGGCGGGATCAGGTTCCGGCGGACCGGACGACAGTGATTAGTCTCCGTCTTCACAGTTCATCTTTGAACAAACAGTTAAATATGGAACGCTATCTTCTAAGTCTTGCAGTTCGTCTGGAACAATTCGTCCTTTTGACACTAGCCTGAATCTTTTGATCGCCAGTTTCTCTCTCTTTTTTATCTGACTCATAGCACGACTTAGAAACTTTGTTAAATCATAGTTCAAGTTGGCTTCTAGGTTCATGGAGACTTTTTTGATCTCAATCGGTGTCTTACTCCACGCTTCTACAAAGTCTTTAGCCCAGTTCTCATACGGAATTTCGTCCAGCAATACGCGGTCACAGTTTAGAACTCTCCATCGGTCTTCTGCGTAAGAGTTATATGCGCTGTCGGATTTGTCGTTTTCTTGACATGCACCCCACGATCTTCTACGTTCTTGAATGCTGTATTTTTCAATTCGTAATTTCATTTTAAACTCCTTCAAGGACATTCTAGTGGATTGTGACCGTTTTTAGTTAGCACTCTTACACACCGTTCGTGAGCTTGCTTATAAGATGTGAAAGAACTCACCAAATTTTCTACACTGAAAATAAGCACGAACACTTGGAATAAGAACATAATACAAATGAATTTCACGCTATCCCCTTGTTTCTCTCGACTCGTCTCCAACCCAAACTCTCTAGTTCTCTAACTTCACTCTCGACGGGACCCAGCAGCGCGTACAACGTGCCCAAGAACTTGAAGTTCCGGTCGTGCAGGTCGCACGTAGCGTCGATCTGGCAAAACCCTTGGTCGGTCTGATAACCCGACGCTTGGACGTGTATGACGTCCTCGCCCTTCCGCAGCCAGTAGTGTTTTGACTCGTTCTCGTGCATTTCAGTGACTCGCCTCCACTACCGTGTCATCCAAGAACGGGTGTCTGATTTTTCCTAAAATCACTTCCGAGTTCCACTCTCCCATGTACGACAGTTCGACCTCGTCGTGGTGCCCCAGACAAAACACTAGGCGCACTTGGGACGTCAAGTCTTCGATGGTGTCAGTGACCAACCTCAACCGCCGGCACAAATAAAAGTCCATGGACTCGCTGTTGGCGGGGATGGCGACGTACTGGGCGTCGGTTCTGGTGTCTTTCTTGTACAAGAATCTCATGGGTGTTCCTCAATCGTTCGTTTTGTAATCATGGCTTTGTCAAAGTTACACTTAACTTTCGCGTTCCATTTTTCAGCTTCTTTCTTTGCGTGGTCTTCAGAAAAGAATAGTCCAATTTGAACGTCGCCGCCTGGACTCGATCGCCAAACTTCGTAGACTTCTACGCGGTCGTCTGTGCGCTTGTCCATAGGTCCATAGTAGAACACCGGATGAGAGTTGTCGTCCTCATACGTTTCTTGAGCGTCTGGACGATGCACTTGAAGATGTTGGTGAACTAAAGCCAAGACATCCCCCCATTGGAGATCATGTTGATCGACCATGCGATCTAGGACTTTCTCCAAGTCGAGCAAAATGTCACCCAGTCTCTCTCGTTTCTTCTTCATCATGTTATTTCCTACAGTGGTGCGACATGTTGTTTATCCAGAGTGCCGTCATAGCTCCTATGACTTGGCCAGTGTTACTAAACCCAAAGTACCGCATACCGAATATACATAAGATGATGGCAGGCACTTCTAAAGTAGCAAAACACAAACGCATAAGTAATCTCTTCATTTGATCTTCGCCTTTCCTGGATCGCCGGCGCCCCAGTAAGGCCTCGGCATGAATTCTTCGGGCTTCATGTCGTCCAGCAGCCACCTGGGCTTCGCCATGACGACGTCTACGTAAGCTTCTAACTTGAGAGCTTCCACGACGGCTAGTGCCCACTCACAGCCAGACCCAGACCAAACTACGATGTAGTGTCCCTTGTGGTGGTGGGTCATCAGTGACTCCACGTTGTCGGAGTAGACTTGGTAAGTAGCTTTTACATCGTTGAAGTCAATTTCTATGACGCCACGAATATTGATGCATTCTGGAATATGCTCTAATTGAGACCAACTCACGAGAGTGTCGTCTACATCTACACAAACGACTAAGTCACTCTTTAAAATTTGCACCTAAAACCCCCAACCAAATGTAAATTGCCCGCCGTTTGATCTTACCGTAGTATTTATCGAAGGCATCGCGCCGTTGTTTTTTATCAACAGCGTTGAAACTTCTCGGTCTTTGATCACTTTCGCCGTAAATAAAGTCACAGCCAGCACTTCGGGCCCGGTCACAGACACCGCTTTGGATTGAGCTATCTTTGTCGCCTTGTCCTCTACGTTCGCGGTGCTTTGCTTCACGTTGTACTGCAAAGACGCAGCTTCCACCGCCTTAATGCAAGCGGCGTGTTGGTTGCCATACAACCCGACGCACGCTTGAGTGATCATGAACTCGATCAGCATTTGGCTTTCCTCAACTTACTCTTCTTCAACTTAGCTTCCTCGCGACATGCCTCAAACTTCTTGCCGTGACCTCGGGTTCTCTCTATGACGATCTCAGTCCGACCTCCGTGAGAGTGGAGCTCGTGTACGGCCCGAACGTTCTCGAACGTAGTGATCGTCATCCACTTTGACAGCCAAGTCATGGCGATGTGCCCGGTGTCGAAGATAACTCCCTCGGCTACGACTCCGAGACCGGAGTGCCCGTGGACATCTGAGTGTCTGAGTAAGTAAAAAGTTTTCATGACGCGATTGAGTTCGAGTCTCGTTCTAAGATCTCAACAGCTTTTTTAATTATTTTTTCTTGCAGTTGCTTACGGGCGGCGTAGGCGGCGGCGTCGGCGGCGGCGTAGGCGGCGTAGGCGGCGGCGTAGGCGGCGGCGGCGGCGGCGGCGGCGGCGTAGGCGGCGGCGGCGTCGGCGGCGGCGTAGGCGGCGTAGGCGGCGGCGTAGGCGGCGTAGGCGGCGGCGGCGGCGGCGGCGGCGGCGGCGTAGGCTCTTGCTTGGCGCGCACGCTCGCGATTTTCAGCCGTGTCGTTCTCTAACACTGCTTTTGCCGCTTCGATCGCCTCGCGCGGACGCTTGTCGTTCGGATACTTCTTCTCGAAGATGTGGAGTACTTGTTCTGCCGAAAAAATAGCTATTTCACGGTTTTGTTTGATGGTCATCAGTTTTGTGAACAACCATCTGGCGTATGACGAATTAAAAGTGTTGACCCGCAACAAAGTGTCCAATAAGTCTTCGGACCCATTCTTTAGGTACCAGTCGAGACCGTCTTTACAAGGATTGTGAACTTGGATTTGCTCTTTTGTTATTCTCATTGTTTACTCCTAGATCAATCGTAAATCAAATTAGTAAGTTTGTAAACTGTGTCTTCTCAGACACAGCCTCACGACAGCTCGTCGTCTAACTCGTTCTTTTTCTTCATCTTGTCTAGTCCCTTGTTCTGCACTAAACGAACCCCCATCTTAGTCAAGCCTACAGACTCCGCTATTTGCTGGAGGGTCATCTCTTCGTGAGGCTCTCCGATGCCGAAACGCAACCGGATGATCTTCTCAGTGCGAGGCGGCAAGGTGCCCAATATTTGACGGATCTTCTCGCGCAGCAGTTTTTTAGCGGTCAAGTTGAACGGATTCTCGGTGCCGTCCGAAGGCAACACGTCCAGCATCGTCACGCCGGTAGACATCTCGTCCTCGATCCCGACCTTGTGCACCGCGATTTGATCTAGTCGCTCCAAGACTTCGACCGTAACCTTGGCCTTGACCGCGATCTCTTCTTTCGAGGGAGTTCGGCCGAGTTCGTTCGTAAGCTTAGTCACGATAGTCGAAAGTTGAGTCTGCAAGAACTCGATGTGAGTCGGGATGCGAACCGTTTTGGACTTGTTCGAGATGGCGCGGCGAATGGTCTGGTCGATCCACCAAGTCGCATGGGTGCCGATCTTGGCGCCGCGAGTCGGATCGTGCTTGTTGATGGCTTTAATCAAGCCGATGTTACCCTCTTGGACCAAGTCGTCGAAGTCGAGTCCCCGGTTCGAGAACTTCTTGGCCCTCGAAATCACCAACCTCAAGTTGCGGCGAATCAGCTCGTCTTTAAACTTCTTCATCTCGGTTTCGGAGACCGTGATCGACGTGTACAGCTTCTTCACTTCGGCAAAGTTTTCCTTCGAGATGCCAGAGTTCTCTATGACCTTGAGTGACGCCGCGTGCTCGACGCACTCGTGGACTCGAGCCATCAGGCGCTGTTCCGTCGTCTCGAACTTGCGCACGAAGTAAGTCTTGGCCACGTCGCTGGTCTTGAGGTTTTCTACGAGTCCCAAGAGGTCCGAGTGAGTCGTCAGCTCAAAGTACCGCAGCAGCTCGACCAGCTTGCGCTCGTAGTCGTTGACGGCGGAGAACTTCTTCTTGATCTGAGAGACTAGAGCGTGGATGAGAGTGCTGGACAACGACACGGCGGCCAAGTGAGTGTCGATCTCGGACTGGACGAGGTCGTCTTCCAAGGAGTCGACCAACCGGCTGAAGGAGGACGAGACGGAAGCCACTTCGGTTTTGCTCGACTCGTCGTTCAAGCGCCTCGAAATCTTCACGATGTCCTCGAGACTCTGAGACTTCAATAGTTCCAAGAGTTCGTTCTTGAAGAACTGCGACGATGCGCACTCGTGCAAGATCTTGTTCTGCCGGGTCTCGATGTTGTTCAAGAGAACGTCTTCCTCATTTCTGGTGAGTAAGGGAGTCTCGTGGAGCTGCGACAAGTAAAACTTAAGGCTAGAGTCTTGATGGTCCAAATTGGCCTCCGGCGACGTTGTGAGTACTTATAGATGGTACGTTGGACGTCGAACCGTGCACACGTTAAAATGAGTGTACTTGAAACTTTTATTTAGGTACGATTGACAGATGAATCCAGAAAACAAGTGTGCTCATCTATATAACCAAGAAGTAGACGTCGACAAGATCACCATCGAAGAGATGTTTAAGATGCAACTGGCGCTCCAAGACCACGTTTTGAAGACGAAGGGTCGAGGAATGGACTACCACTCGGCTTCGTTCGAAGAGCGGGTCGCTGACATAACCCGTCAGTGGCGCAACATCAACTGTGAGATGGCTGAGTTGATCGAGAGGCTCCCGTTCAAGGAGTGGAAAAACTATACTCCTGAACAAAAAGCAGGATTTACTTCCGAGGAACATCGACTTGAGGTACTGTATGAATACATCGACATTTGGCATTTTATAATGAACATTGGACTAGCACTAGGAGTAAACGGTGAAACATTCAAAAAGCTCTACGCGACTAAAAACAAAGAAAATATCGACCGGCAAAACAGAGGGTATTAAGACGAAGCCAATGGCTTTGCCGATCTACAACGGCGGAACAGGACGCACGGAATCCACAAATTTGTGGATTCCTATTCTTTGTATAATGAGTGTTGTAGGTATAGTAATTTTCAGTCTGTTAGTGTCTCATGGAACCCTTTATAGCAGCACTGGGGGAGTTGAAGTTGGAAACTGCTTCAAGCACGACTACTCCAGCGTGTTGGTTCACATAGACTCGATGCGCGGCGACGGCAACTACTACGTAGACTACACTTACGCAGATTCCGGACAAAAAGAAGTGGGTACTAACACTCGCTCCAACACCAACCACACTAGCGACTACGACGAGTTCAACGGATTCAGGTCTGTGAACAAAACTCAAGTTAACTGCAGCGACTTCTATAGACTCAAGTACGACATTCAGATTAAGAATCTTCAAGACGGTCAAAAATTACTTCAAGGGCACTTAGACGACGCTCGTACAGAAATCAACGTTTTGCAGAGGGAACATAAGTGAAGTCTTGGTACGAGATCTACTCCGAGAGGATGAACTCGAGGTACACTCAGCACGTCGCCGACAGATACGCGCCGTTCATTCAGGAGTTGTACGAAGTCAGAGCCACATCGGCGACTGAGATCGGCTGCGGCGCCGGAAACATCACTCGGATCTTGCGCGAGATGAAGGATTTGCCCGGATTTCATTACGGGTTGATCGATAGTTGTCCCAAGATGCTGAGTTTGGCCGTCGAAAACAACCAAGCTTTAAATTGTGCCTTCATGTGCGCCGATGTTAGAGAACTAATTCAGAGCGACGTAGACTTGATCCACTCTCACGGGTTGCTCGAACACTTCGACGATTCCGACATAAGACATATCGTGAAGATGTGCCGAATGGCGAGTCCGATTCAGATCCACTACGTGCCCGGAATCAAGTACGAGAAGTCTTCTCGGGGTGACGAGCGGCTCATGGACGTAAGCGAGTGGGCTAACATCTTGCAGGGTTTAGGTAAGTTAACTGTTAAAACCTTCAACGACGGGTACGACTATATTTTAAGACTGGAGACGAGATGAAAACTTACGAAAATATCCATGATGCGTACGTCAACACTTTGGCAGACGTCTACGACAACCCGGACTATGTCGCCGAACCCCGCGGTCAGCGGACACGCGAAAAGCTCAACTATCAGTTCTGTGTGACCGATCCAACTGTGGAGCCGATTCGCACCTTCGACTTGAAACGCAACGAAGTGATCAAAGACTATACTGCAAAAGAAATGGCGTTGTACGACTCGTGCACCGACGACGTCGAGGACTTCGCCGAAGCTTCTAAGTTCTGGCTGCGTTTGCAGAATCCCGACGGCACAGTGAACTCGGCTTATGGCGCTCTTATTTGGGAGAAGAAATCATACGGCAACCCGAATTTCGAGTTGGATAAAGAGATTAGAGAAGCAGCCGGACAGTATCCTGTAGAAGTTTGGCACGCAAAACGTACCCCGTGGCAGTGGTGCAAGGAATCTTTGCTCAAGGACAAAGACACTAGACAAGCCGTACTACACTTCAATTTACCAGAGCACGCTTGGGTTGGGGTGAAAGACTTTACTTGCACAATGTACGGAATTTTCTTAATACGCGATAACAAGATTAATCTAACAATATCAATGCGTTCAAACGATTTGACCCTTGGATTAGTTTATGATTTGAGCTGGTTTGTAAGTTTAATGTACAAGATGCGGGATGAACTTAAGGAAATGTATCCTGATTTAGGTATTGGAACTTACACACATTTTGTGAATTCTCTCCATATTTACGACAGAGACCAAGAAAAGATCCTGAAGATGTTGGGGCGTGTCTGAAAAGATACAGTTTGCAATCTCTCTGATTCAATTTAAAATAGATTTAAGAGGTGTCTCATGGACTATCAAAAGAAAAATCTTAAGTTTGGTCAGAAAGTAAAGGTCATAAAGACAGCATCCAGTATGGATGACCACGAAGGTACCATTAGCGGTTTAGCAATGATTCACATTTTTGACACATACATTGTGACTCTTGCATCGCCAAAAGATCTCGGTACTGGAGTGTTTCAATCGTTCATAATGCCTGAAACATGTTTGGAGATTATAGAATGAGACCATCGACGCAATATTTGGTCGACGGAATAGATCGTTTGGGAAAATCGACTCTCATTAAAAACTTGCAAGACGAGCTCGGGTATCATCTAGTAGTTCATTACGACAAACCAAAAAGACTTAAGGTGTACGAACACTTCGGTAGTGAAGCTTTATTCACTTATCAATATGAAGCGTATAAAACCATGTTCAACATGATCAATTGTGGCTTGCCTGTTATATTCGATCGAGCTCACTTGGGAGAAATGGTTTACGCTCCGATGTACCGCGGTTACGACGGTGACTATGTTCTAGACATAGAAAAAGAAGTCAACACTCGGGGAACTCGCCTCGTGCTTCTCACTACGTCAGACTTCTCGTTTCTCAAGGACGACGGTTTGTCCTTTGACTTCTCCAAGAAAGAAGCGGAACAAGCCTTGTTCATTCAAGCATTCCACAAGTCTTCGATCGCTGACAAACTCATCGTGGACGTAAGCAACGGAAAAGGTTCGTATAAAACACCCGACCAGATTTTAGCCGAAGTCTTGAGAAAATAGTGTACGTTAGAGTTTGGTTGAGCTATAATGAATTAAGGTTACGAAACACATCCTTTAGGAGGGATTGAAAATGGAAACAACTACACTTGTAGCAAGTCAAGAAACGAAGTCCAACGGAACGGGAACAGTTCCACAAACGGAGCAAAAGGACGCAGTTTTTGCTCTCGCACTCAGAGCTTTGGGTTCAAAACACGCGACGGGACAACCACTAAAGTCGCTCGTGACCAAAGAAGTCCGCAAGGCCATCCGCGTCGGATTGTACGAGGGCATCAAGGACGGCACGATCAAGTACTCGAAGGCCGGAAAGTCCGACGGACAACTCAAGAAGTACTGTTCTTCTTTGATCAACAACTGGCTCAAGAAAGATCCGCGCTTCAACTAGTATAATTTAACCATGAGCAAGAATCAAACTCAATCCGGTTTCTCTTACGAAGTCGGCGACAGAGTTCGAATTTGGACCATATTTAAACAGCCCGTTGGGTCGATACAAAAGATAACGGAAGAAGGATCGCTCAAAAAGTACGAAGTGTACTACGTCTACCACGACGGAAGGTACTTCACGGACGTCTTTGACTTCGTTGATCTAACTCTAGTGGACCGACTGTACAACTGGGATCGCTGCACTTGCGGCAGCAATTCCGAGAAGCACTCGGACTACTGTTACAAGAAGACTAAGCTGAGAGGATGAAGATGGATACCTTAAAAAGATTGGGTCTAAAAGTGTTGGCGGCGATTGTTTCCGTGCTGTTCACCTCGTTCGTGACTTCTGTCACGGTCGGAGTGTTGAACCTACATGACTTCCGCTTAGTTGTGGCAGTGATTATGGGAGCTCTAATGGTGACCCCATTTTATGAAATTTTGACGAGAGGCGAAGATTTAGAGTAGAATTTGAGTGTCGCGGCGTTGATAATACTAGGCGGTCGGTGCGGTTGTACAGCTTCCCGACTTAGTAACAAGTTAATCCGACGCGACACTTAATCCCTGCACCTCTTCGGAGTTGTAGTCGGGAACGGTGATTCGATCCGCTGGGGACTTGTTCTCGTTCGAGTCGAGCAATTGCCGTTCCTTACTAGGCACCTGTGCCCTTAACTGGGAATTAAAGTGCCGAAGAGCGCAACCTGCTCTGTGATTTCTAAGTTCGAACTTAGAGCGCCCAGTGGTTGGGTTGCTGCTAGCTTTTAATTTATTATCAAATACATGAGTGCGCACGCCTAATAATTTGAATGCCAAGTATTTAAATTTATTGAAACTCAACTTCGTAAATTTATATCAATTTCAAGAGTGTTCGCTCTTAATAATTCGACTTAACTTTCTGATACAATTCCTAAATGGACATCGAAGTTAAGTTAATAGCCGACGAGCTCGGAAAAGACCTGGAAAAAGCGGCTCCCCAAGTTCAAGCCGAGATCGAACGCGCCGTAGAAAACTTGGCGCACGCCGCTTACGCCGCCATCGTGGCTAAAATTCAGGGGATGTCCGCAGACCCCAAGAACCGCCAAGATTATCTAAAAGCTCTTAAGTTTCAAGATCTAGGCGACGCGACTTGGCTTATATACTTGGACGGAGAGTGGGCTTCTAAGCTCGAGGAAGGCTTCGGCCCGTACTCCATCAAGGACGTTCTCCTCAAGTCGACTAAGACTGTCCAAGTAGGCGCTAGAGCCGGGCTTCCTTGGGTTCGCAAGAACAAGCAAGGAAAAAAGTTCGCCAGCGTGCCGTTCGAGCACAAGCCGTTCTCGGGCGAGAAAATGTCGGGATCTTTAGCCGAAGACATCAAGAAGATTTTAGTCAAGAACCGAGCTGGTCAAGATCAGCCGATCACTAAGATCTTTCACGACTTGGGTGGGAAGCCGATCTCTGGTAAAGTCGCGACCGCCAACAACGTGGGCATAACTAATTTAGAGGGATTGACCAAGTACCAGTTCGTCCACGACTCGGGTAAAGTTTCGAGCGTTTACATGACTTACCGCACGGTTTCAGAAGACTCGACGGGATTTCAACACCCTGGACACAAAGGGTATCAGCTGTTCAAAGAAGCCGAACAATACGTTGAGTCCGAGATCAAGAACATACTCAATCAACTTCTCTAGGATATAATCTCAAAATGGGCATTTCTTTACCTGACTTAATCATAGAGTGCACGATTCGAGACGGCATAGAGTACTTGAAGGCTAACCCGTTAGTTCTTCAAGACATATTCTCGCCGTTGCTCAGCATGTACGCTTCCCGCAAGTACGGTCAAGCCGAAATCGACCGCATCAACTCTGTCTTACAGACCAAGACCATAGCGGTGGTTCACTCGTTTCACGAGGCGGAGGCTAAGTCCCCGTGCTACTCTATTCAACTAGGCTCTGAGGGCGAAGCCAAGGAACGAGCCAGAATCAACGACTTCGAGGCCGACGAGCAAGACACTCTGACGGGTTCTGCGCTACTCCCGTACGTCAAGATCAGCTCTTTGACTCCCACGGCTTACGACCCTCTGACGGGCAAAGTGTCGGTCTCCGACTCGGCCGACATGTCCATAGTCAACCATAAGTACATCTTCACGGACGGAGCCGACGTCGAGTTCGAGATCCAGCGCGGGTTCTCGAACGTTCCCGGCAACAAGTTCTTCTTCATCCTGAAACAACAGGTCGTGGACATAGTGCATCCCGGATCAATAAAGAGCTTCATAAACTACTCCCAGCACGAAGTTAAGAGCTACACTAGTCAAGTCAACATTTTGGTCGGAGTCCACTCCAAAGACGCGCTCTTGACCAAGTACTTGTACGTGATCCTTAAGTACATAATGGCCTCGCGGAAGCACGACTTAATTCAGCGCGGGATGCTCAACTCGTCTTTTCAAGGGTCGGACTTCACCCGCGACTTGAGGTACGAGGGCGACATGGTCTTCACTAGGTTCTTCACCGTCTCGGGTCAGATAGACGACTCTTGGCGCTCGGACAACGTGGACCTCGTCGACGCCGTTCAACTCAACTTACAGCCCGTAGATTTCGGGGAAGAGACCTCCGGGGACGACGAGAGCATTCCGGAGGACTAGTCCAAGAGTTTATTGGCTAGTTTCGGTATAATTGAGCTATGGAAAATAAGCGCCAAAAGAAATTACGCGCTCAGGTTTCCGAAGATTCGAGTGAGAGCAAAAAGTTAAGTCAAGAGATTCCGTTCGAGCTCTTCTTCGCCAAGTGCGTGTTCGAGGGAAAACTCAAGTATTGGCAAAGAAAAGAGATCTTTGCGTTCTTCAAAGACATGAACTTGAGAGAAAAAGAAGACCTGACCACTTACGAAGCGACGCTCGAAAAGTTTTAATAGGAGAAACCAATGGCCATCGTAAAATCTTTCAACGGCAGAAGCATCAGAAAACCGGGCGCTTACTCTAAGTTCAGCGTAGACAACTCGGCTGGGTCTGACCTCGCCGCGAACGACGTTTTGTTTCTCGTGGGCGAGTCCGCCAACGGAGCTCCGGGATCTTCCGACGGCATTCAGTCCTTCGACGCCGCCAACTTGAGCGCGTTGATCGCCAAGTACGGCACGGGTCCTCTAGTGGACTGCGCCGTCGCCTCGGTTCGTCCCTCGAAGTCTCCCGGAGTCGGCGGAGCTGGAAAAATTCTGGTGTTCAAGACCAACGCCTCGGTGCAAGCTTCCGCGACTTTGCTCCAGAGCAGCAACCCTTACGCGAGCGTCTCGGGCAGCGCTTGGGGCAAGTCAGACAACTTTTACTCGGTGGTAGTTTCCGCCGGCGACTCCGCGAGTCAGAAAAACATCTCGGTCACGCAGCTCGGTGGAACGGTTGAGTCTCTCGGCGAGAACCTCGCTCAGAACGTGATCAGCGTCCAGTACACCGGCAACGGTTCGGCCGCTACTTTGACGATCTCTGGGTTGACTCGCGCGGCTCTCACACTGACGACGGCTCTCACGGGTCAGTCCGACGGTTCCTTGAACTTGAGCGTTCCGCTCGCCAACAAGACGATCAAGCAACTCGTGGACTACGTCAACGCTCAACCGGGGTACGTAGCTTCCGTCGTGACGGCTTCGCTGTCTTCGGGTCCAGCCAACCAGCTCGACCCCGTTTCGGCGGTAAACATCTTGGTCCTGAAAAACTTGCTCCAGCTCCAGCACGAGATCATCACGCTCATCAACACTTCCGCCCGCGTTCAAGCCGTCGAACCTTCTCAACCCTTGGGATCAGTTCCGGACAACCAGACGAAAGCTTTGTCGGGTGGAGCTCAAGGCGCTTCGGCCAACTCTGACTTCTCGACCGCCTTCGCCAACTCCCTCGGCGAAGACTACAACGTGCTGTTGCCCTGCGTGTCTCGCGACGCTTCGGAAGACATCGCCGACGCTGTTTTAGGTTTCACTGACCCCTCTTCGAGCTACACCATCGCGGCCGTCATCGCGGCGGCTTCCTCTCACTTGACTCTTCGCGGCAACGTTCAGAACCGCAAAGAAGCTCAAGGAATGGGTGGAATCCGCAAGTCCACCAAGGCCGCAGCTTACGCCGCGATCAACAACGTGGCCGACTACAACTTTCAGGTGGCCATGCAAGACGTCGTCTTCACTGACGCAGTCGGAGACATCGAAGTCGGTCACCCGCACGTCTTCGCCGCCATGTGCGCTGGAATTCGTCTCGGCACCGACGTCGGAACTCCGCTCACCCACAAGTTCTTGAACGTGCTCCAAGTGGGTCACTTCTTGAACCCAGCGACACTGCTTCCGACGGGAGACTTCAACCCCGGAGTGGACTACAACGACGCGATAACGAACGGCGTGCTCTTCTCCGAGAAGTTCGGTAACGGCAACCGCATCGTGGTGGACAACACGACTTACGGCATCGACGGCTCCTTCGTGTTCAATCGTGGGTCAGTGATCGAAGCGAGCTACTTCGTGTTCAAGACTCTGCGAGACACTGCGGACTCGGTGTTCGTGGGCAACAAGACTTCCAAGGGTCTCGCCAAGTCGATCAAGAGCGCGATCCGCAACAAGTGTCGTGAACTCGCCGTTCCGGAAGTGAACATCATCACTCCGAGCGACGCGAACCCAGACGGAATCGTTGAGAAAACGTTCGTTGTCACGGTCGTAGGTAACACCGCGAGCGTGCAGCTAGAGTTCCAGCCTGTTCAAGGACTTGATTTCATCCTGTTGTCGTTCACCCTCGGCGACATCCAACAAACGGCTTAAGTCATTATTTAGGCAGTTTGTTTCCTTTCTTTTGATTGTCGATGGCCCACAACGGCTGCATGTTAGAAAAATGTACAGCCTTTTTTCGCTGCTCTAAGTCGGTGAGATCAAACTTCGAAATGGGCCATATGTGGTCCAAGTGCCAACCGTTAGCCCCGTAATTGTCCCAAGTCATTCCCGGTTGAAACTTAGATTCTATGTATTTTCTAAACTCCTGAATTGAACAACCCAGCAGTTCGACGACTTTTGCACCGCTCTTGTTCTTAACCATCGCTCTAGACATCGAGGTCCTAAGTCTGAGGGAAAGTCTATAATTCTCGTCAGACTCGCACCTCAACTTAGAGTGTTCGATGAAGCATTCGATGCACCAAGTTTTCACCCCTAGTTTATGCGAATTTGAAAATTCTGTCAAAGACTTGTCGACCTTACACCTAGAGCATACTTTTCGCTGCGTCTCAGCTATGCCGTCACGCAGTTTCTTAAACTTTTCTATTTTTGCCGAGTTGCTCTTTTCTCTCACTCCCGGAATATCTAGTATCGAAGTCGTGCCGTAGTTCTTAAACAGAGTCTCTTGAGCTTTGGCTCTGCACTCGGGAGTTCTAGCCGCCGAAATACCTTTCTCGTGGTTTTCTCTCAAACTCAAGACCGATTCGACTCCGTACCTCTCTAAGTTCGTTTCCCTGATCTTCTCCTTCACTGCTTCCACTTGAAACGGGTTCAATCCGCCGTACTTCTCTTTGCAAGCTTTTCTGGCATCCACGATTTGAGCCGCATTTCTACACGTCGAGCACTCATATCTTCCCAGTTTCTTGATTTTGGTCTTGACGTGACCTACGCGCACGCAGTCTGTCCCCTTGCACTTCGGGCAATCGAACACGGCTTTGTCGGCGACTCTGTAAGAGTCTCGGTGGCCCTTGAAGTCTTCGGTCAAATACGTGTACCAGTCTAGGTCTAGTTCGTTGCTCATGTCTACTCCTTGTATAGGTTTAATCGTACCAGATCTCAGAAGAAAAGGGAACTTAACTAGATAAAATGTGAGGGTATGAAGAAAGTGATTTGGGGTGAAGGCAAGTACAGTTCGCAGGTTTCCGGTAACTACCGGTCGTACGGCGATTTTGCGGCCAAACACGACGCTCGGAGAGACGAGCAGCAAAAAGCCACGAGCTATTTGATCAAGGCGATGCCCGCGATGCTCAAAGCCCTCGAGATGCGAATCTCGAGCGGCCAACCGCTGTACGTGATGAGGCCGCTGAGGTACACGACTTCTTTGTTGAAGTCTCAGCTGGAAGACGATCTAGACAAGTCTTTCTACAACACGGACAAAAGTGGAGCCGGAGACAAGTTCGTGGACGTAGTCAAGACCATCAATCCAGGAACTCAACTGGTGTTGAAGGGTTTGGACCCGAACTTGAAGGAGTTCATCTTCAACGACGGCGAGGGGAAAGAGCACCCGATCTCGTACGACGACCGCAACGCTCTGATGACTCAGACCGATATTTTTGAGATGGTTAGCAAATTGTTCGAAGGTAAAGGAGAATAGGTATGTCTAAAGTCTTGTCGGGGTCGAAGGCGGCTCTAAAAATCAACGGTGTAAAGATAGGTTTCGTGGGATCTGTGACCATCAACGAGGACAACACGTTGACGGACATCGACATCATCGACCAACTGGAAGTGGGCGAGCTCGCGGAGACAGCCCACAAGGTGTCCTTCAGCTGTAACTTGTTCAAAATAGACGGCAACTCGGTGTCTCAGCTCGGAATCAGACCGGATGCAATCAGAGACATCTTGACTCAGCCTGAGCTCACGATGGAGCTCTACAACTCAGTCGAAGATAGGGTTGAGTATACAATTTCAGGGGTTAAGTGGCAGGGCGGGAGTGGCACCCTGGATGCACGGGGTGTCTGGCAAGGTTCATGGAATTTTAAAGGAAGAATTGGCACTGGAATGTAATTACATTTCAAGTACTTATAAAAGAGATCAGCAAGAGTTTGCTGATCTCTTTTTATTTGGTACAATGGGAGTATGGAAAAGCTATGTAAGTCTTGTCTTTTGTTAAAAGATGAGTCGAAATTTCATAAAAGAAAGTCTTCACCCGACGGTTTAGCTCCAACTTGTAAAGAGTGTAGAAGTGCTGGTGAAGCTAAGTTTAGACTTAACAACGCAACTCGACTTCCAGAACTAAGAAAAGAATCTTATCGTAGAAACCGTAAAACTATATTAGCTCAAAAGAAAGAATACCACTCACTCAACAAAGAAGCTATAAACACAAAGTCTAAGATTTGGGCTCAAGAAAATCGTGAGGAAAGCAACGCGAGACGCCGCGAAGATTATTCTAAGAATCCAGAGAAATACAAAAAGAAGGTTAAGTCGTACGTCGACAGAAATAAAGAAAAGGTCACGAAGTATCGCACGAAATATTCGTGTGAAAGAAATCGTACGGACATTGAATTTAAGCTTACTAGAAGTTTGCGATCTAGGATGCATCACGCCGTAGTCGGGAACCAAAAGGTTGGTTCCGCCGTCGACGACTTAGGATGCTCCATCGAAGACTTTAAGACTTACATCAGCAAGCAGTTCAAGCCTGAAATGACTTGGGATAACTATGGTCCCGTGTGGCACCTAGACCACAAGAGGCCTTTGACTAAGTTTGCTCTCGAAGATCGCTTGCAGTTCTTAGAAGCCGCCCACTTCACTAACTACCAACCCATGTTTAAGTCCAACAACGTAAAGAAAGGCAACCGCCTCCCCAAAGTCTACTTTGTTTTTGGCTTGTTCGGCTCCGGCAAGACTACCTTAGTTAATTCCCTCAAGGATCGATTTCACGTCTTCTCGTACGACCAGTTCAGGTCACACCCGATGGACGAGTTGACCAACCCTCCGGACTTCGACGTTCCTTCGTTGTACGAGACCCCGATGCTCGTGGGATCGTTCCTGAAGCGGTCCCGGGAGTTATTAGACGTGACCCCGATCTATCTCCGGGAACCCCTCGAAGTCATTCTGCAAAGGATCGAAGCTAGAAAGGGTGAAGTCGACGCCGAGCGGTTGGTCAAGCGAGCTCGGAGATTCGAGTCTTTGGCGCGGAAGTACGGCGCCTTCGTCGGGAACTACGCGGAAGTGGAAGAGTTCTTGAAGTCTAACCAAAAGAAATAAACTTTCGCTTCGTTACAGCAACCATCAGTGAGTCCCAGGGCCACTGCAGAATGATCCCTTCGACCAAGTGGTTGTTTAGGTCCAATATGACGTAGCGAAAGAATAAAAAATTCAAGTTGATTGCGACTGTCATTACAGATACTTTCATTTATTCTTCACTTTGACTCTTCTTTACTTCTGCATCCACCAATTCTTGTAAAATCTGTGTTCGCCCGTGCATGATGCCGGCATTGAAGTACATCTGATTTATGTCCTTTTCGGTCCAGTTCGGTGGCAAGATCTTACTCTTGTGGTGGTAGTCAAAGAACGCTTCTTCGTCAGTCTTTTTCATATTGATCCCTCATTTTTGGTCTCTGATAGAAACGTCCATGACGTAACCGTTCAAGCGCTTAGCTCTTCTGTAGGCCTTAACTCTATTATGATAAGCGCCGCCGCCGCGGAAAGAGAACCCCCTCTACTGCGTGGTCTACCACTACTACAAATAGCACAGTTTTCTTTTTCTTAATAATATTTTTCATTTCAACAGCCCAACCGCGTTTTGTAAACGGGACCTATATACAATGTCAGTTTCTAGTTGAAAATCTCCCACTTCGGAATCCAAAGATTTCTCCTTAGAACTGACGAAACTTGATTTTCTCTTGAACGCTTCGGTCTGACAATAATTATTTAGAGTCTGACCAATAAAATCCAGTTGATCTCCGTAAGCGCAGTCAATGATGTAAGATAAAAACATACTATGCCGCTCCGTTCGAAACCATCATGTATAAAACTCCTAAAGTCACTGCCGCGATTATCATCGTGACGTACGTTTCAGTCTCCACGGTTAGTCTCGCTTCCATCTGTCTATGCTGCGGTCCACCATGTCGAATAGCCCTTGCTCTCCGTGGATCAACCTAATCAGGTGGTACGTTACGAAGTCTAGACTGAGAGTTAAGGTTCCCGACCTTCCGTCGGCCATCTTGACGACTAACCTAGCTACGTAGAATAAACCCTCGCGCTTGTAAGGATTCATTTGTTCCATCCCTCGGTGTATTCCTTCTCAGTCATGGGTATGAAAACAAAACAGTGATTCTCGCATAGTTCCCGAGCGTTCTTCTCCAGTAAGTTGTTGACCATCCTGAATCTAAGAAGCAACCTTTTGTCCTCGAACTTCTCCGAGATCACCCACAGCTTGAGCACTTCGCCGTCGTCCAAAGACTCTACTCCGACGTAGCTCGGTTCTAACTCTTTCAGAGCTTTCTCAACGACGCGCTGAGTCTTGCCTTTTCTCATCATTTGATCATCCCTCGGTAAGTCGCCAAGGCGACGGGGTAAATACAAAGCAACGTGACTCCCATCCATGGGGCAACTCCCGGCGCGATCCAGAAGTTTAGAACGTTGGCTAAGATGCACGCTATCACTAAGTGTTTCACTCACTTCCCCTTTATGCAAAAAGCGCGGGTTGGCGGACCTATATAACCCTGAAGCATCAGCTTCGTGTCGTCGAACACGTTCATCTTGACTTTGCAGGACGACTCCGACGCTACGGGAATCAACTGAGAGGTCATTCCTCCGGCTCCGGACACAAACACTAGCAGTAAGTACCAAGTCATCTTCGATTCTCCTTCTCGTAAGTCTCGTAGTCAGAGTCCACGTCGGCGTATTCCATCGGAACCGTCTCGTTGTCGCACTCCGGACACAGCAAGTCGTCGGCTTGATGTACGCAGGTCTCACAAAACTTGCACCACTGGTCACTGACCACTTGTATACCTCTGAGATGGGCTAACGATCCAATGTACACCATCTGTAGATGTGTGCATAATGCCATCTTTAGTCAAAGCAATCCAATCTATCGGGCTTCTTTCATAAAGAACTGTCCAATCGTTCTGAGATTCTTTTAAAACTACGTTTTTTTGTTCGTTATTTTTCTCAGTAACGACGTCGCACCAGTCGCTGTGTCTGTTAGATCCAACGCTGGAATTTCCGCACGTGCACTTCGCCATATTAACTCACCAAAGCTTCTAGCTCGTCGATCAGGCGCTTCGCTTCCGCCATGTCGTCTTCGAGCTGTTTGAGTCCGTCTTCGAAGCGCTTTCGAGCTTCGATAGCTGTAAGCTTCTCGCGGGGACCTTGGGGCACTGTAAAACCGCAGTTGTTGTTCGTCGCGCTCATGTTAGACTCCTTGATTATGCAGCCAAAGTTTTCCACTCTATTAATTGTTCTTGAAACTGCTCTCCGAAGAGCAGTTTCACCTGCGACCCAAGCATGACGGCGTGGCTGTACTGGGTCTTTCTGACTTTGCACCAGTCACGCTCTATTTCGTTCAACTTCATGTTCTTCTTGACTATGTTGCCGTGCTTGTCGTAAGTGCGGGCGGTCTCAACGTCTGTTTGGCCAGTTGCTTTTACTAGCTCCAATAGAGCAAACCCAACGAATTTCATAATTAGTTCCTCCGTACTTCTATATTCTCACGCTCGCGAACAAAAGCAAAGTTAAAACACATAGAACTCGCATTTAAGTGGCTCCTTTCGGAGTCACTCACTCAGGCTTGTTTCTTCAACTCTCGGTACTTGAACCTAGTTGACTGGGGATCGTTGGTGATCTCGCCCAACAGAGTCTCGCTGTTCGAGATCAGTCGCTTGACTTGATTCTGACGGCGCTCGTCGGTTGAGTGAAATCTGGCTTCTTTTCTTAAGGCTCTAGCTTTCTTGAGGTTCATACTAACTCCTGTTGTTTTTCTTGACTTCTGTTATTACCGAATCTATCCGTCTTAAAATCTCTTTTTGGTTCGAGACGACGAAGCTGTGGGACTTTGCGATCACATCCGCGGTCTGTTGCTGACGATCCATCAAGACGTTGTTGTTCCAAAGAACTACGACCATCAACATGAAAGTCAGTGGATCGAACGCCAACAAATGGAATCGCATTCCAGCCACGACTAGCACTAGTAGTATCAAAGCTATTCCCCACTTCATGACTTAGCTCCTTGTTCTATCCACTTGCGAATCAGGTCTCGTTCTTTGTCGTCGATCTCGTTGCCTAAAGGCGGCATATTCTTGAACAAAATAACTCGCATCTTTATTTCAGCGGAATGCTCTTTTGCTATCGCGTAGTTAGTCCAATCGGTGGCGCCTACGTGACATTTAGAACACCTGGCACCGAATATGGGGCGCACCGCCGCGAACCCAACGTCGTCTGTGACCGAGTTATCTAACGCTCTTTCGTCGAAGTAGCAGTTGATGGCCCATGTCAGAAAGAGCAGTCCGAGCCCAGACACCAGCGCGACCGACTCTCTCACGCGACCTTCGCGTCGCGCACGGTGTACATGAAGTGACCGAAGACTCCGAACTCGGCGTAGTCGTCGTCCAAACGGTTGAGCTCCAACACGGCCACTTCAACTTGGTCGAACTTCAAACCCAACCTCGTGCACTCTCTCACGATTGAAGTAAGAGATCCCTCGTACGCCGGACCGTTGTTCACGTGGATCTGGTACCTGCCGTTCTTTAAATCTCTAAGTCTGTACATGTTATTTCCTCCGAGACTTTGTTACGTAGTCTTACTTTATCAAGCTAACTTTGGATCGCAAAGTCATTTTTTTAGCCGCTAGTAAAGCTCGATAAGCGTTGACTTTTCCACCGCTCGAAACTTTTCCCTTCAAGCTTGGCTTGCGGTCTACTGACTCCGATATGACTCTAATGACTTCTTTCGGCATTAGTCCCGGATACTTGGACAAGATCATGGCCGCGATTCCAGCGACGAATGGAGCGGCTTGACTGGTGCCGGAAAAGTATCCGTAACCGCCTCCCGGAACGGTCGAGTATATGTTCTCGCCCGGAGCCGCAACTCGAACGCGCTCGACGCCCCAATCCGACATCGACCAAAGTTGCCCAGTTATCGTCGTTGCAGCAACCGACAAAATATTGGGCAAGTCGTAAGAAGCGGGATAGTAAGTAAACGTGTCCAAACTCCAACTCTCGTTGCCGGCCGACGTCACGAACAAGATGCTCTTCTCGTTTGTTTCTTTCACGGCCTCGAGTTCGTCGGGCGAGAACTCAGACCCTCCTCCCGAGTAGTTTATGATCTCGGCGCCGCGACTTATACAATAGCGTATAGAACGCACGAGGTTTGATAGATTCTCGGATCCGGAGTTAGCGTCCTTGAAGTACTTGACTGGAATCAAGCAAGCCGTGGGAGAGACCGCCCGGATGATTCCCGCGACGTGGGTGCCGTGGCCGTTGACGTCGATCGGGTTCTTTCTATCGGCGACGAAGTCCCAGCCGTACTCGCCCGTGTTCGGACAAATTCGATCTTTGAGGTCTGGGTGGGTCACGTCTATCCCAGTGTCTACGACGCACACCTTGACTACTCTACCGCCTCGGGCTAGTTTCCAAGCTCTCGGAGCGTCTACGTGAGAGCTCCACTGAGCGTTGTACAAACCCCAGTTTTTAGTCAGCGGACCCGCCAAAGCTGTACTGTTAATAATCATTAACATTATTAAGATCTCGGTTCTCATCTTCCACCTCGACTTAACTATACCACTCGACGTCGCGGTTGCAAACCTAATGTTTCGCTCAACTGTATACTTGATATAATTGATGGTAAGAAGATAGGGCTACATTTAGGAGTAAAAGATGAGCAAACTCAGCAACATTGGGAAAGACATCCCTGCGACTGAATCTGACTTCGTGGTGGAAGTCGAGGGCGAAGTGACCAAGAGACGTTTTATAGGAGATTTCAGCTGCAAGATTCCTCGCAAGAAAGAACAGTGCCTAATCGACAAGCACCGAGCTTTCTTGAACGGTCCTCAACCCGAGCAACTCTCTCCCGAGACTCTTCGGTTCCACCACATGATCTCGTACTTGAGGTACACGCTGGACGACAAAGGGTGTCCGAAGTGGTGGAAGGAGTCGGATCTGGGATACGAGCTGTACGACGAGAACGTAGTGAAGAGCGTCTACGACAAAGTTTTAGAGTTTGAAGTCGAGTGGTTGAAGGCCGTTTGGGGTGAAGAAGCCGTGAACAAGTTGCAGACGGGTAAAGAAAATGACGAAGCCAAAGAAAAAGGAACCTGACCCATTCGAGAGCTTGAAGTATCGGGGATACTGCTGGGCTTTCACGGAACCGGGAGAAAGGTACACTCTCGAAGAGTTCATCAACTTCGCCAAGTTCTTCTTGTGCAAGCAAACGAAGACGCTGTGGAAGGATCCGATTTGGGACCGCTACACGGACGAAGAGATTTTAGTGGAGTACTTCGCGCATTTGTTCTCGATGGACAAGAACGCTAAACTGGATTTTGAGGTCTACGCTTTTTCGGGTTCAGACGTGTACGGTGAGGATATTTACAGTTGGTTGGATCGTAAGATAGAAGAGAATCAAGCCGAAACTGCTAAGAAAATGGAAGAGATGCCCGACAAGGTGTCGTTTTCACCAGAAAAGAACAGAGATCGAGAGGAATAACCAGTGTCAGCTTCACTCCGAATATCGGCCAACACCAGCGAGGTAAAAAAATCTCTTTTAGATCTTTCTCGCGACGTCAAGTCTTTGGGCAAGACTAAGATTTCTATCTTCTCGGAAAGCGACCGCAAGTTCGTTAAGGAAGAGCTCAACAAAGAACTCTCGGTGATGAAGACTAAACTCGTGGAGAATCGTACCGAAATCGGTAAGATGGTGGTCGAACAGACCAAACTAGAAAAGGGTTCCAAAGAGGAACTAGAACATCGCAAGAAAATCATCGACGCTTACCGCACTCAGACTAAACTAGCGAGTCAAGCCAACCAAATTGAGAAGCAGTCGAAGTCCATGGGTGGGTTCGGCGGCATCGGCGGAGCCAGCGCGACTTCTGGATTGCCGGGAATGTTAGCCAAAGTTGGGTCTCTCTTAGGTGGAGCCGCCGTAGCGATCGGAGCTTTGGCTCTGATGAAGGGCATGCAAGCCTCCAGTCAGTTCGCCGAAGGTGCCGGCAACCGTGTCAGACTTCGCGGCCTCGGCATGCAGTCTATGAACGTCGGGAGTCCGAGAGAACTCGCCGAAGCCGGAATGACCGAACAAGACTTCATTCGTCGTCAGACTAGCGCTGTCTCGCGTTTGGGACGAGCGGGCGGCTCGACCCAGTCCATCATGCAGCAAGCTAAGTTCGAGCGCTCTTTCGGCCTCGAAGAAGGTTCGATGATGAACGTCTCGGGAGCTCTGAGAGGTCAGATGGGCGGCAAGGGAGCCGACCAAGCTCAGATGAAGCTTCAAGCTTCGGTGTTCGCTTCCGGCATCGAGGAAGCCATCGGTCCTTACCTAGAGTCCGCTACAGAACTTTTGTCCGAGATCAACAAGAACGGACTCACCAACACCGACGAGATGATCAACGTGATGTCTCAGCTGGTGAAGGACGGAAAACAAACTCCCGAGCAAATAGCCGAGTCGTTCAAGTCGCTCGACTCAGCCGTCAAGAACGCCAGCGGCGAGTCAAACGCATTCTTACAAACCGCGTTCGCTCGCGGCGGAATCGGAGGCGGCAAAATCGGAGCCACACGTCTGGCAATGTCTTCGGGCGGAGTTTTCGGGTTGAACGAAGACGAACTCGCCAAGCGCGGCTACAACCCCGACTTGATTCAGAACATGAAGGGCGCCGGATTCACTCAAGGATTGCAGAACCGATCGGGTTCTATACTCAACCAGTTCAAGCAGTCCGCCGGAATGGGCAAGGGACAAAAGATCGGCGACGTGACCGACTTGAACACAATGGTCGGTCTCAGTCAGATGTCTAACTCAGTTCTAGGAACTCAAGGAATGGAAGGCTTCGACACTCTCCGAATGATGGAGCAAGTTCAGAACAAGCAGATGACTCAAAAGCAGTTCGACCAAAAAGTCAAGGACATGCGTGAGGGCAAGGACCCACAGATCGAAAGGTTGAACAAGATCAACGCTTCGCTCGAGGGTCAAACCGAGATCTTGCGCACGATCAACACAAACTTGATGGAGAACTTGGGCAAAACTGCTGTTAAAGCCGGCAACGTCGTCGTGGACGCCGACAACGTACTAACTGGAGGCATAGGAGAAGTAGCCAAAGCCGTGGACAACCCAGACACTCAGATCTCGGCGATGAAGGGCATCAAGAAGCTCAACCGATCTTTCTTGAAGTCTCGCGTCGGAGAAGATCCGGGCGGCGACTTCGACGAGTTCATGCAGGACCAAGAAGACCAAAAAATGCTCAAGCAAGGCAACATGCCGACGTCGGAGACGGACAAGGCGGTGCCCAGCACCAACAATCCAGAAGACTTGGCCAAAGCCGTCGAGACTGGAATGACCAAGGCGCTGCAAGCTCAAAAAACTCCAGTGATTCAGAACAACAACAAGACCAACGTGCGGGTGCAGAGCTCGGACGGATACGTCAGCGACAAGACCCACAAGTGAGGTGACCGATGGCTACACCGTTGTCGTTCTTATTGCCCGGTACCACAATCCCCTCGGCTCCCACGCTGAGCAACGACACTCAAGACATCGTCTCGCAGTGTAAGGTAGTTATTTACGACTGGACTACTCGAGGCTTGACCTTGAACTCCGGCCGCGACTCAGACTTGACCAAGACCTCGGCGCTCGACGTCAGTTCTCAGATCTTGTCCTTCAATTATTCGAAGTCGATGGGCGGACCGACGGGAACGTTCAGTTTCACTTTAAGCAACTCTCCAGACTATGGCTCGGGCGACTGGAAGGACATCATAAAGCGCGGCACTTGGTGCGTGATCTACATGTCCCGTGAGGGTGAGTTAGTCCTCAATCCGAAAGTTGGAGTTCCCGACCCCAACTCAAAGAAGCTTCAAGAAGCCAAGAAGATTAGATGCATAGGATTCATAGACCGCGTGGCCGTCAAGGCCGAGATGAGCGAGCGCGGAGCCTTCGACGTCACTTACGAAGTGAGCGGGCGCGACTTCGGAGTCGTGTACGAGGACACTTCCATCTGGCACAACGTGTTTCGCTTCGAGCGAATCATGCTCGACGCCATCGCCACCTCGCAGCTGAACATCACTGGAACTGTCACGGTGGACAAAGCCGTTTCCTTGATCCACGACTTGTTCTTCAACCCAAAGTCGGTTCCTGGCGCCAAGGTGAACTCCGAGCACTCTTTGGTGTCGACCGCGCTTCAGTGGCTGATGCCGAGGCAGATGCTGAACGACATCGGCCTCAACGTCGGAACTTCTCCGTTTTGGGGCGAGATTCCGCACGTGAAGAACTTCTCCAAGACCGAGGCCAACTTAGCCATAGAGAAGCCGACCGACTATTTGTCCGGCAACGCTTGGGAAATGCTGAAGAAGCTCTCGGTTCCCCAGTTCCACGAATTGTTCACCGAGACCGACGACTCAACGGGACTTCCGAGTCTGACATTCAGGCCCATTCCTTGGGCTTTGAACAAGGCGAAGTATCCCACGGTCGGAAAGCGAATCAAGCTGTACAAAGACTTGCCTACGGTAACTTTAAGCGCCATAGACGTCGTGGACTTTCACTTGGGCGAGGACAACCACGCGAGGTACAACTCGTTCTTGGCTACGGTCTCGACTTCTTTGATCAACGTCGAGGACAACATATCTTTGCTCGACGGGTCTGGGTTTCCCAAGAACGTTCAGGACTCGATCAAGAGGTACGGTTTCCGTCCCATGCACGTCACCGTAGACGCGATCGTGAAGAACGCGGAGAAGTCGAACGGTAAGTCTAACTCCAAGATCTTGATCGAGTTCAACGAAGTGCTTTACGACTACTGGAACAACGCCGTGTTCGCCGAGTCGGGCGAGATCTCGGCGGTCGGTCAAAACGCAGTCAAGATAGGCAAGTGTCTGGTGTTCGACGAGAAGACTCCCTACGCGTTCGGCAAAAGGTACTACATCGAGGGGTACACTGATTCGTACTCGGTCGACGAAAAGGGCGCGGGTTACTGGGGTCAAACTATCTCCGTGACTCGCGGGTTCCAAGAGTCTTCTTTGGCTTCGGGCACCGACTTCGGCGAACGGGACGACGCCTTCACCCACGAGGGAGAGTTTACTCCCTCGGGAATGGCTTCCGGAAAGCAGAATAAAAAATGAGAATCCGAAGAGACGGCTCGACTCAGTCCAACAACGTTCCTACTCCCTCCAACTCCAGTCGGTCGGACGACTTCGCTCTGTATCGCTGCGTCGTGACGAGAGTCGTTTACGTGGACAACGCGGCCAACGTCACCACGAACTCCTCGAACCCGAGGATCTTGTACGACGTCGTCGTGTTGGGAGGATTCAAGTCCGGTCAAATCTTGTCCAACTGCAGGCTGGCGTCCGACCTGGGTGGAGAGTCAGGCTTTTACGAGAGAGTGCTGAGAGCTTGCACCAACGAACTGAGCACGACGAGGCTCAGCGACGCCGACGGAGACGTCGTTTTTGTGCAGTTCGTGCAGGGTCACAGTGCTTATCCGGTTATCATAGGGCTCGACAACGGTATCCACACGGTCACTTTAATCGGGGCTAACTTGGCGGATGGGCCAAGATTGTTGAGAGAATACAACGGCGTTCGCGAGACGATCAACAATTTCGGAGAGTGGAAGCAAGAAGTTAAGTCAGGCTCCGCGAACCCCGAAAAGGGGGCGTTTTTCGCCGCGGCAGTTCCGTTGGTCACTACTTTCATTTCGAAGGACGAGAAGGTCACTAGGACGTTCAAGAGCGGTCTAACGATAACAGAAGAAGGTCCAGCGGACAAAGTGACCAGCGCTTTTAAGACTGGCTTGCTCGAAGTCAGCGACGGACTCAACGACAGAGTAACGGCGACGTTCAAGAACGGCTTGAACATAGTCGAAGACGGAGTCGCGGACAAGATCACGGCAACCTTCAAGAACGGTCTAACGGTCACGCAAGACGGAGCTGCGGACAAAGTCACGATGTCTTTTTCCCACGGCCTACAAGTCGTGGAGGACGGCTCGGCCGACAAAGTCACGGTGACGACGGCTGGAGGAGCCACAGTAACGATCGACGGAGCGGGAGACAACATCAAGCTGAAAACCGCGGGAGGAGCCGAGCTTAACTTGAGTACCGGTAAAGTTGCGTTGGGACAAGGATCGGTTGAGATCTTGGACAAGCTTTCCAAGGTAGCGGATCTGATATCTCAGTGGGCCACGACTGTGGGAGCGGTGCACACGCACCTCGGTAACCTCGGCTACCCTTCTGATATTCCAGACAATTTTCTAGGTTACCTGCAACTTGGCTCGGACGAAGCCGCTCAAAAAGCCTTAGTTGACTCTATCAAGGGAACTCTGTAATGTCGATGAGCGGACCCGCTTTAGGAGACTTCGTTCGCTCCTCGATGGGCTTTCCCTTGCCTTTGTCCACTCAGCTCAACGGTTGGGGAACCGCCGTCGTTACCCACATTCAAACTTCGGCGATAGTCACTCACGCTCCTGGAACCGTCACTGGAACTGCCCCGCCGAACGGAGGCGCTCTTTCTAACGGAGCCGCGGACAACGGCACGATTTCGGGACTCAGCGGCTCAGTGCTAGCCAGTTTAGTGGCTTCGGACGCCGGATACGGCTACGTCACAGGTCGGTTGCAGACCTTTTGTGACGACATCGTGGCCCACATTCAGACTTACGGAAGAGTTCAGTTCGCGACCGGAAACATCGTTGGAAGTTGCTCGAACACTACGGGAACTGACGGAACCTTGACTGGAACCGGCCACGACGGGTTCGTCAAGAACTTGAACGGGTCGATATTGGCTAGCACCATTCACGCGGACGTGGGGTACCCAGGGTCGGTTTCAGGTCGCTTGAACGAGTTCTGCACGGCTTTCGTCACGTACATCATGGCCAACGCGGTCGTAACTCACACTAACGTAACGGCTATTTGTCCCGCGGGCGGCGGAGACATCATCGATGGGCAAGCTACCAATGGTACCGTAGCGTAGACTTGATAAAATTAAAGGCAAGGTCGGGAGCGTTCAATCGTGGCTGATTCAGTAAGTCCCTTAAATCAACTGGTAGACAACATCTCTGGCTCGGTCCTGAATTTACTGGGACTGAGCAACGATTCCTACCCCAAGCAAGCCAACTCCAAGGAAGTCATGGCCGTGCTGAGTACGGTCGACGGTTCTAACTGGCTGAAACTCAGTTTTCCCTACACTTTCTCGGTGGTGAACATCGGCGGCACGGGAAATAACCCCTTCACCGACTTTTCTTTGCCCCTCGCTCCCACTTCTTTGAAACAGACCGAAGAGTTCGCCATCTCGATTCGCCCGACTCAGGGCGGCACGACGACCACTCACTCTGGAAATAGATACAAAACCTTAAATATAAAGGGGACTACTGGAGTGGCTCCTTTTAAGGGATCCGGAGGCGCGAGAGCCAAGACGGGCGTCGCCATATTCCAGCCGAAACAGCTCAAGTACCTCTCGGGGTACGAGGTGTTCATTCGACTGCGCAACTGGTTCCGGGCGTACTACGAGTACAAGAAGACACAAGGGAAGCACGCCGTAGGTCTTCGTCTGGTGTTCAAGAACTACAAGGACGGAGAGTTTCTCATAGTCGAGTTGGTCAAGTTCGACATGGAGCGCCAAGGTTCGAGGTCGTTTCTTTACGACTACGACCTCGAGTTCAAGGTGATCTCGCACTTGTCCTTCACGGCGCTGAACAACCGCACCACGGGTTTCGAGGAAGCTCTGGAGACCGTGAACGACGTTCTAGACACTTCCCGCGGCGTGATGCTGCGCTCGCAAGACATCCTTCGTCAAGTTGAGTCCACGTACGAGTCGATCGTGGTCGAGCCGCTCCGCAAGATCTCCTTGACCGTCAAGGCGGCCATCGGTGTGGTTACCGTAGCCGGAGACATGGGCAACAAGGCGATCAAGAACACCGTCTCGTCTTTCTCGGCTCTGACCATACTCTTGGGACTCAAAGCTCAGCAAGACGCGAACAAAGTGACGGGTGGACTCGACCACAGAATAGCGGCCGTCGTGCTGCCCAAAGACTTGACCAACGCGGCCAAGACTCAGGGCGCCAACTCGATCATCAACTTGAACGAAGCGCTGATGGCGATGGACCCTTCCGTGTTCCCGGAACAAACCAGAAACGCCCTCGCGCTGGACCAATCCGCTTCTCAAAAGTTGCCAAAGTCTTTTTACTCCAACACTCTGACCGGGTTAATTCGAGTCAAGAACAACTTGGAAGACTTCTTGAACTTGGGGTCTCCTCAGTACGACTCCATATTCGAGCGCACCGCCACGCTCAAGGCGTCTTTCACGAAGGTCCCCACTTCCGCAGAACTCGACTTGTTGGCGGCCTTCAACGACGCCATTTCGGCGCTCCAACTTCTTCTTTCGACCGAGTCTTTGTTCAAATCGAGCTACGACGCTAGGATAGCCGACATGATCTCTCGGTTCAACGGCAACATCGAGCTGTTCGCCGAGTCTGCGGTGCTGCAGCAAAAGTACGTGGCTGGACAAACTTTAGAGAGAATAGCTCAGCAAGAACTCGGCGACTCCACTAGGTGGGGGGAACTGGTCGAAGTGAACGGTCTAAAAGCTCCCTACGTGACCGACGACAAGTCCTCGACCTTAGAAGGAGTACTGAGACCCGGAGACACCTTCTTGATTCCGACCGCCGCGGTCAGCGGCTTCAGTCAAGTTCCTTCGGCCAAGGACATCAAGACTACGGTCGGATTGTCCGAGTTAGAGAAGTCTCTCGGGACTGACTTGAAGGTTACCAGTAACTTCGACTTGTCTTTGTCGAACTCGGGCGACTTGGAAGTGGTCTCGGGCGCCCAGAACATGGCTCAAGCCGTGATCCTGAAGCTGTCTTACACCAAGGGCGAGATCATGAGGTATCCGGAACTCGGCACCGGGTTGATTCCGGGAGTCAAGTTTCCACCGATCGAGACCATCAAAGAAGGGCTGACGAACACGCTGTTGCAAGACAACCGCATCGATAATATTTTTGATTTAAGTATAATCAGAGATGGCAGTGCGGCGTACATATCCTTCAACTTAAAGATCAAGTCGATCGACATTCCCGTACCGATCAAGATTCCGCTGTAAATCAGAGAAAGCTATAAATGCCAAATCTAGTTTTAAAAAGTGAGCGCCAGATTCAGACCAGCATGCTGGCCGTGCTGATCGCTCAACTCGGCTTAAACGACATCAATCCGGCGTCCGTCATAGACATCCTCACGCAAGCCGCGGCACAGTCGGACTTCGCCCAGTACTACCAAATTGCGCAAGTCTCGAGGTTGGCCGACATCGAGTCTTTGTCGGGCACGGACCTCGAGCTCAAGGCTTTCGAGTACGGCATCTTCCGGTTGACGGCTCAAAAAGCCAGTGGATCGATCTCCATCTTGAGACCGACGGGATTCGTCAAGGTGTCCACGACTTTTTACGCCGGTTTTCCCGCCCCGATCGTGGGCGACTCGACCATCAACGTGAACGATGCCTCGAACGTGCTGATCGGGTCTTCGGGAACTCTGATTTTGGGTCGCGGCACCAACAACGAGGAGCAAGTCACTTACTCGGTCGCTCCCGTTAATAATATAAATTACTTCACTTACACTCTCAACGCTCCGGTGACCAAGAACCACTCGACTTCAGAGACAATCATTCTCAGACAAGGAACCGACGAGTTCGTTTTGGCCGGAACTATAGTCGTGGTTCCAGCTACGGGAACCAGCAACGAGATTCAGTTCGCCACCGTGAACGACGAGACTCTACTAGCTGGCGAAGCCGAAGTGGACAACGTGGAAGTCATTGCGGTAGTTCCGGGATCTGACGGAAACATCGCGGCGGGTTCCATATTCGGTACGGCAGCTTTTCCGAGTCCCCCGTTCATCGGAGCTCGAGCCACCAACGCGGCCAAGTACACTACCGGTCAAGACTTGGAGCAAGACGACGACCTTCGGGACCGCATCAAGAACGCTGTTCAAGCCCTCACCAAGGGCATCAAGCAAGCCATCCAGACCGCCATCGTGGGTCTCGTAGACCCGATCTCAGCCAAGCGAGTCGTTTCGGCCTCGATCGTTTTACCCATAGCCGACGTGGACGCCGTGAAGATCTACATAGACGACGGCACGGGTTTTGAGCCTTCCTTCAACTCTCAGGGATTCGAGACCGTCAGAGCCAACTCGACCGGGGGCGAACAGCGCCTTCAACTCGACCAATTTCCAGTCGTGAAGGCGCAAGTCGAGAACAACTTGTTTCAACCCTACGACATGTCCTCGGGTCCCTTGACTCTGACTTATCAAGTTGGAACGCTGATCGAGACCGTGACTTTCCAGACCTCCGACTTCGACTTCCCGAGCATCGCTCAAGCCGAAGAAGTCGTGGTGGCTATAAATGCCCGATCGAATCTGATCGAAGCTAGAACTTCCGAAGCGGGACAAAAAATAGTCATCACCGCCAAAGCGGACGTGAACGAGAACATTCAGATTTTGTCCGGGACCGCCAACTCGATACTATTCTTTCCGACCGACCGACGCGATACCCTGAACTTGTACATGGACGACGTGAAGCTGTCGAAAGACGGAGCCACGGCGATTCTGGACTCCGGGAACCAAGCTCCGTACAACTTGCTCGCGATCGGAGCTTACCCTCATTTTTTGACCTTCGTGGTGGACGGAAAGACGGCCAACCCTCAGACCGCCACGATCAACTTGGCCGACGTCGCGATTCCCGCAGCCGTCACGGCGATAGAGGTCGCAGCCATGATCAACCGAGACATCTCGGGACTGACCGCTACGCCGATCAACACGAACACAAAAGTTAGGTTAGAGTCCAACACCAAGCTGACGGCTGCTTCTAAGATTCACGTCACGGGCGGAGACGCCAATAATTCTCTGAACGGACTGAACTTTTCCACCACTGAAGTCGCGGGCATCAACGGAGACTACACCTTCAACCGAGAGCTCGGACTCATTCAGCTAGTCGTTCCGATGGGAGTCAACCAGACTGCGACCTCAGGATCTTTGTTCACCCGAGCCAAGCTGAGAGCCGGCAACTCTGAGGTTTACTCTCCCTCCAACGGACAAACCTTGGTAATCAGCGTCGACGGCGGGAGCAACCAGACCGTCACCTTCGACGCCTCGTTCGCGGGAGGTCAGACCGCTCAGTACTCCGCCGCCTTCATCAACGCTCGGCTTCTCGGAGCCACTGCGGTTGTTAGACAAGTCGGGTTCTTGAACTTCCTCGAGATCCGCACCAACACCTTCGACGTGTCGGGCTCGATCGTGATTCGGGGATCTTCGACGGGTAACTCCACCTTCGCGTTTCCGTTGGACTTAACCAAGACCTCGGACGTTCCGAACAAGGCTTACAAAGTTTCCGAAGACGCGGGACCTTACGCCTTCGCCGAAGGTAATTCTCTCGTAGTAGTGATCGACAACGACATCGTCAACAACACTTTCTCGGTTCCATTGATTCAAGTCAGGTCAGTGTCCGGTGCCACTTCTGGATCAGTCTTCGCGGCTTCGACCCTCAACAACGTGTTCACACTCCAGAACCAAATCGTCGGGTACGCGGCGGCTTTCCAGAACGGTCCCAACACGACGTCCGGAACCGTAGTCACCGTTTCGGTCTTGGGCGGCGGAATAGCCAGGTACACTTTCTCGGCGGCTCCTCCCAGCTTCGTGAACTTCGTGGTCGGCGACTTCGCCAAGCTGACCGGGTTCACGAACGTGGAGAACAACGTAAACGCCATAATAGTCAACAAGGGTGTCAACTACGTGGACGTGGCGAACTCGATCGCCATAAACGCCAGTTCTCAAGCTGGGACGGGACTCTTGAGCGAGAAGCGGATCGTCGCGGCTTACAACCAGCTCACGGGTCAAGTCACCGTCGGCGTCGCCTTCACCAGTACTCCCGGAGTCGGCAACTCTCTGATGGTTATCCCCAGCACCACTCAGAACGTGGTGGACTACTTGAACAACACTCGCATAACTTCGATTTCTTTGAAGGCTGACATCGAGGGAGTCTCGAACGACACCTTGGTGCAAATAGCTTCGCAGTCCGAGGGTTCGGACGGCTACGTTCAAGTCACGGGCGGCAACGCCAACGACGTCCTCGAGTTCGACACGTCTTTGTTTCGCGGGTTGGCGGGATACGAGTACTGGACCGGACTCACTAAGCTGGTGCACTCGACAGTTTACGGAGACGACTCAGACTTGACTTCGTTCGCCGGAGTCGGCGCCGCCGGAATCATATTCCGAATCTTGGCTCCCACCACGATCGACTTCCCAGTGTCCCTGCAAGTCGCTCTCAAAGAGGGATTCACGATCTCTGCCTTGGAGAACGAGATTCGCTCGGCCGTGACGGGTTACGTCAACTCGCTCGGCGTCGGAGAAGAAGTCGTGATCGAGGAGATCAGAGCTTCGGTCATCGCCATCGCGGGCATCGTGGACGTAGTTATTTTAGATCCCGTGGCCAACATCCCGACCGCGGACAACGAGCTGGCTCGCGTAGCTGACTCAGCCATTCTGATAGGCTAAAAGGAGCTCCATGGCTGACTCACTCAAGAAGATGCTCGACACGATTCCGCGCGTTTACAACCCGGAATTCAACCCCGTCATCAACGCGTTCATAACCGCCATCGCGCAAGAAGACGACTTGATCTCGACTCAGATCGACAACGGCAAGGATCAAATATTTATACGAACGGCTACGGGCCAGTACTTAAACAAGGCGGCTAACTCGCTCGGAGTGTCTCGTCCTCCGGCTCTCGGACTCGACGACCCCAACTTTCAAGAACTGGTTCCGAACTTGTCCCTGAAGCCCAAGCAAATCAAGAAGGCGTTCTACGACACCGCGGACGTCTTTTGGGGACCACTCTTCTCTAGAGCCAACGCCACGACTGCGAACTTTGCTCCCTACGACGTCTTGACCGGAGACGTTTTGTCCGTGATCGTGGACAACGGACCCGTGCAGAACATAAAGGCTCTGACGGGCGACATAGCGATCAACGGAGCGGCAACGGCCGAAGAGATCGTGAACGTGTTGAGTCGAGTCAAGGGAGCGACCGCTTCGGTCGTCGCCAACTCAGTCTCTGGGACCGAGCAAGTCAACCTTCGAACGAACACTCCCGGATCCGTCGGAACTGTGGAGTTCTTGACTTCTTCGATGGTGGGTCCGTCGAAGCTCGACTTCATGATTCATTCCTACGACATCTTGGACTTACCTCAAAGAGTGTCGGTCTACAACTTGACCTCGCACGAGCTGGTCATCGAGATCCCGGCAATCGTTCCGGCGCTGAGACGCACTCTCAAGGGTTCGCACCACTTTCACGCCGACGGAACTCTGGAACCTCCAGAACCCACTTCCAACGGAATTTGGCAAGGCTCGTTCTTCTTTGATCCAACGGGGTCGCAGGGAGCGTTTACTCTGACGTCACAAAAGGCGACGCTGGAACAAACGCTGGATCGCGGTTCTGTGTACACCTCGATGACGGTGGACAGCTCGGCTTTGGTCGCCAACCCTTCCGGGATCTTCATGCTCAACTTTGGCTTTCAGAACCAAGAGGGACCGATCAGATATCGAGGAGTTCCGAACTCAAACACGATTCTGATCGATCCCAGCTACGTCTTCAAGAACACTCACTTGTCGGGCGAGTCGTTCAACGTGCTGGCCAACCAGATCCCCTACACTCCGAGACGCAACGGACAAGACTTGGCTATATACCTAACGTCTCCGTCGAGCGCGAGGACGATCGTTCAGGGGATCTTGGACTCTTTGAAGGCAGCCGGAATCATCATTCATTTCATAGTGTTGGCACCAAAATATAGGTACGTTTTAGACAATCCCTATTTGCCCGAGATCGAGCCTAGTCTTTAGCCCTCTCTTCTATTAACTTTATGTAGTTCTCATCTACGTAATCCGCAATCATATAATGGTCACGTTCGGGCCATAACTCTGTACCTTCAGACATACAGATCCCAGGTAGACAATAACGTACCCTGTATGCAGGTGTTCCGTTAGGAAACTGATGATGTCCCAGAATTACAATGGGGTCATTTGATCCAGGTATACAAACTATGTCCTTGGATTTAAATTTCATACAACCCGTATCTCCCAGAGATCGAACCGAGCATTTAAGATTTTCGTGTCAGTTTCGTCAACATTGAATGAATCTCGTTGACTTGATTCTCAATGTGCTCTAACCGTAAACGTGTGTTGTCAACGGGATCATGGACAAATGATGGTAGTCTTTTCCATTCTTTGTCTTGTTTCACCACTGCGTGTCCTACAGACATCACTAAAACTACGCTATTTTCTTTAAAATCACTGGTTAAATTTTCAAAAGTATGAACGGCTGGAAACCAAGTGAAATCGCCTTCGGAATTATTAGCTAACTTCAATGAAAAATAATGATCATATTCAGTGTTCTTAATCATTTGTCTCCCTTCTTGTCTTTGCAATCTTCTACGCACTGGTTGTAAGCGACGGTGAATATCAAGGCGCTCGCTATGAAAAGAAGTCCCGGAAATGGGCTCTCGAACAAATAAAAACTGAACATTATTATTCCAACCAAAGTTAAAAATAAAAACGAGAGCACTACTGTGGAAAGTACAGTAAAAATCGCCGCTTCAATCAAACATTCTTTCTTCATTTTGCTTTCCTCACGCTCGGGATCTCTCGGATCTCGTTCACGGTGTCTTTAGCAATCTCCACGATAACGAAGAACGCTATGAAACAAATCAGGGTAGCTATAAGTGCTTTAATTTGATACATTTTACCTCATTCCTTGCATCTGGTTGATGTAATAACTGCGTTCCATCTCATAAACTTGAGCTTGCGAGTCGTTGAACGAAGTCGGGTTCATTATGCTCTCCGGCCACTGACTCGACGCGAAGACGTTGGCGAAAGAGATCATGTTCGGGTCGTGGTTCAGGTTCAGCGAGCAGTGTCCTAGCTCATGGTACACCAGTTGCTCACGCCTCGACACGCTTATTTGCTGAAAGTACGCGGGATCGATCTGAACGTACCTCTCCCCGTTGTTCCACTTGACGCACTGCCCCGCCTCGGATTTCTGCAGCAGCGGAACGAAGTAGACGGTGTAGTAGACCGAGACGTTGAACTCTTCCTCAAACTTGCTCACTAAGGACTCCATCGCCGGATCCACGTTTCGAACCATGGGCAAGTTGAGGTAGTCCGACGGGTACTGGATGTCGTCGACTTTCTTGGCGCAGCCGAACAACACCGACACGACTATTAGTGTAATGAACTTCATGGCTTATGCTCGATCGTTCCGCCGCACGGACATATGTAGCGTCCAGAATCTTTGGTGGCTATCGAGTGCTGCTGTTTCTTGTGTCTAATCATGCTCAACTTAAAGTTGCGGTCGCAAGAGACACACTCGTAGTCGAATCGGCGTTGAACGGCTCTGAACGCCGAGACATCCATTTTGTGGTAAGTGTCGTCTGGAGCACCAAAGATCTTCATAATCGCTTTCCACTCAGGTCCGTGACCGCACTGCTTCTCGTACAACTGATTTGCCACGACGTGAGCCAACTCGTGAAGATATGTAGGAATCAACTCGTCGGGATTCACGGCCAAAAGTCGTGCATTTAAGTGAATTTTGGCGATCTTTGACCAAGCTTTGCCCGCGCAAGTTCTCAAACGTTCGGATAACTCCACTTGAACTCGGTCAACTTTAGTGAAAACGGCGAGCGACTCATCGCAAGGAAAAGCTCTTCGAAGTCTCAGCATAGCACCTAAATGCGCCGCCTCGAGTTGAGGGATCAATTTTTTGCGTTTCAAAGTGATGACTTTCATGGGAACCTCAAAGTTTTTTAATAAGTTTCAATGCGCCGATCTTCTTGGCGCATCCGCTGCCCAAAACGATCTCACAAGTGGCGGCGGGATCTTCCTTGATCTCTTCTACTGAAGAAGCCGCCGAGATGTAGATCGGATTGGCTGGGAAATGCTCTCGTTCGCAAACCTCGCACTGAAAGTTGGTGTTACCCATCTCCCAGCGACGAAGCGTGAGGCCTAGGCTCAGCATGTACTTGATTCGATATTCAATTTCGATTGCTTTGTTCACATAGTCCTCGTCCATTTGCCGTTTATTTTTTCAAACAGTTGTCCTTGGAATATCTTACATTCAGGTGGTGGTGTATAACCAAGTTGTATAATGGGAGCACCCAACTTTTGGCGTGCAACACAAAGAAAGTGAGCTGTAATTCTAGGGTCGGGTTCTAAGTTACCGTCGCAAATTGTACATCTCTTTTGGTTGCTCATAATCACCTCAAAATAAGTTTAAGAACGATTTTGATGGCTCGGTACCAAGTGTTTCGGTTCAAGTTAATGTTGCTCATAGATCTATCTTACCATTGCTGGCTTAAAAGTACAGTTATTTGTTCTTCAATAAAATCCGTTAGTTATCTAATCAACCGAGGGAACTCTAGACGGTATATTCTCACATTTTGATCTATTACTGAGGAATATACCCCGTTAGAAGAGTTCGGGAACCAGGTGGATATAATTGGGTGTAGGTCTAAGACTCACTTCGGAGACTCCCCAATTGATCCTCTCACGCTCAAAGCTTAATCCCCAGCAGCGCTTTGACCTCGAAGCCTACGTCGCCGAACAAGCCGCTTGCCGAGTCGACTCCAAGCTGTACGTTCAAAAGTTCCTCAGTTCTCAGAACCACATCTTGAACGGCTTCGCCGTCTCCGGCATAGGGCTCACCTCAGCCGTCGTGGGGATGGCGAACGCCGCCTTGATCGCACCGCAAAACTCGGTTGACTTCTCTTACTTCGTCTCGGCTCCCTCAGACCCAGACGTCACGATCGCCGCTTCGTCGCTCACGGTCAGTTCCCGCAACTATTTAGAAGCGAGTCTAGCCACTTTGGACGGAACCCCGATCGTCTCAGCGTTTTGGGACCCAGAAGCCAACGCTGGAAATGGCGCAGAGTTCAACCAAATCGTCAACACGATCACTGACCTAGAAGTTAAGTTCGTCGTTTTGACGGGTGGGTTCTCCGGAAGTCCCGACCGACTTCCCGTGGCGATCGTAGACGTGGACGGATCGGGAGTAATCAAACTCATCCTCGACCGCCGCGAGTTGTACGGCCGCCTCTCTAAGCCAGAGAACTTGGACAATTCCTACGCTTGGGGATCTAAAGTAGAGCCGGTTTACTCGCTCAACCTGACTTCAGAGTCTGGCACCTTCGTCTCGGGCGAGACTTTGACCATCGGCGGCGAGACCGCTACGGTCGTTTCAGGCGGCACGACCAACATCACCTTCAACGCTCCCACGGGAATCAATTACTTCAACGGAAGTTCGGTTACGGGCGGAACTTCGGGAGCTACGGGCACAGTAAACACCGTCCTCGAGAGCTTTACCGGAGTAGACAAGAATCTCTACGCTCAAAAGGATATCAACGACGCTCTGGCGACCGAGCTCAAGACGATCAAGGACGTTCGTTTTTGGTGGCAAGACGTCGACTACTCCTCGGACGTTCGAGGCGTTGAAAACGACCCCCTCGCTCGCCGAGTCGGAGTTCTGACCGACGCCGTCGGAGACGAGCAAGAAGATCGGTCGGGATACCTCAGGTCCGACGACCCCGTCGCTTGGGACGGCAACTCGCTTTCCTTCACCGCCAACTTAGTTTTAGAGTTCGTCAACACCAAGAGCGGAACTCTCACTCAACACACCGTCCTTTTGGCCGGAAGTCCCATAGTTCTCAACAATTTAGAGTCCGCCTACGTCCTGATCAATCGATCTTCGACTTCTGAGAACGTCTCGGTCATTCGCTCCGGCACGACTCCTATTCCCGCTCAGTCTCAAAGCGAAAAAGACGTCTTCGTATTGTTCCGACGCCAAGACGCGGCGGCTGGCCACTTCCTCCACATCCCTTTCCACAAACAACTCTTGACTCCGGGATCTACGGTGCGTTTGGGCGCGACTGGAACGGGTGGAGGCGGAGGAGGTGGAGGCGGAACTTCACCGTTGTTCGAGCAAGAAGTACCTTCTGGAACCGTAAACGGAGTCAACAACTCGTTCGCGCTGTCCCACACTCTGAAGACTAGTTCTGCGGCTGTAGTCTTGTTAGATACCTTGAAAGTGCCGGCTAGTCAAGTTTCGGTGACTGGAACTTCCGTAACTTTTTCTGGTTCGTCAACTCCTCAATTCGGTCAACGAGTCGAAGTTTTTTACATAGCCGACACCATAAACACACTCACCAGTTCGCAAGAAGTCCCCTCGGGAACTATCAACGGGTCCAACGCCACGTTTACTTTGGCTGGAACTCCCCCCAACGCCGCGTCGATCTTGGTGTTCGTAGACGGCAAGAAAGCCAACGTCTCTGAGTGGAACTTGGTCGGAACGAACCAAATCGTCTTCACGGCTGGAAACATTCCGCAAGTCGGTCAGAGTTTGGAAGCGTTCTTCGTCCAAAGTTTAGGGACCACTTCGGTAGTTCAAGAAATTCCCTCCGGAACCGTAGATGGCTCTAACGACACTTTCTCACTTTCGGTAAGTGCTCCCTACAAGAACGCTGCGGCAGTGTTCGTGGACGGGCGCAAGTCCGCTTTGGGCGACTGGAGTCTAATCTCCAGCGGCTCTGAAGTTAGGTTCGGGTCCGGATTCATTCCTCAACCCGGCCAGCGCGTAGAACTCTACTACTTCGTCGTCACGGGCGGAGGAGGCGGAAGCTCTGAGTCCCTCAACGACGCTTACCTCGTAGGCGCGACTATCACTACCACCTCGGGTGTTCCCTTCACGGTCGGCGGCGCGGCTTCCAAAGTAGCGGTCTTCAACGGCGACATCACGGTTACCGGCGTCATAGACCCCAAGGGACTAACTTTTGATCCCCAAGGTTCCACTCCGTTGACTGGATCTCAGAACGGGATTTGGGCGACTTCGGCCGGCGACTTGATCCATTCTCGTCCCAGCATGCCGGACGTGAACCTCACGCAAACGGCAGTTTCTAGCTACAAAGTCAACCGATTCACGTTGTCTCCCACTGATATCACTAACGGATTCGTGACGCTGAGCGGAAATCCAGTTACAGTTTCCAGTACAATCTTAAATGTAATAGGCCTCGTTACTCAAAGTTACGGGGACGATTTTACAGTCAGCGGCGCAACGCTGAGCTGGACCGGTTTAGGACTGGATGGAATTCTAAGTTCTGGAGACAAGTTAGTAGTTCAGTTTAGCTAATTAAAAAAAAAGAGTAAAACATGTCGCAACTCGTAACCAAAGGTATAACTAATCTCGCCGTCACAAACGCGAAGATCGCCAACGCAACCATTGACTTGACTTCTAAAGTCACGAACCAACTCCCCATCGCCAACGGCGGTACCGGGCAGTCGACTGCAAACGCCGCTTTCGCCGCTCTCTCCCCAATGACGACGGCCGGCGACATCATTTACGAGAACGCCACTCCGGCGCCGGCTCGTCTCCCGATCGGGTCCAACGGCCAAGTGCTCACGGTTTCTTCTGGACTCCCAGTTTGGTCCTCGGTCGCAGCCAGCGCCAACCAGCAGCTGAGCAACCTCTCCGGAACCGTAGCAGTAAACCTCAGCCTCAATCCGGGCGCCGACAACAGCATCAACCTCGGTTCCAGCTCCTTCTCTTGGGCCGCAGCCAACATCCACGTGTTGAACGACTCCGCGGGCGGTTCTTCGGTAGACGTCTACAACCGCGTCTTGAAAGATTCTGCGGGCGCGACTCAACTTCAGTGGTCCACCTCGGGCGTCGAGATCAACTCGGCTAACCTGAACATGAACTCGCACCTCATCAACAACCTCGCCAACGGCGTGGTGAGAAGCGACGCCATCAACTTGGGTCAACTCCAAGACATGGTCAACGGCCTCTCCTGGAAGACCGTGGTTCGGTCCGCCACTACGGCGGCTCTTCCGGCCAACACTTACGCCAACGGTTCCTCGGGCGTCGGCGCTACCCTCACTGGAAACTCCAACGGAGCTCTCTCGGCTCAAGACGGCGTGACTCTGGTCCTCAACGACCGCTTGCTCGTCAAGAACGAAGCGGCAACCGCCAACAACGGCATCTACTACGTTTCTCAAGTCGGTTCCGGTGGAACTCCCTACATCTTGACTCGCGCCACGGACTCCGACACGTCGGCTAAACTGGTGTTCGAGGCCGTTCAAGTCGGAAGCGAAGCTTCCACTCAAGCCGGTTACTCTTACCGCGAGAGTGACCCGGCTCCGATTACCATCGGTACGACCAGCATCGACTACGTCAACTGGGCTACTGGAGTCGCCTACAACTTTAGGAACGGTCTCAGCGTCAGCGGAGCCAACGTGGACGTTGCTCCCGGCGACAACTCGCTGACCTCGACGGCTGGTTCCCTGATCGTTAAGGAAGATCCCGCGGGCGCGATCATCACGGGCGCTTCCGGTATCAAAGTTCAGCTCGAGTCTTCGAACCCGTCGCTGCAAATTTCGAGCAACAAGCTCGGAGTCAAGTTCGACCCAGCTGGAGCTCTAGCTTCTGGAGCTGCTGGCGTAGCAGTTCAAGTGGACAACTCCACGATCGAGATCTCGTCCGACGCTCTCCGAGTCAAGGACGCCGGGATTACGCTCGCTAAACTCGCTTCGAACTCCGTGGACGAGAACAAGATCGTCTCGACGGCGCTCAGTTCGACCGGTGCCTTGAGCGGCGGTTCTGGAACCAAACTCGCGGTTAAAGTCGACGCCGCTACAGTCAAGATCAACGGTTCCGACAACCTCGAAGGTCTCAAGGGCAACGAGGAACACCCGACTCTTTCTTCAACCGACATCACGAACCAGTACTTCGACCTCGCTCACGCGGCTTACGGCGCCAGTGCTTCGGTGAACAGCATCTCGCTGAGCGCCGTCGGACTCTTGGAGCAGTCAAAGACTGTGGACTACACCGTGTCGCTCACGGGCGGTTCTGGCGGAGTCACGAGGATCACTTTCGCGGGCGACTTGGCGACGGGCGGCAACGCTGCTCTAGTCTCGGGAGACATTCTTCAGATCAAGTACGATTACCTCTAAGAAACTAACAGTGGGGTGGGGAAGTAATTCTCCGCCCTTATAGACCGGCTGAAATGCCGAAGCTGCTCCGGATGGGGTGGTCTCGTGAGAGATCAAAAAGGAAAGTAAATGAGTCAAATTAAGACAAAAGGCATAACTGACAAGAACGTCACTGCCGCTAAGTTGGGCTCGGGTGCGGCAACCACTGGGCAAGTAGTCATAGCAGACGGTTCTGGCGGAGCTAGTTATTCCTCGACTCCCACACTTTCTGGTCCGGTGGTCGGTACTCAGAGTTCTTCCGACAACAGCACTAAAGCGGCCTCGACTGCTTTCGTGGCGACGGCAATCACCAATGCTTTGGCTGCGTTTCAACCTCTCGAAGCAACCTACGCCGCTTCAACTACCAACATCGTCGGCACCTATGTGAACGGAGTCTCTGGAGTCGGAGCTACTTTCACCGTTACAGCGACCGGAGCATTCTCGATAGACGGAGTTTCTCCACCGTCGGGATCCCGCGTCTTGTTGAAGGATCAGAGTTCTGGTTTTCAGAACGGAGTGTACGATCTAACTACTGTAGGTACTACAGGTATCTCTCCCGTTCTAACTAGATCTGCCGACTTCAACACTACTACTGCTATGAACGCCGGTGACTTAATTCCAGTCGTCAACGGTACCGCAAATGCCTTAACTTCTTGGCTTCAAACCGCTACAATAACTACGATCGGGACAGACAGTTTAGTTTTTGCAGAGTACTCAAAGAACCCCTCTTCCTACGTGTCCAGCACTCTGACTAGCGCCCATATTTTGGTGGGCAACGGATCCAACGTTGCCACTGATGTTGCCGCTTCTGGTGATTTAACTTTAGCAAACACTGGTGCATTCACTATAGCGAACAACGCGGTTACTAACACCAAGTTAGCTCAGATGGTAGCCAATACAGTAAAAGCCAACAACACGGGCAGTACGGCTAATGCGTCTGACGTAACTTTAACGGCGAATGCCACGGCATCTTCGGTTATGTCTCGCGATACCAACGCCAATACAACTGCGAACAGTTTCATAGAGGGTTATACCACTACCGCTAGTGCCGCTGGAACCACTACGCTTACTGTTGGTAGCACCGAACAACAGTACTTTACCGGGACGACCACTCAAACTGTCGTGTTGCCGGTAGTCAGTACTTTGGTCCTTGGTCAAAAGTTTCAAGTAGTCAATAACAGCACCGGAGTCGTGACAGTTCAGTCCAGTGGGGCAAACACAGTTCAAGCCATGGCTGCGAGTACCTCGGCTTGGTTCACTGTAATCCTAGTTACTGGAACCACGGCCGCTTCGTGGAGTACAGTCTACATCGCGGGCTCTATAAGTACGCCAGTAAGCGTCGCTAACGGAGGAACCGGAGATACGACGCTTACTGCCCACGGCGTGCTGATCGGCAACGGCACTAGCGCGGTGAGCGTGACCGGCACTGGTACAACTGGGCAAGTTCTAACATCTAACGGGTCGAGTGCTGATCCCACTTTCCAGACAGCTAGTGGTGGTTCTTCAACTGCGCCGACAGTTCAAACGTTCACTTCTGGATCAGGTACTTATACTAGACCAACCTCTCCTACTCCACTTTATCTACGAGTGAGAATGGTCGGAGGCGGAGGCGGAGGCGGGGGTGACGGCACTGGAAGCGGAGCAAACGGAACTAGTGGAACTGCGAGTACGTTTGGAACTTCTTTGCTAAGCGCCAACGGTGGTATTAGAGGTATTACGGGTCAGAGTAGTGGACAAGGAGGAAGACAAGCTACCCAAATTCCCACCATAAACAGTCCAGCAATCGGTACGGGAGTACCCGGAGGATCTGGAAATTCCGGAGGTACTGCCACGTCGTCGGCGAACGGTCTCGGCGGAACTGGCGGATGCTCCGGTATACTAGGAAGCGGCAGTGGAGAGGGTGGCGGAGGCGGTGGTGCTGGTGGAAACGCTGCTACTAATTCTGGTGGCGGAGGCGGTGGTGCTGGGTCTAATACTACCACTAACGGGGTTACGGGCGGAGGTGGTGGTGCTGGAGCTTCTGGTATAGACGCGATCATTCCAAGTCCAAGCGCAACGTACTCGTACACTGTCGGTACCGGTGGTACTGGTGGCGCCGGAGGCGTCACCGGCGGCAACGGCGCCGCGGGATATATTATAGTGGAAGAACATTATCAATAATATCAATCAAATAGAAGAACTAACTTCGGTGATATAATCTATACGAGGACTTGAAATTTATGAGCGGTAAAATACAGAACGAAGACATCAAGAGCTCGGCCGAGATCGTTACAGCCGGTGGAACTGTAGCTCAGTTGCCCAACGACTCCAAGATCTACGTGACGGGTAATGGCTTGAACGAACTCTTGTCTTCAGCTATATCCAACGGCGACTTATCTAGATCACTGAGAACGCTAAATTCTCAGACTGGAACTTCTTACACTTTCGTTCTCAGCGACGGTTCCTTGAACGGAACTCAGCCCCTAGTGCTGGGCTCCAACGCAGCGCCTCAAGCTTTTACAGTTCCAACTAACGCTTCGGTAGCTTTTCCAGTAGGCACTCAGATCGATGTGAGTCAAGGCGGAGCCGGTAAATTAACCTTAGTCGCTGCGGGCGGCGTGACGATCAATTCTAAGGCGGGCAACTTGTCTGCCAGCGCCCAGTATGTGGCTATGACCCTAATAAAGACGGCGACCGACGTTTGGCTCTTAATCGGAGATCTGGGAGCTTAATATGTTCTCTGTAGGACTCCTCAGCGGATCTGGTTCTGGTTCTGGAACAAAGTTCGTCTACACGGCGAATGGTAACGCCGTCGGAGCTTTCACCATTAATCCCTCGACGGGAGCACTGACTTTAGTGGCTGGTGAACCTTTCCCGACCACTGGGACTCCTCGCGGCTTAGCCGTCAACTTCAACGGAAAATTTCTTTACGCGGCTACGTCTAGCAACAACGTCAACGCGTTTCTGATCAATCAGTCTACTGGTTCCTTGAGCGGGATCTCTGGGTCTCCTTTTTCTTCTGGCAGCGGTACTACCGCGTCGATAGCTTTGTCTCCCAACGGTAAATTCGCCTACAAGACCAACGTTAGCGGCGGCACGGTGTCTTGTTACTCTATCAACCAATCGACCGGAGCGCTGAGTTCTGTCTCGGCAGACGTAGCGGTGGGATCAAGTCCGTGGGACGCGGTCGTCACTCCCAATTCCGCTTTCTTACTCGTGGCTAACAGCGGCGATAATACTATCTCTGTATTATCCATCAACCCGTCCACCGGCGTTCTCACTCCGGTCTCTGGCTCTCCATTCAGCGGCTCACTGAGTGGTCCAACTGGTGTTACAGTTTCTCCCAACGGAAATTTCGTGTATGTAGCTAGTCCTGGAACTGGCAGAGTCAACGCGTTTACGATCAACGAGTCCACCGGTTTTCTGACTTTCGTGAACTTCTTCTCGGACGGAAGCAGCGGCGTCGGGAACGTCGCCGTTTCCGTAGACAACAAGTTTTTATTCACTAATAACAACGACGGAACCTCGTCAGTTTACAGCATCAACCCGTCCACTGGAGCTTTGACCTCCGTTTCTGGTTCTCCATTTACTACGTCGGGAACTAACCCAGTGTCTGTAGCGGTATCCTCCAACGGAAAATTCGTCTTGGTCGCCAACAGCGGCAGCGGCAACACTACTGTATTCTCGATAGACCCGTCCACCGGCGCACTGACCCAGGTCTCCGGTTCTCCGTTCACTACGGGAGCTAACGCGCAGTCGCCCCACGCCGTAGTCGTGTTCTAATGGAAACCTACCCGTGATCTACACTCCGAGCAACTCCAAAGGTCTGATTCTCGTGGACAACACGGGGACTCGCATTCCGGCAGTCTACGAGTTCAACGACGAGACCTGTGAGGTCAAGTTCTACCTGATAGGCGACGGTCCAAGAAAACCACACTTCGCTCGCTCCGGTAACTCGTACCAAGAGGGTTACGACATCGTCAGAGCTTCCGCTGTAATCAAAGGCGCTAAAATGATTCAGAGAGAGGAGTCTCCATGATCTCGATGCCCGAACTCATTCACGCCCCGATCCCGCTAGAGAGTCTTCCCCGAGACCAGCGGGACAACTTGGCCGTTCTATTGGAGCGCGTCAATCAGATCCGAGCGCTTTGGGGCAAGCCCATGACCGTCACTTCCGGGTACCGCACTATGGCGGACCACCTCAGAATCTACGCCGAGAAGGGGATAACCGATCCAGCCAAGATCCCGATGCAGTCCAAGCACTTGTACGGCCAAGCGGTGGACATTTCGGACCCAGACTTGGCCATTACGGCTTGGTTGAAGGCGAACCCACAGATCTTAGAGGACGCTGGGTTGTGGTGCGAGGACGGGAATTCAAATTGGTTACATCTGCAAAATCAACCACCTAGATCAGGTAACCGTTGGTTCTTACCTTGAGAACTTGCAAAAAATGTAATCAAGAGAAAGATCTAACTAAGTTTGATCCTCACCGCCACACCTGCAGAAAGTGCAGATGCGACTGGCGCACAGGAGACAAACAACGTTCTAAAGCCTTGAAATATTACTACGGAATTTCCCTAGAGCAATATGACAAGATGCTTGCAAGTCAAAATGGTGTCTGTAAGATATGCAAAGGACCAGACAACGGTCCTTGGAACCGTTTAGCCGTTGATCACTGTCACGAGACTGGTAAAGTTAGAGGTTTACTCTGCGCCAAGTGTAATAAAGGCTTAGGTCAGTTCAACGACAACTCAGAGCTCATCAAAAGTGCAGCTGAATACTTGGTACAATCTAGGGTGAGGACTTAACTATGAGCATGAAAATCGACGGCTACTCCAAGACTATCGCTCTGGCCGCTACTCCAGAGAATCTCGTCGCTGACTCCGGTGACAAGCCTCTCTACGCGAAGAGCGTCCGAATCGCTTGTCCAGCGTCCAACGCGTCAGACCTAATGATAGGTTCAGTCTCTCGCCAGCAGTTCACCATTCCTAAAGGTACCTCGATAGACCTCGAGCAAATAAACCGCGCGGGGCAAGCCGGCAAGTTCTCTCTCAAGGACATCTGGGTCAAGGCTGGAACCAACGGCGACGCCGTTCAAGTCTTGGTGTCCGACCCGAGCGCGGATTGATTATTCTCTTAAGTAAACAATTGATTTAAGAGAATAACTTCCTTCAATCTGGGTTGAACCACCCACATCGCATTTTAAGTAACGTCGATCCTATACTTGGAAGTTTTTCAACTGGGGATCCGTCAGAGTAGCACGGAGCACATTGTTGCTCGTCTAATCCTTCTGGTATCTTTTGGTCCGCTCCAACGGAGGTCGTCGATGGTTCCTCGGGAGGTCTTCCGCTCACTTCGTTGATGATTCGCTTTCCTCGACACGTGGGACACTCTTGAGTTCCAGAGACGCTCATAGGATGCGGAACTTGTCCCGTGCCGTCACAGACTGGGCATCTTTGCCAACTCATTGTTAGTGTTTCTCCGGTTTCACTTCGCGCGGCTCTTTGGGTTCTACGGTGTCGCAGTAAGTCTTTTGGTTGATCTTCACGCACTCTTTTTTAGAGATGGGAGCGCTGGCACACCCGGTCAACGACGCGACAAACACTAGATAAATCAACGACTTCATTTTGTCTCCTTCGGTTCTGATCTAGACTCTTTTCTCAAGCTCTTGTCGTAGCACTCGAGGATCAGTTTGCCGTTCTCTCGGCGCTCCAGGACCTTGCACTCTCGACCCTCGTACACGAACACAGTCGCGCACCCGCTGACCAGCAAACTGACTAAAAGTAGTGACGCTTTGACACTTCCTTGCATCTCATTCTCCTAAGATTCTCGGCATTCTGAATCATGCCTTTCTTGCTCTTAAAAGATACTACTCCGTTCTCGGTCAGGTATAAACTGACTTGTTTCGTGGAGAAGACGTTGAGTGTGAAGCACGTCGACCACCAGTAATAGAAGAAGAGAGCCTTGAGACGAGACTGAGTTTGGACTTGATTAGTAACTAACCCGTTGTAGACGTCGATTCTTGAGTAGCTTATGGTCCACATCGAGAGTCTCTATTCCTCACAACATATCTCAAAGGTCATCCCCATAGTGTAGTCTACGCGGAATCCTTCCGATTTATAGTGATCTCTGCAAGAGGCTTCTCGCACGGTTTGCTGATAGCAGACTCTAGTATGCTCGATGGAAGACGAAGAGCATCCCGACAACAAAATGCCGGTCATTAAAAGTAAAGTCTTCACTCGTCCTCCCACTCATTTACCTGATATTCAAAAGAATCTCCGGGAAAGTGTCCCGGATCCGCGATCGTAGTTTCCGGCGGTCGCATGCCTTCGCTGACTTGAAACGCCAACAACTTAGTCGCCAGGACCTGGTTGAACTCCCGCACCGTCATCATTGAGTAGTTGGGGTACTCCTCGATTTCCCGCGTGAACTCGAAGATCTTCAGAGCCATCTTGTCGACCATCTCGGAGCGTTTCATTTTGGTCTCCCAGAGTGCACTGTATTAGTGAATAGACTCACACATGTGATCCAACACGTACTGAGCTTGACCGACCGCGTCGTCTAGAGCGTTGTGGGCAGTTCCAGGAATGACGATCTTGGCACCTTTACCCTGAAAGCGACGGAAGGTCCTCAAGTCCATGACTTTTGAGTAGCTCCATGGACTCTCGAGACCGTACATCTTGAAGAGGTGATCCATGATGGATACGTCGAACGTCGACCCGTTGCCCCAGACGTGGGCTTTGGAGTTGTTGGCTTTCATCCACAAAGCGAAGGTCTGAAGCACTTCCGCGGTCGGTTTGGCCTTCTCGTTGAATACTCGCTTGGCGGCGTCGGCTTGACTCAACCACCACTTGATCGTGGAACCCGTGGGCTTTCGACCTCGCTTGATCTGTTCGTCGACGTCTAGAGCCATGTAGAACGTGGGTCCCAAAAGCTTCTTCTCTACGTCGAAGAATACAGCACCGATAGAGATCACGGGAGTATCTACATCCACACCCAGAGTCTCAATGTCCACCATACAGTCATTAAAATTGCTCATCTTTATTCCTTCCAGTTGACGTGAAATTCTAAGACGGGAACTACTTTACTGTTCTCTAAAGTGCAAGTTCCGGTCTTCTTTAGACTTGACTTGTTGGGTGCTCTCGGCGTGTAGTTGAACGCGAAGTAGTCGACGTGGTACTTGTGACTCTTGCGATCGTCCGCAGTCCTGTAAGCCACCGAGGTATGCGCCCAAGTCAACTTGTCCGACAAGATCCAACCGATTTGGGAGTCGTCTTTCTGATGTGCAGTTAGAAACAAGAGCAGCGCAGATAGACAAGTCATTCTTTATCCTTTTTTAGAATCTCGTTCTTGGTCTTCACGTACAGCTGAGCGATCTCCACCGACTGCTCTATTGCAGAACGAAACCCCTTCTCATTTTCTCCAGCCAGAAACGTAGTGGGCATCTTCTTCAAGAAGATCTCGAACGCATACTCTTCAACTTCTGTCTTTTCCATTCTATCACTCCCTAGTGCTCAATGTCACTCTTTTGTTTGACCAACTTCTTAAAGTGATCTAAAGCCACTCTGTAATCCAAGTAAGTTTTTAGAGGACTCGGTTTGGGTTCTGAAACTTTCTGATTTATGATCTCCTCGGGATCTTTGTTGCCTTGAATGAACATCGACATCAGGTCTTGTTCGACCATGTATAGTCTGAGTACATGAGCGTCGTCGCCCACGTAAGACGTCCCGTTCGAGTCCCTCAAGTAACACGCCGTGACCCGCAAGTTGGGGTCCAAAGTGCGGATCCTAGAGAACCACTGAATGGCGACTGCTGCTTCCACTTCGATGTGGAAGGAGACCATGACGAATCCGGGTCCCTCGTCGTTCGGAGCCACGAGGATCAGCTTGAACATCGGAAGCAGTCCCTCGAAGAACTCGTGGATGAACTCGTGTTCCGACTCCGACGCGAGGCCGTACAAGTTCTTGACCTGTTTTACTACTTCCGAATAAATCACAGTTTGTAACTCACTTTGGTCCATCGAACATTCCGGGAGTGAACTTGGTGATGTTCTCGTCCTGCAACATTTTACGATACTGAGCCCAACTCTTAAAGTTGCTGGTGTAGTAGGACGCGGCGGTCGACTGCGCTTGGTGTTCGGCGGGAGAAGAATGTTTCGGAATACCTCCCAAAAGACGGTCGTAGAGTTTGAGGTCGTCATCAATAGAAGTTTTAATGCCGTCGTGGTTTAAGTACGAGACTCTCGCACATCTAGCCACCGAACATTTGATGGCGATCGTGATGGCCTCTGCTTCTTCTTGAAGACATGTGATGTCAAAAAGATCTGTAATTTCTTGTCGAGCGCTCTCGTCTATGAACGGGAGGTGCCATCGACCATACTTTAAAAGTTGGGGTTTACTAGCTTCTCGAACGGCATACATCTCGTCCGCCAGAGCGTGAATTTCGGGTTGAGCCATTGGATGACACCTGAGAGCAAAGAAGTTGTCCCAGTCCGTCGCAGTAGCCACAACGGTGATGTGGGAGAATGGCTCGAGGAGACGATTCGCATACTGCTTATGCACTTCGAGGTTCACGAGAACTTGCGCTTGCATCACTGCCGCGTCTCTGGCGTCAATCCAGGCGTTGTAAGCTTGCTCTAGTGCTAGACCGTCTAAAGCTTCGCCGCCTTGCATCCCCTTTTGATTCTTGGTGAATGCCAGTGGAATGACTGGGTCATCCAGAACCATTTGAATCTGCTTCTTTACTGGAATAGCTCTGGAAGACGAAGCGTTGCGGGAGATCATTCGATGTGTTAAAAATTCGCTGTGAATCAACCGTGGGTAAGTCAAGACGAACGTAGTGATGCGAACGCCGTCTGGATTAATAGAGTCGGCGATAATTTTTGCTGAGATCATACTTCCACCGGACCATAGGTTATTTGATCAAACTCTTCTTTAACTACGTCGTCTTCAATCAGACCAGAAAGACCCTCCATCATTTCTTCTGCTTCTTCCAAAGTTTCGGCATGAACTCGAACGTCGACCCAAACTATCTTAGCGACTTGTCCTTCAAAAATTTTCATACTATTTCCCCAACACGGCAACGCGACGGTAAAATTCTTTCAACTCGTTAGAGCGACCCAAGCAGTGGTAGACCATTTGAGTCAAGAGTTGACTGCGGTTCAGACCAGACTTTTCGCACAAGTCTTCGAAATCGATCGCGGCTTTGCCTCGGATGGTCGTAGTGCAAGTGAGTTTGTTGTCGTCGCGAACGTGCGGACTCACTTTGGGAAGTTCGAACGGAGCGAACTTGCCTTTGGGGTCATCTTTTTCTTGCTCTTTACTCATTTTCGATCTCCTTTAAAACTCTCTCAAATTCTTTCATGAACATTCGTTTAGCAGTCATCGGACTAACCGGAAACAACGGGTGCACTAAGTACTTTTTAGACTCGTAAGACTTTATGATATCCCACTGGCTGATGTCTTCAAACAACAATTTAGCTTCAGTAGAAAGAGCTATCAAATCCGCGGTCTTTACTCTCGCTAACGTTCTCTCGTCCCATCGGATCTTGAACTTCTTCGCTATCTTGACGGCCAGTTGTTCCTCCAACTCTTTGAACTGCGGGAGCAAGTCTTTTAAAGGCGTCGTTATGTCACCCACGTATGCCTCGGTCGCGTCGTGCAGCAGTCCCGCCCAGATAGCGTTGGTGTCTTGCGGATATGCGTCTCGGATGATCCTAGACACTAGGACAGAGTGTTCGGCCACTGAATAAAAACTCCGACAGTGCCCAGAAAATCGGCACAAGTTTGACAAAGCGTGGGCTATGTCGTCTACGACTACGGCGCTCAGTTTACCCACTTTGGGGTCGAAGTGCTCTCCGTTTCTAGTCTGGACACAGAATCCCCGGTTTAACTTAACTTTTGTCGTCTTCTTTCGATTTGTCACAGTCGAACTCCTCGAGACGCTTTTCAAGTCCCGGTCTAAAATGTTTTATGAAGTCCAGGCGCCACTCGTCTTGCGTCATCATCTTTGAACTCTTCTCCTCGACGTGCTCCCTCCGCGGGCGCTCCGGCTTCATGATGTTGTCCAACTCTTGGCGCAAAGCTCTATTTTCTTTGCGCAGCTGGTTCAACATCGACTTTAAGTCCTTTACAGTCTCTCTCAACCTACGTTCACCGTTCTTCGGGTAAGTCACGCTGCGCCTCACTTAGATCCCTCTTTCAACTTATTATAGAGTATCACGCCTCTTCAGTCACAGGAAATTCTATTTATCGGACACTCAAAGTTTCGACCATAAATGTCAATTCTTTGTACAGTGTGCTTTTTCATGTATTTGGTTCTTAAAAAGTCGAAATCGTGAATTTTAGCTATATTTTTACCCTCAAAGAGTCGTACAGCTCTACCTACGGCTTGGACTATGACGATCTCGGACTTGCCACCCTGGCACATAATCAAAACATCGGTAGATTTTATATCGATCCCCTCTCCAATTACTGAGGACCCAATGAGAATCCGAAATCGCTTGTCGTTGAAAGCCTTTATAGTGTTGTTGACGACTTCTTTCTTGTCATCACCCGAGATGTACATGTTGTCGAACCCGTGCATCTTCAAGAACTCATGGAAGATGAGACCAGCTTTGTCTTTATTCTTGACTAGAATCAAAATCTGCTCGTTGTCTCCCGACTGGTTGCAGATCTCGAGAACTTTGTTGAGGATGACTTGAGACCCGCAGTAGTTGTTGTCATATTCCTTCGGGTAAGACCTATTAGGTTTTCCTTGCAACTCATGAATGTTGACCTCGATCGGTGTGAGGTACCCTTCCTCGATTGCTCTGTGCGCGGGATAGCGAAAGAGGACATTCGAGAGAAACCCCCACATGTCTAAAGACTTGGAGTCGTTGCGAAGGAACGTGCCCGTGAACCCGAAGCGATAGTAGATATGGTCTAACTCATTGAGAAGGTTAGTGTAACTGGCACTTCCGGCGTGGTGAATTTCGTCGACGAACAGTGCCTCGACGTCTTTCAAGACACTCTGGATCTCTCCACTCTTTTGCAGCGAAGCGAGAGTTTGAACGGTAGCGATGCGGATCGGAGCCAGTTTCTTTCCAGACCTGACTCTCTTAGAATCTACCGTCTCCACGGCGTGACGACCGAACCAACTGACAAAGTCATTTTCAAGCTGAAGTCCTAGTCCCACGGACGGCACGATCACTAGGGAAACCATGCTGAGCTCTTTTATAAGGTATCCGGCAACCAGCGATTTTCCGCTGCCTACAGCCGCTTCAAAGACTCCCCGTCCTTCTTTTAACCCCAACTCTATCATCTCTCTTTGGTAGTACCGCATCTCGTGCGGCTTGTTGTTCCACTTCAAGACGAGCGAGTTAGTCGGTACCTTGCGGTGGTCGATCTCTCGGCACTTAGTGCTCAAAGTTTTGACAACTTCGCGGACTATGTTGAGGTGTCCGGTCGGAAACACGTCGTCGTGGAACCAGCATACCCACTCGCTCTTCTTGAGAGCACTGATTCTTCCGAGAGTCATGTGGTACATCTTAGTGTTGTTGAACCGCTTCGCTTGGTTGAGTTGGAAGAAGAGTTGTCCAAGTTCAGCGTCGATGTCGTTGCGATAAGTCAAGACCTCTTTTACGAGTTCTCGCACGTTCGCGGGAACGTCTCCAGTCAACTTACAAAAAGAGTTGCGAATTTCGAGGTTCATCTCCACCATTCTACTGTGCTTTTGGTGAAGTCAAAGTTTATTTTCAAAAAAGTCAAATTTTGGTGTATTTTTCTCTCTTCAAAAGATATAATAAACTATGTATAACATGCTAATGAGTAACTAAGCAGCGATTTAGCAAACATGAATTACTTGTATCTAGTAATTCATTATTCCTTTTTATCTAAAGAAATAAGAGTTAAACTGATTTTAAAGTGAAATCAGAACCGCTTCCTTTTGTCTCGTGTGGTAAGTTGAGTCGAAGTAATTCCGCGCGGCGCAGTATACGACTTGACTAACAGTGGGTTAAGATTGGTGTAACACGGAGACTCTTCAATGCAAAAACAGATCATAAACGCCAAAGACTTCCTTCAGTCCAAGATGGACGGCATGGCTGAACTAGCCGACATCGTGAAGAAGACCTTGGGTCCCGGAGGTCTTCCCATAATTTTAGAACGAGTCGGGCAAGCGCTCGACGGTTCACCCTTGGGTCCAAAGATCACCAAGGACGGCGTCTCGGTAGCCGAGGAGTGCGCTTCTGAAGACAAGGCCAAAGACGTCGTGATTCAAGCCGTAAAGGCTATTTGCAGAAAAACTAACTCCGACGCCGGAGACGGCACGACTACGGCCATAGTTTTGGGCCAAGCCATTCTTCAAGAAACTCAAAAGATCTTGCAAGACGATCCTTCACTCAACCCACAACTAGTCAAGGAAGACATAGAACTGGTGGCTGCGAGAGTCATAGAGAAACTAAAGAGTTTAGCCGTTAAAGTGTCCGACATGAAGGCCATCGAGGAAGTTGCGACTATCTCAGCCAACGGCGACCGATCGATAGGTCAAGTCATTCGCATGGCCTTCGAGCACGTCGGAGCCGAGGGTGTCGTCACCGTGGACGAGGGTTCTGGATCAGAAGTTACTCTAGACGTAGTCGAGGGATACCGCTTCAACCGTGGAGCTCAGTCTAGATCCGACTTCTTCAACAACAAGGACCGAACTCACTTCGAAGCTGAGAAAGCCGCGATCGTCTTTTTTGACGGCAAACTACTCAACTTCACCGACATTATCCCGACCATTCAGTTGTTGGCCGGAGTCGACAAGGAAACTGGACAAGCTTCCAAGAAGTTGCCGCCAGTCATATTTGTGGCCAACGAGTTCAGTCGCGACGTGATTCAGTTCATGCTGATCCAGAAGATGGAGCGCGGAATGCAGCTGTGCGCCATCGAGGGTCCTCACATGAGTCACGTGAGAACTGGATACTACGACGACATGGCGGCTTACACCGGTGGAAGTCGGTTGGGTAACGGAGCTAGGTCACTCTCGGCCATCATAGAAGAGGACATCGGGTACATAGACAAGATCGTTTCGGACCAGTACAAAACGACTATGTACGAGGGCAACGGTTCGGAAGAGTCAGTCTTAGAGCGAGTAGATCAGTTGAAAGCTTTGAAGGCGAAAGCCGAGAGTCCGTACGACGCTCAAGTCGTGAACGACCGCATCGCCGCGCTCACTAACGGAATCGCGAAGATCGGCGTAGGCGGAGCCACAGAACTAGAGATCAAAGAGAAGTACGACCGCATCGAGGATGCTCTCAACGCCTCGCGAGCCGCGATTCAAGAAGGAGTGGTAGTCGGAGGCGGAGTAACCCTCCTAAGAATAGCCGTCGAGATGTCTCCCGATTCCGTCGGAGCTAAGATCATGCAAAAAGCTCTGCAGTCGCCGTTTCGTCAGATCTTGGACAACATCGGTCTCAAAGAAGATGCAGTCAACGACATCGCGCTGTTAGTTTTAGAAGAAGAAGGAACCATCTACGACGCGCGGGATAAAAGAATTAAGAACGCCTCGGAAGCTGGTATCATAGACCCAGTTAAGGTTACTCGAACGGCGTTGGAGAATGCTGTCAGTATCGCAGGTTTGCTGAGCACCGCGGGTGGTGCGATTGTCTACAAAAAAGATAAGTAACTAGGATGGTTTTCGGCAGGTCCCTTAGGTCAGCAGTTCTAAGCACTTCTCCCCCCCTCCAAAGTGCAACTGGTCTAAGGGATTTTTTATTTCTAAAGTCCAATGATTCACCCAACTTTTTGATAAAATTTAGTATCTCGGTACATTACAGAGGACCTCAATGTTCAAGCCAGTTGGATTTTCTGAAGTAATTTTTAAAGACAGATACGGTTTTACTAGTGAAGAAAGTTGGACCCAAGCTTGTCGCAGAGTTGCCAAACAAGCGGCCATAGCTGAGAAACCTCTAAAAGTAGAAGTCTACGAAGATAAATTCTACGACGACTTAGTCAACAACTATTTCGTACCAGGCGGTCGCATTTGGTACAACTCTGGTCGTCCTAATCCTCAATTGCTAAATTGTTTCGTGTTGAACGAAGACCTCGACTCCAAGGAAGGCTGGGGTCGTCTGTTGTACGAGAACGTCGTGACCGGAATGACTGGTGGTGGGTGCGGACAAGACTTCAGCGAGATCCGTCCCAACGGCGCCGAGATCAATGGTCACCGTGGAGTCTGTCCTGGACCTTTAGGTCTGATGCGCGGAGTGAATGCCGGTTCCCACATGGTGCGAGCTGGAGGCGGTCGTCGCGCCGCCAACATGTTTTCTGTAGATTCTACGCATCCGGACGTTTTAGAAATCATCGACGCCAAGCTCGTCAAGGGCGAGCTCGACATGGCTAACGTTTCCATACGATTCAAGAACGTCACCGGCTTCGTTAAAGCAGTCATAGAAGACGGATCGTGGGAACTTAGTTGGAAGGGTAAGTACAAGCGAGTTATTAAAGCTAGAGATCTATGGGACAAGATAGTGAGCAACGCCTGGAACAACGCCGAACCAGGCATCCTCAACATGGAACTAGCACTGTCTGAGAGCACTATTTACTACATAGAAGAGCTAATCACCACCAACCCATGTGGTGAGATCTTCTTGACTAAGTACGGAAACTGCTGTCTCGGACACTTAGTGCTAACACGTTTCATCAATAATGGAAAAGTTAACTGGCAGTTATTAGGCGAAGTGATTCGCAACAGCGTTCGTTTCTTAGACAATATTCTGGACGTTAACTCATACCCGTTGCCTGAAATGAAAGCAGCTTCGCAGAAACTTCGAAGAATTGGTCTAGGCACTACTGGACTCGCCGACATGCTAGCTATGCTTGGTATCAAGTACGGTTCGAAAGAAGGCAACGAGTTTAAGGACAAACTCTTCCGATTCATATCTAAAGCGTCCTACGAAGCCTCGGTGATGCTCGCCGTAGAAAAAGGAGCTTTCCCGGCTTGTAAGCCAGAGATGCATGTCAACTCCGGTTACGTAAAGCGCATGACCGATAAGATCCGTTCTCTCATCCGCGAACACGGTATCAGAAATTGTGCCTTGCTCACTCAGGCGCCGACGGGTACCGTATCGATCTTGTCGGGCAACTGCTCGTCCGGCATCGAACCCATGTTCGCGTTCGCTTACTGGAGAACTTACTGGGACGGAGAAGTACGCAAGTCTGAGCTGTGTTTTCACCCGTTGTTCGTAGAGTTCATGAATCAAGGCAAGTCGGTGGAACACTTCGTGGCTTCCCACGAGCTCTCAGTGCGAGACCACATGGAAGTTCAGAAAGTTATTCAGTACCACATCGACAACGCGTGCAGCAAGACTATAAACATGCCGGAGTGCTACCCAATAGAAGACATGGCCAAGCTATGGCTCGAGTACTTGCCGTTCCTCAAAGGCACGACTTTTTATCGAGAAAACTCTAGAAAGTTCATCAACGCCAAGGGTGAAGAGGAAGCGCCACCGTTGACGCCGATTCCACTCGAAGAAGCGGTCCGACTGTACAAAGAGAAGTTAACCGCAAAAACTGAAGTGGCTGAAACTAATGATTGTCCAAATGGAAGTTGTAGTATATAATTAATCTATGCATGATTCTAGAACTAAAGGATTTAAATCTCAAGAATTAATTTCTAAGGAAGAGTTAGAACTTTATGATGGCTCAACTAATAAAGAAATATCGGTGAAAACGGGAAGATCTATTTATATAGTTAAGAGATCTCTAATCCATCATGGACTTTACGTAGGAAAAGTTTATTTTACAAAGTGTCTAAGTTGTCAAAAAGAATTCGGAGACTTTGTTAAAGGAGCAAAATTTTGTTGTAATACTTGCAAACATTCAGGCCAATCTATATGGAATAGGGGACTAACAAAGACCGATTCTGAGATACTTCGCGCAAGTAGCGTTCGCATGAGAGGCAATAAACTAGGGCATTTAATCGACTATTCCAAAAAAGCTGTAAAGAAACTTTTCTTACCTACTTTAGGAGTTGAAATAGACCATGATACAAGATCCAACCTAGAAAAAGAATGGTTACTTTTAGTAGATAAAGAACCTGGAATTAAAAAAATAGAAAGATGCGCTTTTTCAGTTCCTTTTCTTGATGATCAAAGAAAAGAAAAAAATTATTATCCAGATTTTATAGTTTATTGGGAAACTGGGGTGAAGTGGTTGGTAGAGGTGAAAGGATTAGCTACAGATTTAGATTATAGAAAATTCGAACAAACGAATTATTGGGCTAAAGATAATGGATATGACTATAGAATAATAACTACTGGAATGGTGAAACAAAATAGTTGGAGTCGAGTGTACTCACATTATAAAAATATTAAAATAGAAAGCCATGAGTGGATGGGAATGAACCACGCGTGTGCATGGTCTAGATCATCAGCATCAAATAGATTGCAAGTCGGGTGTGTCATATTTTCAATGGATTTTGAAGAAATATTTTCTTACGGATACAATGGAGATGAGAGAGGAGGATGCAATATTCCTACAAGTAGTGCACCCGGATGTGACAAATTTTTACACGCAGAAGAAAACGCACTTTTAAAGTTAAAAACTAGAGATGCTTGTAAGATGTTTATCACGGACTCTCCATGCGAAATGTGTGCAAAAAGAATAATAAATTCAGGAAATATAAAAGAAGTTTACTATCTAAGACCATACAGAGACATGACTGGAGTAGGACTTTTAGCGAGAGCGGGAATAAAAGTTTACAATTTCGTACTTGTAGATCATTTGGGAAAACCTTTTTCGGCAGACCATGCATACGAGCATCTAAGACCAGCTAGTCATGATAAGTTTCCGTCTTAGTATACGAAATTTGACAAATACACTAAGATAGAGATTGAACCCACGAAGTAACAGAAGAGGTTTCAAGATGAAAGAACGGTTTGTAGGCGGTGAAGTAGTAACAGTTAGGTTCGACGACGCAGTGTCTTCCAACGCTTACTTAGTTGACTCAGACGACGGCGAAGGGACTGTACTGTTAAAGCATCCACTGTTCCCGTCTTGTCTCTTGCGTTTTCCTAAGAGTGATCTCGATCAAGTGGCTCCCAACGTCAAGGACTCTACAGAACGCTCGCTAGACTTCGCCAACGCCAACGCTAAGTACTTGGACTATAACACTTTAGCCGACCACGAGGCTTTGTGTCTTTATTTCGTAGTGCGTCGAAAGTTGACTCCTAGACAAAAAAATCTACTCTCTAACATTTGCGGACAAATTGCTGGCATTAAACTAAACGACGATATAAAATACGCCATGAGTTTAGTCGCGGCGCACGAGGCCATACTAGACGAGTTCAACCTCATGTGGTACCGCAACTTCAGCGGATTATTTTCTGGTCGTCAAAACATCACTAGTAAAAAACAGCGTTCCGCTATCTTTAACATCGCGGGATTCGTCTTAGCCGAACTTGAGAGACCTTCGGTACCCAAAAAGGTATAATCAGTAACTACACCTCATTTCTAGGAGAGACAAATGTCCAAAAGTGACTACTCTAAACCGCAAATCGACTTCGTGATGAACTTGAAAAAACGCGGTGCTACTTACGGCGACATCGCCGTTGAATTTGCTAAGAAATTCGGTGTAAAGAAGTCTCCAAGTGCCCTGCAAATGTTATTTTTGCGCTGCAAGAACGACTACGACCTCAAGGGTCTCAAGACCGTCGTAGAGATCAAAGCTAAGGTGATGGAAGACCGGATCTTAGACGCGTTCGTGACTCTTGTAATCCAGCGCAAGTACGTGCCGAATCAAGTAGAGTTCTCGTCTGCCACTGGTTACGCTCTAGATCAAGTAAAGAGGTACTATCAGACTTTTGAAGGTCTAGAGACAAAAGCTAGAGAAAAATTCCCTAAAGTTTTCAAGAACATAATCGACGAGTCTAAGTTTACAGACAAAGAGTTCAATGCGCTTCGAGAAGACATCGGGAACCACCAACGTTTCGTGATTACTACGGCTGTAACGGGCGCTGACCCGCACGAGGACGGTTTGGCCGCGATCGAGAGCTACTGCAAGCGCAACAAAGCCAAGTTATTGATCCTGCCTTGCTCTGATCCAGCGCACATGAAGGAGCACAAGTATGACTTTTCTTTGAGCCACAAGTTGCCCATCGCGGCCGTCGTGTTTCGTAACTTATCTTTGAACTCGAACATCTCTTTGTCCACCATCAAGCTCAGCGCCAAGCAGATCAACCCACTGACCGGTCTAAAACGCCTCACCGACCACGGGTCGTGCATCTTGGCGTCACCCAAGCAAATGCTCGAACATGTGGCTAATTCCAACAAGAAGGACATTCCGCGCGCTCTGATGACCACGGGAGCGATCACTAAGTCTGACTATCGTACGGAACGCTACATGTCCGAGCGTACGGCTTACCTAGCCGACGAAGACCACAAACTGGGTGCCCTGATCGTAGAGATCAAGGACTCCAAGAAGTTCTTCGTTCGCAGGATCGAAATAGACGCCAAAACTGGAGCTTTCTGCGACCTCAACAAGAAGTACCACGCCGATGGTCAAGTCGAGAAGATCAACGCGGAATTGGTTCAACAACCCGACTGGCACGTTTTGTCCACTGATCCTATTTTTCGCAAAGCGTCGAAGCAGATCGTTTCTTTAGTAAAACCTGACTTTATGACCTTCGAGGACTTTTTTGACGGAATCACCATCAATCCCCACGAGCGTCACGACATCATTCAACGGGCTACTAAAGCTCTGAAGGGTGAGTTCTCGCTCTCCAGCGAGCTCAAGGCTTGTGCCAAGGAGATCAACGATCTATTGACTTGGGACGCGTCGCAACTAGTGTTCAAGTACGGCAACCACGAAGACTTCTTGAAGAGGTGGATAGCCGCCGTAGAGTACGCGGACGACCCAGTTAACCACTACGAGGGAGTGTGTTTGGCCAAGGCGTCTCTCGAGGGACACATGCCGTTTGAGTTCGCCATGCGCGAGAGATACGCTGTCAAAGATCAGGACAGGATTCGTTTTTTGAACGTCAAGGACTCATTTAAGGTCAACGGCATCGAGAACGGAGTACACGGGCACATCGGCGCCGGCGGAAAGCGCAATCCTGGAATGGTGGGACTCGAGTCCTATGGTCCCTGCAATACTGGTCACACCCACTCGGCGGCTATCTTGCGCGAAGTGGTGAGAGTTGGAACTGCGACCTACCTTCAGTTGTCTTACAACGACGGTGCTTCTTCTTGGACACAGACGCTGAACATTCAGCACTACGACGGTGCCAGACAATTGATCACTGTCATAGACGGCGAGTTTTGCTTGCCAGACATCCTGTAATTAGGGCTTTACGGCATATTTTCTCTGTGGTACGATTAATTAAGATTTAAGTACCAAATTTAGGAGAACACATGCAAGTACAATTCGAACTAGTAGTCGGCGAAAATAAGTTTACTCTCACTGAGAACGTAGAAAATCACAGTGAGTTCTTTCAAAAACTTCACTTTTATTCCACACTTCCCAAAGTTGGACCAAACGGTGAGACTGATCTAGTTTTGACCTTTCGCGTAGCTCAAGGGCAGTACGAATACTACTCAATCGTTTCCAAAAAAGCGGGATTAGAGTACAAATTCGGTCAGTCTAAGAAGAATGACGGCTCACTCTTCGGGAAAGGTTGGGAACCTGTTTACAACGCTAACGGCAACAATGAAGAAGGCTCTGACGACCAAGGCATTGCACCTGGTCAGAGCGTAGGACTCGGAGCTCCAGCTTCTGCACCTCCTCAGCAAACTACCGGTATAGCAGCTGCACCGAAAGTGAATGCGGCATCAAAACCCGTTACTGGACTCGGTGCTACTGCAGCAAAGCCGACCCCAGCTACGGCATCTACAGCTAGTGGTCCTATTCCAATACAAGTGCAGAATCAAGCAAAGAATGTACTGTCAAAATTTGGCATTTAAGGAGTAATTATGTCTAAAGAGAATAAACCAAATCGTAGATTTATAGCTAAAGTTAGACAACAACAAGGTGCCTACGGAGCTTTTCTAAAAATCTGCATCGATAATCCGTCTCCGACAAAAATTGACAAGAGTACCAACATTGAAGTCGCAGATCCCTACAACAAGGGCGTTCTACTCTGGTGCGACAACGAAACTGGCAAGAAGTATTTGGTAAAGCAACTGTCCGTTAAGGGAGTCACTGAAGAAGCTCAGCAAAAGGGATTCACTAACTCAGTGTCGATTGATCTCGACAACGAGTACGAAGTTCAAGAACTGGGATAGAATCGTCAGACGGAGAAACAGATGCAATTTAACCGGCTAGTTAAGCCGCAATGGGCACAACCGACTTTAGCAAACGGTGAGCCCAATCCTAAATTCTTAGCAGCCGTCGACGGACCCAACACCTTCGAGGGTTGCTTTACTCCAGAGTTCTTGACTGAACAAAACGAGAAGGGATATAACATATATTTCTTCCCGAATCATCCGTCAACAAACGTGTATGATACTGGAGTCAAACATCTTAACGGCCGCAACATCGACGTCTTCAACTTCGTGTTCGTCGACATGGACCTCAAGGACAAAGTCTACGCTAGCAAGGAAGAATTTTTAATACAACTGGATAAGTTTCCGCTCAAACCCACGATGGTCGTTGATTCTGGCAACGGCATCCACGCTTACTGGCGCGTGACTGACTTAACTAGAAGCTTGTATGTAATTACCCAGATCGCACTTCTAACACACTTTAAAACCGATGAGTCGGTTTGGACCGTCTTGCAATTGATGCGAGTGCCGCAGTATCTAAACACTAAGAGACACAACGACTATGTTCCAGCTTTGATTCTGGAAGACAGGTCCAGTGGCGAAGCTTACACGATTTCTCAGTTTCCTAAAGAACTCTACGAACTCGACGAAAAACTAGTAGTAAAAGCTCAGAACCACATCAACCGCCTCGAAGGAAAACTAGAGATCGACTTTGGACAAGAAGTCAACGTAGACGAGTTGCCGGACGAGTTCGTCCAGTTGATGCTGGACAACTCAGAGATAGCTAGACTCTTTAGAGATCCTAAGTCTTTTGGGGACCGATCCAGCGCCGACATGAAGCTGGCCAACCAAATGTTCACGAAGGGACTGAACGTTAGAGTCGCCTTAGCTGTTTTATCAAACACTCAGAAGGCTCTCGAAAAAGGAGCTCATAGAAAAGACTATGCAGCCTTGACGGTCTTTAAGGTCTACTCAGACCGTCCCAAACACAAGTTTCAGACCGTAACAGAGTACGTTCGGGACTCGCGCGACAAGATTAATGAACCACAGATCTTTGGTCCTTACTACGCCGACTACGAAGTTTTGGGCGAACCGTGGCGTCGCAAAGAGTTATTGGGGGTAATAGCAGGACCGGGCATCGGTAAAACTGCTTTCGCGCTCAACATCATTAGAGACGTGATTCAGAACAATCCGCACAACGACGATCTGTACATATTCTTTTCGCTAGAGATGTCCAAGGGTCAAGTTATACGTCGATGGTTGAAACTAGTGGGCGAAAATTCTATTTTGGCTGATCGGCTGTACGTTATCGACACGACAGACGAGAAGGGGCTTCCAGTCTCGATCGGACTGCAAGAGATCTACGAGTACTGCTCTGAGATCAAGCAAGTCACTGGTAAGCGCATCGGTGCCTTTGTGGTAGATCATTTCCACATTATCAGCTCGCACATCAACATCCACAAGAAGCCGAATTTTGGGATCAAGAGTGAACAAAACACTGGGTACGGCGACGTACAGAACTTGAGCGCTAACGGACTGGCAACTCAACTTAAGTCGTTGGTGAAAGCGCTTGACTCGTTCGGAATAATTCTTACCCAGACTACTAAGGAAAAAGGTGCCGGAGACTTGCCCATAGGTAAAGACGGTGCGTACGGCGTGTCACAGTACGAGTGGATCATGGATCGAATCTTAACTATATGGCAACCGTTGATGCGTGTCCAAAACTTGTGCAAGAACAACTTCTTGGCGTTTCAGTACGCTAAGATTCGCGAGAAACACCCGGCCGACAAGATCAAAGAGTACGACCCAAAGTTGTTGACTTACGACATGGCATCTGGTAACCTAAGAATAACTTCGACGGACGAGTACACTGAGTTCTCCGACTTGTTGCCGAAAGCCAATGAAGCCCGCGAAATGGTAACCAAGAAGAAGCCCGGAGCTTACTCCATTCAACTTGACTTAGGCAGCATAGACGCTGCACTTAACAAACTGAGGGTCAGCAGATGAACGAGAAGTACAATTTAGTTGACACTCCCGACAAACTTCGCGAACTAGATGACCTCCTAATGGACGGAGACGCCCCTCGTTACAAACTCTTGGCGTACGACACTGAGACCAACGGACTAGCTTTATATAAAACTACGGTTATAGGATTCTCAGTGTCTTTCGACAAGCACCGAGGATTCTACGTTCCTTTACTTCGTTGGGTTCCAGACGAAGGTACTCGACGCGACCGCTCAGTCGACAAAGTAAAGTACTCGGCGTGCATGGAAGGCAAACTCCAGTGCGTCTGGACCGGCGAGTTTTTCGACGAGTTTGTGACTCCAGAAAAGTACAATCTGCGAGAGCGTTTTCCAGCTATACCGTTCTTGATCGAGCGGTGGTTTGGACACACTAACTTGATAATGCACAACGCACCCTTCGACGTCAACCACACTTTCATAAACACTGGCGTAGACTTGAAGAACCAAGTGTTCGTCGACACCGCGTTGTTGCTCCACGTGTTGGACGAGAATAGTCCCGCCGCTTTGAAAAAAGCCGCGGAGAGATACAGAGTAGAGCTCGGTATTGACCCGTTCCGCGCCGCCGCCATTGAGAAGAACGAACTCGACGACTGCATCATCAAGAACGGCGGGTGGGGTGGAGAAGTTTGGCGTGCGTCCATGGAGTTTCAATACAAGTACGCTTGCGCCGATACTTTTCTAACTTATGGAATCTATGAAGCCGCCATCAAAGAGTTCGACGATCGTTTCGGCGATCGTGGACTCGCTTGGTTCTTTCAGCAAGAAGTGATGCCAGTTTGCAAAGAAGTAGTGATCGACATGAAGCGTCGCGGCGTGCACGTAGACGTTCCGTACTTCAAGAAACTGTACGAAGAGAACGCGATTAAGATAGATGCACTCGAAGACGCTATAATGCAAGACTTAGCGCCCCATCTTAGCGACTTCGACTTGGGCAAGTCAATAGACGAGGCGGTCTCGAGTCAGCGATTGATCAAGAGAATCATACAGATGGAAGGTCTGTCACTCCCAAAGAAGACAGACAAAAAGACCGGCGAGGTCAAAGAGTCGCTGGCTAAAGCAGAAGTAAAGCGAGTCTTCGAGCAGGCTCCTCATTGGATCTGGGGTTACATCTTGGGAGAAGACGAGTTAAAGTACTCGGAACAAAAGATCGCCGACATAAAGAAACAGTTGTACGTCGAGGAAGAAGGTCGCCGGTACCGATTCAACATCGGCTCCCGCGACCACTTAATGTGGTTGTTTTGCACTAAGTTGGGTACCAGTAAGACTAAGTTGCCGCAAACTGAGTCAGCCACTAAGGATCACCCGATCCCTAGCATGGACGCAGACACTCTCAAAGAGTTCATGCTTCCTAAGTTTTCTTGGGTTGCCAAGATTTTGACTTACAAGAAGTTGCAGAAACTTCAGACTACATACATCAAACCGGCGTTGGAACTCAACATAAACGGTTGGCTTTACATGGACATGAAGCAAAATGGAACTACTTCGGGTCGGTTCAGCTGTGCTGGCGGTTACAATCTCCAGACTCTCCCCCGCGTAGACGACGAGATGGAAATACTGCAGTCTTGTGACAAGTGCTTCTCAGACGACGTGAAGATAGTTCAAGACTTGGAATGCATCGCGGACAGACACTGCAACAAGTGTAACCACACTTTAACTGACATTCCTAGACCCTCAGCCATTAAGAAAGGGTTCATAGCTCCTCCGGGCTACAAGATTATTAACGCCGACTATAGTTCACTAGAACCCAGGTGCTTTGCGTTCGTGTCTGGAGAAGAGAAAATTAAGGAAGTGTATCGTAAGGGACTTGACTTATATTCTAAAGTTTACTGTGACATCTTCGACAAAGAGAAGCAGTACTCTGCAGATCCTGAAGCTCCAAACTTTCTTAAGAAAGTGGCTAAGGCTAAGAGAACTTGGGTAAAGCCTATCGTATTAGGCATACCTTACGGTGCCGAAGACGATCAGGTTGCAAATTTAATTGACGCAAAAGTACCTAAGAAGAATTGGGCTGGAGTTCCAGTAGTAGACGACGATGGCAATCCTGTTATGGTGGCCGATCATAAAGAAGGTAAGCGAGTCCGTGACATGTACTTGGCTGCATATCCAAGTCTGAATAAGTATATGGATGATCAAGACGATAAGGCAGTTTTGCAAGGTTATGTTGAATCTTTAGTAGGACGCCGTCGTCATTTGCCATTTGCAAAGAAGATAGGCGATATACTTTCAGCCAATGACATTGATTGGCGTGACCTCACGCAAGCGCCCATATGGGATTTGCGCAAAGGCATGAACATAAGTTACACTAGTTTTCGAGGTGCTCGAATCACACTGACCGAGACAATGATTCGACAAATTCAGGAAGCCGTAAAGTTTAAAGAAGAGTCGATGCGCGAGAAAGGCTACTGGGCTTATATCAGAGCTCTATTGCGATCAGATCTTAACAATGCTAAGAATAACCCAATTCAAGCGCTCGCTGGTTCCATAACAAACAGGGGCATGCTAGATACGAATCGTTTTTTTAATTTAAGAGCGTCTGGAGCATGGGTGGCTTTGCAAATTCATGACGAAATTACATGTTACGCTCCCATAGGAGTAGCAGAGTCCGCATCTTCCTGTCTACAAGAAGGTATGGAAGACAATATTGTGTGCAAAATGTTAGATATTGCTATGATAGCTGAACCTGTTATTTGTGAGAATCTAAAAGATGCAAAATAGTTTTTATGTTTACAAGCACATTCGCAAAGACACTGATCATGTTTTTTATGTTGGAAAAGGGACAAAGAACAGAGCGTGGTCGAAAATGAAAAGAAACCGTAGATGGGAATTTATATCTAATTTTGGGTACACAGTTGATATCATCCAAGACAATTTATCTGAAACAGATTCTTTCAAGCTCGAAATTGAGACTATAGCTTTTTATAAAAACCAGGGTCAGTGTGAAGCTAATTTTGCCATTGGAGGTATCGGAGGCAACACTTTTGTTAATAAAACAATCGAAGAACTAGAATTGTTTAAAGTAAAGATGTCAAAGATAACGTCTTCTAGACCTGTGAAATGTCTGCGACCACTTAAAGGTCCAGAACATCCTATGTGGGGAAAAAGTAATCCTTATAGTGGGCACACCGTTGAAGGTTTAGAAAAACTCAGACAATCTAAACTTGGTAATAAAAATCCAATGTACAACAAGTCTGGAGAGTTGCATCCTCGATTTGCAGGTTGGTGGATAACACCTGCTGGAAGATTTGCTAGTTTAAAAGAAGCAGAAATAGCAAATAATTCGCGCAGCGTGAAGCACAGATGCAAGAGAAGCAAGTCAACTAAATTTAAAGAATGATCCTTTGAGAGGAAGTTAAAATGAATAAGTTAGGCATAATTGCATTTTGTGGTTCTAAGTTTTCTGGTAAGTCGACGTCGGCGACGCTGTTCAGAGACCTAATCGGTGCACCGACGGAAGAGATAGCCATCGCCGGACACTTGAAGGAAGCTTGCGCACGGGTGTTCGGCGTCGACTACAACAAGTTCATAGACCCCAACCTCAAGGAAGTAGAGTTAGACGAGTACGCGCTGCTGACTTCCGACAACTTGAAGGCACTCATGAAAGAGTTCGACGTGACCGACTACAAGTTCGACAAGCACATTCGACTCCACATGGGAAGGATACTGCGCACGCCTAGGACTCTGCTTCAGTATATCGGCACTGAAGTTCTTCACCCGATCGACCCGCTGATCCACGCCAAGAAGGCTTTGAGGAAGAAAGATCCGGCTAAGTTGACCGTAATAACGGACCTTCGGTTCGTGGCGGAGTTCGAGTACTTCAAGCAACTAGAGAACTTTATGCCAGTGTATGTGAAGAACACGTCTGCGGAGACTGCGGCCAGCGTAGACGGGCACGCTTCGGAGAGACAGTACGAGCAGTTTAAAGGAAAGTGTTATTTGTTAGACAACGATGATAGGGTGGTAGTAGCTTTAAAAGCTTCGTTGAACCGCCTTGTTTTGGAGATGTACCATGACTAAATTAAAACTCATCACTCTGAGCGTAGCGCTAGTAGCTTCACTTTACTTCGGAGACCGCGCCGTAGCGTACATTCGGGGAGTGACGTCTGAGAACGCTAGGCTTCACACTGACCTCATAGGACAAACCGAGAAATATCAGCAGTTGTCTGACCACGCGGCTAAACTCGAGATTCAGTACTCTGACGCCGCCAAGATGAAGCGAGAGTTAGAGAGTAAGTTTGCGGCGGAGAAAGACGCGCTGCAAGGTCGAATCGAAGTGTTGTCCAACGCTACTTTTTTGATCCGAGAAGCCGCGCGCAAAGAGAGTAAGTCTGACGTAGTTTACCAGGGCGACAAGTTAAAGTACGTCTTGAACGAAGTGCGGTTCGGCAACGACGGACCTCCAGTAGGATACGTCTTGATCTTCGACGACGGTCGCGTCGTGTCCAAACTGTACAATCACGAAATTCAAGTGAACACGGCTATTTCTCGAGACGAGACTTCCGGTAGATACAGCATAGTGTCCAAGGCAGACTACATCCTCAAGTCGCCGTCTCTGAACACCGGCGGTAAAGTTTGGCACAACGAGCCTTATCCGCTAGACATTTCCGGCGGCATAGCGTACGTAGACCCGACGGAAAAGAACCAGCTTGCCAAGCGATTTCAGTTGTGGGCGCCTCACATCAACGGCGGCGTGAGCGGCGGAGCCAGCGTGGCTGGGGGATTCCTGAGACCGTCTCTAGACGTGAGTCTAGCCGGATACGGGGAGACTAAAAATGACCTAGACTGGAAGTTCGTGCACGTCGGCCTCGACACTGATTCCAAGTTGAGTGATCCAGGAGTACATGTGTTGCCGTTCAGCTATCGTTTCTGGCCGTCTGTACTGTCAAACACTTATATAGGTCCCGGAATCGGATTCACCAAAGACGGCGTCAACGGACAGCTCAACTTGAACTTGACATTTTAAAGAGTGTACTTGGCGGTAAGTTAGAGGTACGATACTAGTATGAATCGCGAAGAAATCGAAGGTTTAGTAGAGAGAGGCATCGAAGAGATAGCGATCAACGCGCAGTCTCTGGCAGACGCAAAACCGCGAGCTGGTCGCATGCTGACACGCGTCGCAGTTCTGACCAACTACTTGCGATATCTCGAGGAAGAACTGCCAAAGTTGCAGACACTCGTGAACGCTCAGTACGCACTGGCTATTCAACAAGCTGGCGGTAAGAACATCACGGAGAAGAAGGTCGAAGCGGAAGCTTCTCAGTGTTATTCTGATGCGGTAGAGAAGAAAGCCGTTCTCGACGCCCAGCGTGACTGGGTGAAGAACTATGTCAAGATTTTTGACAATGCACATATCATGTACAGACAGTATAGTCGTGATGAGTAAGGAGATTTTATGAGCAAATTTGACTTAACTAAAACTATTTCTAAGATTCAAAATTCCCTTAAGGCAGATGAGCGTAGGTCGAGCCAAATAGGCTTGGGATCTTCTTTAGAATCTATGTCTACAGATCCCGCAGATTATATAGTTATGCCTGACTGGTGGCATAAAAGTTTTGGTATTATGGGTCTTCGTTTTGGTCACTTTGTTCAAATTGCAGGAACTCCGGATTCTGGAAAAACTTCGCTATCACTCTGTGCCATTAAACGTGCACAAGATCAAGGGTTTGGAGTTATTTATGTAGAAACAGAAGGCAAAACTTCTGAGGAAGATCTAGTTGCTGCGGGCGTCGATCCTAATGGAGTGATCACTATTAGATCTAAAATTGTGGAAGAAGCATTTGATGCAGCAAATCTAGCTATAGATGCTTTTTTTGATGATTTTCCTGACGCTAAATTATTATTTGTATTTGATTCTTATGGCAATACTATATCTATGCGCGACTCTGAACTTAAGTTAGTAGATAAGTCTAGCATGGTCGGTGGTGCCGCAAAAACAAATCGCATGGGCATTGGTGCCATTGCAGCAAAGCAAATAAATCATCCTATTGCTTGCTTAATTGTGAATTACACATATTCAAATATGGGATCTCCTGGTAGAACGTGTGCAGGAGGCGAAGCTTTGAATTTTCATTGTATGTTGACAATTCAGTCGTCGCGCAAAGGTTGGTATGAGCGAACAGTTGGTGGAGAGAAAGTTCGTGCTGGAGCAGAAGTTTTATGGCGTTCGTATAAGAATCATTACTCAAAAAGTTTAAAAGATGCAGAAGGAAATCAAGTACTTCTACCCAAAGAAGTTACGTTGAGAATTAGTGCTGATGGATTTGAGTTACTCTAATGAAAGCATGCACTAGATGTAAAATGCTTAAAAGTAAGCATGAATTCGCAATTGAAAAACGTACGAATAAATTAACACCGGCATGTCGAGACTGCGAACGCCAACGTAGTCGCTTGAAATATCATAAATATAAGCTTGCTTATTTAGCAACATCAAGACGCTACAAAGAAAATAATAAAGAGCAGATTGCAAGCACATGTGCTAATTGGTATTTAGCCAATAAAGACTACGTAGATGCTAGAAACAGACTTTATGATCAAAATCATAAAATTCAAAAAGTAGAGAACTGTAGAGTTTACTCTAAAGAACGTCGTAGAACTGATCTAAATTATAGACTAACAAAAGTTCTTCGATCTAGATTACGCTTAGCATTGAGAAATATCCAAAAGAGTGGTTCTGCTATATCAGATCTAGGGTGTTCAATAGATGAGTTAAAACAGTATATTGAGAAGCAATTTCATAATAATCCAATAACTAGCGAAAATATGTCATGGGATAACAGAGGTCCGATGAAGCCTAATTATTGGCAAATAGATCATATTCGTCCGCTAGTTTCTTTTGATCTCTCAGATCGAGAACAACTTAAAATTGCTGTACATTTTTCTAACCTGCAACCATTATGGTTTGAGGATCATCTTCCTAAATCACAGTTGGAACGACGATGAGTCGCTATACTGTCATCGGGGACCCTCACCTGACCCACAAGTCTCTCGACCGCGCCGCTCAACTCTTTGATCTAGTAGAAGAAATTGGACTATCCACCGTGTGGCTCGGCGATTTTCTCGATACAAAAGAGGTGGTTAGAGCTAAATGCTTGAACGCACTCGTCGAATATCTATCGCGCTCTAAATTGAAACACATCGTTTTGGTCGGAAATCACGACTGGTTTAACCACGATTGTCAAGAACATTCTCTCGAAGCATTGAAGCTCCTCCAAAACGTAAAAGTAATTGACGCACCAGAAGTGATCGACAACATGCTCTTCGTTCCGTACATCCATGATCAGGTCAAGTTGATCAAAGTACTAACCCGATTTCAAGGTCTCGTCTCGACACTTTTCGTTCACCTCGAAGTCACTCAGTTTGATTTCGGCAACGGTCACGTCTGTACGACTGGTATCCCACTAGAAGCTCTGAAGGGTTTTAAGCGCGTGATCTCTGGTCACTTCCACAAATTCCAACAGTCTGGTAACTTGACTTATCTCGGGACTCCGTTCTCTCACTCGTTCGGCGAGACGAATCAGACTAAATTCATCGGGATGTACGACACGGAGACCAACGAGTTCAAACTGGCGGAGACACCGTTTCCGCAGCACATAACTATAGAGTTTGACTGTGACGTGCTCACCGATGTAGACGTGAACGACGGACCGATGGGAACAGAGCATTTCTACCGTTTCATTTTAAAAGGTTCTCAGGCTAATATAGATAGATTCCCCAAACACCACTACGAGAAATTAAACATCAAGTGGATCTCTCGTCCCACGGACGACTCGTCTATCGTTACCTCAATCGACGAGACCGCTTCTAACGAAGCTCAGTTTTCTAAGTGGGCTATCGAGATCCGCAAAATGGACGAAGAGACCGTAAAGTTGGGCATGGAAATTATGGAGGCTTGCCGATGATTACTGGCGTCAAGGGAATTAACTTCCTGTCGTTCGAGCAACTCGACGTTACCTTTTCCAAGGGTGTCACTCTAGTCGACGGCTGGAACGAAGACGACCAAACTCCCGAAGGTTGTGGTAAGTCTGCAATTCTGAACGCCATTTGTTGGGGGTTGTTCGGCAAGATTCCTAAAGACGCTAACATAGACGACGTGATCAAGAACGGCGAGAAGTCGTGTGCCGTAGAAGTACACTTTTCTGACGCCGTCGTTCGGAGGGCACGCAACCCCAACGAACTCGTATTAGTCGTGGAAGGCAAGTCCATAAAGGGCAAAGATGCCAAAGAGACTCAACTCTTAATCGAAGAGTTCGTTGGACTGACTTTTGAGACGTTCTGCCAGACCGTGTACTTTGCGCAGAATTATACCAAGAAGTTCATCACCGCCAATCAAGAGGAGAAGGGCAAGATCCTCTCCGAGGTCCAGAACCTCTCAGTGTTCGACAAAGCCGGTAAAGAAGTCAGAGAACTCATCAAACTCAACGAAAGCGACTCGGTCAAACTCAAGCACTCCAAGGAGCTGGCTAGCAAGGACGAGGAACTGACTAAGCGGGACATTGCGGCGGAACACACGAAGCGTCAACACGCTCTGCAGCAACAGGAACAAAAAGTAAAGAGTTTAGAGACTCAAATTTTGTCGTTTGAAATACTTCACCGAAGCGAGTACGACAATCAGCTTAAGCGAGTAGAGAGTCTAAACAGTCAAATTCATGAAGCAGAAAAATTGATCGGAGACAACGAAGCGCTAAAGGCACAACACTTAGCGACAGTAGCTAATTTGGTCTACGACGAAGCGGGTGAAAGAAAGTGTCAAGAAGCCAACAACCAACTGATGTCGGAAGTGGGAGCCGTAAACGCGGAAATTGCAGGCATCGACAAACTAGTAACCGCTAGAACTGCCACAGAGACTCAGGGCAAAAGGTACGCCGCCAGGTACAAGCAGTTACTGATCGAGCGAGATAAGAACGTCGCTTTTATAGCCAACCCTTCCAAGAACTGCCCCACGTGTGGGTCGCGACTGGAAGCTTGCGACACTTCTCACGCCGAGACTGAGATTCGAAGGATCGACCAAGAGACATCCGAGATCGTGGCAACTCTCACCATAATGTCGAACGAGATAGACCTTCCGATTCCTACAAAAGACGAACTTAACGATAAGTTATCCGTCATCCGTCAGAAGAGAGCGGCCAACGACGCTGAGATCCAGAAGATTAGATCCGTCAAAGATAAGTTGAACTCTACTGCAGTTCACCTCACGGGAATAGACCGCAACATTAAAAGTCACCGAGAGCGTGTTTCTAAACTGACAGCTTCGATCGAAGTTGAGAAACGCCCGTTAGTACTGGATCTAACAGAACTCGAAGCACTTAAAGTGCGCTTAGACTTGGAGAGTCAAGAATTAACGTTCGACCACTCAGTCCTCGACGCGTTAGTTGCTAAGCTCGAACTGGCGCAGTCGGACGCCATGAATTTAGAGAATCTACTGGTAGAGAAGAACAAGCACTTGGCTCGTCTAGAAAACCTAAAGATAGCTTTCAAAGAGATCAAGTCTCACGTCTTCAACTCGCTTTTGAACGAAGTCAACGCTAGAGTTCAGAAGTTCCTAGCTCATCTATTCGAGGTATCGGTTGTAGTGCGTTTCGTAAACGAAGACATGAAGATTGAGACCAAAGTAAAGTTTGACGGAGTAGAGCGTGGACTCGGCCTGTTAAGCGGAGGTCAGTTTCGAAGAGTTAGTCTTGCGGTGGATCTAGCGCTGTCTGACACAATCATAGCGCGCAAAGGTGTCAGACTTGGTATAACAATTTGGGATGAATATATGAAAGACCTCAGTGAAACTAGTATGGAGAAAGTACTCCAATTATTTGAAGCTAGGAACCAACCTACTATTCTGATCGAACATAACTCTATTTTCAAAAATATTGTAAATAACTCAGTTTTTGTAAAGCTGGAGAACGGAACGTCTCGTGTCGAAGTTCAGAATAATTGATGGGTCAAATGTTTCCAGCATTGCGGGTCAAAGCAGAGAAATCCAGTTGCTAGAGATGAAGGCCGATAAGCGCGACCTGACCGATCAAGAGATCGTAGTGTTAGCTCACCACTTCGTGCGCCTGGGACAACCTATTTTAGCTCAAAAACACTTGAACCGGCTGAGTTCTGGATACTTCGACATAATGGTGTACAAAGACTTGTTCAAAGCGCTGCTAGCGTGGTCGTTCATTCAGACCGTGAAGATACCAGAGATGGGCCAAATCCACACCCACTACGAGTACTACCTGATAGTTAAGCAAGGACTCGAGAATTTTGAGGACCTCTCTTTTACTGAAAAACCGGCATTTTATAGGTTTCGACACGAGTTCTATAAAATAGGCGAGACTTTACTAGAATCTAAGTCTTAGATATAATTGCGGGATGTCCTTGAGGATCTACCGCAATAAGACGACTGGTGAAGAGAAGCGAAGTCTAAAGAAACTCGGCGACGAGTGGGAAGAGACAATCGTAGCTCCCAACCAAAAGTTCATGGTCACCGCCAACAAGGGGACTGGGACTTCTAAGCTCAAGGACTCTGAGAAAGCTCTCAGAGCTAGGTCGCGCAACCAAGCCCGCGAAGTAGACATCGACCACGACATTCAGTTCAACAGAGCTAACGGGCTGAACGCGCAAGTTGCAAACAACTTACTCAATTCCAAGGGTGAGAGGCGGAAGAAAGTGGACGATCTCTAATGCAACAAAGAGTGCTGCAATTCTTTACTTCAGACTGGCATATAGGACACGAGAACGTTTTGAAGTTTGACAATCGTCCTTTCGCAGATCTGAAAGACATGCATAAAGTTTTAATAAATAATTTCAATTCCACTGTACCGAAAGGTTCAATAACATATTTTGGGGGTGACATGGGTTTATGCTCCAATGGTCTCCTAAAGTCTGTAGTTGAACAACTCAATGGGACAAAAGTTTTGATTTTAGGTAATCACGACGGCGGAGTCAACTCAATGATCTCTGCGGGATTCGACGTCGTTCTATATGGGGCAGTATTTTATATTGCTGGACAACGTGTCACGATGTCCCATTGTCCTTTAAAGGGAGTCTGGCGCGAGAACGTAGAAGGAATGAAGGGTGCTAGTTCCGGCGAGAACTGGCACGGAGAGAGGAAACAGCATCGATTTACTTTTTCAGATGAGGGACAGTTTCAGTTGCATGGCCATATTCATTCACCTAATGGCGGCAAGTCTCAGAAGATCTTAGGAAAGCAATACGACATCGGTGTCGTAGCTAATAATTTTCGACCCGTAAGTATTTCTGTAATCGAAAGTTGGATCGCAAAGTATGGACGCTAAAACTCTTCTTTCTCTCGATATATCAACTAGTTGCACTGGGTGGTCGCTATTTAATCTTGAAAGAGAACTACTGGTTTCTGGACTCATAAAACCTTCTACAAAAGGACAAGTCGTGAAGATGACTTATCCTAGGCAGCAACTCACGAAGATGCGAGACATCTCGACGCAAATCCTAAACGTGATCTTAGAATATAATCCGAGCATTATAGTGATCGAAGAGATTACGGGTTCTAAAAATCGGATGGGGCAAAAGACTTTAGATGGATGCCATTTTTTAGTAGTTGACAAGATAGAGGCTTTTTTAGATCGAGTCTACTATTACGACGTGTCAGGAAATCAGGGTTGGCGCTACCATCTCCAACTCAGACTGTCAGACGCCGACAAGTTAGCCAACAAAGAAGCCAAAAAACTGAACAAGAAATTGGCTGCGTCACAGCGGATGCCTGTAGTGACTCCGAAGCACCTAGCCTGCAGACACGCCAATGCTAGGTTCAACCTGGCGTTAGACTGTAACCTGAGAGAGACAGACGGCGACCTAGCTGACTCAATGTGCATGGCAGACGCTTTCTTAACTTTTCGCTTTGCAGAGATTCCAAAGTAAGGTATAGTTTATATATGGACGAAGAACGAGGCAAGTTTCAATTCGCTGGTTTAAAGTTTATTTACGACCTGGAGTTGGTGGATGACCCTGTCCTGATCAACAACTTGAAGATGAACATCTTAGATGTCTCAACCTGGATACAGGACGTAGAGCTTCTTTCTTCCTACAACCACCGGTGCATGCTCGTATACGTTAAGATGGGATGGATCGGTCGTAAGTTTTTTCACAAGACTATAGAAGACGGGGTTCTAGACCGAGTAAAGCAACTGTTACCTAGATTCAAGTTTAGGGTGGTTACCGATCGTAAGATAATGGACTTAGCTCTAGAAAAAGTTAAATACGCTCTAGGAGGAACTACAAATGAGAACACTGTTGACAATGGTGTCCGCGCTTCTGATTCCAAGTCAGATACAGGCACACGAGGAAACGTTGATTCCGGTGTCAGTTCAACTGAGTCAAAACTGCAAAAAGAACCCAACGTACTGCAAGATCATAAAGTTAAAACCTGAGATCGATAAAGTATTCGCCCTCAATTTATCAGGTTACTTGGCGCACTACTGCAAAAAGTTTGGCTTGGATCCTACCGTATCGGTGGCTATAGCCATGCAAGAGTCTAGTTTAGAGAATAAAAACCGTGCGGGTTACATTCTCAAAGACGGCGAGCTTGTTTTTGGCACCACCGATGTGGGAGTGTTCCAGATTCATATTCATACCTTGGCAAACCTCAAGGCCGAAGGTCAAGACATTGATGTCGTGCGTTTAAACACAGACGTAGAGTATCAGACGTACTGGCACGCTAAGATTCTAAAGAGTAAGATTCAAACATGCAAGTCCAAGCGAGTGAAACTCAATGTCACCAAGGGAAGCGAGTGGTCCTGTTACCATAGCTTTACTTTGGCAGAGCGGAAGATCTATCTGAACGACGTTGGGCTTCACTTGAGTCGGATAACTTCAAAATAACTCAACTTTGTATACCAGCGTACTTACATTCTGATAGAACCATAGTAGGAGTACACTATGGAAGATCGGGACAAGGATAAGTTCCACAAGATAGTACCGTCGCAAGGGACTGGACAAACTCACAGAGCCGTGTCTCTAGATGTCTTAAAAAGTTCTTTTATTGCTGACGGACTGTCTGCACAAGACATCTCGGACCGTTATTTTTTGTCGTTGGGTCAAGTTGAGAAGATTATAGAAGACCACAAACTACCAGAGCTCAGACGCGAGTACATCCGCAACGGTTTGTCTAAGATTCAAGACCAACAAGTCAACCAAGCCCAGCGAATGCTAGACGTTGAACTTAACTTTAAGCGCATGCGCCTGATTCAGCTTGAAAAAGAGATCGAAGACTATATGGCCTACTACAGTAGGCACGGTGACTTCTACAAGCGTCATCCGACAACTGGAGAGATACTAAAAGACACAGACGGTATTTCTATGCAACTGCATATTCCAAACGTGTCGCGTGAGATCAAGGACTTGAAAGAGAGTGTCACGCTGTCAGACGGACTCAAGAAATTGTTGAGCAACTTGGACGAGATCATAAACGGAAAACCAAAGGGCGAAGCCGTGGGCGACAACGTAATCGACATGGACGAAATAGACGGTTTATTTAAGAAGAGAATATAGTGGACATAGAAAAACTAAGCGCGAAACAATTCGCTGCTTTATTTAGCAAAATCCTAGAGCGTATAAAAGAAGATCCGATCGAAAATTTCGTTCGCGCGTCTGGTTTTATGGCTTTGGAGCCGTCTCCTGCACAAGAAACGATCCTCAAGGTCGTGTTCCAGAAGAAACTCGATCCAGACACTAAGAAGACAGTCCAAATTGAAGCCGAGACTCTAGAAGGCAAGTTTACTATTATCCACGCTTCCATGACGGAAGTAGAAATATACGAGTATCTCACGGACAAGAAATATGATTCCAGCAAGATCGAGAGCATCAAAGTCAACAAGATCAATTTGATTTGTGGACGACGTTCAGGCAAGACTTTGTTGTCCGCGGTCATTTCTATTTATTGCGCGATCTCTAGTAACTGGCGTCCGTTCTTACAGAAGACTCCTTTTGCCACAGTTCTTATCATGTCTCACTCCCGTGAGTTCTCTGACGAGGTTTTAGAGGTAATCAAGGGTTTAATAGAAAACTCACCCGTACTGTCACGCCTCATCAATCACGAAGCCAAACAAACGGCGTCAGCTATGAACCTCAGAGTACCGTGGGTCGTAAATGGTCTAATAGAGTATTCTAGAGTTCAGATCAAAGTGGGAGCTGCTTCAAGCAAGACTACTCGAGGAATTGCGGCGTGTGCCATCCTTTGCGACGAAATCGGGTACTGGGGCATCAGCGAGAACATGGTTGAGACAGACGTCAAGATCATGAAAGCCGTTCGACCCGCCATGAAGCAGTTCGGTAACTTAGCCATGTTGATCAAGTTGTCGTCTCCGGGAATCAAGCAAGGCATCTTGTACAACGAGTACCAAATGGACCGTGCCGGCACGTTGCCGGACACTTACGCGGTGTTTAAAGCTCCCAGTTGGATGATGAACACTATTTTGCCCAAAGAAGAGTTCATAGAAGAGTGGGTGTACGACCAAGACGGCTTCGACACTGAGTACCGGTCCAACTTCGCCGATTCTTTGTCTAACTTTATTTCAAGCGAGTTACTCGACTTAGCCATGCAAAAAGGGGTAACATTCACTACTCCTTTAGAAACTAAAGAAGCCAAGTACTACGCCGCCATAGACGCCGCGTTCAAAGCAGACCGCTTCACGTTCACTCTAGTTTCTTCGAGAGAGAATCGAGTCACTCAGCACGTTATCATGGGATGGGAAGGAACTAAGAAAGACCCCGTCAAAGCTCACACCGTGGCTCAGTACATCAAAAACATACTGAAGAACTTCCCAGTAGACCACGTAGCTGCAGATCAGTACGCTTTTCAACCTTTAAAAGAGATCTTCGACCAGTACGGAGTTGAGCTCAAAGAGTACACGTTTACTCCCACATTTAAGAAGAAAATTTACTTCAACTTGAAGAAACTCGTGCACTCGCAGCAAGTCGACCTACTCGATCATGAAGACCAGTTAAAAGAGATGAAAGCTCTCGTGGTTGAACAGTCCACCATGGGAACTATTAAGATTGGACACCCACCCGGAGGCCACGACGACTACGCCGACGCAGTTGCAGTCGCCACGTTCTTGGCGACCGAGGGACAAACTATCGGAGCTTTCGAATTTGAAGCCGTGTCCATGGTAAAGACTCACGGAATCAAGACCGACATCCACGGTACAGCTTTTACGGCGCCTAGTCCAGAAATGCTAGTTGCGACTGGACACCTAGGTAGTCACATAATGGATAACTCAGAGCTCTACGGAATTGACCCCTCGGACGGCAGGTTGAAGCGGAGAGACGACTTCGACGACGCAGACGACGAGGACGAAGACGGAGCTTTCATCGACTTTGGGTGAGTTAACTTGGTATAATTGACAGTAGTCTACTCATTTCAAAGACTTAGCTAGTATAAGTCTTTGAAACTATTGAGATTTTGAGGGTAAGCATGCCTGATAACAAAGATCTAAAACCGTCTATCTTCAGCAAGATGCTCGAAGCTGGCACTGCTTTACTGGACGCACAGATAGTCAAAGCCAAGTCAACCGTCATGAATCAGACCGTAGAAGACGACTTCTTTTACGCTAAAGCTGTGACCGAAGACCCAAGCTACGTAGTCACTTCTTCTGGGTGGAAAGAGAAGCCAGGCAGACTAATGGACGGCCATTTGCGCCAAATGAGCATCCAGAACTCCGTGGTTGCGGCCATTATTCAGACCAGACAAAATGAAGTCGCCAACCACTCCAAGTTAGTTAAGTCAGAAAAAGAGTGCGGTTGGAGGATGTGCCTACGAGACGAAGAAGCTCTCTTAGAAAAGATCAAGGAAGAGATTTTAGCCGAAATGGAAGCCAGCGGGCAACTTCCTCCCGGAGCCGAACCTCCACAAGACTCAGGTGAATCTCCCGACTCCGAAGGACTGCTCAACGAAGACATTGGAGAACCAGTAGAAAAAGCTGATCCCGAAGTAGACGCTTCAGTGGACGCCGGAGAAGAGTCTCAGACTGCTCACCCCGATGCCAGTTCAAAGTCTGACGACGAAGTGGAAGCGTACAACTTCGAACTTGAGCGCAAAGCTAAAGAGCGCTTGGAGACGAAGTTCAAGGACGCCAGGAAAAAAGCTCAAGACTATCTATTGAACTGCGGTCTCGTAGAGAACCGTCCGTTCGAAACTAAAAAGTGGAACTTTGACTCGGCGCTCAGAGCTTTAGTGCGAGATTCTTTAACTTACGATCGGTACACTACAGAAACTGTTCCAGATAGAGCAAAGCGACCGCACCACTGGTTTCCCGTAGACGCAGCCACGATCAAGTACGCCGGACCCAACTTAAAGACTTACAAACAGATCGCCGACAACTTCATCAACTTGGACATTCTTTACCCAGAGAACCAAGCTATGGCGATGGAGAAACAGAAAGTTCTCGAACTAGACGAGAGCTTGATGGCTAAGAACGCCTACAAGTACGTTCAAATCATTCGAGGCAAGATTGAGCGCGCTTACACTGAAGACGAGCTCAAGATGGGGATTCGCAACATTACTACGGACATCTACGCCAACAGCTACGGAGTGTCAGAGTTAGAACTGGCCGTATCTCTCGTTACTGGTCACCTCAACGCCGAGTTCTACAACCAAGCTTATTTCACTCAGGGATTCTCAGCTAAAGGAATTCTCCACATCAAGGCGGCCATCAACCGTCGTAAACTAGAGACCGTGCGGCAACAGTGGCAGCACATGCTCAAGGGCGCGAGAAACTCCTTCCAGACCCCCATCTTCGCCGGCATGGAAGACGTGGCTTGGATTCCGCTGACTCAGAACCACAACGACATCGGTTTTGAGGGATGGATGCGGTACCTCATCAAGATGCTGTGCGCGATCTATCAAATTGACCCCTACGAGATCGGAATCGGCTTCAAAGACGAGGGCACCGGCGGCGGAGGGATGTCCGGTGACAACACTAAAGAAAAACTAGAGCACTCCAAGAACAAGGGCTTGTACCCGCTGTTGAGACACGTCGAGAGCTTCGTAAACGAGAATATTCTAAAACCATTCGACGCTCGGTTCATAATGGAGTTCACCGGCATAACTGCCGAGTCTAGAGAAGAGTCTGTCAAGCGTCAAGACCTAGAACGCAAGTTCAAGAAGACGCTCAACGAGATTCGCGACGAGGACGGACTTCCTCCGTTGCCGGGCGGCGACGAGATCATCCTTGGCCCCGAGTTCATGACTTGGTACTCTAAGTTTAGTCCCAAAGCTTTGGAACAGCAGCAACAGCAACTCGACGCGCAGAATCAATCCGCTGGCGGAGACACCGGACAAGATCCATTTGGAATGGATGCCATGCCAGAAGACTCTTTGATGAGCGGAGACAACTTAGAGTCGAACGCCATCAGTCCTGAACCGGCGGACAAACCTGGGCAACCTCCAGTCAAGAAGTCTAGACCAATCGGGTCTAAACGAGTCAAGATCGAGTACTACACTCTCAGGAAATAATATGGCTAAGGTAAAAATTTTACTAGAGCCTGGCGAGTCTCAACTAGACGCCGACCACGCTTTGCAGAAAGCGTTGGAACACCATTCCCAAGGAAGCGCCCACGACGACGAGTCGTTCGACGATCCCGCCATGGTAGACTTGGCTCAACGTTTAGAGAGCGATCACTCCAAGATGTACATCGAGATGATGCGCGAGATTCTCGACGTATTAGACGAGGAGTACTCATCAGATGGTAACCTCTAGAGAAACTCTCGAGAAAATTCGCGAGATCATAGCAAAACACTACGCTAAGTTCTCCATTTCTATGTTGGGGCGATCCGCGTTCACGCCCGACGAACTGAGAGAATTACAAGCTGCGGGCATAGACACTTCCAACAAGAGTTCTTTCTTGGAAATGGTGTACATGCACAATTTTATCAACAACCCGCGCGGGAGAAACTCTCCCACGTCGGTCGAAGACATGAAGGCTCAGCAGTCCGAGTCCGGTATAAAGCCGCACGGCGAAGCCAACGACTACACGGTCAACAACTTAAACGACAAGACGAAGCAACTCATCGATAAACTCAGAGCTGACGTTGCGGCTCGCATTGAGGGTTTCATCCGAGACAACAACGACGCCTATAAATTTAACGCTCTCGCCAACTTAGACCGCACCGACGCCATGGACGAGTTAGTCAAGGAATCATCGCTCGGTCGAGTTAAACAGAAGCTAAGAGACTCGTCTAAAGACGCCAACCGCGACTGGCAGCGCGTCGCACTCACTGAGATGTCCAACGCCATAGGAATCGGGTCCGTAGACCGCATCGTCACAGACAACCGTGGCGCCGATTTGGATGACATCTACGTATATAGAATCATTGTGGGCGACGCTCTGACGTGCAAGTACTGTAGGCGTTTTTACGGAGACGTCGGGCAAGCTCCAAAACTGTATAGACTTTCTACACTTTTGGCGAATGGCTCTAATTACGGGTTAAAGCAAGATTCTTGGAAACCTGTGTCCGGTGCGACACATCCTAACACAAGAACTTCGGCTGTACTAGAGTTAAAGCCTGGGTTTGAAGTTAGACCAGGCGGTTCAGTCACTTACATAGGACTCGCAAAGTGGGCGAACTACGTCCACGAAGTGCTAGTCGGATAATTTTCGTTTACTTTCGTTCCCTTCTACTTTACAATCTAAGACATGATTAAAGAATTCCAAGAAGGTGAAGTTTACCGTAACTCCAAACTTACCCAAGACGTCATGGTCTATGCCGTCGGAATAGACGATCCAGAAGAAGTAGTTCTAGCCGTTGGTTTTATAGATCGAGCATCTGAAGAGATGACCACTCCGGGCGAACTAACTGTCAAAAAAGCTGATTTCGGAGACTGGGAACTCCTCAAGTTATGAGTGCGATAGACGACAAGCTCAAGCAGCTCAAAGAACAAGAACTTCAACTTCAGCGTGAAAAACGTAAAGTTGAACTTCTCAATTTGATCCTTAGTTCCACTAAGGATTTACCACAAGAGATTGGTTTTCCAGACGTCAAGGACGAGGTAGTTACTCTGTTGGGAGAGTTCGTGAAGAACGCTACTTGGGCTATCGAGACTGGGTCGGTGCTGTGTTACGAGGCGGACAATAGAGTTCCGATTATCGAGACCACTCACCGCGCACCTCAAATTGTGAGTCCAGTAGAGCAACCAGTAAAACCTACACCTACACCTATAGCTAAAACTGGCGCACCAGAACTCAGTCCAAACGAAAAGTTGAACTTCGCGCTCGATAACCGACATTTGGGTGGTAAAAAAGTCACAGTCGCAAACGACAAGAACCTTGTCATCAACGGCACGGTTGTTGGACTCGACGCTCCTCACGTACTTGTTAAGACAGATACAGGACCTACCATAAAAGTGCCTTTGGATAACGTGAGTTTAGCATGAGTGATTTTTACGATAAAAAACAGTTGGACGAGGCGCAAGCTAAAATTCGTGAGAACGCAACTCCTCAACAGTTAAAGATGCTGGAGGATGCAGACGCTGCGTTTGATGAAGTTCAAGACGAATTCGTTCAACGTCAGAGCGAGGAAGATAAGCTCCGTAGATGGGCGTTTAATTTGTGTGGGTTCAACCTAGACATGAGTGAGATTGAGCATCTAAGAGATGTAGCTAAAATGTTAACCCCGGGAACTACGACTACTTTCTTAGCCAAGCGTGGAGTTACGCAACTCTTTAAGACTGCTTTCGGCACCCTTGATCGAGTAGATCGTTATCTTCAAACTTTGGAACGCACGGTAATCGACATCACCAACAACAGTCAGTTTACACCGCTATCATTTTGTGATCTAATAAAGTTAGCTTTCAAACGTCTACTCAAGAGGAACCAACGATGACCAACAAACGTAAGAACTCTAATCCAGTCGCAAAACAAGTTCACCCTCAACTGTCCTTCCAGCAGTTGTTGGCCGACGCTACCTTGGCTAAGTTTAGCGGATACATCAACGAACAAATTCAAGCGTTAGCTGAAAAACTCACGGAGTACCAGGCCACACTGCAAAAGCAGTCTACACAGGACTTGATGACACGCATCGTCTCTTTGGAAGAGATTGTCATGCAGAATATTCCGACAGTCACTAAAGAAGTGTTGGCTTCTCAAGTTGCTACCGTAGAAGACCGCAGCGAGGGTCTCAACCAAGTCTCCGACGGTGAAGTTGAGCTCAACGATCGCGTACGCGTAGAGATCAAGACTAAGACCACAGATCAGACTGATTTTCAAGGATCTTCTAGACTGCGCATCGACGGCGTCGGCAGCGGCAGTACTTTGGGTAAAGAACTCGAGGGATCTATCTTGGGTATGAAAGTTGGAGAAACTAAAGAAGTAAAGTTCGGCAAGGACGGAAACCTCATAGCTAGTATCTTGCTCAGCAGGACCTCGCGCGCTCCTAAGACAGAGTCTGCAGTGCCGCCTCCCCCTCAAACTGAAGGAGCTGCCAATGCCAGTGCAAATGCGGGGTAAGCGAGTGGGTGTCGAGAAACTAGGTAAGTCATCCAGTGACCCCAAGAGTCTCTTCGCCATGCCTGAAGACACCAGCGCCGTCGGAATTATACGCTACGTGGGCAGCGATCTAAAAGATCCAGACCTCAAAGTCGGCACTAAAGTGTACTTTGGGGATCAGCGTCAGCAAATGAAGATCCACGGCATTGACATTCTAGTCATGGAAGAGACCAATGTGCTAGCCGTCGCTCAAGACGACACGTAGAAATTTCTGGAGGGTGCATGTCGAGAAAACAAGTGAGAGACGATCTTGAACGTTTTCATGACTATAGCATTTACTTGCCCTCTAGAACTATTTACATGGGATCGGAAGAGCATCACATAGAGCACGGTGACAGCGGTACGGACGGAGCCATGGCAGAGCGCACCGCTAAAAACCTACATATACTAGACTCTATTTCCGCTGAACCGATCAACGTGGTGATGAACAACATCGGCGGAGACGAGTACGAGTGCTTTGCCATAATCGACGCGATCCGTCAGTGCCGTTCTAAAGTGATCATCACTGTAATGGGGCATGCAATGTCTGCGGGATCTCTGATACTTCAAGCGGCGGATGAGCGAGTAATGGCACCTTTGGCTGTACAAATGATGCACTATGGAACTTGGGGTTGCATAGACCACTCCAAGACTTTTCAAAAGTGGGCCCGCGAGGGTAAGCGGATAGACGAGTGGATGGAGCAGTTTTATCTCGATAGAATTCACCTGAAGCACCCAGCATTCACTCTCAAGAAGTTGAAGAGCATGCTCGACCACGACACTTTCTTGACGGCCGAAGAGAGTGTAGCCTTGGGTCTATGCGACAGAGTTCTAGAATCAAGAGTCAAAGAGTGAGCAACAAGAATCTAAAACAAATCTACGACCGCTCGTGTGAGCGTTCGATTCCAGAAAACAAGAGTAACTCTGGGCCAAGTATAAAACCGTCGATTTTAGGATCTCCGTGCTTGCGCAAAGTGTACTACTCGTACAACAAGGCGCCCGAAGACATTCCGTTCCCACTGACTAGCTCAAGAATAACTAGTTTGGGAAATGCCATCGGCAAGATGTTGTTCGACGCCTTCGACAAGCAAGGCGTTGTCGTTAGATTCAGAAAACCCGACGGCACTTATCATGTGGACCAGCACACTGGTGAAGTAGACTTCGAGTTTAGACTAACTTCACCTGAACTAGGAATTCGCCTTGGTAAGATTGACGCGGTTTTGATCTTAGACGACGGTTTGTGGTTGGGCGAGTTTAAGTCCATCAACGACCGCGGGTTCAAAGAACTCAAGGCTCCAAAAGGTGACCACACTATACAAGGTGTACTGTACTTGTACTTGTTCAACAAAGCTCTCAAAGAAGGTGAGTTCAAGCACATTCCCGAATTAGCCAAGTTTGACAAGGCCAACGGCATCCGATTCCTTTATTACTACAAAGATAAGTCTGAACTTAAGGAATTTTTCATAACTACTGCGGACGAGTTGTTCAGACAAATTGTTCTGAAAATTGAACAAGTTAAGTGGTTCTCGGAGAACAATCAGGTACCTCCTCCCACCGAAGACTACTGCAGGACTTGCGCCTATCAATTCAGGTGTCAAAAGAATAAAAAAGCAAACGACTAAACTAGTATCCGTGGGATAAGTCTCCGGTATAATATAGTTCATGGACGCGCTGGACTACAGGATTCTTACGAAACGACAAGAGCTTAGGGACTTACTAAGGTTTGCTCTTTCGCAAAGTACTGTATTTTTGCCCATGGTCAGGGACCTGAAACTTGAAATCTCAGTTTGTGACTGTGCTTTAAATAAATTGTATCGTAGGCACGCTGTACGCGTTGTTTTACGCTAGATCAAGAGGAATTCAATGAAGAAACTACTCATATTGTCAGCAATTATGCTCGGATTAATGGTGGCGCCGATCGCAGTAATGAAGGCTGGTAAGCTAGCAGCTCACGCTACGTCGACTGAAGCAGTCAACGAGAACTATCAAAAACAAGCGCTTCCTTCACAAAATACGGCGCTGTCCGTAGACGAACCAAAAATTTTCGACGTACAAAAGACTATCAATCTAGAAGACGACGATACCGTAGTCCTCAAGGGTCCGGTGACAGACGACTCTGTCTCGGCCGTTGAAAAGAGACTTCAAGAGATCAGTCTTAAGCTCAGCAAAAACGCCCACATACGATTGGTGCTCGACACACCCGGAGGCGACATCACGGCTGGATCCGACTTGATCGACTTTGCAAAAGCCTTGCCTCAAAAAGTAGACACCATTTCTTTGTTCGCGGCGTCCATGGGCTTCCAAATCGCGGAAAATCTAAATACCAGGTACATCACTCGTACCGGAGTCTTGATGAGTCACCGAGCACGTCTCGGAGGCCTCGAAGGACAAATCAACGGCGAGTTCGAGAGTCGCTACAAGATGATTCGTCGTCAAGTAGACTTCATGGAACTCATCGCTTCTAAGAGGATGGGCATCGACCTAGAGACGTACCGCAAAAAGATCGTGAATGAACTCTGGGTGTACGGCTTCGACGCTCTAGAAGAGAGAGTAGCAGACGAGACGGTTGCCGTGACTTGCGGCAAGTCGATGACTGGCTCATACTCTCAAGTGTTCAATACGATGATGGGTCCAGTTAAAGTCACTTTTAACAAGTGCCCACTCATCAAAGCTCCCGAATCGGTAGAACTTAGTCAGATCGTGATCGGAGAACAAGACAAGGTTGAAGCAGCCGTTCGCATGGCGTTCAACAACCAAAAGAAATTCGTGGACGAGTACATCACCACTAATCGTTTCTTCACCATTTTCAAGTAAAATCACACTCCTCAAAGGAGCGGCCAGGATCGGCCGCTCCCGAAAGTTCAGGACCACGGATGGAACCTAAATCTAAGTTAACACTGTTAAAGCGTCCGCAAGACTTGGGCGCGGTCAACAACTTCTGGCGGTGTTGCCCGCTTTCTAACGAGTACTTGCCTGAAACGACGTGCCCAGAGGGTTCCCCCAACATCGTTAAGGGCAAAATTGTGGAAGAACCTAGGTGCGCCTGGTGGCTGAACTCGGCTAACCACAACTTCTGTTTTTGGCGATACGTCAAAGATAAGTCGGATTCCGACGGCATGATGCGCGAATTGGTGCAGTCAGAGCTAGCTGCCCTTTTTGGATGGTCTAACACTAAAACACACTTTATGCTAAAACAAGCTATGACTGAACTTATTGAAGCGATGCGTGTGTACGGCGCGAAAGACTTGCTGCAAGACTTGGAAGACAATGACTCGGACGTAGAGATCAGTTTAGGCAACCTCTTAGACCCCAGTTCTGAAGACCATCTCGAATAAACTTGGATTATATGCAAATTAGTAAGTCATTATCTAGACATAGAGCTAGAAGAGCATGGGAAAGTTATTATAAAGCATCAATCTTGCCAGGAATGCATCTCCATCACAGAGACAGTAATTCTAGAAATAATAGCATTGAAAATTTAGTAGTTTGTACTCCAGAAGAACACGTAGAGTTTCATAGACAATTAGGTCATAAAATTCAACAAAATTATATATTTAAAGCAAACTTTTTTGCCGACATGACGGTAGAAGAGCAAGAAGCATTCAGACGGAAAGCAAGTGAATATTCTAAACGTAGGATAAATTTAAGTAGATCAGATCAAACTAGACTATTGTGTAAACTCAATAGTGCTCTTCAAGCTAACTCACTTGAAATGATAGACGTTGAAACTGGTAAAATTGTAAGTGAGTTCTTTAGCATTAAAGAAGCAGCTGAAAAACTTGACATTCAACGTGCTCATATACGGCGAGTCATAACCGGCGAGCGCAAAGGTTGGAGAGGCTATGTCTTTAGATACAAAGAGTTCAGAAATGCAGGACACCTTTAAGTTTGTAATTCCCGCAGACCTTGAAAAAGGCAAAGACGGCGAATGGAAGATTAGTGGTCTAGCTTCAACTCAGAAGGTAGACCTGCAAGGTGAAACCATAATTCAAAAAGGTATCGACTTAACTCCAATTGATAAGAAAAAAGGAGTGATTAATTTCGATCATCAACGCGGACCTGAAAACACTATAGGTCTTTTAGACGGGTACACTCGCACCGAAAAAGGACTTTTCATCGAAGGCCGTCTCTTTAAGAATCATACTAAGGCCAAAGCAGTGTATGAGATTATGTCTTCTTTGGGTGAGAACGATCGCGGTCGTGTAGGTCTTAGTGTAGAAGGTAAAATATTAAAACGCAGTTTGACTAATCCAGCAATAATTGAGAGATGCCAGATAAATGCAGTTGCTGTTACTCTTTCACCTGTAAATTCAGAGACTTTTGCAGATTTAGTTAAGTCTATGAACTCGGCCGATTCTGTGGAGTTCAACGCCGAAGAGCAAATCTCTGAGACTAATCCCAACGAAGCCACCTTTACTGCTGACCAAGTCATGGCTATCGTTCAAAAAGCTCTAGCCGTCGGTGGCCCCGCAGCGGTTGGTCCTCCGAACGCTAAGACAGGCGGTAACGCTCTTCAGCCCTCCGACATGTCGGCTGAGCCAAAGAAGAAGAAAAAGCTCAAGAAGATGGTCTCCGGCATGTACAAGTCGAGTCTAGTCAGTATCCTCGACAAACTGCAGGTTTTATATCCCCAGTGCTCTCGCTCAGAGATCTGGGAAGCTGTAAAAGACCGGCTAGACACTAAGTTTGAGATGGAAAAAGGCTTGCGCATCAAGAATACTTCGGGCAAAGAGCGCGAGCACAAGTTGTACGAAGACGCCCGCCAGCGCGGCGACTACGAGACCAATAAAGATAAGTCGAGAGCTGAACTTAACCAACTGGCCGAGCAGTCGGGCGCCGGCAAGCACGACAAGCAAAAGATTAGGGCTCAACGCGACGCCGCAATTCAAGTCGGTGAGCGAGACCACGTCAGACCCAACGTAAAAGGTTAAAGAACAGTTTTGGTATAATTGAACTATATTCTTTTTGAGGAGACGTTACCATGTTGACTGCAGACCAGAGAAAATTATTCAGAATTGCTTTAGGATCTAAGGGTCTCGTGAGCCCTCACAGCTTGGCTGACGGTATCGCAGACCAAATCGATGCTCTCCACGTCATTGCTCCCGCAGCAGACGTTCCCGCAAACTCGCCCGCTTCCGCAGTCACCATCGCGCTGTCCACCGCCAACACTTATAGTGACTCGGCTGTAAATACAGCGGTAAACGCCGCGTTAGCTTCCGCCGTAGCAGACATCAATGCTGACCGCTTGCAAATTAATGCCATTCTGACAGCTCTCAAAGCTGCCAGCATCATGTCGTAAGTTTTAAGGAGTTTCTAATGAGCACTGCACAAGTATCGCAAACTGAAGATTTGAACAAGTCGATCGACGCTTTATTGGACGAAGTGTTCAGCGACGTAGTAGAAAAGGGATCTCCCCTAGACCTAGCAGCCGACAACTCCAAGACTGCCGACGAAGCCGTCAACAAGGCTCCGAAGATGCAGATGGACGATGCTCGCGGCGCTGGTCGCCCCAAGCAAATTTCTGACGTTCCTCAAAACGACACCGACGGCCGCCGTGCTTCCGAGTACGACGACGCCATCGCAGAAGCTTCTGGCGCCAAAGAGCCGGACGAAGCCAAGAAGCAAGCTAAGGCTATCGATCAAGTCTCTTCCGAAGGTCACCTCAAGGACGGAAGTAAGGCTCCTCGAATGGCTCCTTTCAAGAAGTCTGAAGTTCAAATTTCTGAAGAAGAGTACCAAGAGTATGAAGAATTTAAAAAAGCCAAAGTCGAAGCAACTCAAAAGAAAGTCAAAGAAGAAGAACTTCGCAAAACTGAAGACTCTCGCAAGCAAAATGAAGAACTCATTAAGTCGGCGGTTGGGGCAGCCACTTCTAAACTTGCTAAAGAAAATGATGAGCTTCGTAAGTCTATCCTAGAGACGCAGAGTCTCATCAAGGCTATGGCTTCTCAGCCGATGACTTCCAAGTCTATCACCAACATCCAAGTTCTCGAGAAGAGTGCTCGCCCAGAAGAAAAAGGCAACGAGTCTTTCTCTAAGTCCGACGTGTTGGACGCCGCCTTCGAACTCGCTAAAGCCGGCAAGATCAGCTCGGAAGTTGTCTCTGAGATTGAGATGACGAATCGTTGTTCTGATCAAGGCGCTCGTGCCACCATCGAGAAATACTTAGAAAGTCGTTAATATTTAACGTACTTCTTCAAGTTATCTTTCGCCCAAAGTGGTTGCAAGTTTGAAAAGTGAACGGCGCTCTTTAGCTGCTCTTCGTCAGTTAAATCAAATGAACTCAACGGTTTAATGTGGTCTAAGTGCCACTTTCCGTGATTTTCCCAAGACATTCCAGGTTGGAACTTTGATTCTAGGTAGACTTTGAGTTCCTCTATAGAGCACCCCAAGTCTGTAACAGAAGAACCAGCTTTAAAGTTTTTCTTAAGAGCGGCGTTCAACCTAGACCTCAAGTTACACTGCAACTTGAAATTTACGTCGTAGCTTCGGCGTAGTTTGCGGTACACTGCATTGTAGCGCTGCATTCGTTCTTTGTTGGCCAAGTAGTACTCTGCTTTTTGAGTCAGCATTTCCGATCTATTATCAGCGTAGTAAGCCTTGAATTTCTTCAATAAGTTCTCTTTATTTGACGAGTAATAAAGTCTCTTTTTAGTCAAAATCTCAACTTTGTTCTTTTCGTACCTTTCTTTAACACACATTTTGCAGTACGGGTTTAACTTATCTTTTCTTTTTGAATCCTTTGAGAAAGAGGTGAAAGACTTAACTTCTTGACACATCGCGCACGTCTTCATCTCGCACCCTTCTTTCTGTTCTCAGTCGCCCACAACGGCTGTAAGTTAGTGTAGTGAACTGCGGCTATGAATTGAGCGGCATCAGTTAAGTCAAAAGAACTCAAGGGTCTAATGTGGTCGATGTGCCACCCGTCACGACTCCAGTTGTCCCAAGTCATTCCTAGTTGAAACTTTGACTCAAGATGGACCTTAAGTTCGTCTAAAGTACACCCTAAGTCTCGCACTGCCGAACCGTTTCTCCGTAAAGTTTTAGATAGTCTCGACCGCAAGTTGTCCGCCAACTTAAAGTTGAGGTCTTCTGCATATCGGAGACGTTTCTTACGCAGTGATTCTAAGCGATTCTCTTTCACCCAAGTTCTAACGTTTTTCTGACGCTGGTCTGAGTTCTTTGTGTTCCAACTTTTTGTTTTAGTTAAAACTGACTCTCGGTTTCTTTGATACCACTCGGCTTTAATGGACTTAAGTTTATCCTTACGAGTTTGGTCTATGCTAGTCAAACATTTTTTACAGTAATAGTGTAGACCGTCTTTCTCTGCTTTTCTGCGGTAGAAATCAGTTAGAGGCAGTAAATTTAGACATTTAATGCATGTTTTCACTTGTTGTGCTTTCTGTGATTGTCTTCAGCCCACAGTGGTTGCAGGTTCGTGTAGTGCGAAGCTTTGGCGAACTCAACCGGATCCATCAAGTTGAACTTACTCAAGGCTTTGACGTGGTCCACGTGCCAGCCAGTCTTCGACCAATTCTCCCAGGTCATTCCGGGTTGAAATCGAGACTCTAGGTGTCGCTTCAACTCTTCGACCGAGCACCCAAGTGCCGTTAAAACCTTGCCGTGTCGCAAGAACTTTGTAATTCTGCTTCTAAGAATATCGGCTAATTTAAAGTTTACGTCAGTGTGGTACCTGCGGTATTTATTTGCGTTTATCTTACTCCGGTTAGCAAAGTTCCATCGCTTTGACTTGTTTAAAACTCGTTCTTTATTCCTTAAGTACCACTCGGCTTTGCGCTGACTCTCCAAGTCTTTGTTCTTAGAAGCATAGTCGTGCGAAGCTTTTCTACTACACTCTTTGCACAAATTCTGTAGCCCGTCTTTGTTAGCTTTAGACTTACTGAACTCCGCGAGTGGCTTCTCTATGCATTTCTTACACTTTTTCATATCTACATCGTATCTAATTTCTCAAAACATATACAAAAGAAAAAAGAGAGTTCTAGTTATAATCTAACTTAGCTACACTTTTAACAAAGTTAACTATCTTACAGTATTCACAATAACAAAAATAACGTAACTATCGGAGACTTATGTCTAATATCATCGATCAAGTTGCAAATGACCCGTCCATGACTGGATTTGGCTCTCATTCTGCAGCACAAATGGAAGCTTTGCAAAAAGCTCTCGCAATCTCTCAAAACTACGGCACGACTGCACCAAATTCCTTGGCTGGTGGTTCTGCTCTCGCAGTCGAAGACCTCGACCGCACCTTGAAACTCGTAACGCACGGACTCGAACACTTGAAGCTGTGGAAAGACATCATCAAGGAAAAGATTCCTCAAACTGTGCACGAGTTCAACGTTCAGAACTCGTACGGCCAAGAAGTTAGCCCGTTCTTCTCAATGGGCGGAACTCCTCAGTCGACCGACGCAAACTATGCTCGTGAAGTGATCCAAGTGAAGTATCTCGGAACGCAGGGACAAGTTCAGCACAACTTGACCTTGATCCAAGCTGCTCACGGCCCAGTGATCGCTCGCGAAGTGAAGAACAAGACGATCGAACTGTTGGCACGCAACGAGCGCGCGATGTTCGAAGCCGACTCCTCCATCAACCCGTTGGAGTACGACGGCATCTTCGCTCAAGTCGCTTTCAAAGAGCAACAAGCAGCGTTTCAGTCGACGGCTTTCGCCGGCTACGACGCAGCTGGTTCCAGCTCCAGTGTCATCCTAGACATCCGCGGTCAGTTCGACGACGTGGTTGCCGAGCAAATGGCTCTCAAGAACGTGAACAACTTCGGTATGGCCATGGACTGCTACCTCGGTACAGACGTCCACTCGAAGTTCTCTCGTGACTTCTACAACAAACAGCGCACGTTGCCGGGTGAGACCCTCACTTCCGGTAACCGCGTGAAGGAGCACACTGGAACGCTTGACTTCCGGTTCAAGCCCAGTTTGTTCAATCGTCCCAGAATCGCTCCCCTAAGTGTGTCCGTTTCCGCTTCTGCGGCTCCTACACTCGCCAGCATGCTGACCCCTTCCGACGCTGCTTCCGAGTTTGGTGCTTCCGACGCCGGTACTTACGGCTACAAAGTGTCTCTCGTCTACATGGACGGCGAGACTGCTCCTTCGTCTGAAATTTCGGGCGCAGTGGCTGCGGGCGACAAAGTGACGATTCAGATCTCCTACGTGGGAGCTCCTCTCTACGCCAACATCTTCCGTTCTCCCTTGAACGGTGCCGGCGCTGGTTGGGCATTCATCGGCAGGATCGCTCTGTTGTCCTCTGGCTCGGCAATGAACGTGGACTACAACGCTCAACTCCCTGGTTCGGCGAAGGCGTTCTTGCTCATGCACGACAGCGACGCACTGTGTTGGAAACAACTCGGTTCGATGATCAAGTACGACCTCGCAGTAACTGACACCAGCTACCGCTGGTTGCAGCTGTTGTACGGCACGCCTCTCGTGGCTGCTGCTCGTAAGCAGACCATCGCAGAGAACTTGATCGTTTCATAAGTTCTTCGATTAGTCGCAATGACTAAAAAAAGGCTGAGTCCGAAAGGATTCAGCCTTTTCTTTTTTGTTCCAAGTTGGAAGCAATTAGCATATAATAGATAGATGAACACTAAATGTTGGAATTGTAAAATAGAAATCTCTTCAAAAGCTAAGACTTGCGATAATTCAAAGTGTAAGTCAGCTTGGAAAATGGAGAGGAATAAACAATTTGATCCGGTCGGGAAGCTTTGTTCTAAGTGTGGACAAGCTTTCACAACTGTAGATCGCAGAAATAATTTCTGTTCTTCAAAGTGCAAAGCTTTCAGCGCTAATAAAACAAAATTAGAAAAATACGGCACTCTGAGTTTAGAATCTAGAGAATCCGTGGCGCGCCGCGTCGAAAAGTCAAAGAAAGAAAAAGTTCTGTGCTCAATCGACGGGTGCAAAAACTATAGTAGAAACAGGAAGATGTGCGCCGCTCACTACATAAAAAATTACTATTTAAAGACTCCTGAAGGAATAGAGACCTATAGACTCAACAATCAAAAAAGAAGGCACGCCGATCGGGAAACTAAGGTGTTACTCAAGTGTGAACTACAGTTCTTGAGAAAACTTCAGACTGAGTGCGCCAAGTGTGGAAAAAATGGAGACTTAACTATAGATCACCACGTGCCGCTGTCAAGAGGCGGCCGCCTGTGTGTAGATAACGTAGTTCTTCTGTGTCAGTCGTGCAACAGCAAGAAGCATGGAAAGTTACCAGAAGAATTTTATACGACGAACGAACTTAGCTTGATAAGTGAACGTTTTAAATTTATCGCCGATTATAAAAATAGTTTGCCTATCGTCTATTTCTTATTTGGATGCTTCGGTGTAGGAAAGTCTTGGGTCGGCGACCAGTTGACCGACCAATTCTTTGTGGTTGACTACGACGATCATAGGTTCAAATCTATCGAAATCATTGATGCTTTACCCAAGACCAAACCGATTATATTCATGAGTTCTATCGGAATCACGGCATTTATGAACAAACACGGTATGAAGTACAACATAATTCCAGTGGCTATAATAGAAGACTTGGCTACAATAGACGCTAGACTAAAGATGCGCGGAGGATCCATGACCGAGAGCGTGAAGCGTCGATTCGATAGGGTTTCGTCAATAGCTAGTAGGTACGCGCAAGTAGCTGGTAACTCCGTACAGATACTAGAGTATTTTAATAACCTCTAAGGTGTTCACTTCTTCTTCTTCTTGAATATGTTACCCACTTGCTCGAACTGCTCCATTATGGACTGTTCTTGAGCCACACGGTTGGCTAAGTCTTGAAACTGTTGAAAACTACACCCCAGAGCCTTCACTTGCTCGACGAGACCGTGTTCGTCCAGCTTCTTCCACATCGGGAGTAGCTCCTTCAACACGGCGTGTCTAGACATGTTGGGATACCCCTTCGACTCTAAGTGCTCGACCATCACGGATCGGCACTTGTTTATGAGTTCTACGCGGTCCATCAGGTCACGTACTTGTCTATGTTGTCGATCAAAGTCTGAGATTCATCGTTATTCGAAATTATGGGAGCTCTAAATGCTCTTTCACGTTTTGATACCTGCTCATTCCATAGTTGTCTGAATTTTTCTACATTTAGATGATTTGCTAAACTATCTTCTTTCAAGACAGCAATACCTCCAATTTGACGGGCGGTCTCTGGAAATGGCAATTCTAGTATCTGTTCTTCAGTTAACGTTATAATTTCTAGTTCCATGCTTCCCTCAGTTCAGTTTTATTTCTGGATCGTTCTCTTCAGACTTAACTTTTTCGCGCTCTCGGTCGGTGAACGCCGCTTCAAACTCCTCGATGTCCGTCACGTCGTCGCATCCGTTCTCGGCGCAAGACTCCCACTCGACGTCGGTCTTGATCTCGAACAAGATGTCGGACTCCTCGTGGTGTACTAGACGCCGCACGAACGGCATGCCGTCCAACAAGTCCTTTGCTTCCTCGCTCACAGATCGTCCCATCTAGTCACTAAAACCGGATTCTCGATGTCAAACAGCTTCTTCTCAAGCTCGTGGATCTTGACTATGTAATGGAACTCGGCGGTCTCAACCAGTTTGAGTAACTCTTTACGGTTTGGAGCTTGAGCCATGTGGGTGTACATGAACTCGGCGACCTGTTCTACGAGGCTCTTCATAAATCTTCCCTGAAGCGAACTACGCGACCGTGGCGCGGAACGTGGTTTGCGTTAGTGAACCCCATGAACTGGACTGTCACGACGCGTCCGATTAGCAACTCTTTTTGCTTGAAGTACGTGCGCAGCTCTTCGAGCGGCGCATTCTTGACCGCCTTGAAAGTCTCTCCGTTGCCGGCGCGACACACGAACATGGCTAGACCCTTAAACTTTCCGGAGCCTTCCGTGACGTCCACGATCTCAAACTCGGCGTCGTCGAACTTCTTCATCTTGAGTAGCCCAGAAGAACGTGACGTCGGGTGACTCTTGTACGGAGCGTCGGCGGTGCGAAGCATTAGACCCTCGTAACCGTCCGACAGAACCGTGTCAAAGGCTACTTGAACTTCGTCTTCGGAGTCCACCTTCATCGTAGGAACATTGATGAGAACGTCTTCAACTTCCGACGCACGTAGAGAAAATACGTTGTTTAAACGGAAATTTCGTTCTTTAAAATTTACTTCTTCCGAAGGCATGTCGTAAATATAGTACTGTACCTTCTCGTGGCCCTCGACCGGAGCCTTGGGTGTTATGAGCTTAGTGATCTGCTCAAAGTTGTGCTTGTACTCGTGGTTGTACAACTCACCGTCGAGGACGGCGTCGGCTCCGCCAGTCAGTCGCTCTACAGCTCTGCAGACGTGAGGCACCGACAAGATCGGCTTGCGAGTGCGAGACCACAGAGTGCAAACTCCTTTCTTGACCACGGCGATGCACCGGTGACCGTCAAACTTGGGTTGTATGAACACGGGATACTCGATTTTGTCGGCTCGATCCTTGAACTTCTGGGCGAGCATGGGGAAGATCCCGCCTTGTACCAAGACGTCTACCTCACCGGCTAAAGCGGCTTCCTGGGACTCAACGTAACCCTTCTTTTTCTTCTGGAGTTCCCACTTTGACTGGGCCTCATTCAAGGCTTGCTGTTTTAGTGAGGTCTCGTTGGCTTTACCGATGTTTTTACCGCCCAGAATGGTCTCTCTAGCTTCTTGCATCTTGCCGCCCACTTTACCGTACGTAGTCACTACGTCAAAGAACAAGCGATCGACGTTGTTGGGTTCAACTCTTACTTCCCACGACTTGAGACCACCGCCAGAGTTTTTAGCGAATAAAATAGGAAAAGTTTGCATCGAGTCCTCCTAGTGAAATAATAATACGTTCGAGACTAAAAGTAAAACGTTAAGCGACTTTACTACGAAATGAAACGCGTTTTGTAGACCTACGATTCATACTCTTAAAGTCTTGTAAGATTTGAGTCAACTCGTTCACGTCTAGGCAAGCGTAAATCGTCGCGAGTTTAGACATCGCCTCGATTTGTCCCGTAGACGAGTTTGCGTGAGTGGGAAGAGTCTCGCGCAACTCTTGGATAGCTTTTAGCACTTCGATGTGGTTTTGAAATTTATACATGTTTGGACCCCTCAAGTTTGGTATACTACTATTGTAATACGCTACGAACGTGAAGCACAAGACTTATATCATAATAAACTGTAACAAATTCAAGGGGATGTATCATGAACGAGCTAGACCAAGAACTAGAAATGACCAAACTAGAGCGTTACCTCAAGCGCGAGGGAAGGCAAGACTTCGTGGACGAGATGCACCGCGCGAGTCCGGTTCAACTCGATTCTAGGATGCTGGGACTCACCAAACATCGCGAGGAGATCGACACTACTCGCAACAACGACGAGGACCTTAAGAAAGCCAAGAACGAAGCCAAAGCCCTCGGAGCAACTTATCGTGAACAAACCAAGATGAACAAGAAACTCACTAGATTGGTGGCTTTGCTGATGGCGGAAAAAGGTGTGCCGCTGAGCAAGTGAGGATAGCGATAGTAGCCAGCAACCCGTCGCACTTGGGACCGAACTCGCCGGCTAAAAAAGTGTTCCAACGATGGATGTTCACGATGGGAGTAGACGTTCCTTACGTCTTTCTCAACGTGTCCAACTCTGTCACTCCGAACAACAGGCCGCTCAAGAAGTCTGAGTACGAACTAGTTAGACTCAAGAACGATCTAAGGTTCTGCAGCAAGTTCTTGGCTCTCGGAAACACGGCTTCGGACGCTCTCACGAGACTCCACGTTTCGCACTTCAAGCTGCCGCACCCGAGTCCGAAGAACCGCAAGTTGAACGACCATAGTCAGGTCGTCAAACTGTTGGCGGAATGCAAGGTATACTTAGACTACCGCTTCTGATACGATTTCTTTGGGTCCGACAGGTTTCGACTGGGAGCCATGTTCTTTGAAATGCGAGTCTCGGATGGTAGAAGGCCGAGTCATCAAACTACCAATCAATAACTGCCAACGACAACGTTGTTAGTTTGAATGCTTTCCGCGCTCGCAAGAACGTAGTTAGCCTTCAACACGCCGCCTAATAAGCTGCGCGGAGCCGTCTGAGCTCTGTTAAATAAGAAAGACAAAACCGAATGCCTCTGAATCGGTAGCTGTAATCAGAAATGTTCTACCAGTAACACAAAGACTGGTTGGTGGAGGTGGCGCAGAGCGAAAGCCGAGTGTTACCCTAAGTCTTGTCAACTGACTCAAATCGTTGAACACACTCGTAGACTTTCAAGAAGATGCTTTCAGGACCCGGGTTCAAGTCCCGGCGGGTCCACCATTTTAAGAGGAGAACGAGATGTTCAGTAAAAGATGCGCGTGCGGGATAGCCACCAAGAACTTTCACCGAGACATCGGCGACTTTTACGTGGACGAGTGCTGTCTCGCAGCCGGCTACGACGAGCTTGGCAAACTCAAGAACCCGACGCCAGAAGTCAAGTCTTCAGTGACCGACAAAGTTTTGAATTTAGTAGGCTTGGGTCAAACTAATCCAGTAGTACTCAAGCGTCCGGGTCGAGGCAAACTGCGCGACCTCAGAGTCGAAGAGCTGAAGAACTTGGCCAAGACTCAAGGAATCGTCGGAAACGAAACGATGACCAAAAATCAGCTCATCGAAGCGCTCTTGAAGTGAACTACTCCAAAAGTTAAGTTTTTTAATCTCAGATATAATTCATACTGGCGGCTTCAAGGGAAGTTGTGTCAGGTAGGGATTAGAAATGTTTGAGAAAAAATGGGCCGTAGTGCCCGTACAACTCCTCGTCGCTAACGGCACGACCGACGGTCAGCTGCAGATCCCCGACGCGTTCAAGCTTCGAGTCAAACAAAAACTCCTTTTAAAATCAAGCACTCAGCCCACCATCCAAGTTCAAGTCAAGCGAGTCATTTCTTCCACTACACTTTATGTAGGAAGTCCAGACGGAGACATAGACGACCGAACCAACGTCTCGGCTTACCTTGTGGCCAACGGTGCTTCCGTCTCGAACCTAGATCCAAATCAACCCAGGCCCAAGATAGGTCGCGAGGACTACGACCGAGCGGTGTACGAGGAAGAGCCCGTAGTAGCCGTCCGCACGGTCTTAGTCAACCGAGGCGGCGAGTTTGTCGGTTCCGACAAGAACTCGCCTTTTTACGTTCAACTGACCGACGGTTCCATAAACATCGAGACCATCAACGCAGAGCTGAGAGTTCAACTCTCGGCTAAAGACAACGACCCGACGGCCGGAGACGTCCACTCGTCGGTTCGGATCGGAGACGGAACTAACGAATTGGTCGTCAACGCGGACGGTTCCTTCAACGTAAACGTGGTCAACGAGACTCCTTCGAGCGAGAAACTGATCCTAGTGTACAACGAGGACCCGAGCGTCGTGACCGGGGTTTCGTCGGACTTGGTGACTTATACTGTCCCAGTAGGCAAAAAAGGGTTGCTGATCCGAGCCGCCGTTTCGGGCGAAAACATAGCCACTTTCACTATTTTAGTCAACTCCATCATAGTGGGCACGCGTCGCACTTACTTCGGAGGCGACTTAGGCACGGAGTTCGTTTACGGCACGGGCGGAAGTTCTGGACTCGAACTAATTGCCGGAGACACCGTGCTGATCCGCGTGATTCACTACCGACCCGCCACGGCGCCGTTCGAGGGTGAGATTCAAATAATTGAAATCACTTGATAAAATAGGAACTACAGTCAACGGATATAATGTATGAAGAGAAAACTATGACGCCGCTAGAACTCAAGAGAATGAATCTCGAACTGCTCAAATTTTCCGCCTCCATAATGGAGTTGGAGTGCCGCATAGACGAGTACAACGAGGCCATCGTAAGGACTCAAGAAACTATCGACTCTCAGAAGAAAAAAGAACAAGCTCTCAGAGCCAAAGTTTCAGAAGCCAGTAAAGTTCAGTCGTAATAGGGGATCATCATGCCAGACACAGACTACAAGGGTGGGTTACCAGTTAAGTCGGAGATAGACGGCATAGACGAACGCGTCCACGTTAAGATCGTGGACGGTACGGTAAGTCCCGCTGTAAACCAAGTCAAGGTGGACTCCGACAACTCTCTGAAGATTCTGAACACCGGGCACGATCCGGGAGGCGTGAATCGGATAGTTCGTACTTCAGAACTAGGAGCCATAACTCCTGACGGTGTCTACGACGCCACGAACAACACGAAGCCTGGAAATCTAGGAGTAGTCGCCAGTTCTAGAACCGCGACTCCCAGTGACTCCACTCAGACTAACCGCGTCACTTCGATCACCAACTCCAGCACGCATTCTCTGGACGTGGCGATCCACGACTCGGCTGGTCTCGACATCACTCCCACTAACCCTCTTCCAGTCACGATCATTTCTGAGCCTTCGGGTTCGACCGACGTTCACTCTCCGCAGCAGTCTCTGGCCGTTCCCGCTGGAACTAGCGTTAACTTGGACTACGCGATCACGTCTTCTAAAACGCTAGCTCTTCGCAGCGTTATGTGTGGGTCTTCCGTCAGAGCCAGGTATGAACTCCAGTTTAGTTCGGACGGTGTTACCTTCACGAGACTGATGGTTAAGGAAAGCTCTACGGCCGAAGCTCACTTAGTGTTCGACCTCAGCATGGTCTCGAAGAAAGTTACTGGATCGGGATCCAAGATCCGAATCATAGCTAAGAACGCAGACAACCAAGCTGCCGACATCTTCGCCTTGTTCATTGGAACCGAGACCTAACATTAGAGAGTTAAGATGGCAGACACCGACGCAACAGAAATACAAGCTTCGGGCTCGACTAAGATCTCTGGAGCCACGAATCCGGGCGTAGAGGACAACTACCTCGACGTGGACGTCAACAACGCCGCGAAGACTACTATTCGTGACCCTTCGACGGGAACCGGAGTCACTACGACTACCGTTGGGGCTAAGCAAGCTATAGATATAACCCCTCAAGCTCCAGCCATCGACAACTTCACTACGGGAACCATTACTGCGTTAAATGGCACCGTACAGCTAGCCGTTCAAGGCTATAAGTCTCACGCTATCGTTTTAACTGGAACGTGGGTTGCGTCTGTAGTATTTGAAATAAGTTCCGATGGTGGAACTACCTGGAATCTTAGTTCAATGCACTCAACATCAGGATCCTCTCTCGATCTTGGTGTTTCCGTAACGCAAATTGCAACTTCTCAAACCACCAATGGAACTTTTAAAACAAATTCTACTGGTGGTATAACCCATATAAGAGCTAGAGCGTCTCTTTTTACTTCTGGTACCATTAACGTTAGATTGACTGAAACCGAAGGTGCGCATATGACGCATTATGGTCAACAGAACGTTTCTCAGGTTATTGTTGTATCTACTAATAATAGCACTACTGCTAATTTAGCTGCTGGCGCTACATTTACCGGCGTAACGGATAATTTATTAGTATTTAATTCTATTAATATAGTTTTTAAAGCTGATCAAAACTGTACGATTCAAGTTCAGCATTCTTCTGATAACGTAAATTTTGATGTATTAGATACTTATGCAGTATTAGCTAACCTTTCAGATGTTAGAAAATTCTCAGCTGAAGGTATTTATGTAAGAGTTTCTGTTACAAATAATGGATCTTCTACTACTACATATTTAAGACTTCAAACTCGCTTTGTTCCAATTGATAATCCTATTGCTAGGATTTCATTCCCCTTTCCTAATGGAGAAACTAGAGTTCAAACTGAAGCTAAACAGCTTTTCGATGACACCTATGATACTGGATTAGACACTACCAATCGATGGGTGACTCCAGTAGCAGCGGGCGGTGGGGTTGCCGCAAGTACTAATACTCCTGGCGATACTGCATTAGGTACTGGTACTACTGCTAATGGTTATAGCATATTGACTAGTATGATAACTTTTCCTCAACAAGCTCCTGGCTGGCTTGTACTGATGAATGCTGTTAATCTAGAATCTCCAATTATAGCAAATTCCTATAGATTTTGGGGATTTGGTTCTACTCCAGGGACTCCTACTGCAACTGCTCCATTAACAGATGCTGTTGGATATGAAATTGCTACCAATGGTAAAATGTATGCTATTTCTTATTCTGGCGGAAGTCGAAATATAATCCAGGATTTAAGTGCTTCTACTGGAAACTCTACTCAGCCTACGGATACTTTAACTCATAAATATTTTATATACTTCAGAGGCGATCAAGCATATTGGTCTATAGATAAAGAAATTAATATAGTTGCAACTATGTTAACTGGGGCTCCTGGTCCTATAGTCAATAAATTACCTATAAAAATGCTGGCAATTGCAGGGTCTACACCTCCTCTTAGTAGTGCAGTTTTACAAAGTAATGCTATTTTTATTGGAGATACTTCTGGATCTTCTTCTACTATAAGCGATGGAACTTTTGCTTGGAGAAAAGCTACGGTAGATTCTAGTGGCAATCTAGCTGTTAAAGATGCTGCTGATGGAACTGTTGGGGTTGCCGCTCCTACTATAGCTACTCAAGTTGGCGGAACTAATCTATTAACTGGTAAATTACAAGACATAAATGTTGATGCCAATGGTAATCAATATGCGGTTCTGACTTCTCCCAATGGAGTTCCTGCTGGTTTATTTGCACATTTTAATCCAGCGGGAAGTTTAAACGTCTCTAGTGATAGTAGTGCTATTTTTAGTGATCCATTCGATGGCGGAACTTTAGATACTACAAATCATTGGAATCCAACCACTACAGCCGGTGGTGCGACTATTACAGTTCCTGGTCAGGGCGAATTAGTTTTCACAGTGGGAACTACTGCTAGCGCAAAAGCTATTCTATCTTCTCAACCGACTTTCATTGAAATTGGCATTAACTTCGCTGTTTTTGGTTTTATTATTCAAACTGAAGCAGCTCCTTTAGCGAACGTAGAAAGATTTTGGGGTCAAGGAACCACTGGAACTAGCTATGCCTCTCCACTAACCGATGCAGTGGGATTTGAGTTAGTAGGTAGCGTTTTACAAGCTGTAGTTTACGCTTCAGGAACTAAGGTATTTAGTCAAACTATTACTGCTAACCTAGATGGCGCAGATCATAGATATGCAGTAGAAACTGGTCAAGGTGAAGTATTTTGGTATATAGATAATTTCACGACTAGTTTTGAATTACCAGTAGCTTTTACCTCAATACGTCCTAATACAGAAACTCTTCCTATTCTTATTCAGTCGTATAATAATAGCACCCCCCCATTATCCGGGCCTACTTTTAACTGCAATGGAGTTGCTGTATCTGATAGTGGACCTAATAGTACTAGCATTGGAGATGGTACTTATAGATGGAGAAAGGCCACAGTTAAGACCTTTGGCGCTCCATCATTAACTTCAGATACTGAGTTAATTGTTAGAGCTATTCCGACAGACAGCTCTAAACAAACTTATAGCGCTGCATTCACTAACGTTGCTTCTGCTTCGGCAGCTACTGATATCTTTTCATTAACCGGAAGCGCTACAAAAGTCATAAGAGTTAATAAAATTACGTTAAGTGGAACAGATACTTCTATTACTAATGACAATTTCTTACTATTAAAAAGATCTACTGCAAATTCTTCAGGAACTTCTACTACTGCAACTAACGTCCCTCATGATTCATTAAATGCTGCTGGAACTGCTACCTTTAAAGGATATACGGCAAATCCGACACTAGGAACTTTAGTTGGTGTTATGGTTTCCGACAAGTTGCTCGTATCTCCAAGTTCTGGGGGAAATACTAATTCTAGCACTCGTGATTATAATTTCGGAGTGAACAATAATCAATGTATAGTTTTACGTGGAATTAATGAAATCTTTTCTGTAAACCTGAATGCTCAAACAATCTCAGGCGGAAGCTTTAGTTGTTGTATAACTTGGACAGAAGAATAATTTATGAGACTTAACTGGACAGATTTTAAATCTTTTGTTTCTCAAAGAAATAGTTCTATTCAATGCGTAGAAATGCCTACTATGTATTGGTTACATGCTTTTAGTCAACCGTATAACGCAGAGTGCTTTGTTCTCAAAGATGGTAGAGATGATCAAACTGATTTTGAGACGAATTTTAAATCTTCTGCTAATCAACCAATATCATCGGTGGTAACTACTCAATATGAACTTAATGATAAAACTCTTAAATTAGCCTGTTTGATGGGTTCGTATGATGTAATAACTAATCTAGCAGTATTACAAATGCAAGTTCCAGGAACCTTTACCGGTGTTGACCCAAATTCGTGCGACGGTCGTTTCGTGGCTGGTGGATACGCATTCTCTGATGCTTATAAATTTGGAGATAGAGCGGTTAAAATTGAAGTAGTTGACGTAGATAATCTATTTGGTATGGGCGCTAATACAGTGGTTAAAACTTATACTGATCAAGATGTAGACGCATCTAACTCTGGCTGGTATTTATACGCTTCTCCATCTGGTCAGGGAGAAGTTGAAATTGATCCAATTGGCGGTTATGGATTTTTACCTGCAGGTCTTTATTTAAGAATTACATTTGAACGAGTAGCTGGAAGCCCAGCGACCTCAGTTATAGCAAATCTTTGGTGGGGTAAAAGAGAATGATTGATATTCAAGTTGGCGACTTAGTATTTTCAGGTCGCAGAGGCAACAATTTCTATTCTCAAGGAGTCAAGTGGTTCACGGGATCTAAATGGTCTCATTGTTTCTTCATTATGACCGACGTAGCAGGAGAGCGCGCCGTTCTCGAAGCCGACATGCACTGTCAAGTCGTTCCTTGGAACCGCGAGTACGTGCTGCAGAACGACGACTACTACGAAGTTTACAGGCCCATAAAAGACACCGACGTCGACAAAGCCGCCGCCGCTGACGCAACCTACAAAGAGTGTTCGGGCGAGATCTACGGATACACCCAGATCATTTGGTTCGTGTGGGACGCAATGTGCAAAAAATTAGGATTGAACTCAGGAAGACAATGGTTTCCTAATGGTATAGTATGTTCCGGTGTTCAAGACAAGTACGCCCAAAGGTTGCCGATTTCCAGCAAGGCGTTCTCCCAGTTGACCGTAGTTAACCGAGTAACTCCCCAAGAGATGTACGTGCCGGTTGTAACGCGCCCAGAACTGTTCAAGTTAGTTGGAAAACGAGACTAAAATTAACTATTTTGATACAATTGAGTGATCAGACCCATCGATTTTGTTTATAAAAATTTATAATGATTACAATAGGTTATCTAATATGCCAAAGAGCGAAGTCATGATTCTGCAAGCGTTGTCGAAGTTTGAACAAAGGTTCGACAAAGTAGACTCTCGACTCGACTCTATCGAAAAGGTTCAGATCAAGCAAGAAGCTAATCTCGGCGAACACATCCGCCGCACGGAGTTGGCCGAAGAGAACTTAGTGATCTTGAGAAACGACTTCAAACCCATACAAAAGCACGTCATCTACGTCGAAGGGTTCCTCAAGGGTTTAGGTATTTTAGCCATGGTGGTTACCCTCGTCAAAGGGGTAATGGCCATCCTCCCCCATTTATAAAGTTAAGTTTTATCAGCGAGTCCAGTTCTTGATATAATTGAGTCAAGACTTTTCGAGGGACTTGCCATGATCCAAGCCAAGTTAATCAACAGCGACGCCGAACTAAACGACTTCTTTTTGCTGGAAGCGGTCGAGTTCATTCCGGGTCAAAACCTGACTTTAGCCGTTCAGCTGTTCAACTCTCAGCTGAACGTTCGGTACATTCCGCCCTCCGCAGCCACGATGACGATGAGCTTCATCGACTCCAGCGGCAACGCTTTCGTGAAGACAGCCACCGTCATCGACGCGAACGACCGCTCTATGTGGAGCGTGGCTCTGAGTCAAGTGGAGACGTCCACTCTGGCTGGTCAAAACATCATCGTCACTTTAGACGTGAACGGCGACGGGACCGTGATCTTCAAGGCGTTGGTAGAAAACGGAGTGATCCGAATCAACTTGAGCGGAGACTGCTAGTCGTGAAAAAGAGTTGTTCTATATGTAAAGTGGAGAAAGATCCCAGTCACTTTTATAAGAAGACTGAGCACACTGATGGGTTGGATTCACGCTGTAAATGTTGTGAACGAAGTAGAAAAACGAAATCTTATATTATACGCGGAGACACGATACGACGCCAAACTCTTGAATATTATAGAAAGAATAAAGACGCTCTTTATATTAGTAGGAAAAAGAGGTTCGACGAACGTATAAAGACTGATTTAGGATTTAAATTACAAAAACGATTAAGAACTAGACTTTGGCACGCCTTAAAATCAAATCAAAAAAGCGGATCTGCGGTGCGTGACTTGGGGTGTTCTATTGCAGAATTAAAACTTTATTTAGAATCAAAATTTAAACCTGGGATGTCGTGGGATAACTATGGCATATTGATCATATGAAACCACTTAGTAAATTTGATTTAACAATTGCTGACCAATTGAAAGAAGCCGTTCACTTTTCAAACTTGCAACCACTTTGGGCGAAAGATAACTTGAAGAAGTACTGTAATGAGGAGATTGTATGTCTGTAAGTGGAGGGAGCGACGGGCTCGTTCTTGATAATACGTATAACCGTAAAGGTGAGCCGATCATCGACGTGGCTAAGCTCAAGTCTACTTACTTATTCGGCGTTATCGTGCGCAACCGCGAGACGAACGAGAACTTGTCGGACGACGCATACCAACAGTTCATCGACAACGCCGTCTCGATGTTGGAGCACTACCTCGACATCTCCATTTCTCCCGTAAATAATTTCATCGAGTACAAGGATTATCGAATCAACGATTATGCCGACTGGGGATATTTCCAGTGCAACAACTACCCCGTGAGAGCCATAAGGTCCGTGCAACTAGTATACTTCAGGGACGAGAACGGAAACCCCCAAGTAGTTCAAACGATTCCAAATAACTGGTTGCGGTTGCAAGCTCACGACGGCATCTTCAGGATGATCCCAAACGCTAGATTTCCCGCGAATTTACAGATTTCTCAGACTGGTGCGTATTTTCCCGAGATCTTGCGCTCGCAGTTCGTGCCTCACTTGTGGCAAGTCACGTACGACTACGGTTTTGAACCTGGATGCGTCCCAGTGCTCCTGAATCAAGCTATAGGAACTATAGCAGCTATCCAAGCTCTGATCGTCGGCGGTCACTTGATCTTAGGCGCTGGTATCGCAGCGACCAGCATCAGTTTGGATGGGTTAAGTCAAAGTATCCAAACGACACAATCTGCGGAAAATTCAGGATATAGCGCCGTCATCAAGGATTATTCTGACAAAATGTTTGGAAAAACTAAGGATGACCCTTATTCTATCTTATCGATATTAAAGAGCTATTACAAAGGT
>Ga0210408_10000137_pt1 | contig 113692 bp, 93 predicted proteins | sample IncBWH4MmetaG_FD_155471 | JGI IMG/M metagenome (GOLD analysis project Ga0210408, IMG submission 155471) | Forest soil microbial communities from Barre Woods Harvard Forest LTER site, Petersham, Massachusetts, United States - Inc-BW-H-4-M | ecosystem: Environmental > Terrestrial > Soil >...
CGGATGGGGAAGGATGGGCAGGACCCGCACTTGCCTACACAAGCGAGCGAGGATGTGCTGGCCGGTGCTCTGTGCATGGCATGGAGGCTCAGGGTGGAAAAGAACACAGAGGCGAAGAAGACGAAGAGAACTGCTTCCGCGAAGCTAGCCCTTCTGTTGCTTCCGCCACTTCGCCCCAGCCTGCCTTCTGCGCAGCGCGGATGTGTGCGATTGCAGCCCCTGACAGCTTACGTTTCTTGCGGGTATTGATTGGAACGACCTTTCCTTGTGCCTTCGCCGCCCGAGCCCCTTTAGCGGCGGCGATTCGCGCCCGACCTGCGGCGGGGATCGTCCTGACGGTTCCGGGGCCGACTCATCCCCCTTCAGCGATGGAAGTGCGTCGCTGAGACGTTCGAGTTGGCCGCGGTGAAGGAGCAGATTCTCGTACCCTCAAACACGCAGATTTCCCGACTGGGCCAGAAACCTTAAGAAGTAGTCCCTGGGCCTTCAGGTTCTATTCATGTGGAACGGTGTAATGTCTTTGCCGGAGGGTTTGTTCATGACAATTTCACAAGCCATCACACTGGCCGCTGCTGCAACCATGCTTCTCTCCGTTTTAGCGCCAGGACAGGACCAGGAAAAGAAGATCAAGCGCTCAGACTTGCCGCCCGCGGTTGAGAAAGCTGTCGTCGAGCAGAGCCAAGGGGCAACCATTCGCGGCTTCTCCCAAGAAAGAGAGAATGGGGAAACGTTCTATGAAGCCGAGTTGATGGTCAAAGGTCACAGCAAAGACGTCTTAATGGCCGCGGATGGTGCGGTAGTCGAAGTGGAGGAACAGGTTTCCACTTCGTCGCTCCCCGCTGTGGTACGCCAGGGTCTGCGAGACAAAGCCGGGAGCGGCAAACTCGTCAAAGTTGAGAAGCTAATCAAGAAGGATAAGCTTGTGGCATATGAAGCCAAAGTCCTTACCGATGGAAAAAAGTCAGAGGTTCAGGTCGGCCCGGACGGGAAGGCGTTAGACCACGAAGAATGAAGAATAATGAGGGCTGGGGCAACTTTTCGACAGTCACACAACCATTGACAACTCCGGGTATGCCTGGAAGTTGAAATCTGCCGCCACATCTACTGGAGGACCTCATGTACTCTCGGAACGTATTTGCTGGCTTTCTGATCGCGGTGGTCTCGTTCACGCTTAGCGGCCGCGTTGCCGCGCAGGGCACTTGGGCGGTCGAAAAGACATTTCGCATTGGTGGTGACGGCGGCTGGGACTACGTCACACTGGATGCAAGCAATCACCGCTTATACGTTCCCAGAACCAGTCACACTATGGTGATCGATGCCGATTCGGGAAGGACGATCGCGGACATCCCCGGTCAGAAGCACAACCATGGAGTTGCTCTGGTTCCCGACCTCGGACGAGGATTCATCAGCGACGGCAGCGGCGCAATCGTGATTTTCGATCTGAAGACGAATGGTGTGCTGGGAACGATCGCCGCGCAACCCGATGCTGACGGCATCATTTTCGACAAAGCTAGCGGGCTTGTACTGGTCGTTTCAGGCGACAACGGAGTCCTGATGCCGCTCAAGGCTGACGCCGATCCCAAAACCGCATCCATCGACCCGCCGATTGACTTGGGAGGCAAACCCGAGTTTCTTGTCTCCGACGGAGTCGGCAAGATCTATGTGAATTTGGTGGATAAGAACGAAGTTGCAGTAGTCGACATCAAAGCAAGGAAAGTAGTTGCGCAGTGGCCTGTCGCTCCCGGCGGTGGACCAGTGGGGCTATCAATCGACACAGAGAAGCGGCGACTGTTTATTGGATGTCGAAATCCGCCGAAGCTGATTGTGATGAGTACTGACGACGGCAAGGTGCTAGCGGACCTGCCGATCGGTGCCGGCGTGGATGCTACGCGGTTCGACGGTCGCCACGTGTTCGCGAGCTGCCGAGACGGCAAACTTGAAGTTGCGGGCGAGAGCACACTCGGCAAGTTCGAAATCCTGCAAACAGTGGCTACTCCAGTTGGGGCCAGGACAATGGACATTGACCCGAAGACTTATAAGGTGTACTTGGCCACAGCCGAATTTGAGGAACCTAAACCGGGAGCAAACGGTCGTCCGACAGCCAAGCCTGGGACCTTTATGGTCGTCGTCGTCACGCGACAGTAGAGGTGCGGCCGGTTTCCTGTTTCGCTGAGCAACACCACCGGCCGATCCCCGTTGATGTTTTCTGCGACCACGCGGACCGCATCGCCTGCCTTAGACGCCCCCTTGGAATTTCTTCGAAAGGAGGCTTTGTCGGATACTGGGGCACGAGACTTAAAAGGATCAGGCCTACACTTTCACCCCGGACCCGAGCGAGGCCGAGACTCTCGTTTCGTGGCTGGACTCTCGGGGTTGACGCGAGCCCATGGTTACTCGTATCGGATACGTCCTGCACGATCGGTGAAGGCAATTCCCCATTGCTGCAAGCGCTGGACGATTTCGGCCGCTACGCCGGCATCACGGAACTGTTGTGCCGCTTCCCAGGCCTTCCCGCCACTGATATCTCCGTACGTGCGATTTGGAGCATAAGCGTGCGGGGAGAGCCCGATCGGCAAGTACTTCGCGATCGGGTATTGCAGGTTTTTATCCATCCATGCGGCAAGCAACGACGCCGTTACAACCTGATGCACCTCGATCGGCAGTGGTTTAAACATTGGAGCCCAAGCGGAACTGATCATGATGCGGGGATCGATGTTCTGGTCGGGGCGCCAACCCTGTCTAAGGTCGTCGGGGCCCAAGTGGGGATCGGTAGATTGCAGCGCTTTAGTTACCGCCACAAGAAGTCGCGTCGGTTCCGCTTGGTGGGTTTGGAAATAGAGGTCGGGGAACCGGCCGATTAGATATACCCAATCCACCGGGCCGCGATCTCGGTGTTGATGATTGCCGCTATTAAGGACGATCTGCAGCTCGTACCAGGATGCTGTGAAATATTCGTTTGTCAAAGCCCTACCGCCGACTCCAGCGGGTCCATCCGGGATGTGGGATTCCGACGGAGCAGTCTCTGCCGGGATGGTGTTGCACCACGTGCGGGGTTCTGCAGTCAAACCGAACAGGTCGCGCCCGCGTCCTTCGACCCCGAACTCCTGCATCATCTCCCACGTCTTTACGAGCTGCCATAGCTGGGTCGAGTAAACCTTATTGGTCAACGCCGCTGACCATACCGTTCCTGCTTTGGAAAAAGGTCTGAGAAAGACGCGTCGGGCCTGAGACCACTGGGTGAAGGCGGCAACGACGGGTCGAATGTTGTGATCAGTCGTCTGTGCTGCTTCCAGGAGTGTGCGCAGCGACTTCGTGCCGGTCTTGCTCCTGCTCTCCGCAGTCGTGCCCCCACCGTACAACGCTGCGAATGCGCTCCGTGTGAAGGCTGGTCCCCATGCGTCCTTGGGATGCACGCGGGGTAACCACTCGCTCCAATCCGGAAGTTGTAAGGCAATGGGAATCTGGCGAGGATTGAGGTTGCCATCGGGGCGAAAAATGTCAGGCGTAATCTGCCCCGCGAGATCCCGAAGTCTGAAAGTACTTGCTGGCGGACTTGAGGTTGCTCGGCTCTTCTGAGGACCATAGTGGCGAAGCAGATACGGCAATCCATCGGTATCCCGGTCAAGGACCCACGCGAGTCCGGCACCAGCCGCCCAGCTCGAGATCGGTTGGTCGTCCAGACCGGGTCCGGGTTGGTAAGGAGGGTTCCACGGGCGGCCAGGATTGGGAAATGACAAGCTGCGAATGTAGCTTGCAATCTGCTCGCCCTCTAGTGTGGACAGGCCATGGAAGCGCGAGCGGGCGACGATGCTTCCGTTGGAAAAGTTGAAGTACTTTAGGTCGCGCCCATCCTGCGCATGACAATCCGCACAGTGTGCCTGAATACTCGGACTATCTGGGAGGCTGCTTGCCACCAGCGAGGCGGTCCGCCAAAGTTTGCCCCCCGCTAGGATAGAAGCCGGGTCCGGCAAGGGCGGTGCCCAGGTTTCAGGTGCATCCTCCGCAAAGTCGTCTGGCGGGAGGATCTTCTTTCCCTCGATGGTTAGGAAGTTCCATGCCAGGACGCGATACCCACTGGCGAGCCCATCGGTCTGGTTGAAGCGAAAGCGGATTGTGTTCGCGCCTTCGACGACTGCGCTGCTGGGCAGGGAGAGAGTCATCGCGAGCGTGCCGAAGCCACCGATTGCACCGAAACTCTTGCCGGGCTCGGCGATTGTGACCGTGTCGTTGTTCAGGGGCATCCAGGCGCTCATGTTGACTTGGATGCTGGCTTGATCCGGATACCGCAGCCCATGAACCTGCAGCCAGAGAGATCGCACCGACTCAGCCTGTCCAGCTAGAAGGGCGACGGTCCTGCTCGCGGTTGTGCCGTCTGTACCAACGATCTCGACCGGCAGTAACACCCGGTCAGTGGTGGTATCCGCAGATCCGGAGGAAATCGCCACGGCGCCGAGGAATAAAGGCGCCAACCACTTGTACCGTCCCGCTGCGTAAGGGAGACGACTTTTCCGGGCGCGAACCCCGGGTGTATTCTGCTCACATCTTCGCCCGGATGCGTTTTCTCGCAGCACAAGGTCGCTTCCGGGTGCGGTATCGACTCGCTTCGGCTCAGTGTCGTCTGACATACTCCCGCCGCACTCATGATACAGGCGGCGGCCACAATTCATAAAGGTTGGACTCTCGACCGCTCGGCGTTGGCGCTGACTGAGCCATCCGGCCCAGTCGGATCAGGTCCATCCGTTCGCGACTCATCCAATCCGATGTAAAAATCTTCACGGGATGAGCAAGCGCGGATCCGAGGGCTGCGAACGATATGCCCGTGTTTCCGCTCGTGGCTTCGACGATGGTGTCACCCGGGTGAATCTCTCGCCGCGCCAGTCCGCTTTCCTGAGCATGTACGGCGCGATTTCGATCCTTGAATGCTGGCAGTAAAGTTGAGCGGTTCGCACTTCGCCTAGATCACACGGCGGCTTCCGCGACCTTCAACATGAACGCCTAGCAATCTAGTATTGCCCGCCCAAGCGACTAAGAGCGCGAAGTCGTGGTTCGAGAGATTTGTCGATAAGCACCACTGCTCAACCCCTGGCTCGGTACACAAGTGAATGCATGGATCCACTTGCGAATTCTCTTGACATGGATACATGAATCCATGTATCAGTGTACGCATAAATTAAATCCTTGGAGCAGATGTTCCAGTAACTCATTGATTTGTTGGCGTGAATGGTCCTCGGAGGGGGGCGCCATATGCTGTATACTTGTAGCCATGGCCTCAATGGACATCAGCAAGCTAGCGACGAGTGTGCTTCAGCAACAGCGCTCAACGCCGGGACTCGTCGCGGATGGGATTCGTCTGGCTATTTTGAGAGGACAGCTCGCGCCGGGACAGGCCCTCCGGCAGGAGGAACTGGCGAAACAGTTCGGGCTCAGTCGGGCCCCCGTTCGGGAGGCCCTGCGGCAATTGGAGACCGAGGGACTGGTTGTTTCGTACCCTCATCGTGGCACCGTGGTCGCCGAGTTGTCCCCGGAGGACATCGAGGAAGTGTTCCTGATTCGAATCACTCTAGAGACCACCGTGTTGAGGCTCTCCGTCCCGAAAATGACCGACTTGGATTTTCGCAAGGCGGAGGCCGTGCTCGATCAGACCGACGACGATCCCAATGCTGCGCATTCCGCAGAGCTGAACTGGGCATTCCACGAGAGTCTGTATGCCCCCGCACGCCTACCGAGGATGCTCAATATCATCAGAACGCTCCACAATCACGCGTTGCGATATCACCTCGTCGGCTTCGTCGCATTGGACTTCAAGAGAGAGTCTCAAGGGGGACACCGGCAGATCCTCGAAGCGTGCCGACGTCGGGACGAAGACGCTGCGGTGGCGGCCTTGAGTCAGCATTTGTCGGGGTCGGGCAAGAGCATAGTCGCATATGTTCGCCAAGTGAGGAGTGGGGCGCTCGCCGGGTCCCAACCTACAAAATAACCCAGCAATTCCCCCGATCCTCTGTGCGTCTGAGCGAACTCGTAGTCACTTTTTCAAGCGGAGCGTCCTTTCTCTTCTCTATAGCTGCTGGTCCCTCCGCAGGTTTCCCGAGCGTCTTGCATCCACGTCGGTCGAGGACTGCCGCGCTCAAGCCTGCGAATACAGTTGTCGCCGCCCTCTGGAGATGCCTTGGTAGCGGATCCAAATTGAGCCTTCTACCCTTGTGCTTTAGCCATTCGAGTACGAAAGCACATCCCCATCGGTTTTCAACCACAAAGGCAGGAACATTATGACAAACAAGATGCATGCGCCAAGACTGTCCTCGGTTCGGTTGTTGGTCGTGTTGAGCGTGCTTGTTCTTAGTCTGCAGCCGCTAAACGCGCAAGTCGCTGGGGCAACAATCCTCGGTACTATCAGCGACCCGGGCGGCGCGGTCATTGCTAACGCGCAGGTTACAGTGAAGGATCTCGGTAATGGTCTTGCTCGGACGGTGACGACGAACTCAGCTGGGTTCTACACGGCCCCAAATCTCGCACCGGGAAAGTACGAACTGAGGGCATCGGCGCCTGGCTTCTCGGTGGGAATGGCGTCGGATATCACCCTAACGGTTGGTGCTCAGCAGACGGTGAATGTCATGCTCAAGGTGGGACAAGCGAACACCACAGTTGAGGTGACCGATGCAGTCTCCGGCGTCGAGCTAGCAACCTCGAGTCTGGGAAATGACGTGGATGGCAACACAGTGCGAGAATTACCGTTGAATGGCCGTGATTGGTCGCAACTTGCGACTCTCCAGCCCGGTGTCGATCAGGTTCGGAACCAGCCCGGCATCGGTGGAGTCGGCTCCGCCGATGTTGTCCGAGGAGCAAGAGGTTTCGGAAATCAGCTGAGCGTGTCGGGTACGCGTCCTACGCAAAACAATTATCGATTGGATGGAGTGAGTTTCAACGACTATACCAATGGCGCGCCCGGCGGTGTTCTCGGAAACCTCTCCGGCGTAGATGCCATCCAGGAGTTCTCCGTCCTCACGACCAACTATTCTGCGGAGTATGGGCGCACTTCCGGGGGCGTCATCAACGCCATTACTCGCTCGGGCGTCAATCAATTTCACGGCTCTGCCTACGAATTCTTGCGCAACAGTGCCCTCGACGCACGCAACTACTTTGACGGACCCAGCGTGCCACCGTTCCGGCGTAACCAATTCGGGGGCTCGATTGGCGGACCCGTTGTCAAGGACAAGACCTTTTTCTTCTTTAACTATGAAGGACTGCGCCAATCTCTCAGCAGTACCGCAGTGAACACCGTGCCGTCGCTCGATGCTCGAAACGGAATTCTCTCGACCGGCAACGTGACTGTGGATCCTGCTGTGGTCCCTTATCTGGGTTTTTGGCATGTGCCCAATGGTCCGATTCTTCCGGGTGGGGATACGGCGATCTACAGCGTCGTTACAAAGCAGATCGGTAGCGACAACTTTTACACCGGCCGCGTCGATCATCATTTCTCGGCGCAGGACAGCCTCCACGCTACTTTTTCTTACGACAAAACGCAGCTCGCGAATCCTGACCCGCTGAACAACGTGGGGTTTTTCAATAGCAACTCACGCCCTTTCGGCAGCCTGGAAGAGACGCACATTTTCAGTCCGCAATTCGTGAACAACGTGCGGTTCGGATTCAGTCGCAACAGCGCCGATATCCTCATAAAGCCCGCCATCAATCCGTTGGCGGGGGATACGGCGTTGGGCTCAATCCCCGGCCAGTACGCGCCCTTCCTGATCGTGCCGGGCATCTCCACGTTCTTTGGCGGCCTGGATGGATTTCCGAACTTTACGTTTGGGTGGAATTCTCTCCAGGGGTACGACGACGCCTTTGTTACGCGTGGTGCTCACTCGCTTAAGTTCGGGTTTGCCGTAGAGCGAATGCAGTCCAACAACTTGTTCCATTTTTTTGATGACGGGCGCTTTGCATTTCCCTCGCTGTCTGGCTTCTTGCAGAATCAGCCGTTGGTGTTCAGCGCCACATTGCCTTCCACCGCTACGCCCCGAGCCATTCGCGAGACCTTATTCGGTGGCTATATCCAGGACGACTGGCGCTTGCGTTCGAATCTGACACTGAACCTCGGTGTTCGCTATGAGATGACCACCATTCCAACCGAAGCGAACGGCAAACAGGCGTCGCTGAAGAGCATGACTGCCTCGCAAATCACGGTTGGGGCACCCTATTTCAACAACAACCCGACGGCCAAGAACTTTGAACCTCGGGTGGGCTTTGCCTGGGATCCGTTTCACACCGGCAAGACATCAATTCGAGGCGGGGCGGGCTTGTTTGACGTTCTCCCGCTCCCTTATCAGTTGCTGATCATATCGTCAGCGTCGGCGCCGGTTTCCCAGAACGTGACCGCCGGAGGCCTCAATCAGGGTGACTTTCCGACGCAAGCGTACAACAATTTCATCCAGAACTATTCCCCGACGAGTCTGGCGGGCCAACGTACAGCCTTCATCGACCCCAATCCGCACCGCAGCTATGTCATGCAATGGAACCTGAACCTTCAGCAACAAGTAGCCCCTGGCACTGTGGGGACTGTCGCATTCGTGGGCTCCAGAGGGGTGCACTTGCCGTTCCGAACTGATGACGCGGATATCGTGCTGCCCACGCAGACACCCGCTGGGTACCTGTGGCCGAGCAATTCCACTCAAGGGGCGGGGATCGGGACGCCACTGAATCCCAATGTTGGAAGGATTGATCGGCTCAGCTTTGACGCAGATTCCTACTATGACGCCCTTCAGTTGGGATTGGAGAAGAAGCTGACTCACGGTGTGCAATTCCAGGGGTCGTACACGTGGGGGAGGAGCATCGATTCAGGTTCGTCGACGATCGCCGGCGACCAATTTGCCAACTCGCCATCCAGCCTGCCGTTTTTTTTTGATGCCAAACTACGACGCGGCGTATCGGATTTCAACCTTGGCCAGAATCTGGTCCTGAGCGGAACCTGGGAGATTCCCGGTGTGGGAGGTTCCTCGGGTGCAGCCAGATGGATCATGACTGGTTGGCAGGTCGGCGGCATTCTTCAGGCTAGCACGGGCGCGCCATTCACCGTATTGGTAGGGGGCGATCCTCTCGGCCTCAATAACACCGACCCGTTCGCCTATCCGAATCGAACAACTGGGGGTGGATGCGGTTCCGGGGTGAACCCGGGCAATCCGAACCGCTACATCAAACTCCAGTGCTTTACGATGCCGCCGTCCCAAGGAGTCACGACGGGCGGTAGTCAGATCTACACCTTGCTAGGCAATAGCGGACGAAATCCGCTCACCGGGCCGGGGCTTCTCAACTTGGATTTCTCCTTGTTCAAGAACACCCGACTTTCGGAGAGAGCGAGTTTGCAGTTCCGAGCTGAGTTCTTCAACGTCCTGAATCACACGAACTTTGCTCCTCCCCTGGATAACAACACGCTTTTTAACCCCGACGGGAGCGCCGTGGGCAGCGCGGGCGTCATCGACGCAACCCAAACCTCGTCCAGGCAGATTCAGTTTGGGCTGAAGCTGATGTTCTGACCTCGTGCGTGGCCTACCAGGGCGCAATCCGGCACGATTGCGCCCGCAATGTGCGATGCTGATCGACTCAGATCGTTGAGAGGAAGAATGAAGGCGACCCCATTGCGTTTCGTCCTGACTACCCTGGTTGCACTCGGCGGAAGCTTGGCGAGTGCTCAGACCACGGAGATACCTCCGCCCGCGGACTCGGTGGTCCCAATGGCGGTGTATTACAAGGTGCCTCCGGGGAAACGAACGGAGTGGCTCACCCTCTACAAGAAATATCACTACCCGGTCATGCAGCAGTTCGTTAAGGACGGTCTCATCAAGAGTGTGAAGATCTACCAACGTCGCTTTAGGGCTGAGGCTCCGGCTTGGGACTACGAGGTGGTCCTGATCTGGCGCGATTGGAACGCGATTGAAGAAGGACATGTGAAGGAGCCGAGAGTGATCAAAAGCATGTACCCCGACACGTCGGACTACGAGCGCGCCGATCAGCGCCGGTTTGAGCTTCAGACGGATGTGTGGATCGACATTCTCGAGGAAGTAGCCGTGCAATAGGTCGGAGCTGGTCGGACGGCGGGCGATTGGAATTTCATCTCAGACGTCTCGGTCCTCACCTCTAGATATGAATCGAGTCCACACAGGTCCAAGAAGCAACAGGAGGAACAGTTGACGAAATTTGGCGTCTTGGCGGCATTGTTCATACCGCTGATATCTGGTGCACAAACTCCCGGAAACGAGCCGTTGAAGTTTGTTCAGGCTATGGTCATGCCCGACGTTCCCAAAGGACCGTACAGTGACCACCTCGCCGTCGATTTGCAGGGGCATCGGCTGTTCGCCACTCCCCAGGCACAAAAGAGTGTGCAGGTATTCGATTTCACTGCGGGCAAACTCTTGCACACGATTACTGGAATTGAGAATCCACATTCAGTGCTTTACCGCTCCGACCTCAACCAGATATACGTCACGGATGGAGAAGCCGGGCTGCTGCGCATCTACAACGGGAGCGACTACAGCCAAATCCAGTCCATCGACCACCTTCCGGACGCGGACTCCATCGGCTATGACGCGGCGACGAAATACCTTTACGTGACAAACGGAGGCAAGGCTGCTGGTCTGGATCACGCATTCCTGACCGTGGTGGACACCACGACGGCAAGGCGAATCGGCGACATCAAACTGCCGGCACTCAGCCCGGAAGCGATGGCGATGGAGAGTGAAGGGCCAAGGATCTACGTAGATCTCATGGATCGTAACCTCGTTGCCGTTGTCGACCGCAAGACGCAGGAACTGGTTACAACCTGGCCCGTTACGAAATGCAAGAAGAACATTGCGGCAGCCCTGAATGAAGCCAACCATCGACTGTACGTCGGTTGCCGCGACACGGAGACCAGCGGGACGATTGATGTCTTCGACACAGAGACAGGCAAAGAACTTGATACGCTTCCCATCGGTGGCTGGGTGGACTACATCGCTTACGATCCCGCGAGACAGCGGATCTATGCCTCATGTGGGGCACCCGTTCCGGACGGGGGGGATGTCTATGTTTACCACGCTGGCGATCATGGGCACTACACCCTCGTGGCGAAGATCGCCACCGCTCCGCGGGCCAAGACAGCACTCTTCGTCCCTGAGCTGAATCGGGTCTTTGTCTCGGTTCCTCACTTTGAGAAGGAGGCCCGAGTCCTTGTCTATCAAGTTCAATAAGGCGAGATGCATCCGTATTTGAATCGCTATCGGTTGTGGAAGGTGCACCTGTATTAGAGAGACTCACGAGGCATGCAGGACTGTGCACTCGACCTTGCGATGTCCGGAACTCAACGGAGAAGAAATGAAAGTAAGTGAGGCAAATATGGCCAAATATGTATCGCGCTTATCGGTTGTTCTCGCAGGCCTGTTACTGCTACTGATGATTTCATCTTCGGGGCCAACCCGGGTTCACGCTCAAACGCCTACTGGATATTCCGGGGGCCCCGTCACAAACGCCAGTTTTTATCACATCGCTGCCGGCCATCAGGACGAGTGGCTCGCCCTCTACAAGAAGTACCACTATCCGATCATGCAATACGAGATTAAGCAGGGATTGGTCAAGAGCGAGACCATGTACAAGCGCGGTATCCACGAACTTTCACCCGCCTGGGACTTCTTTGTGGTGATCGTCTACCGCGACATGGATGCGGAAGTGGAGGTTCAGAAAGAACGCGCCAAAGTAATGAAGGCGGTGTTCCCGAATACGGAAGAATTTGAAGCCGCAGACAAGAAGCGTTGGGAACTCACTACTGAACACTGGGACGAGAAGCTGATTGAAGTGCCCCTGCAGTAACGGAGTAGGGCGGCGCTGTCCATCGCACGCCACCCAAGGCCCATTGACTCACACGACTCTCGGAATCGTGAGTAATAACGACCGCCACGTCGCTACCCCAGCGACCGTCGAAGGTGTTGTGCAACCAAACGCTTCTATACGCAGGGAGTATGTGTAATGCCAAAAGCGTCGGATGCACACGCGCGTCGGACTAGCGTGCGTGATTTCATCGAAGGTCTCCGTCGCCTGGAAGGCGACATGATCACGAAAAGCGGAGTTGCGCAGTTCGTTGCAGATGCACATGTGCGAGTGGAGGCACTCGCTCCGTACATTTTTTGGAGAGAAAACTCATACACACGCAATCTGATCTACAGGGACGAGCTCTTTGAAGTGATGGCTATCTGTTGGCGTTCTGGGCAGAAAACTCCCGTCCATACACACAATGGGCAGCTGGGCTGGATGACTGTGGTCCAGGGGGAGATTCTTACCCACCACTACCGATACCTGCGATGCAGTGCCCCGGAGAATCAGAATGTCGTTGGCATGGACTGCCTCGCAGGTGCTAATCACGTAGAGCTTGAACGCTTGGATACGATCAGGTGTGCAAACGATGGTCGTGTCGTTACGGTCGACAAACTCCAGACGATCCACCAGATTGAAAATACCGACCAGGCTGCCGCCGGATGCGTCAGCCTGCACGTTTACTCGAAGCCGTTTGACTCATGTGTCGCTTTCGATATGGAACAGCATCTTTGCTGGCGCCGCTCCCTGAAGTTTTACAGTTGTGACGGCATAGTCCTGCCCGAATGAATTCGAAAATCATCTTTTGGTGCGGGCTGATTATGGCCGCGAGCGGGCTGACCACCACGCCAGTGGCTTTGCTGGTTGGGATCATCTACGGCTTGTGCTTTACGCATCCATATCAGCTCGACGCTAAGAAATTCTCGACATTGCTGCTGCAGGCATCCGTGGTGGGCCTCGGATTTGGGATGAACCTGCGTGAAATCGTACGCACAGGACAGAAAGGTTTCCTCTACACGGCTGTGAGCATCGGCGTCACGATGTTGGTGGGAGTGAGCCTCGGTCGTGTTTTCAAGGTCGACGGCAAGGCTTCGTTGCTCATCAGCACCGGTACTGCAATTTGCGGCGGCAGTGCGATTGCAGCCGTCGGCCCGGTTCTGAATGCTTCGGAAGAGGAGATGACGGTTTCACTCGGGACGATATTTGTCTTGAATTCAATCGCTTTGCTCGCCTTTCCGGCGATTGGCGCAGCCGTGCATCTTACACAGCCTCAGTTCGGATTGTGGTCCGCACTGGCGATTCATGACACGAGTTCTGTCGTCGGAGCGACGGCCAAATACGGTCCGGTGGCGTTATTTGTAGGAACCATAGTGAAGCTGGTGAGGGCTCTCTGGATTGTTCCAGTGACCCTCGCGGTGGCGACGATCAGGAAGAGTGAAGGCACCGTGAAGTGGCCGTGGTTCATTTTGCTATTCTGCGGGGCCGCGGCACTCACCACATACGCACCTTCCTTCTCCGCTGTCTATGCTCGCCTCAATGGTCTTGGGAAGATCGGCCTCACCGTCACCTTGTATCTCATCGGATCTGGCGTCTCAAAGCTGATGTTGAAGCAAGTCGGTGTGCGTCCGCTTGTTCTCGGCGGTTTGCTATGGGCGGTCGTCGCATCTTTGTCTCTTGCTCTCGTACGGATAGGAGCTATCTCGATCTATTGAGGGTGCAAGGACCAGTAGTGGCGCAATTCCACAAGGGCAGTGTCGACATGATTTGGCGTTCTGGCCGGCGAGCTAATCACTGAGAACGACCTAAAGGAAGGCCTTCGGGATATGGAGGGTGTCGGTGCCAAGAAGAGTACGGGAGCACATCACTCCGTGCTCGCTGGGTTTTTGGGATGGACGCTCGACGCCTTCGATTTTTTTGTCGTCATCTTCCTAATCGACACGCTGGCGCACCAGTTCGGAGTTCCCAAGAAAGAAATAATACACACCTTAATGTGGACGCTTGCCATGCGACCGCTGGGCGCGTTGTTGTTTGGCGTGCTCTCCGACCGTTTTGGTCGACGGGTCCCGCTGATGGCGAACGTGATCTACTTTTCGATCATCGAACTGTTGTGCGGATTTTCTCCAAACTACACGTTTTTCCTCGTGATGCGGGCACTGTTTGGGATTGGAATGGGCGGAGAGTGGGGTGTCGGTGCGTCGTTGGTGATGGAGGCTGCGCCCATACGCCTGCGGGGACTTCTGAGCGGGATCCTGCAGAGTGGATACTCAATCGGATACTTGCTGGCGGCGGTCGTGACGAGATTCATGCTGCCGGTGTGGGGGTGGCGTGCCATGTTCTGGATCGGAGCGTTGCCCGCCTTCCTGGCGCTTTACATTCGGAGTAAGGTGCCTGAATCTGAAGCCTGGAAGCAACACCACGCGCCGACTACGGGTCAGGTGCTCCGGGTCGTAATAGCCGATTGGAGGCGGTTCGCCTATCTTGTGGTCCTGATGACGTTCATGATGTTTCTGTCCCACGGAACGCAGGACCTGTACCCTGACTTCCTGCAAGACGTGCACAGGGCCACAGCATCTGTTCGTGCCAACGTGGCCATGATCTACAGCTTTGGAGCTGTGGCTGGAGCGATCTTCTTCGGGCACCTTTCGCAGGTGGCCGGACGTAGGAAGAGTATGCTTGCGGCGCTTGCGCTGTCGCTCACCGTCATCCCGATATGGGCGTTCGGAGGAAACCTGGTGGTTCTGACCGTGGGTGCGCTACTGATGCAGGCTGGCGTGCAGGGTGCTTGGGGGGTGATACCCGTTCATCTCAATGAAATGGCCGCCGATTCCGCACGCGGTTTAACGTCAGGTCTGGCTTATCAATGTGGGATCTTGTTTGCTGCTCCGACAAATTCCATCGAATACGCTCTTCGGGACAGGATCGGCTATCAGTGGTCGATCGCGACCTTCGAGATCGTCACGATTCTCACTCTGTCTCTTCTGTTATGGAAGGGCGTTGAGCAGCATGGCCGTCGATTTGCGGACCACTCTTCAGGGAATGAAAATGGAGTGAACAAGAACGCGAAGTTCCGGACTGAGGCGACTGTCGTAAAACTGTAGTGGTTTCCGTGCTCAAAACGGCGCACCCTTGCTCTTCACATTGCCTCGACGTTGCCGTCTCGAATTTTCGAGGCTCGATGGAGCGCGGCATGCAACAGTTTTTGCACTTTGTCCTGGCGTACCACGAAGCGCTCGTATTCACGTCCCTCCAGCGTCCCCATTGAAATCTCGCGGTTTTGGAACCGCATCGAGCTCGGAACGGGGAACTTCAAGCTGGCATGAATCTCCCGTACCCCCGTCTGCTCAATCAGCGAGCCAACGTTGTGATCTTCGATACCGCCGCCAGCCATGATGGCAACGCTGCCGTTGCTGGTCTGCACCAGCCGCCTGAGAGTCTCCACTCCTTCGATCGCGGTTGGCTTTCCGCCCGAAGTCAGGATGATGTTGACCCCCGTCGTGTGCAAGTCCTCCAGCGCCTGAAATAAGTCGGAAGACATGTCGAATGCGCGATGGTAAGTAACGTTCAGAGGCGCTGCCAGATCGACCAGGCGCCGGGTGCGTCCGGTATCCACTCTTCCCTCCATGTCCAGGATGCCCAGAACCACCCCATCCGCGCCCAGTTCCTTGGCCGTGACGATATCGCGCTGCATGATCTGATACTCGTCCTTGGAATAATCGAAGTCCCCGCTTCGTGGCCGGATCATGACCTGCAATCCGATGGAAATCCTGCTGCGCACGGTAGCGATGAGACCGGAACTCGGCGTAACCCCGCCATCCAGCAGGTTGCTGCACAACTCGACCCGCCGCGCTCCGCCTTGCTCGGCCGCCATCGCAGACTCGACCGAGTCGACGCACACTTCAATCAGCACCTGTTCCGTCATGGTATCCAGTCAATGGCCCTCAGATCTGCGCTTCGGCTCGCAAAATCTACCCAATCAAAAGCTGATCACTCGTTAGCCAGAGAAACTGCGGGCTCCTCCGATGGCACCAACACGTTGTCAGAGTCTTCGCGAGCTCTCACTCGCCACAAAAACGCGAGCGATGAGCGTCCTAGAAACTGTAATGCAAGCTTAGCTGTATCTGGCGCGGAGGCGAGCGCACGCCGCTTATCTGGCCGAAGGTGCTGCTGGTCACGCCATTATCGGGATTTCCGTAGCTGGCGATGTTGAAAATGTTGAAGAAGTCGGCACGGAAGCCGAATACGTGTTGCTCCCACACATGGAATTCCTTGAACAGGGAAGTATCGACTTGGCTATAACCAGGCGCGCGTTCGGTGTTGATTTCCGCTGTGCCGAAGGTGGGTAGGCCGCCCGCGTAGGCAATGCCGTAAGCGCAGGTTCCGTTGTCGGCGCCCGGCGTTGGATTGGGCGGCGGGGTAGGAACGCAGGGTTGCGCGGATGGATCAGTTCCCCACCAGTGGTTGAGAGAGCGGTTCCGTACCACCAGCTTCCGGTATTGGTTGGCGCGTGACTGGCCAAAGCTGTTTGTATTGCTCTGCCCGGGAGCATTGATCGTGATCGGGAACCCGGAATAGAGGAACGCAGAGGTGGATACTTTCCACCCTCCGAATACTCCGTCGACGAACGGATTGATGTGGTTGCCAAACGTCTTGCCGCGCCCGAAGGGAAGCGCGTAGATGCCAACGAAATTCATGCTATGCCGAATATCCATCCCGGACGGGCCGTAGTCCGCGTTGCTATTGTAGCCGTCCTGGTACGCTCCGTTGGAGCCGTTGATATTGGGGGTGCCATAGTTTCCCGACGAGTTCGTCAGTGACTTAGAGTAGGTGTAGTTGAGCGAGTATTCCAGACCGTGATCCATTCGCTGGCGCACAGTCACCTGACCCGCGTTGTAGTTCATGACCGCCTGAGACTCGGTGATCAGCAGAGCTCCCCCGGACCCGACCAGCGAATCGTAAGGTCCTGACGCCGTCCCCCCTTGTGCGACTGTGATTGCCTGGGCCAGCGTGAGCTGATTTCCGTTGCGGTAATCGGCCAGGTGATGACCGGACTCGCCAAGATAGCCCACAGTGAGCGACAGTTCGTGGGTCAATGCATACTCTGTCGTTAAGCTGTACTCATTCACGTACGCGGGCTGCATGTTCTGCGGCCAGGTTGAGTAAATCGTCGTCGAGCTGAACTGTTGGGCAAACCCATCTTCGATGGTAAACGGACTGCCTGGGTTCGCCCCTGTCGGCACGGTCGCATTGACGTTGCTGCCAAGAGCAAATGGAGGACTGGAGGTCAGGCGCTGATTGAATGCATTTCCCTCAAAGAAGCTGGTTGCACCATATCCGCCGCGCACAACAAATCTCGATGACGCCTGGTAGGCAAAGCCGATGCGGGGCATGAACTGCTTGTAGTTGGCGTTGTAGCATGCGTGAGTAGGGCAAACCTTGGCACCCGCGACCGCTCCGGCCGGAACGCTCCCCGCGTACTCCACGGTGCCGTCGGGTAAAACGTTGGCGGTTCGGTTGTGAACTTCGTACCAGGGTTGATCGAACTCGTAGCGCAAGCCGATATTGAGGGTGAGCCTGGCGGTCGCTTTGAAATCGTCTTGGATATATCCAGCGACCCGCCACTGGCGATTTCCCACGATGCCAACAGTGGATCCAATCTGATTGTTGCTGACCCGGTCCAACACAAAGTCTGCCGGACCATAGCCTGCGCCGCCGGCGAGGCCCGTAAAAGCGCCAGAGTAACTAAATGTCCCGAGAAACCCGAAATTGGAAGCGTTGAGGTAATTCTGCTGGTAGCGGGTTGCCTGCCCGCCAATGGACAGGTAATGCCGCCCGCGTTGCCAGGTCAGGTTGTCGTAGTAGTTGAAGGTGTTGTCCCGAAGGATCTGGGTATTAGCGTTGGTCCCTATATAGCTGGCGTTGTTGCTGATGCTCTGGCCCGAGAAGCCAGGATAGAGCTGCGTACCGACAAACGGTATCCCGACTTTCGTGTTACCAGTCAAGCCAAAGTTGCCGGATGGATCGGTAGGGATGCTGTTGTCCCAACGCACGCGCGTAAAACCGAAGCGAGCTTCGTTGACAATGGTCGGGGAGAAAGTGCGATCCCAAGTGGCGCCAAAAACCTTGGTTGGATACACGTTCTGCGAGGGAAAAAACACGGGTATCAGGGCCGTCGATCCATCCCGTGCAGTGGATTGGGCGTAGAACGCGCTGATTTTGTTCGCGTTGCCCGGAGTCCAGTCGACCTTGACGTCCTCCTGGTTGTTCTTGACAAAGCTTCGCTGTCCCCCCTGGAAGTTGTTCTGTAGCAGTCCGTCCGTCGGTGCTGCGTTGGGCAGAGGATAGAACGCGGGGTGCGCAAACAAGTACGTTGCCACCGGATTCACAATCGGCAGACCTTTGTCGCCCGCGTAAGGGGTGAAATTGTTCTGCGTGTCGTAAAGCTGGATGCTGCTACCGCCTTGCGCCAGGAGAGCCGAAAAATCTCCGTTGCGCATGGCCTGGGTGAGAACGCTGGCGCTGCTGGTGCCGCTTTGGTGTTTGCGCGCACCTTCGTAGTCGACAAAGAAGAAAAGCTTGTTCTTCAGGATGGGCGCGCCAAACGTCCCCCCAAAAATGCTTTGGGTGTAGTTGGGCTTGGCGGCGATCGGGTTCTGGTGGTTGTTCGACCAGGTGTTGGCATCGAGATTGTGATTCTCCAACAGGCCGTACGCAGAGCCGTGAAAGGTATTGGTGCCGGACTTCAGAATCGTGACCACCGCTCCCCCGTTGGCGTTGCCGTAAGTGGCGGGAGCATTGGCCGAGATCACCCGCACCTCAGCGATTGCGTCAGGCGCGGGATTGTAGGCGATCAGGTTATTCTGCGGCTCGTTCAGGTCAGCCCCTTCGAGCGTGTAGTAATTGGCTTGAGCTCGATTGCCATTAATCGACGGGATGCCGTTGTTGTAAGTGTTACGCTCGATCGCATTGTTTCCGGTCAGGCCGGTCGGATCGGTGTCGATCGCCCCGGGCTGGTAGAGCGTCAGCGAAGAGAAATTCCGCCCGTTCAGCGGAATGTTCGCGATCTCGGTGGCGGAAAGAGTGTTTCCCAGCGAGGAATCGGTTGTGTCGAGGATGGGATGAATCTCCTCCTGCACCACCACCGTTGTCGTCGCGCCGATTGTCAGAGTCACATCAATCTTCGCCGTTTGATTGATCTCAAGGGCAAAGGGGGAAACCTTCTGGGTAGTAAACCCGCCTGCCTCGATCGTTAAGGCATAAGTGCCTACGGGAAGGAATCGAATCGTGTACACCCCCGACGCGTTCGTCCCCACCGCAGTTTTCAGGGAGGTAGCAGTGTTTAGCGCAGTGACATTCGCGCCGACGACAACCGCGCCGCTCGGGTCCGACACAACTCCAGTAATCGAACCAGTGACGGTTTGCCCCAGCACCGACGACACATAGGCTAAGCCCACGAGCCAGCCCCCAGCGAAATAGCGGAATGGATTCCTTGCCATCGCATCCTCCCCATCCGCGGCTCCTTGTCGCCTAACGGCGAAAACCACGGACACCAATTTCGGCAGCAGGTTTAGTCCACCCTTCCAGTGATTGTCAAGCGTAAAATGACTGTTATTTCACATATCGCCCAATATTATGATTGATTTCAATCAAAACAGTCACAAAATCAGGTATGCTGAGGCTGCGTTCGCCGCGCCCCGCGTCTGTTGTACACTCCCTGCTTTCCGCTGCTGGGGAGCAAAAGGCTTTTGCCGCTGACCGGCTGCGGCGCCTGGCGCAACGACGCCACGCAACTGGCCATGAAATCTGATCACCGCCATGACGACATTCTGGGCGAGCTGCGCAAGAAAGGCAGCATTTCGCTCGACGAGCTGATCCAGCATCTGGGAGCGTCGGCCGCCAGCATCCGGCGGGACCTCGCGAAACTAGAAAAGAAGGGACTGGTGCGCCGCACTCATGGCGGGGCCACCCTGGTGGAGCCCCTGCTCTACGAGCCCTTCCGTTATGACTCGCTGTACCAGACCCGAGTGCAACACCGCGCCGCAGAAAAGCGCCGCATCGGGATTGCGGCTGCCGATCTGATCCAGGAACACGAAACCGTTGGCTTCACCGCCGGAACCACGACCACCCAGGTAGCGCGCGTGGTGCGCAATCGCCACAACCTCCGCGTCATCACCAACGCCGTCAACATTGCCATGGAGTTGTGCAATTGCGCTGGCCTGCAGACCTTTGTGACCGGTGGATTCGTGCAGTGGGCAGGATCGTTCTCCCTCATCGGCCAGGCATCAATCAATTTCCTCAATGAGATCTACATGGACAAGGTATTCGTGAGCGTTTGTGGAATCGACGTCGCGCGCGGGATTACGGTGATTGAGCCGGAGGAGGCCCTCACCTTTCGCGCCATGATTCGGCAAGCCAAGAAAACCATTGTGGTGGCCGACTCCAGCAAGCTTGGCCTGGTGACCCCGGCCCGGATCTGCCCGATTTCCGACATCCATATGCTCGTGACCGACACGCGCGCGGGCGATAAGACCATCGCTCCCTTTGCCGGACACGGCATCGAAGTCCGTCGGGTTTAGGCGGACGACTGTACGATCCGCCCTGATGCCCGCTATCGATATTCTCGATCACAAAACCGACTAAATTTGCCGATCTCAGTCATTTGACGCTTGACAACCACACCCTAGTCTCACTAGACTGCTGCGCGAAACGTGGGCAATCCTCTCGTATTTGACGATCAATACCACCAACTCTCAGCGACTTCCGCGCTCCCCGGATGTCTTGTGCAAGGAGACCCGCCATGTTCCCTTTTGCCTCTTCCCTGAAAGCGACATTTACCCTCGTTGCAGTCGCGTGCGTTCTCGCCGGCGTTTGTGCTGCACAGAGTTTTCAGATTGGATCCTCGAACACGGTCACCGCTGACCCGCCGGTCCCGAGGCCCCACACCACGCCCTGCGTGGTCCCGCTCTTCACTGGTTTGCAGTTTATTGATTTCAGCGTTCCCACTTACCAATACAGTCCGCCCGCCGATTGTCCCGGCCCCTGGAAGAAAGTGGTTTTCACCGCAGACTTCAGCGTCACCGCCGGCCGTCAATTCGACCGCACCGCCATCGTGGACATGGGATTCGTCAATCTTTACTTTGGAACCACGTCTGAGCCGCGGCACAACCTGGCGCCCAGCTGGCATATCGAGCGCGATGTCACCGACTACAGCGCCCTGTTCACCAGTCCCCAAACGGGCGACGTCATTCTCGGCAATGTGGTGAACAGCACCTACACCGGCATCATTTCCGGCAGCGCCGCGCTCGAGTTCTATCCCGCGAGCGAGCATGATGGCGCGCCTCGGGTGCCCGACGCGGTATATCCTCTGCGGCAGTCGAACGGTTCGGGTGGTTTCAACGAGCCGGCGTTCCTGTTCACTTCTGCTGACCAGTTGGCGTCGAGCTTTACGCTTCCCACCAACGTCGAGAAGGCGTACCTAGATATGATTGCGCAGAGTCAGATCGGCGACGAGTTCTGGTACACCTGCGTGCCCAACGACGTCACCGGCGAACTGCAAAGTTGCGGGAACACCGCTTTCCGCGAGGCCGAAATCAGCATTGATGGCCAGCCCGCCGGGGTCGCGCCGGTCTATCCTTGGATTTATACCGGAGGCGTCGATCCTTTCTTTTGGGAACCCATCCCGGGGGTTCAGACACTAAATTTTGTACCTTACCGCGTCGATCTGACGCCCTTTGCCGGTGTCCTGAGCAACGGTCAGTCGCATACCGTCGCCATGAGCGTCTTTAACGCCAACAGTTACTTTTCCGCGACGGCGACTCTGCTGTTGTATCTGGACCACGGGTCGTCGCAAGTCACAGGCGCAGTCACGAAAAACACGATCGGCAGCGGCCCCACTCCGTCGGTCAACGAAAATGTCACGACCGATGCCTCCGGTAACGTAAGCGGCACTGTAACCCTGAACTCGCTTCGCAACTTCAAGGTGGCGGGTTACGTGAACACGTCGCACGGCAAGGTCGACACCGAGGTGCGCCAGAAAGTGAATTTCAACAATTCGCAGAGCTTCACCATCAATGCCACAACCTACACCCAGGACGTGACCCAAAACACCCAGGTGGAGTCCACAGTCACGACCCGCGACGCGGAAGCCTCGCGCGTTACCCACGAGTCGTTCCATTATCCGCTGACGCTCGATTACACCCTGACCTTCAATGCCGACGGCTCGATCAGCCAGGCCGGGTTGGCCGCGCAGGAGTTCGATCACGACGTTGCATCCCCATGGTTCGCGAGCAGCGTACGCAACCGCGTGAAATCGGTGGACACACTGGAAATCAACTCATCGTTCCAGATCACCGGCAATACCGGGCAGAAGAGTTCGCAAAGCTACAGCGCAGTCGACTCGAGGGGAGGCACCTACAATTGCACATTGAAGGCGAAAAACAACGTGCTTACGAGTGTCAGCGAGGGGTGCGGCCAGCACGGGGACCAATGAACAACAGAGACGTTCACGTCATCTCATCCCACCCGCGCGAATTGCGGTAGATTTTTTCGCCTGTTCGTCGAGAGTTGACAAGCTTTTTGACAATTCCATGACCCAAGGCTCCGGCGGACGGGTTTACCATCGCTCTGCTAGGCGGCACCGGCCTATCGGCGCTCGGCCAGTCGGGCACCTGGACAACCACTGGCAGTCTCAACACTCCTCGCTCCGCCCCCACCGCCACCCTGCTTGTCAGCGGGCTGGTCTTGGTGGTCGGCGGAAAATCCGGAACAACCCCTCTCGCCACCGCCGAACTGTACAACCCAGCTTCCGGCAGATGGTCCCTCACGGCCAGCACGTCTACTCCACGTTTTGAACACACGGCGACATTGCTCCCGAACGGTGCCTCGTGCCCTTCACGGCGCAGCGCTGCTGCAAAATGGGCAGGTACTGGTTGCAGGTGGGACCAACGCTGAAGGGACATCGAACGCTACCGCCGAGTTGTACAGCCCCACCACCGGTTCCTGGAAAGCCACCGGCAGCATGTTCACCGGCCAGAACTCACCGGCCACGCTTCTTCCAAACGGCAAAATGCTGGTCGCGGGCGGCGACACCGCCGAGCTCCACGCCCCCTCCACGGGACAATGGATATCAACAGCGCCTCTTTACTATGGCGCCAGCACTGGCATCAGTGCCACGCTGCTTACCAACGGCGACGTGCTGATTTACGGAAACAAATTTTCCTGTTATGCCGCCCAGTTCTTCAACCCGTCGGCTGGCACCTGGACACGGACCGGTCAATGCGGCAACTCAATCAGCCACGGTCCGCTCACTCTGCTTGGCAATGGAAAAGGACTGCTTGCGGGAGACGTAATTACGTATAGCGGCAGAGCATTCCCCACCGCCAACAGCCGACTGTACGACGCGGCCACCAACTCCTGGTCTGTTACCGGAAGTCTTCTGCAGCCTGTCGCCCACTCGGCAACGCGGCTCTTGAACGGCCAAGTGCTCGCCGTCGGCGGTAGCGACGCCGAAATCTATACGCCTTAGGACGCGCTTGCAGCCTGGGTTCTGGCATCCGCAGTGGCGAACACAGCGCCATTCATGACAAAAAAAGGACAATTCTGTGACACACACAGATAGCCGTCCAGCTTAGCCTTTCTGCGGTCCTGCGACGACAGAACATAGTCGCATGGGCAGGCCGAAAGTAGGTCCGGCCAAGAGAACTCTCTCGGCAGCCTTCCCTGGAACAGACGCATGCTCAAACGAGCAGCGCGCTTTCGCGGGACGAGGCCGGAATCCCCGTTGGTCGAAGTCTGAGTCCGGATTTTAAGGAGAACAATTCCAATGAGACCCTCAAGTTTTCTGATGCGAGCAAGCCTTTTCGGTGCCCTGCTGGCGCTTGGGTCGGTCGCCGCCTATGCAGGCGACGGGTCCTTCACCGGAGCGCTCAACACAGTCAGCCCAATCGCGAGCACCGTTCCCGCGAATGGTGACGTAAATCCCTACGGCATCGCAGTCGTACCACGATCAACCGGCTCTCTGGTCAAGGGTCACATTCTGATCAGCAACTTCAACAACAGTGCGAACCTTCAAGGCACGGGGACGACCATCATGGATATTGCTCCGGACGGGGCCGTCAATGTTTTCGCGCAGATCGACGCGAGCATGCTCCCGGGGCCCTGCCCCGGAGGCGTGGGACTGACGACGGCGCTGGTCGTGCTCCGCTCGGGGTGGGTCGTGGTCGGAAGTTTGCCCACCACTGACGGCACCGCATCCACGTCGAGCGCCGGTTGCCTGCTGGTTCTGAACAGCGATGGCAGGGTCGTCGAAACGCTGGCGGGTTCGCGGCACGGGGCTGCGATCAACGGGCCATGGGACATGACGGCCTACGACGGGGGAAACTTCGCCGAGCTGTTCGTGTCGAACGTGTTGAACGGCACCGTCGCGGCGAACGGGGCTGTCGTGAACCGGGGCACGGTGGTGCGCATCGTGCTCTTCATCGACGAAGACTCGAAGCCACGAGAGATGGCGCGAACCGTGGTGGGTTCCGGTTTTCCGGAGCGGACGGATCCAGCGGCGCTCGTGATAGGACCCACTGGCCTGGGCTTGAGCAAGCATGGGACTTTGTATGTCGCCGACACCCTTGGGAATCGCATCACGGCAATCCCCAACGCACTGGTGCGAGTCCATAGCGGTGGGACGGGCACCACGGTTTCCCAGAATGGCGGACTGAACGGACCACTTGGTGTGGCGATCGCGCCAAACGAGGACATCCTGACGGTCAACGCCGGAGACGGAAATCTGGTCGAGATCACACCCGGCGGAACCCAGTTTGCGCCGAAAGCGATCGACACCAGCGGCGCGGGAGCCGGTACCCTGTTTGGCCTCGTGCTTCGCCCCCACAACAAAGGCATCTACTTCGTGGATGACGGGGACAATACGTTAGATCTGCTTCACTAGAGTCAAATTGCGACAGCCCCCGGCCTGAGACCTCGCGCAGCCAGCGAGGTCTCTTGTTTCTGTGCCGAGCATGTGCAACAGCTAGGAGGTGCAAGTCCTCTACCCAGTCTGATGGAGACGAAGGGTTAGCGAAGCGCAAGAGCGTAATAACACTCGCCGCGAGGCGGGGCCTGAAAGAAGCGTGGAGCAAAGACGCAGCCGATGAACAAGAACCGGATAGGAGGCCTACGGTGGCGGGCGAGCGAGCAAGCAGTTGCGAAGCCCATATCCATCAAGTTCACTGGTGGTAAATCCGGCGGTTGTGCGTCGAAGGCGGTTGAACTTACCTCGGGAGATCTGCGGCATGTCACGGAATCGTGACTGAGGATGAAGCGATTCATCCTGACCGTGCCGCAGAACTCAGCCAAGGGCAAAGCAGGTCATGCAGTCGGCAAGGATATTGAGGCACTCCAATGCCGAAAGGCGGAGCGACCGATAGGCCGAGCCGGGAACGGTGATCGAAGGCCCGAACGGTACCCCGCAAGGGGAATAAAGGGAAGGGCAAGTAAGGGGCGCGACTCATGAGCGGACGGCGGCAGAAAAACCGGCCCGAACAAGAGGTGCTGGCCTTTCCGGCGGACCGTAGGAGTGATGCTCCGATGGCCACCGTGAAAAAGACCGAAACGCTGGTGGCGAAGCGCAAGTCTGAAAGCCTGGCCGGAACTGAACGACTCATGGAAGAAGTCTGCGAGCTGGAAAACTGCAAGCAGGCATTGCATCGAGTCAAGGCCAATAAAGGGAGTCGGGGAGTAGACGGGATGACCGTCGACGAACTTCCGGACTACTTGCAGCAGCATGGGCTAGAGATCGGGGAACAGCTACGAAACGGAACCTATCAACCGCAGCCGGTAAGGCGGGCGGAAATCCCGAAGACGGACGGTCATGGAGTGCGCAAGTTAGGCATTCCTTGTGTGCTGACCCGACGCTCTCCGAACACAGCCACGGTTTCCGACCGGGGCGCAGTGCGCGGCAAGCGGTACACGAGGCGCAGCACTACATCGCCGAAGGATACCGCTGGGTGGTGGACCTCGACTTGGAAAATTCTTCGATCGAGTAAACCACGACCGTCTGTTAGCGGCGGTGGCCGAGCGCGTGGCCGACAAGCGAATGCTCAAGTTGATTCGAGCATTCCTGGTGGTCGGTGTGATGGAGGATGGATTGGTGAGTCCGGTGGATGAGGGCACGCCTCAGGGCGGCCCCGCCGAACCGCCGTATGCGGACCCGCATGTACGGTGGTGAGGGTGTGCCAGGGGAGGCGGGGTGACCCGTCCCCCTATGCCGATTTTCGCGCGTGAATGCAAACCGCGCGCCACCGGCCCCCGTCCCCATTCCGTGTCCCAGACACCACGCCGTGTGCTCTCGGCCACGGTCCTCCGCAGCATCCGCTCATGTAAGCCTCACTGAATCAATGCCCTCGTCGATGGCCAGCTCCGTGCCATTTGTCTCTCCGACTGGGGAAACCAGAACGGGAGGCCAATATGGCAGACTTTACGCAACTTCACTTGAGCAACAAAACACCGCAAGAGAACTCTTCAAAATCTGTAAGCAAGAATTCGCTTTCGAGGCAGAAGACTCTGTTCGGCGCCGGCTTGCTGGCCGTCACCGCCATTTCCGGTGTCTTCCTGCTCATCACCAATGGCTGTTCGAAAGGGCCCGCGAGAGCATCGGCCGCAAATTCAGCGAATCAGAATCCAGCGCCAGCTTCCGCGAGTCTGCCGAGTTCTACACCGGCCTCCGCGGTACCGGCCGAGAGTCCCAAACCAACGCACAAGCGCGTGCAGCGCAAGGCTCCTAGCGCGACCTATTCCGACCCGCTCCACGGAATCTCGTTGCGCTATCCGAAGAGCTACATCCTGAAGACGGGCGACGAGCCCAGCTTCGACTTGGCCGGGATGGGCGTGCAGACGGACTTCGTCCAGCCGGGTGGAATGACAGTGGCCGCAATCGAGCTTCCGCTCAGCTCCTATCCGGGCACCGACTTCACCGCTGCCTTCTTCAGCGTGAGCGTGAACTCGCAGCTCAACGCGGCGCAGTGTGAACAATTCGCCTCCACGCCGAACAACCAACCAGAGAACGCACCTGCCACTCCCGCGAAAGTGAAGGTCGGTGGCGCGGACTTTAACATGGTCGAAAGCCTCGGCGGCGGGGACAAGAAAGAGCCTCGTACGAAGTACTACCACCGCTTCGAAAACGGCAGCTGCTACGAGTTCACGTTGGGCCTGGCCACGGCCGATGCCACGGTCGACGGCCTGCAGCCGGTCAATCGCAACCAGGTGTTCCGCAAGCTGGAACAGATTCTGGCTACCGTGAAGCTGACACCCGCGGTCGTTCCCGAAGTCGCCAAGGGTACGCAGGATCATCCTGTGGTGGAGGGGAGCAAGGAGTAACTGCTACCCAACAGCAGTTGCTTCCCGGGCCACGCTTGGCACTCGAGCGTGGCCCTTCCTGTTCTTGGGCGCGGAGATCCCCTCATGTTGCCGTTTACCAGAGCCAATTGGATATCGCTCACAGGACTCTTGGTGGCGAGTGCGGGCATCGCCCTTTATACGCAACTGGGCACAATAGTTGAGACGTCGAGCAGCACGCATGTGTACAACCGTTTTGCGTTGGCTAGCGTGGCGGCGCCGCTAGGCGGCTGCCTGATGGCATTGGCAGGATCTGTGGTTTGGGCGCGAAGAGCTTCCCTTCGCCAACCCCTCTGGCTCGCCGGGTCAGTCGGCCCAGCCAAGAAAACTCACCAGTTCCTCTTTTGCGCCGCCTCCCAGTTTCCTGGCATCCAATGTCCCCAGGAGGTTCATTATGTACGTCATCACCGGAGCAACCGGGCATACCGGGACCATCGCAGCCCAGTCTCTTCTCTCCCGTGGTCATGTTGTGCGCGTGGTTGGCAGAAGCGCCGATCGCCTGCGTCACCTGACCTCCGCCGGAGCGGAAGCCTTCGTGGGCGACCTCACCGACGCTGAAAAACTGAACCAGGCCTTTCAAGGTGCGCAGGGCGTGTATGTCCTCGTCCCCCCCGACCTCACCAGCAACGACTATCGCAGCTACCAAGACCAGGTGAGCGATGCGGTGGCCACTGCCGTCGCCCGATCGAGAGTTAAGTTCGTGGTTTCACTCAGTAGCATTGGAGCCGACAAGGCGGCCGGCACCGGCCCCGTAGTCGGCCTGCACAACCTCGAGCAGAAACTCAACCGGATCGACAGCGCCAACGTGTTGCACCTGCGCGCCGGCTACTTCATGGAAAACACCCTGGCCCAGGTCGGCGCCATCCGCGCTTTCGGCGTCACCGGCGGCCCTTTGCGGCCGGACTTGAAGGTCGCCATGATCGCCACCCGCGACATTGGTTCCGTCGTCGCCGAAGCTCTCATCCAGCTCGACTTCAAAGGCAAGCAGACGCGCGAGCTGCTGGGCCAGCGTGACCTCACCATGGTCGAGGCCACCGCCATCATCGGCAAGGCCATCGGCAAACCCGACCTGTCCTACAAACAACTTCCCGACGAACAGTTCATCGGCACGGTAATGAAAATGGGCATGTCGCAGAACCTGGCCAGCCTTATCGCGCAAATGGCGGGTGCGCTGAACTCGGGCCACATGAAACCCCTGGAGCCACGCTCCGCTCGCAACACCAATCCAACTTCATACGAAGCGTTCGTCGCGGAGGTGCTCGCCCCGGCCTTCCGCCAACAGGCCGCAGCTTAGACCGTCCTGGAGTCTCAAGTCGGACGAAACCGCAAACCAGGGCCACGTTATTTCCAGTGACGTGGCCCTCGCGCTTTGCTTCGCAGAGGATCGAGCAGCCCGAACCTTCCGGCACGATAGTCAGTCGGAGGCCGGGCACTGGATGTATGTGTCCTAAAGGCCAAGTGCTGAATGCCGCCCTCCTAATCCAAAAATACTAGAGCCATCCGCAGTCCAGCCCTGTACTATCTCCGACCCATGGGGATCAGCGTCTCGCGAAAAACTCTTCTGCTCGGGATTTTCGCCGTGGTGCTGGTGCTCTACGTCGCCTTCGCGGGATACGTCGTGTGGGCGATGTGTCAGCCGCCCGAGACCTTTGCCCGCGTCATGTCGCACATGCCGGGTCCGGTCGTCTTCCTTGCGTTTCCCTTCGAGACGTTCTGGACCCATGTCCGCGCCGGCGAACTCCACCCCGGCGACGCTGCTCCTGATTTCTCCCTGCTGAAGTTGGATAAGACCGGGCGCGTGCAGTTGTCATCGCTCACTGCGCACCAACCGGTTGTCCTGGTTTTCGGCAGTTACACTTGACCGCCTTTCCGGCGGGAGGTTCCTGCCCTCAACAAACTCTACGATCAGTACGGGAACCGCGTGGCGTTCCTCGCGGTGTATATCCTCGAAGCTCATCCCAGCGACGTCTGGCAAATGCAGAGCAACATCAAAGACAAAGTCGTCCTCGCCAGCCCCCGCAATGAGGACGAACGCGGCCTCGTCGCCGGTTCCTGCGTGCGCAAGCTCGGCATCAAGTTCCCCGCCGTGCTCGACGAGTTCGGCAACTCCGCCGAGCGCGCGTACACTGGCTGGCCCGACCGAATCTACCTCATCGACACCAACGGCCGCGTTGCCTACAAGAGCAAGCCCGGCCCCTTCGGATTCAAACCGCAGGAGCTAGAGACCGCCCTGGCAAAGTTGTCGCTCAGGGCCAGCCACTAGAGTCCAGCAAGGAAGCTCTGTCGACGCTCCACGGACCTCCGTTCGTGGGGCCTTAGCCAACGACCCACGACCCACGACCGACGACTACAACAAAGAAAAAGCCGCAGTAGCCTGCGGCTGTCTCTTCGTATCGGTGCTGAATCCTGCTTACTGCTTCGCGGCCGTGGTAGCAGCCTTATCGCGCTTGATGCTCCGGCTGATGCGATTCTGCTGCCGGTTGATGCCGGCCTGCTCCGCCTTGGTCAGGTGGCCGTTGTGCGCCGCCATATCCGCTTTCTCACGGTTCTGCACCGCGGTTTCGCGCTTTTCAAGGTGGGTTGCCTGCTTCGAGGTCAGGGTGCCGTTGGCGACGCCATTGCCAATGCGCTGCTGCTGGCGGCCTTCGCGGCGGTTCACCTGGTTCACCCGCGGATGGCCAGGATCGACCGCGCCCGGTCCGGCGCCCGAAGTATTGCTGGTTGCGGTTTGAGCAGCGGCGGAACCGGCAAACAGCAGTCCCCCCACCGCCAGGACTAACAGCGAGTTGGTTGTTTTCGTCATGACTGTACAAACCCCCGCGCACGAGAGTAGTTGCTGCCCCCTCGGGCTGACGAGGTTACCGAAGTGAAGGGCCGCTGGTTACCCCTCCGCGGCTTGAATTGGCCTTTTAAGAATCGCGGAGCAGGAGATTCCTCCGCAGGAGGGAAGGCTCTGAGACTCGGTATAGAATGGCGGCCCTGGGTAGCTCGTTTCGACCGTCGTTCCCGAGGTATTCGCCATGCGCACTCTCATTACGTCAATCGTTGTTTGTCTCTCGCTCGTTCCCTTTGCTTCGGCGCAAACCGCAGCCACAAACAATTCGGTCCCGCTACGCGTAGTAGTTGCGGGCTTGGTCCATGGCCACGCTTCAGGCTTTCTCGAGCACTCCCAGCATCGTCCGGAACTGGAGATCGTCGGCATCGCCGAGCCCAACCAGCCGCTCTCTGAGCAATATGCTGCGCGCTTCGGCCTGGAGCAGAAGCTTTTCTACTCCGACCTGGAAGACGCGCTCGCGAAGACGCATCCGGACGCAGTCCTGGCATACACCAGCACCTTCGATCATCGCCGGGTGGTCGAAATCTGCGCCCGCCACGGGGTGCACGTGATGATGGAGAAGCCGCTGGCCGTGAGCACTGAAGATGCACACGCCATCGAGGCGGCCGCGCGCGCGGAAAAGATTCACGTGCTGGTGAACTATGAGACCACCTGGTACCGCAGCAATCACGCGGCCTACGACCGGCTGCACGATCAATCCATCGGCGGAGCGCGCAAGATCGTGGTGCACGACGGGCATCGCGGGCCCAAGGAAATCGGCGTGGGGCCGGAGTTTCTTGCCTGGCTGACCGATCCGAAGCTGGACGGCGGCGGAGCGCTGTTCGACTTTGGCTGCTACGGTGCCGACCTTGTGACCTGGCTCATGGACGGCCGCCGGCCCGACTCCGTGACCGCCGTGACCCAGCAGATCAAGCCCGACATCTACCCGCATGTGGACGATGAAGCCACCATCGTGCTGACGTATCCGAAGGCGCAGGCGATTATCCAGGCGTCGTGGAACTGGCCCTTTGACCGCAAAGACCTCGAGCTTTACGCCGAACACGGCACGGTGATGACGGTGAAGCGGGATGACATCCGGGTGCGGGCAGAAGGCGAGGAGAAGCAATTCGCAGCTCCGCCCATCGCCGCCCCGTATGACGACTCGATCGCGGAGTTGTGGGCGGTCATCCGCGAGGGCACGAAACCCGATGGGCTGAGTTCGCTCGAAACAAACGTCATCGTCACCGAAATTCTGGACGCGGCGCGGCGGTCGGCGGCGGAAGGCAGGACGTTGCAGCTGAGCAAGTAAGCCGCCCCCGCCAACAGCCTCGATTCGGCCGACCGGCGGGGGGACGAATGCCGCTACCGTAGTACTATTTTCCGGTGCCGCAGCTTCTTCATGACGACACTTTCCGCCGGCTCTGTCGCGGGCGCGATATGCTGGCCGCCGAATATCAGTCGCGCGTGCTCCTGCAGCAGGCGGCGCGCGAGGCTTGTCTTTCCGAGTTTCATTTCCATCGCTTGTTCCGCGCCACGTTTGGCGAAACTCCGCACGCTTTTCTGACCCGCCTGCGCATGGATCGCGCCCGGCAGATGCTCGCCTCCGAGCGCAGTGTGACCGAAGTCTGCTTCGAGATCGGCTACGGAAGCCTGGGATCGTTTTCCAGCAAGTTCCGCGCGCAATTCGGGCGCAGCCCCACCGAGTTTCAGCGCGAGGTCCGCCGCATCTTCGGTTACAGCGCTCCCTGGCGCGTGCTGATGTTGCCCGGATGCTTTCTACTCCGCTATACCGGCACGGAATAGCAAGAATCGAGAAGCACTGCCCGCCCCGTTTCGCTAATCTTTGCGGTGAAGGAGAACACTCATGATCCAGAAGATGTCACACGCAATTATCTACGTGCTCGATCAGGACGTCGCCAAGGATTTTTACGTCAATAAGCTGGGGTTTGACGTCAAGGTGGACCACACCATGCCCACCGGCTTCCGCTGGCTGACGGTTTCGCCCAAGGGCCAGCCCGACCTCGAAATCATCCTGATGAAGGTCGGCAGCGGCGGCGATTTCGAGATGAAAGGCGGCGACGCAGCCAAGAAAGAAGCCAAAGACCTGGAAGCGATGGCCACGCTGCTGAAGAAGGGCATGATCAGCGCTGGCGCGTTCCAGACCGCCGATTGCCGCAAGACCTTCGAAGAATTGAAAGCCAAGGACGTCGAGTTCGTCTCCGAGCCGAAAGACCAGTTCTACGGGATCGAGGCAATCTTCAAGGATCCCTTCGGCAACTGGTTCAGCATGTCGCAGCCGAAGAATTACGGATAAGGCCGGCCGAGGGGGGATTTTTCCCGTAAACTCATCAGCGGCGCCGCAGGGCACACGTCTCCCCGGACCTGAACAGTGGATGGGCGGCGGGGCGAGTGGGGCGAGCGGCCTGAGCAGCCGTGATCAGCCGTTCGTGTTGGATCGTCTGATGTTGCGCCGGTGGCCGGCGCGCGCCTTCTGCTGGTTCGCATGCCTGTGCACAGCGCGTTTGTCGGTGGAACGCTCCGGCACCGCGTGGATCTTGGATTTCGCGTCGAGAGTCGTGGGCGCCACCACGCTGGTTGCGGTCCCGGTAACTTCCGTAGCGGCGGATGGTGGGTTGGCGGTTACGTTGACCGTACCAGACTGAGGCTCCGAGCGCTTCTGAACTTCCGCGTTTGTTTCTTGTGACTCCATTGTGACCTTCCCTACTGTATGTTCTGACTGTGCTTCCTCTCAACTACGCTGTTTCGCGCCGACCCGCGCTGCAACTTTTGCCGCGAAATGAATCATCACGCGGGTTTGAGCGTCTTCGACCGTTGACGCTTGGCTTCCCGAACTTGTTCCGAAGTGAAGGCGTGGCCGCAGGTACTGCACCTCCAGAGAGTAGAAAGGGACGTGGCCGGCGCTGGCCCGCCATCCGTACCCTGGCGCCCGCTTGGACGAACCGCGAGCCCCAGCTCTCCGCCGCACTCCGGACATTGACGTTCAGTCATGGTGATGGTATCGGATGATTGCATCGGGATTTTGCTTTCCATTTGGCATGACAGCTGCTTCCCGTGCACCGGGCAGACTCGATCAAGCACGCCCGCCCCACTGCTTGCGGGTCCGGTTCTGCTGACGCACCGCTGCAACCACCAGACAGATGCCCGTCACGAACAGCACCGCCACGGCAACAGCAAGGCATTGTTCTAGCGTGTTCACGAGTTCCGACCTCTGGCGTTAGAGTACGGCGCAAGTCCGCCGAACTGCGGTCTACTGCGCCTTGTCGCGGGCTTCATTCACCTTCAGGGAGCGGCCACCCAGGCTGCTGCCAGCGATCGCTGCGGTCGCTTTTTCGGCTTCCCCCGCATTCGTCATTTCGACGAACGCAAAGCCGCGCGGACGTCCGGTTTCCTTGTCGGTTACGATATTGACGCGCTCCACCGCACCGTGGGTCTCAAACAGAGTCCGCAGCTCTTGCTCGGTCGTGCTGAACGCGAGATTGCCAACGTAAAGGTTCTTCATAGTATCTCCTCAGTTGTGTCTCAACCCTTGGCCCATCCCACGGCGCTTTGACAGACCCGCCGTTCGCGGGCGTGATCGAGCTGAAATCCCTTCTGAATATGCCGCGAGTGCGCGGAAATCGTGAAGTAGGGCACGCCCAGGAAGTTGCGGGCAACGATGCCCGTCACTTCCAGGCAGTTAAAGTCTTCGTGGCGGACCTTCGAGAAGATGCGCTGCAAAGCGGCCAGCAGACTGCCCGGCTTGATGGAGCCGAAGGCCCTCGCCTGGACTTCGCCGGCCATGAAGAACGAGTTCCATCCGGCGGCGCGGATCTTGCGATCGAGCGAGAAGCCATTGAGCGCTCGAACTACACTCCAGTTCTGCGAGTAGGCGTCGCTCTGCAGTCCCAGGTGCCCGGCCAAAGGGGGCCGTTCCTTAACCAGAATCGAACCAATCTGAATGCTCGAAGGCATTTTCTCTCCGTCGTACCGAAAGATGGGATGGATCAGGAGACGGCTCCGGGAGCCGTCTCCAAACCGATCAGCGAACCGCTTAGGCAGAAACGGCGGCTGTATGAAAGGTCGAGCTAATCACATCCGAAACCCGCAGTTTGGGAGCTCCGTCGAGCACTCGGTCGAGGCTCTTCAGGACTTCGGGGTAGCCCGAGGTGTTGTAGGCCTCGGCATGCTCCTTGGTATCCCACAAACTGATCGCGACCACGTCGGTGCCACCCGACGTTGCAAACGTGATTTCGTCCTGGAACCCTTTTTGTTTGCGCAGGATGGGAAGCACGGTGCTCTCGAAAGTCTTGCTGAAATCGCTGAGTGTATTAGGCTTCAAACGGATAGCTACATTGCGAGCATACATAGTCAACCTCCAGGGGATGATGTGTAATCTAAGAGGAAAAGCTTCAGATGGGCTGACTTAGCTCAGGAAACCTGAAAGAGCGGAAGATGAAACTCGCTCACCTTCAAGCCTAGTCTCGGGTAGTTGGGATGTCAAGTAACGCTGGCGGCGAGGAATGTGCCAAGGTCCGGTTTCTCAGCGATAGCCAAGTCTCCTCGTATGTGACAAGCTGGGTGCATGGCAAAGAGCAAAGAGACCGCACGGGAGAAATCCCGCCAGGAACGTGAACGGGCGAAATCCCTCGCAGACCGCTCCCGGCAACAGATGAAAAAGGCGGCGCAACTACAGGAAAAAGCGCAGCGCGAGGACGTGCGGCAAGCCTCCGCCCGGATCGCAATAGAGGATGCCGAGAAGAAGTAGGGCAGTGTGCGCCTAGACGATGCAGCAGTAACGAGACAGAGAACTGAAGTTTTATGGTCGGCCCGAGCAAGCGATTTTAGAACTTTTGTGGCGGGACAACACCTGGTAGATCTGTCCGCAACAGAGGTTCAGCCCTTCAGCGAATTCCCTCAGCAAGGGTTTTGACACTAGCACGAGGCGCTACTATGGCCGCTTAAGCTCCGAAAGGCAACACCATCCCGAGAGACGCTGAAAACCAAGAGGGGAGGTCCGGATGGGCTTTCGATTGCGCATGATCCTCTGGATTCCGACGCTTGCCTACGCTGGCTTCTCATTATTGGGTGGCAAGAACTTGACCTCGCCGGGCCAGGTTGTCAGGGCAGCGTTTCTAGGGGCTCTGTTGGGATTTCTCCTCGCCATCATGTTCACTCTCAGGCAACATCGCCGAACCGAGACGAACTTAGGCGAGGATGCTGAGGCATCCTTTATCCCGGGAGTGGAACGCGCACTGGGAACGGCCTTGCGACCGGGCAGATGTTTGCTCGATTGGCGCATACTGGTAGCAGGCGTTGGGAAGGCAAAGCCGCAGTCATGAAAATACTTCTGGTCGAAGACAGTAAGTTCCTCAGAGTGGGCACGGCACGGGTGTTGACCGGAGCCGGATATGATGTGATCTCAGCCGTCGACGGAGAAGAGGCTCTGCGTCTGGCACGTGAGCATGCGCCCGCTTTGATTCTGCTGGACATCATGCTGCCCAAGGTGAGTGGGCCGGATGTGCTAAAGACTTTGAGAAACGATCCGGCGACGTCGGCGATTCCGGTGATGATGTTGACTAGTCTTTCGCAGAAAAATGCGAAGCAACTTGAGAAAGACGGGGCCAGCGGTTTCTTCGAGAAGTCGGATGCCATGCTGGGGAAAGGGCCTGACTCGCTGGTCGCTGTCGTCGACCGAATGCTGAAGAAATGAATTTCCAGTCAGGGCAACGGCGATATTTCGCTAGTTGACGCCCGTCAGTCGCTGGAGCCTTGTGAGAATCAGCAAGGTTGCACCATGCTGAAGCCCGAAAGTGCGTTCACTCTGCTTGTTGCCGACGAAGGAGGGGAGGCCACGCCATGAAACACACCCGCCGATTCGTTCCCCACGATCACTTTTTATGTTCCGGATTCTCCTCTGCCTGCCTGAGCGGTATTGACCAGACTTTGGAGCGCCACGAGCAGACAGTGACGTGAGCGGGATTCTGCGCATTTGAATCTCGCACCAAAGGAGAACGACGTGCATCGTGGATACCGATTTCTCAGTTCGCTTTTTCTGACCGCCGCCCTGGCCACGCCCGTGGCGATGATGGCCGCTGCCAGCCCGCAAGACAAAGACGACCGCAATCAGGAAAACCGGCAAGGCGAGAACAACAAGCGCTACTACGACAAGGGCCACAAGGACTACCACACCTGGGACGGCAATGAAGACCGCCAATATCAGCGCTACCAGACCGAGCGCCACGAGAATCGTGCTTTCGGTCAGTTGAGCAAGAAGCAGCAGGGGGCCTACTGGAGCTGGCGTCACAATAATCCAGACGTCAGATCAGATAACAGATAACCAATCGCGCAAATTTCGCTATCCTTGGGATTGGTGGATGCCCGTCGGCCTCAGCATCCACTACCCACCGGAAGCTTTGCGTCCCACCGTTCGCTTCTGATCTAGACAGGCTTCGCGCAAGCAATCCCGGATGACCCAGCTTCGACGTGCTGGATGGGATGCATGTGTGAGAAACAAGGGAAGAGGTCGTCTCTGGCAGACGATTTTCGAACTCTTCTGAGTGCCGACCGCTTCGAACCAGCATTTTCAGTTCTCTAGCTTCCGGATTGCCGACCAGGACTAAGCCGCTGGCGCGGTCGGACGCTTCGCGTCACAAAGTCTGAGACGCCGGTGGAGTCTTGAACGACTGACCCGTGGCGCGTTACGACGATGTGAACATGGATAGCGAGGTTAGCAGTATATCGATGAGCATCAATAACGGGCTCCTCGCACAACTCCTATCAATGCAACAACTTCCAACCCAAAGTCGAATTCAAATCCCATAGCTCCAGGCGTCTGCCGCAAATACCAGCGGCTTCCTCCTAGTCTCCTTATCGAAAACGCATCGGATCGAGATTCTGCTTCGCCCCAAAACGGTGCCCCGAGGCGTTTCCGATCCAGGCTAGCGACCACCTGGGAGTTGGGCGGTTCGGTCGACACACCGCGGTTGTGGGAAGTAATCGCGCCAGCACGGTGTCGAGATCCATCTGTTCAGTCGCCTTGGTTCGGCTTATAAGGTAGGAGATTGGTACGCACGATCAGGCAGGAGGCGTCACCTTTGTCTATGATTCGTTCCATGAGGAACCGGACCCATGAATAAAGGGGATGGTCAGGACACGGCGGAGCACCTCTCTGCGATTGTCGCGAACTCCCTGGACACTCCGGCGAGGACGCAAGATTTGGCGCGCCAAGCCTATCAAAGCCGCACGCAGTTCCACAGATTGTTCCGAACTGTGGTCGAAGAAACTCCGGCAGCCATGCGACGACGGCTGTTGTTGGAGAGAGCGGCCTATCAACTGGCGCATAGCGGAATGTCGGTCACGGACATTGCCCTGGACGCCAACTACGGTTCGTTGGAGGCGTTCACTCGCGCTTTCCGAAAAGCTTTTCGGACTTCTCCCAGCCTCTACCGGCGCATGCGTGATCCGCACTTTCACTTGCCGGCGTCCAACAGAATTCACTTTCTTGCCCCTGGTTCCGCAACAAAAGGAGGGAAAGACATGGATTTATTCGATCGTTTTGCAGGTAATGATTCCTGGCACACGCGCCGTTTGTTGGAGTACGCGGGTGCTTTGACAGAGGAACAATTAGATCGGCCGCTGCCGATGGTCGTAGAGCTGCTGCCCTGGCGGGAGTCGAACAAGACTCTAAGGCAGCTGCTGGAAAACATTATCTTCACTAAAGAAGTCTGGACGGCGGCGCTGTCCGGGACCGATATGGATATGAACGGCCCTCCCAAATCGCGGCGCTCGCCGCAGGCGATGCTGCAGAGGCTCGAAAAGACCGATGTTGAACTGCATCGGATTTTGAGGGACGTCCGGAACCGCTCTGCATGGGATGATACGTTCGTCGATGCTCTGTGCGAACCGGCTGAGACCTTCACGTTCGGCGGCGTTTTCGCCCACATCATAACATTCAACGCGCACCGCCGATTGATTGCCTTGGACGCCCTACGCCAACTCGGCGTCCAAACCGAAGGTTTCGGCGATCCCATGGAGTATGAGGAGAATGTAGCACCCTGGGATAAGCGGGTACTTCTCAAAACGCCGTGATGACGAGAACGGAATTGCTGAGATTCAACGGCGCTGTCGAGCGGGATCCCGGCATCGATGCGTGGATGAAAGAACATGCCGGTGAATTGGGAGTCATCGCGCATCAGTGGTTTGAGGTGATGCGAAAATGCGGGGGCGAAGTCAGGGAGCTTTTGCATGACGGCTGTCCGGTTGCATGTTTGGGAGATGTGCCCTTCGCCTACGTCAATGTATTCAGTTCGCACGTAAATGTGGGCTTCTTTCAAGGCGCAGCGCTCCCGGATCCGGCCTGCTTGTTGCAGGGCACCGGCAAGTTCATGCGCCATGTGAAGTTGAGACTCGAAACGCCCACAAATGCCGCAGCGCTAAGCAGGCTCATCGATGCGGCGTACGCGAATATAAAGACGCGTGTCGAACATGGCTAGCTCAGAGGAACCTCTTGGTGACCGACGCGGATGTGAATCGCCAGATTAGTAAGCGATGTGTCACATAGGGTTTTCTGATCGCGGGCGGATAAGGGGGAATCCGGAAGTAATCCGTGCGACTCGAGTCTCTGCTGACAGAGATCGGCTCAAAGTGTCGGAGGGTACACTTGCATGTATCTGGAAAAAGAAAGAGGAATTTCCTGGTTGGCCCTGGCAGACGATTTTCAAACTGGAGTTTTCAACGATTTAGGATGAGATTCGAATGGTTGGTCGGGACGGGCAGATTTGAACTGCCGACCCCTCGCACCCCAAGCGAGTGCTCTACCAGGCTGAGCCACGTCCCGACAGGAAGGAATCCGCAGCTTCGATCCGCTGCGGATGGGGTTGACTCGGAAATTCTATCACTTGCAGAGGCATTTTTCCGAGGCCGCCTTCGCCAAGGCGGAACCTGGCCATCGGGAGACGGCGCTGCAAAAGCCAAACCTCAGGCGCTAAAGCAGGTCTCTACAAGAGAGCGAGCGGCACGAGTAAACTCGTGCCCTTCCCGTGGTCACTGCTGCGGCCCAGTTGCGCCCTCGCCGACGGCACGCACAGAGGCCAACTGGCCGGGTGGTAGAATTTTCTTGCAGCAAACCAACGGCACATGGCGATTAGAGCCGCGCTGGTGCGTTGCGCGGGCACGGATCACCCCTGGCCCAGGGCGTCCGGAGGCGAGCGTCGATTCTAGAGGCTCTGGTGGCCACTTGCGAGGCATCCTACGCGAAGGCAAAGCCTCCTCAGCGAACCCTCCGGCCTGCTCTCGCGGAGCATAGCTTACAGTTTAGCGAAAGTCGCGTTAAACTTTGAGAGTTTGCAGAAATCACGGCAAGAGATCGAGGTCGAGGCGCAGTGCGCCGCGGCTGAGACGGGGCAAGCCCCGTCTCTACCCAGCCGGCTGGTGATCCCGAGAAGTCCGCCCTTAGCGGCGCCTACCTGAGTTTCGCTTGCCGTACTTTGGGGCGGGCGGAGCCTCTTCAAGCAGGGCGAACTGCAGTTTCTTCTCTACCGGATCGATGCGGTCGACGAGCACCCGCACGCGCTGGCCGAGGCGAAAGGTTTTGCGGGATCGCTGGCCGATGATCTCGCGCGTGGTCTCGTGGTAGGTGTAGCGGTCATCGGTGATGGTGTTCAGCGGGACCAGGCCTTCGACGAACAGGTCGGTGAGTTCGACGAAGAAGCCAAACTTGGTCACGCTGATGATCAGGCCGTCGAAGTCTTCGCCGACGCGGTCCTGCATGAATTTCACTTTCTTCCATTCCATCAATTCGCGCTCGGCGTCGTCGGCGCGGCGTTCGGACTGGCTGGACCCTTCGGCGATGTCGTGGAGTTCGTCGAGCGGTATGGGGCCGCCCAGAGGTTCGACGGATTTCTGGTGAGCATCGTGGTCGCGGCGCTTGGACCAGGGAGTGGCGACGGCATCTTGGCTGCTCGCTCGTGGGCGCGACCGCTCGGCCTCAGGGGCTGAAGCCCCTCTCTTTCCGGCTTGGTGGGCACGACTGAAGGCGTGCCCTTCCCGTTCGCTTCCCCCGATCTCCGTCACTCCGGCGCCTGAAACTCCGACGGGCACGTTGCCATCCCATTTCTCAGGGTCGGTCCGCAGCACCTCCTTCAGGATCCGGTGCACGATCAGGTCGGGATAACGGCGGATCGGCGAGGTGAAATGCGTGTACGTGGTCGCGGCCAGGGCGAAGTGGCCTTCATTTTCTTCCGAGTACTTCGCCTGCTTCAGCGAGCGCAGCATCAGGTAGCTGAGGATGCGTTCTTCGGGCTTGCCGGCGATTTTTTCGGTGAGCTTCTGGTACATGCGCGGGGTGATGTGGACCTCCTTGGGGATCTCGATCTCGCGCACGTTGCGGCCGCTGCCATAGGCGGCGCGGCGGTCGGTTTTGAGTTGCACGCGCTGGATGGGCAGAGCGCCCACGCCCAGGGAATAGCCGAACGTTGTCGCGATCACTTCGAAGTCGTAGACGCGCTTGGCGTCGGGTTTCTCGTGGATGCGGTAGAGCGAGGCGATGCGCTTGTTCTCCAAATAGTGCGCGATGCATTCGTTGGCGGAGAGCATGAACTCTTCGATCAGGCGGTGCGCGATCTTGCGTTCGGAACGGGTGATCGACTTCATCATGCCATTTTCGTCGAATTCGATGACGGGCTCGGGAAGGTCGAAGTCGATCGAGCCGCGGCGTTCGCGTTTGCGGTTCAGGATAAGGGCGAGGTCGCGCATCTGCTCGAAGAGCGGGACCAGCGTCGCGTAACGCTTGCGGGTGGGTTCGTCGTCTTCGAGAGCAGCGTTCACGGCGGTGTAGGTCATGCGCTCGGCGGAGCGGATCACGCCTTCGTTCACTTCGTAGCCGACGATCTCGCCGCGGTGATCGATTTCCATGACGCAGGACAGCACCAGGCGGTCGACTTGCGGGCGCAGACTGCAGATGTCGGTCGAGAGTTCGAGTGGCAGCATGGGCACGGCGCGATCGGGGAAATAGACGCTGGTGCCGCGCAGGCAGGCTTCCTGGTCGAGCGCGGAGCCTTCCGTAACGTACTGGGCCACGTCGGCGATGTGGACCTGGAGTTCGTAGTTTCCGTTTGGAAGGTGGCGGACGGTGACGGCGTCGTCGAAGTCGCGGGCGGTTTCGCCGTCGATGGTGACGATGGGCAGGTTGCGGTAGTCGCGGCGCTTCCGCAGTTCCTGCGCGGGGATGATGTTTTCGACCGCTTGCGCTTCGGCGAGCACGTCGGGGAGAAAGCGGTGGGGCAGGTGGTGCTTGCGGATCATGATTTCGACGTCGACGCCGAAATCGTCTTCGTAGCCCAGGATCTCGACGACTTTGCCGCGGGGATTCTGCGTGGGCGAGGGCCAGTCGGTGATTTCCACGTCCACGATTACGCCATCGAGGTCATCCCAAGTGGTGCGTCGGGCGGCTTCTTCGCCGAGCACTCGGTGGAGACTTTTCTTCCTGGCGGCAGTTTGGGAAGGATCGAGTTCCTTGTGGGGCGGGCGAGCCGCCCGCACGGCAGCCGGCGGGGCGGCGGCGCTACTTTCGGAGGCCGTGCTCGCGACATTTCCTTCAGGATATTCCAGGCCGAGCGGGATCACGATCTCCTGGCGGATTTTGTCGTCTATGGCGGTGACGTGGTTGTGGCGCGAGCCGTAGTGGAAGGTTCCGACGACGCTGGTGTGGGCGCGGTTGACGGAGCGGATGATGCGGCCTTCGGCGCGGCCGTCGGGACGGATCGTGCCCACCTCGACCAGCACCTGGTCACCGTGCATGGCGGAGCCGATAAAGGGTGGCGGGATGAAGATGTCGCCAGCGAGGCGGCCCCTGAAGCGAGCGTCGAGCGACTTGGGGTCGGGCAGCACGAAGCCGTAGCCGTCGCGATGCATGCTCAGGCGTCCAACGATCATGTTCTTAGCGGCGGAGGCCGAGGGCAGCGCGTAGCGGTCGGGGCCGACTCGGATGAGTTGTCCGCCGGCGATCAAGCGCTCGAGGCGTTCGTCGAGTTCGCGGCGCTGGTCGCCATGCAGGCCCAGTTCGCGGACGAGTTGCTTGAACCCGGCGGCACGCTTGGGCTGACGCTCGATTTTCTTCAGGATGGCGGAATCGGAGAGCATGGCGAGCTTGGGAGGCCTAGGAAACTATCTCACAAACGGAAGACCGGACGAGCCGGACGACGCGATGGCGCGGTGGGTAGAGTCGCGTCTGAGACGGGGCAAGCCCCGTCTCTACCAGAGGGGATAGCGTGTTCGGTCATTGGGAGCTGGGCGTCCGGTCGGGATCGAAAGTCTGGTCGAGATAAATCCAGAGCACCCGTGACATCACTGTAAGGGCCGGGGCCAGCGGCAGGAATAGCAGGACGGCGCCGATCACGGTCTTGTTGAAAGTCCAGCCGAACAGCCACCATAGCAGCAGGGCCAGAACGGCGATCGTTCCGAGCGCCAGGATATAGCCGATATACATCGCGCCGAGGAAATAGCCTTCCTCGCGCTCGAACTTCAGGTCACAAATAGGGCAGCGTTCGTTCATGGCTGGGAAGAGGAAGACGGAACGGCGGAAGACTTTTCCGGCGCGGCAGCGGGGACAGAGCTGGCGGAAGACTCCGAGGGCGGTCGATGCGTTCCCGGACGTCACGTCAGCGATTTTAAACCAGGCGATGCCTGCCATTGCACAACTGCGTGTCCGAAATACAGAGATTGCGGTTGGCGGCACCGGAGGCCTTGTCAGTGTGGCACTGCGTGGTCACCGAAGGAAAGCAGATTCCTCCGCCTCCGCTGCGCTCGACGTCGGAATGACAAGGCTGGAGGTGATGGGCGGGCAAACCGTCCATCGACACTCTCGGCCCGTGCTCACGCAATCTCCCCACGCGCCGGAGCCGAGGTGAAGTAGTGTTCTTCGAGGATGTGGCGGTGGTGGAGTTCGTGTCCCCCGATGATGTAGGCCAGGGCGCGCACGCTGATTTCGTTTTTGTTGGCGATGCCGCGGCGGGTCCAATCCGTGGGGCGGAGGCCGCGGAAGAATGCGAGCGTGGCGGCGCGCACGGCCTTGAATTCTTCTACCAGATCCGCCAAGCTCAGGTCGGCGAAGGGGCCGTCACGGACGTAGTCGTCTTGCTCAAAACCTTCGAGAGGCGTGCCGTCGTTGCGGGCGAAACGCAGCGCGCGGTAGGACATGATGCGTTCGGTGTCGATCACGTGGCCGAGGGCTTCGTTCACGGTCCATTTGCCCGGGGCATAGCGTAGTTCGCCGTCGGACTCGCTGCGGGCAGCGAGCAGGGCGACGGTTTTGGGCAGCTGGGTGGCGAGGGTTCCGATGATGTCGTTGCCCGGGATCAGGGAGATGTAGCGGTCGTAGTAGGGCGCGTATTCGCCGGGCTTGGGACGTTCGTTGGGCATCGTGCTCCTCGGTGCGTGCGGTAGGGTCGGGGAGGTACGGTGGTTAGACGCTTGGCCGGAGTGGAGGTCGCAGGGATTTCGGGCAAGATCGGGAGACGCCTGATATCGAGCCGCAGGGCGGGCTGTGGTGAAAATGCATTTCGAGGCCTTGTGGCATCGCATGAGGGCATGGGGTCCTTCGACTCTGCTCGGCTGACGCCTCGCGTCGCTCAGGATGACAGGGGCGGAAGAAGGGACCTGCAGTCCAAAGAGATTGCCGGTATAAGAACTGCCGAGGTTGTCCGCCGAAATTACATGGGTGCGCCGCTGAGTGCGTGAGCAGGGGTAACTTGGGGCCAGGGCCCAGACTTGCCAATGGACGCATCCCTTTTGGCATCAGTGAAAGTGTGGATTTCCACAGGCTGGGGTTGGACGGGCGGAGTAGAATGCCATTTGGTTACCGAAATGCGGCGGTAACCCCTAATCCGATACGAGGAAAGGACTTTTTGGAACATGTGGAAGCCCACGAATCAGCCTACGACAACGACTCCCGGCCGGCCGGGAGCCCCAGAGCCGGAGCAACGTCCTGCGACACCCGCGGCAGCAGCGGCGCCGGCGATCGCAGAAGTGGCACCGCGTCCTGTGAGCGCGACCGCGACGGCGGACCAGGCGACCATCGGCAAATCCTTGGTCATCAAGGGTGAGGTCACCGGTTCCGAGTCGCTCTATATCGACGGGCGCGTAGAAGGTTCGATCAACCTGGCGGGCAACCGCGTGACCGTGGGCCGCAACGGCGTGGTGGCCGCGAACATCAATGCCCGCGAGATTGTGGTGCTGGGCAAGGTGCGCGGAAACCTTACGGCGAGCGACCGCGTGGATATCCGGAGCGATGGTTCGCTGACTGGCGACGTGGTGGCGGCGCGCATCTCGATTGAAGACGGCGCGTTCTTCAAGGGCGGAATCGACATTCGCAAGAGCGGACAAACGGGTTCGAAGGAAGAAACGAAGAGCGCACCCGAACCGGCAATCGCGGCACGGGCGTAGGAAACAGCTGTTGCTTTGGCCGGAAGCTGTTCGCTCGGATTCGTGGGAATAGCAACGGGCACTCCCGCTTGAGCGGGAGGGCCCGTTTTGCTTTTGGGAAGGGGCGTTTCGCTTGCGTGCGATGGATGGTTGCTGAAAAAGCTCTTAGCCGCAGAGGTCGCGAAGGAAAGCCGCCGGGGGGGCAGAGAAAAGCAAATCCGACGCGGGAATTGCGAGGCGAGGCCAAGCGGGGAGCATCAGTTGTTCCGGAATGATTGGGAGCCCCTAGGTGCTGTGTCCCAAACAAAAGCAGATTCCTCCGGCCTCCGCTGCGCTCGGCGTCGGAATGACGAGAATTTTGGCTGGGGCCTTGTTAATCATCTGCGTTCGCCATGCCGGCTGGAGTCGCGAATAGCGAAAAAATCCGCTGTCCCGTGCGGTAATCTGCGGTGATCCATGTTCTCACGCGTTTTGCGAATTTTGCGGCCTTCCCACCAGCACAGCGCGTTTTCCGCGACCGTGCTGCTGATGGGGACGGTCATGCTGTCGCGCGTGATCGGATACGTGCGCGAGGCCTACATCGCGTATGCCTTCGGCGCGGGTGGACAGACCGACGCTTACGTGGCCGCTTTCACGCTGCCGGACTGGCTGAATTACATCCTGGCCGGGGGCACGGCTTCGATCACGTTCATCTCGATTTACACGCGTTTTCTGGCCGAGAAGCGCGAGGCGGACGCGCAGAAGACGTTTTCGGTGATTGTCACCGTGATGACCACCGTGTTTTTGATCGGGATCGTGGCGGCGGAAATCTTCACGCCGCAGTTTGTGGGCTGGATGTTTCATGGCTTTTCGGCCGAGCAGATGAAGTTGTGTGTGTCTCTGACCCGCATCCTGCTGCCGGCGCAGATCTTCTTTTATGTCGGCGGAGTGGTGGGTGCGGTGCTGCTGTCGCACCGGATGTTCCTGTTTCCTAGTCTCGGGCCGTTGCTCTACAACGTCTTCATCATTCTCGGCGGAGTGGTCGCGGGGAAGCAGTTCGGGATCGCGTCGTTGGCATACGGGGCGCTGGCCGGCGCAGTGATTGGGCCGTTCCTGGTGAATGCGATTGGAGCAGTGCGCATTGGGACGGGGTACCGGCCGTCGTTCGATTTAGAGAACGTGGCGTTCCGGGAGTGGGTGCGGCTTTCGATCCCGCTGATGCTGGGCGTGTCGTTGGTGACGGCCGACGATTGGATTCTGCGCTATTTCGCTTCGAGCGGCGTGGGCGACATTGCGCGGCTTAATTATGCGAAACGGCTGTTTGCGGTGCCGATTGCGGTGCTGGGGCAGGCAACGGGGCAAGCGTCGCTGCCGTTTTTCGCGCGCTTGTTCGGCGAAAAGAAAATGAAGGAATTTGGGGAGACGGTGAACGCGTCGGTGTACCGGATCTCGGCGCTGTCGTTTCTGACTTCGGCCTTGATGATGGTGGCCTCGCTGCCTCTGATTGATCTGGTGTACCGGCGGGGGCATTTCTCCTTTGCGGATTCGCAGGAGACGGCGGTTTATTTCTTCTGGTTTTCGCTGTCGCTGGCGTTTTGGGCGGCGCAGGGACTGTACGCGCGCGCGTTTTATGCGGCTGGAGACACACTGACTCCGATGGTCGCGAGCACAGTGATCACGGTGGCCTCGCTGGCGGTGTATCGAGCATTGTTTCACGCGTTTTCAGTGGTTGGGCTGGCGATTGCGTCAGATTTGGGGATTGTCGCGAATACCGTCGCCGCGGCGGTTTTGCTGCACCGGCGAAAACTGGTTTCGCTTGGAGAGTTGCCCTGGGTAGAACTGGGAAAGACGATTCTGGTGGCGGGGGTTGCCGGGGGCGTGGGTTGGGCTGTGGTGCGGACGATCCCCTTGCGTGGAAGCCGGACGGCGGATCTGGAGTCGCTCGCTTTGAGTACCGTCACTTGGGCTGGTGCGGTGGCGGCGGGGTTGTGGTTGTTTCGGTCGGAGCTGCCGGGGGCGCTGCGGAGGAAGAGGGTGATGACTTCGCCTTCGGACCCAGGTCTGCGGACGGCCGCGGACTCGGCGGCGGAAAACTAGGAGTTCCCCAACGCGGCGAATCGACGATCACGAGTGGCATCAATTTCGGATCAGCTCACCTCAGAACATGAGATTCCGCGGATTCGTGTTCTTCACCAACCAAGCAGATTCCTCTTGCCTCCGCTGCGCTCGAGGTCGGAATGACAAGATCAGGGGGAAATTGCCCTAGCGGCAATGACAAAATAGGGGTTGATCTCTTCTCGTAAGTTCCTTTCTTTCAACCTCTTAACAAATGATCTGGAACTGTGTCCGGCTTGATCGCCGGTGCATTGTCGCCAACCTCGATCCCGGGCAGAGTGGCCCTGGAGGCGGGAGATGGGTATGGCGAGTCCGATGGTGGACTATTGCGAGCAGGCGAATCCGGGTGTCCTGGCGGAGATCCGGCGGCTGGGAGGAGCGGTGGGGAATGCCCGGCGGATCCAGGCGAGTTTCTTGGCGGACCGGGAAAAGAAGGCGCTGCTCTGGCTGGCGGAGCAGACGCCGGAGTGGATCAACCCGGATCATTTAACAGTGCTGGGACTGGTGGGGCAGGTAATGGCGGGCGGGTTTTACGCGTTGTCGCGCTGGAACAAGTACTACCTGCTGACGGTGATTGGCTGCCTGGCGGTGAACTGGCTGGGCGACAGCCTGGACGGGACGCTGGCTCGGGTGCGGCAACGGCAGCGGCCGCGATACGGGTTCTATGTGGACCACATGGTCGACAGCTTTGGCGCGGTGGCAATGATGGGCGGGCTGGCCCTGTCGGGATACATGCATCCGTGGATCGCGGTGGGATTGCTTCTGGCGTTTCTGGTGCTGTCGATCCAGTCGTACCTAGCGACGTACACGATGGGGGAGTTCCGGTTGTCATTCTGGAATTTTGGTCCGACGGAGTTGCGGCTGTTGCTGGCTGTCGGGAACCTGGCTTTGCTGCGGTGGCCCAGGGTGCTCGGCAGCCAGTACCGGCTGTTTGATTTGGGGGGAGTGATCGGGCTGATCGGGATGAGCGCGATGCTGGTGTTCTTCACGGTACAGAACGGGCACCGGCTGTATTGCCAGGAGAGGATTCGATGACGGGTCGGGAGAAAGCGCGCCAGGCCGGAGTGCGCTGGCTGAAGTTCAATGCGGTGGGCGCAGGCGGGGTCGCGGTGCAGCTCGCGACGCTGGCGGTGTTGCGTGCGGGCCTGCAGGTCGATTACCTGGTGGCCACTACGCTAGCTGTGGAGGCGGCCGTGATTCACAACTACTTCTGGCACGAGCGGTTTACCTGGCTGGACCGGTCAGCGGGAAGTTCGCTCGCACGGTTCGCGAAGTTCAACCTGACCACGGGGATGTTTTCGATTGTGGGGAACGTGGTGTTGATGCGAGGTTTTGTGGCGGGGGCGCATATGAATTACTTGCTGGCAAACGTACTGACGATTGCGACGTGTTCACTGCTGAATTTTCTGGTGAGCGATTGGTTTGTGTTCGAGGGGACGTAGGCGCTTAGGGTTGGTCAGGCTTTCAGCCGCTGGCGATCAGAGAAACGGCGGTCCGTGCCGGCAACGTGCAAGTTATAGCGAATCCTCGCGTTCCTCTGGAGACACTGGGCGGGCTAGGGGAGGCGTTGTCAGTTTCCCGGAACCGCTGGTGACCGGGACGCGTACCTGTTGGTGTCCATAGGAATGTGATCTTCTGGAGGCCCCGTACTCGGAAACGGGCCTGGATTGCTCCCGACGAAAGGCAGGCATCGACATTCTTGTGATCGAACTCATTGATCTGCGCAAAGAATATGACAACCTGGTGGCCGTCCAGGATTTGAATCTCACGATTCCGCAGAGCGAGATTTTCGGGCTGATCGGGCCGAATGGGGCGGGCAAGACGACCACCATTCGCATGGCTTGCGGGCTGCTGATGCCGACTCTTGGGAAAGCTGTGGTCGATGGAGTGGATGTGGCGCGGGAGCCGGAGCGGGCGCTGCGCTCGATCGGGTATCTCTCGGACTTTTTTGCCGTGTATGAGGACTTGAAGGTCTGGGAGTATCTCGACTATTTTGCGCACGCCTACAAGGTGACGGAAAGCGATATACCAGGCCGGGTGACGGAGGTGATCGCGCTGGTGGCGCTGGAAGTGAAGCGCGACGCGCTGATCCGCGGGCTTTCCCGAGGGATGAAGCAACGGCTGGGGATTGCGCGGGCGATCATCCATCGCCCGAAGGTTCTGCTGCTGGACGAACCTGCTTCCGGGCTGGATCCGAAGGCCCGACTGGAACTGCGAAACCTGCTGCGTTCGTTGCGCGATGGGGGGACGACGATCCTGATCTCTTCTCACATCCTTACGGAGCTTGAAGGATTCTGCACTTCGATCGGGATCATGGAGAAAGGCCGGATGGTGCGGAGCGGGCGGATCGAGGAGGTCACAGCCGCGGAACATCTCGCACGCGACATGCGGATCAGCTGGATGGGCGATTCGACGGCAGCGATCGAAGCCAAGCTCGCAGGCCATGCCTATGTTGCCAATGTGCAGCTGGGCGCGGGTTCGGGGACGTTCCAGTTCGCCGGGTCGGAAGATGAGATGGCTGGACTCTTGGCGGAACTCGTCGGGGCGGGCGTGCGCGTGAAGGGGTTTGCCGAGGTGAAGCAGACGGTGGAAGACCTGTACATGAAACTTTCCAAGCACGAGGTGATGTAGTGCTGAAATTCTGGCGCAATCCTGAGTTCGTGCGGCACGTGCGGGCGGAGTTGCGTCCGGCACGGGCGGTCACGGTAGCGGTCGTCGCCCTGTTTGTGTGCGGGCTGATCTGGCTGTCCTGCTGGAGTTTCGTGCAGCAGGATTTGGAAAACGCGCGGAACGGTCTGCAGCGGTACGGCGGAGAACCATGGATGGCGCGGGTGGCGATGCTCGAGAAGAACATCTACCACGAGACCTGGCTGTTGTTTTTCTGGTGGGTGTTTGCGATCCAGGGAGTGATGCTGACGCTATGGTCGTTGTTTGCTTGCGCCCAGTCGGTGTCGGGGGAACGGGATCGCAAGACCTGGGATTTTCAGCGGGCCACGAGCCTGACATCGAGCGAATTTCTGGCCGGGAAGCTGATCGGCGAACCCATTCTGACTTATTTTCTTGGACTCTGCCTCTTGCCCTTCACGGCCATTGCGGGGCTGGTGGGAGGAATTTCGCTGGGCGGCCTGGTGTCCGCATACTTGCTGATGCTGGGGGGATCCCTGTTTCTCGGGGTGTGCGGCCTATTTCTGTCGACGCTGGTCGAGAGCGGGAGCCGAGGAATTACCTTGCTCATTGGCCTGGCCATGTACTTCATGACGGCGGGAGCAATGGGAATGACGAATAGCGGCTTCCCTGGAGTCGCGGTGTTCAGCCCGGTGAGTGGAATCATCGGACTGTACAGTCCCAACGAGCCAGCTTTTCGAAGGTCGCCCACCTTGTTCGGACAACCGGTGCCGTGGCTGCTCCTCAGCCTTGTATTGTGGGTGACGTTCGGCAGCTGGATTGTGCTGATGCTGGTGCGGAACCTGAAACGGGACTACGAGGAGATTCGTCCATTGTCGCGCTGGCAGGCGGTTGGGTGTGCGGCATTTCTGAATTTCGTGTTGTATGCCATGGTGAATCCGGCGCGCTTTGGCCAGGCGGGGTCGCACGAGTTGATGAGCCTGATGATTGGCGTCAATGGGTTGATTCTGTTTGCGATGGGGCTAGCCACGCTGACCCCGCAGGAGCGGCTGCGGGTATGGTGGCGAAAACGCGCTACCGGATCGGTCGCCATGTTCTCGGAAGATGGGCTGCCGTGGCCGTGGCTAGCGCTCTCAGCGGTAACGGCCTATGCGCTCATTGTCTGGGGAACGCTGGCGTGGGACAAGGCATTGCCGTTTGAGATGAAGTCACTCGAGCGGGCGGCGGTGCAATTGCTGGTGGTACTGGTGTTCATTACACGGGATGTTTTGTTCCTGCAGTGGTGCAAGTTGACGCGCATGAGTCGGCCAGTATTCAAGGGTTTGATGTACCTGTGCCTCTACTACGCGGCTGCGGTGGTTCTGATCATGTTGTTCGGGCAGGCGTCGGAGACGAATGCGCTGCGTGTGCTCAGCCTGCTGACTCCGGTAGGGGCGGCGAATCCAGAGGCGGAAGGATTCCGTTTCCCGGCGAGCCTGTATGTGGGGATCGCGTTGCAGGCCGGTGTGATCGCGGCCATCGTGGCGGCAATCGGTGGGCGGATGAACCGAAGGCTGCTGGCGGTGGCTTCGGGAGATTGAAGTGGGCACGTCGGGGCGGGGTCGAAAGAGAGCGAGCTGCACTCGGCCTGGGCAGAGGAGGGCGTCTGCCCCTACGCAAGAACATCTGGGGACGGCCAGTCCCACGCGGTTCGTGTTAGTCCGCGTGATCCTTATCGTGGCCACGGCCGACGTCCCAGATGTCGGCTGCGGCCTTCTGCAGCGGGTAGAGGTGGACCATCCAGTTGAAGATCAGAGGGCGGAAAGTGCCGCCGTTGGCGTCGCACTCGCTCTGAGTGCTGATCGATCCGCGAAATCCGAATTTCGGGTTGGGACCAAGGGCTTCCCCCTTGCGGTCGGCTGGCGGCATGCAGAGGTTTACATGCTCGTGCCACTGCGCCACTGAGAGCGGAATGCGCTGGTCGAGGTCGTCTTCGTTGAAGCGCTTGGGCGCGGTGTACATCACGCCGACCAGGGTGTAACCATCGCGGTGCTTCTCATAGAGGAGCGAAGTGGGGTGCTCGGGATCGAAGCCAAAGGCCGCGTCGAAGCCGTAGCGGTAATTGGTGAAGTGGTACATCTTCTGCGGAACGTTGGGGAGAAAAATCTGGAAGCCGTCGTTGAGGGCGGTGCGGTAGTCCTTGTATTTTTCGGCAACACGGCGCGCCGCCTCAACGACCTTGAGCGCGCGTTCCTCGTCGCCGGGTCTGGGATCGCGCAACGCGGTCATCTTCATGTGCGGACCCATGTCCATGTGGTGGCCTTCCATGGAGTGCATGGCGTGGGCGCTGCTGTCGGAGTCCATGCCGGGCATGTCTTTCATGCTGGACGGGTCGGCGTTGGCCGGCGGCTTGGATGAGTTTTGTCCGGACATATCGTGTCCGGACATACCCATGCCGGGCATGGGCTGCGAGTTCTGCTGATCTTGTGCCCACGCGATGGAGGTTAAGAGAGCGAAGGAAAGAGCGGGCAGAACGACGGCTGAGATCGACTTGCGCATAGGCTTCTCCCCAGGTGTGCTGTCTATTTTACAAACCCGGGTGGAGGGGAGTTGTTGCGGAGGTGGGTTACAGGAGCAACTGACAGGTTGCCGTCAGGGCCGGCGGTAGAGGAGCGATGGGGGCCGGAGGAACCGCTGGCAAACACGGGGTCCTTCGACTTCGTTCGGCTGACGCCTCACTGCACTCAGGATGGCAAAATCATGGGGAAGCTACAAGGGTCTGTGCGCCCGGCCGAGCATGGGACTAATTCAGGAAGCCGGGATCGCCTGCGATTCCGCAATCCCCAGCGCTTTGAGAATCTCTTCCACCGCGGCCGTTCCGGAGCGGACGCAGTCGGGAACGCCGATGCCGCTATAACCGTTGCCCGCCAGTGCGAGGCCGGTGAGGTTCTGGCGAAGGGCTTCGATACGCTGCAGGCGGTCGACGTGGCCGACGCGGTATTGGGCCATCGCGCCCTTCCACTTGAAGACTCGCGTAAAGAGCGGCTCAGCGGAGAGGCCAAGGATTTTTTTCAGTTCTTCGCGCGTGATGCGGAGGATTTCGTCTTCAGAGAGGGCGAGGACTTGTTCGTCGCGCGTACCGCCCAGGAAGCAACGGAGAAGGGCGCGGTCCGGGGGGGCGCGGTGGGGAAACTTGTTGTGGACGAAGGTGGCGGCCAGCATGCGTTTTCCTTCGCTGCGGGGCACGAGGAAGCCGAAGCCGGGCGGAAGCGACTGGCGGACTTTTTCGTCGTAGCCGAGGGCCACGGTGACGGACGAACTGTAGTGGACGCCGGCCAACTCAGACGCGAGGTTCGGGTTGTGCATTTGCAGCAGGCGGGCGGCAGCTTGTGTGGGCAGGGCGAGGATCACGGCGTCGAACTGGTCGGAATGCAATCCGGCGGAGACGATCCAGCCGCCGCCTTCGAATGAAATGGCCTGCACGGGCGCGTTCGTGTGAAGCGCGTCGGCATCGAGGCGGGTGGCGAGGGCATCCACCATCTGCTGCATTCCGTCCTTGAGCGAGGTGAAGAGCGGGCGGGGCGCACCGTCTGGTTTCGGCGCATTGCGTCGGGCGGCCAACATAGCGCGGCCGAGGCTGCCATGCTTGGCTTCCATGTCGGCAAAGCGCGCGAGCACGGCGCGCACGCTGAGCTGGGAAGCCTCGCCACCATAGACGCCGGAGAGCAGCGGGTCGGCGAGAAGATCGACCATTTCCAGGCCATAGTGACGCTCAACCATGGCAGCTACGGTCTCATCGCCGGTTGCTTTGTGCGGCGGGTGGAACCATTCCTGAGCCATGCGCAGCTTGGTCTTCAGCGAGAATAGCGGCGAGAGCACAGTAGGGAGAATTTTGGTGGGGACCATGAACATCAGGCCGTCGGGCATCTCAATCAGCCTGCCTCGGACCAGGATGTAGGTTTTGCGGTCGGCGTCGTTCGAGCCGATGAGCAGGTCGCCGAGGCCGAGTTCCTGACAAAGGTCGCTGGCCCAGGGCTTTTCGGTGAGGAAGGAATCGGGGCCGGCTTCGACCAGGCAGCCATCCGCGCGCTCGGTGACCAGGACTCCGCCCAAACGTGGGCTGGATTCGTAGAGGACGTACTCCACCTCGACGCCGTTGCGGCGTTGCTTTTCGAGGGCATAGGCGGCGGAGAGTCCGGATATGCCGCCGCCGATGATGGCAATACGTTTCATGGGAGTAGCTGTCAGCTTTAAACCAACCCCGCTGACGGCTTCGAGCTGAACGGCACGTCAGATAGGGCGGGCGCGATTCCTAGTCGGCTACGCACAATGTCGGCCAGTGCCGCGATCAAAGTCGCCGATTCATTCAGCGATTCGGCGCGCCAGAGACGCAGGCCTTGTTTCCCGGCGAATTCGCGGAAGCCGATATCAATATCGTAAAGCACTTCGACGTGATCGCATAGGAAGCCGATGGGCTGGAGGAAGACTCCGCCGTGACCCTGGGTCTTGAGGCGCAGGATGGTGTCTTCGACGGTAGGGCCGAGCCATGCGCCACCGGACATTCCCTGGCTCTGGAAAGCAAAGGTCCAGTGGTCTGGTTGCAGGCCCGCTTTTTTGGCGACGAGGGCGGCCGTCTCGCGGGCTTCGGTTTCGTAGAGATCGCCTTCTGTGATGGTGCGCTGGGGGACACTGTGCGCAGTGAAGATGACCGGAAGACGATGGTTCGATTCGCGGCAGGCCGGCTCCCATCCTGACCGAAGTTTTTCAGCGAAGGCCTGCGCGAGAAGTGGATGGTCGTGCCAGGACTCGACGAAGTCGAGGACGAAGGGGAGGCCAGACTCGCCTTCGACAGCTTTGCGGTAGAGCCCGACGCTGGTGCGCGAATTTTGCGGGGCGAGGCAGATGGCGACCACGCGCTGGATGCCGTCGGCGGACATCGCTTTCACGACGTTGGGGATGAAAGGCTTCCAGTTGCGCATGCCGACGTAGACGGGCAGTCCGAGTTCGCGGGCGAGCAGCTCGCCCTGGCGAGCGGTGATTTCGTTCATGGGCGAGTGGCCGATGAGGAAGTAGCGGTGCCTGACTTCTTCGACGACTTGGGGCGGCACGGGGCGGCCGCCGGTGACGTAGCCGAGGAATTCGGGGATGTCGTCGAGGGAATCGGCGGTGCCGTGGGCGAGGAGGAGGACGGCGATGTTGGGTTGGGTTTCGGTCATGAGTTGTTTTTCGGGCGAGGGCGGGAACGCCCTCGCGACAGCCGGCGAGACCCTTCGCCTAGGCTTAGGGCAGGTCGCCGGCGCTACTTTTTGAGTGTCGAATGCTCCTGCACGAACTGGCACAGGCGCTTCACGTTTTCGACCGGAGTCTCGGGAAGAATTCCGTGCCCTAGATTGAAGATGTGGCCGGGGCGTCCGGCGGCGAGGTTCAGGATCGCCTCGGCGCGGGACTTCAGTTCCTTCCAGTCGGCAAACAACAGCACCGGGTCGAGATTGCCCTGCACGGCACCCTGGAAATCTATCTGGCGCCAGCCCTGGTCGAGCGGGATGCGCCAGTCGAGGCCGATGACTTCGGCGCCGGTTTCTTTCATGGAAGACAGCAGGGTGGCGCTGTCGGTACCGAAATAAATGACGGGCACGCCGGTCTTCTGAAGATGCTTCACGAGATCGGTGACGTGGCTGAGCACGTAGTGGCGATAGTCTTCGACGCTCAGGCAGCCGACCCAGCTGTCGAAGATCTGGATAGTGTCGGCGCCGGCGCGAACCTGTTCGGCGGCGTACTCGCCAGTGACGGCCACGAGCTTCTGCATGAGCTCGGCCCAGGCAGCGGGCGAGGAGTACATCATCTTTTTTGTGTGGATGTAATTGCGGGAGCCTCCGCCCTCGATCATGTAGCTGGCGAGGGTGAAGGGAGCGCCGCAGAAGCCGATCATGGGCAGGCGGTCGCCGAAATGCTTGCAGGCGACGCGGATGGCTTCGGCGACGTAGCCAAGCTCAGAAGCGCGGTCGGTGCGCAGGCGAATGATGTCTTCGTTCTCGCGGATGGGCTTCTCGATGACGGGGCCCTCGCCGGCTTCGAAGTGGAAGGGGAGCCCCATGACTTCGAGCGGCAGCAGGAGATCGGCAAAGATGATGGCGGCATCGACACCGAGCGCTTCGGCGGCGGTGATGGTGACTTCGGCGGCGAGTTCGGGCTTTTTGCAGATCTCGATAAGGGAGTGTTGCTTGCGGACGGCGCGGTACTCGGCCATGTAGCGGCCGGCCTGGCGCATGAACCAGACGGGGGTGCGGTCGACGGGCAGGGCCTTGCAGGCTTTTATGAATCGGGAGTTGGGGGCAGACATGAATCTTTAAATGTAGCACTTCTGGCTGGAGGCGTGGTTGGCGGGGCTCGGTTTGGGAATGGACCGGAGTGGGAAGGGACTTGTTCGGAGCAGCCGTTCGGGAGGGGAGCGGGACTGCGGCTGAAGCCGGATCTAGTTTCGCGCTCTTACGGCGCGCCTGAAGGCCCGCCGTGATAGAAAGCTACGGCTTTCGGAGGCGATGGAGACAACTCCCCTTACGCCAATCAACGGCACTTCGCAAGGTGTGAAGGCGAATGGATTCCTGCCGATAAGCAAAGAGCAGAGCTTTCTATGCTGGACCTTTCAATCCTCGCACATTCGAGGCGGTGGTGGATTCCTCGAGGCGGGCGTGTACCTGGCGGACCGCGATCGCAAGATCGTGCCGAGAAGATCTCGGAGTACCTGCGGCAGCAAGCGACGGGCCGATATTGCGGGGACAACATACTGGCCCACTGCGACCCTGCCCAACCATCGACGGATGGTGTCGTACTTGCGCGAGCAACTCAACCTGTACGCGGAACACGGAATCCCATTTGGGGTTACGGCTTAGCCACCTGAAGACGATTCGTTACCGAGAAAATCCCGGGAACGCCGTTGGCGCGAATTCCGGCGATATTCTTATCGCCTTCGCTATCGACGACGCCTTCCAGGGTGACGTGGCCAGACTTCACGATGATGCGAATCGGCTGTTGCACGCCCAGGGAGTACCTCTGGAGAGGGCCCGAGTAGATGGCGCGATAGAGCTTCCGGCGCAACTGATCATCCATGGTGGAGACCGGCAGCACCTCAATCTGGTTGTCGACTTTCTCCACGCCCTCGATCTGTTTGACGGCTCTCTCGGCATCGCTTTTGAGGCTCGGTCGTGTGACCTGCCCGAGCAATGTGACGTTATAGCCGTCCACGTTATAGGCGAGGTTGTCGAATACTCCAAGGTAGGGGAGCATCAGCAACTCATGGCGAACTTCCTTTTGAATGCGTTGAACAGCTTTCTCCGAGACCTGGCTTTGCGCGAACGGAATGCAAGCGACGAAAGCGAGTACGAAGCCGAGAAAAGAAGAGAGTTGAAGTTTCATCGTGATTTCCTTTTCCGCACAGATTTTACGTCTGGGTCGGAGACTGCGGGGCCAGAAGATTCTAACCCACGCGATGAGTCGAAGGCATCCGCAATCATCGAACTCTCTTACCGCGAGACCGTGTTTCCGCGCAGCAGATCTTCCACGTCGCCTAGTTTGTCGGTGAGATGGTTCAGCTTTCGCGCCAAGCCCTGAATCTCAGCCTCGGCGCGGCGATTCACTTCGAAATCAAGTTCGCCGCGCAGGCGGTCTTTGGTGTCCTGGCGATTCTGACTCATCATGATGACCGGGGCTTGAATGGCCGCCAGCATCGAGAGAATCAGGTTCAACAGGATGAAAGGATAGGGATCCCAGCCATGCCGGCCGAGGAGAACTTGCACAATCGTGTAGACGACGAGTGACAGCAGAAAGGAGATGATAAAGGTCCAGGAGCCGCCGAAGCCGGCCACGATGTCGGCGATGCGTTCGCCGAAAGTGGCTTCGCGCTCGATGACCTCGTTAGCGTTGCGCATAGCGCGCAACCGCACCAACTGCTGGGAGGCGTGAAACTGGCGTCCCAGGACGGTCAGCATGTCCATGCCTGCGAGCGGCTTGCGCTCGAGCAGCGTCGCGATGTCGTGGCGGTCGACTTCGAGGCAGACAGTTTCTTCCACCGCGATGGCGTTGGTCTGATGAGGAGTTCCCTCGAGCATGGAGGCGAATCCGAAAAACTCGCCGTGCGCCGGTTCATCGACCACGACTTCCTGCTGATCCTGGTCCACGGTTGAAACCCGGACCATGCCCGAGACCATGACGTAGGCGCGCTCGCCAGGATCGCCGATCTTGTAGATGCGCTGGCGCGGGGCGAATTTTCTGAGTTCAACCTGTCCAGCCAGGACCGCGGTTTCATCTTCATCCAGCAGGGCGAAGAGCGGGACATGTTTGAGGGCTTCTGGGCTGCAGGCCATCGATCACCTCGAGGACAGCATGGTGGATTTGCCCGATTTAGGCATGAGCATTCTACAAAGAATCCGGGATCCGTTTGCAGTTGGGACCGGGTGGTGCCTGCCTCAGGAGAGGGTACGCCAGAAGCGCTTGCGGATGGTTGGCGGACTACGAAGTGTCGGGAGGTGATGGGCCGGAAGAGCAATGGACTTCGGTCAGGGCAGGCTCTCCTGTCTCGCTACGCGTCGGAATGACAACCTGCTGGGAATCGGTCGCGACGGAGCAGCGGAAGAATTTCCGCAAGCTGTGTGGTCGCGCCCTTGCGGTTTGCGATGCACGAAAATCTTCCCACTCGTGTGAATGCGCAATGAATCCAATGCGCGATCAGTACAAAGAGGGCCGGGACGATCCGCCGAGGAGAGCTGTGTTCATGTTGAAGATGGTGTGATTACCCTCGTTGCCTCCCCAGGCAAACATGAGAAAGACCATGGGAAAACCGCCGGCACGGAGGGTAAGACCGCTGGCGAAGCTGTGCTTCAGGTGACCGAAGCCGATATCGCCACGGGCGAGGACGACTTTTCCTTCGTCGGCCATGAAGGTGAATCCGAGAGGTCCCCAGATGGAATGCTCGAAGGTGCCGCGCAGGAGAAAGATGTTGGGAGCGCGAAAGCGGTAATCCTGATAATTACCCAGGGCGGGTGCTGCGTTGATGTCGGATCCGCCGAGCGTCGGCTGAAAATAGAACGGGACCACGCTGCTGGCAGAGTTGATCGATTCGGAGAGCAGAAGGCGGAAGCCCAGGGAACCGTTGAGGTTTCGCGAGTGCGACACCGGCGGGCACTTTTCTGTGGGTGGGCCGCATTCATCAGGGCCGTTGCCGTCGGTGTTTCTGGGTTGCGATTGGGTGTAGCCGTAGAGAAAGAGCGTGTGATTAAGATCCAGAATCCAGCGCTCGAAGGAGTAGTGGGAGTTCGAGGGCGCGAAAAACTGCTGAAACTGCGCCAGGTAGTTCAGTTGAACGTAGTCCCCAATGACGGGTTTCATGCGAACGCCTTCTCCAAACTGCAGAAATCCCGGCTGGGTAGCGAGGCCGGGGGCGGTTGTCTCCGAGTACAGGGTTTCGATCGACGGGTTGGATTGGCCGTGCGCACCCCGGAGGTTGACGAAGCGGCCGTTCAGTTCCCCGAGCAGAGCCATATTGAGCTTGCGGATGGATGGCAACACGTAAACAGGTTTGATGGCGCTCGCGCCCACGATGTTCTGCGACATGCCGAACACCGACTTGCCCGCGAGAGTGGAGTTGTTGCCCTCTCCGAAATAGAACAGCTTGTTCAGAGAGATTGACTGAGCGTAGAGGTAGAAGACACTGTAGGGATGAGGGCCGACGCTGGATTTCTCCTCTTTCTTTTTTTCGGGCGAAGGCTCGGGTGTTGCGCCGGACGTCGGAAAGACGGGCCGGACGGGTTGATTCGGGGTGTGGACCATCTTCATGTAACCGCCCGCCCGCCAGGAAGCATTCAGCGAAGAGACGGCGTCGACGTCCCAACTCATGCGCCAGTTGGTGGTGTTCTTGGAGGCGACGAAGGCGCCTCCGAAACCAAAGCCATTTTGTGGCGCGATACTTCCGACCGCGATGTGGAGAGGGTGGTCGGTGAACAACTCAATCGCGCAACCGGGAACCGTCTTGAAGCCGAAACTCTTGCAGGCATCGCCCACGCGCTCGCCTTCGCGGCGGAAATCGGCTTGCAGTTTGGTGGGTTCGTGCTGGGCAAGCGCAGACATCGCGAACAGGGAAAACAGAATTAAGAGAGTCCAACGCATCGCGCCTCCTTCGGCTTGGCCCTAAGCTTTCTTCTGCGCGGGCTTCTTGCCCGCCACTTTCTTCTTGATTGTGCGGACCGGGTGTTCACCCGCAGCAGTTGCACTCTCGATGGAGGGTCGCGCCTTGCCCCGGTGCTTCGCCCTGCGGCGACCAGCCTCGGCGTGCGCTTCGTGGATCGCCTCAGTGACCTCACGGATGTAGTCGGCGGCTTCGCCCTCGGTCTTGATCGCGTTGATGTAGATGTTGCTGCGGAGGTCGAGGGGCAGGCGCTTCTCGGCGTCCTGAAGGTGCAGGATCTGGGCCTTCAGCAAACCGGACACAGGCCGGTCGGGATTGAAGGAGTTCTTCGCCGGTACGAGCACTCGAATGACGGTCATCGCAGGTTCTCCTGCGGCAGCGCGAGGCCGCCGCTGTAATCAGGCAAAGTCGGGGCAATCTGTCCGCATCACCGCAAGCGAAAGTAGATTGTTGGCGTCGTTGGTTGGTGCGGCCGGCTCCAAAAAAATCTCAGCACTCGCTTCCCGCGGCGAGCGCGGGGAATAGTCTCCCAGGAAGAATTTGGTGATTGTCGCCGGGATCGAGGCATGTTCGAAGACTCGCCCCTCCACGACCGTGCCTTTCGGGATCCAGGGCGAGATCAGAATTGCAGGCACGCGCACACCGAGGCGATCGAACTTGAATTCCATGCCAGTTCCGGTGTCGTTGGGTGAGGCGGTAAATCCATCGGGCGGGCAAGCGGGGGGCGGAACATGATCGTAGATGCCGCCGTGCTCGTCATAGACGACCAGAAGCGCCGTGCTTTTCCACAGGTCAGCATTCTGCTTGATGGCGTTGTACACCGAGGCGATGAACTGCTCGCCCACCTGGATGTTGTGGTCGGGATGCTGGTCGGAGGCGAGTTCTTCGCCCACATCACTATCGTGATCGGAGTAATTGGGCTCCACGAACGAGTAGTCGGGAAGATCGCCTTTGTCGCAGTCGTCGAGGAACTGCTGGAAGGTGCCGAACAACTCGGGCTGGCTCTGGAGGAGATTCGTGATCTCCATGGTGGAGCTGGTCTGGTCGTAGTAGTACAGCTTGGCGGTGTGCTTGGGATTGGCGCTGATGAGCCGGTTGTAAATGCTCTTGAAGGGCTCGTTGACGTAGAGCAGATTCATGTCAACTCGACCGAACGAAGTCCCGTAGTGCGCGAAGGCGCGGTTGCAGATGGTGGGTCCCGGAATCGACGCGAACCAGCGGTTGAACACGGCAAATTCGGTGGCGAGGGTGGTCAGCACCGGCAGCTTGTCGGGCGTGAAGTAGTACATGATTTTCTGCGAGTGCGGCAGGTTCCGCTGCTGGTTGAAGTAGCTCTTGATGAAGCCCTGCATGGTGGGCGCACGGCCTGCAGTGGTATCGCCGTTGAAGATTTGCAGGTCGACCGCGGGAAAGTGGTGGTCGGGATCGGGGTCGAGCTGTCCTTGAAACTCCGCTAGCGGTTGCGCCTTTATCTGGGCACCCGTGGGGTCGGGATTAGTCGACTGGTCGGTGATGCCGTCGATGCGCGGGTCCTGCGCTTTGAGCGCGCCCAGCATGTGATCGAAGGAACGGTTCTCCATCATCAGAACGACGATGTGCTTCAGATTGTCGAGTCCAGGGGGCATAGTCGGCTCCACTCCCGATGCATGACGGCGATTTGGTTGTCGGGGTCACTTACCCGTTTGCGTGGCAGCACCCAGATGTCTGCATAGTGCTGGGAGTGTGATGTTCGTTTCAGAGGGTCGGCGGGTGCGCCTATGTCTGTCTTAAACGGCGGCGCGTCGGTCCGGGCACGGGCCGGGAGACCTGCGTTTACCCGATCGCTTGGATTCTTGGAAACGTCGCTGTTTCCCCCAGCCCCAAGAGGGCTGATAGGGCACCGGCTTTCAGCTGTCGCTAGAGAGCTTGCGGGAAAATGCTGTGACTCGGCGCAAAAGCCAAGCTCAGGCGCTAAAGCGCAACGTATTTTTCAAAGCCCTAGCGGCACGAGTAGACTCGTGCCCTTCCCATTTGCTTTGCGCGTGCACTTTTCCCGCAGGCGGTGAAGCGCTGCCTGGCACGATCAAGATTTCTACCGCAGCCTGCTACTAGAATGTACAGGCATTGCGGGGTTCGGTCTGCCAGGTCTTGGGCAGGTTCGGAGGTTTGTAGCTTGGATCGGCCTGGAGTTTCTGGTGCACGGTTTCGTGCAGGACGGAATTGTCGGGAATGAAGCGCCGGGCTCCCAGCGGAATCCGCCACTTGCTCTTCTTGGCGACCGGGTCGTAGTACGAATGAGGAAGAAACTCGAGCATCCACCAGGCGGCGGTAAGCGAGGTGTGGACGGGGGTTGCGGGTGTGGGCGGCACCATCGGAGGCGGCACCGGTGGAGGCGTTCGGCCGAGGACCTGGCTGGTTCTCTGCGGGTCGACTAAGAGTCCAAGCCACACGGCTTCACAAAGCATCCATTCCAGGGTGATCTGCGAGAGACCGCTTTCCGAGTCCGCATAGGAGCCACCTACGTCGGAATGCACGCCGGCGAACCACACCTGCTTGAGTGTCTGATTTGGGAGTTGAGCGCCCCATAGGTTGTTGCGGAAATAGCAGCGCCGCTCGTCGATCGAGATGGCGTGACGGCCATTCGCCATGTCGGGGTTCTGGCCCGTGTAGGGCAGGCGTAAGGGATCCCACACCCAGCCTACCGAACTGACCGTGTCCCAAACGCCCACGAGGTGCAACGGACACGGGCGACAGAAGGTGGACTTGAATCCATCGGCGACGGCGAAGGTATTCGTCTTCCCGGCGGCGTCGCGAGTTTTCTTCGCGTACAGACGGAGGATGTAGGGGATGAGGCCGTCGTTGCCAGTGCAGAGCAAACCAAACATGTGCAGCACGCCGGCGAGGGCGCGAGCCGTGTACGCACCACGACTGAAGCCGAACAGGAATACGTTATCGCCGTCTTCGTAGACATTCATCAAGTAGCGATAGGCATCGCCGACGTTGGTCAGCAATCCGGCGCCAAAGGCCAGGCCCATGACAATCGACCAGGCGCTGCTGATCTTGTTGCTGGAGGTCGGCGAACCCATGGTGCCCACGCCCGGGTGGTAGTAGCCAACCTGCCGATGGCCGTCGATGATGAGGGTGCTGTAAAGCTTGACGACGTTCGAGTTGTGAGTACCGAACTCGTTACCGGTTCCGTCGCAGCAGATCACAATGTTCTTCGGCATTCGTTCTCCTCGGTACATCCTTGCGCGGGGAACTACGGCTGAGCGCAAGGCTTTCAGTGCCAGATGCTGGAGATAAATTCTGTGTAAGGATCCTCCCCTGCCTGCTCCAAAGTAGTTTGGACGGAAGCGGGAACCATATTCAACGCGGCCGCGATCGCGGTGAGAGTCGCCGTGGCTTCGTCCCGCTCCGCCTGCCGAGGACTCTTCAACGTTTTGACCAGGCTGCAAGCCTCTTGCGCTCCTCGCAGGGAGTAAATCACGAGGGTGTGGGTTTTATCTTCAAAATAGATCCACAGCAACGCCTGGCTGACACAATCGATTACATAGTTGAAATCGAAGTTCGTCCGGATGGTGAGGTCAATGGGATCCGCGTAAGCCAGCTGGACGATGGTGGAGATGCCCTCGTCATTAAAGCGCTCAGCACTTGTCTTTCCGATCGACTGAAGGTTCTCCAACTCCAGTTTCCCGGAGTCGGGGTCGTCCGAGACGCCCAACTTGGTGGCCGCCAGGCGGCGCGCGATGCGAAAGAGCGTACTCGTAGGGAAGGCTCCAAGCAAGAAGGCAAGAGGAACACCGATGTCGTCCTTTACGAGTTGAGCAAAGGCCCATCCGAATGGGGCAGCGATCAAGATACGGAAAATCGAGTTGTAGACGTCGCCGACGGTGAGGTCCCGTCGTCGTACCCGGTCAATCATGTCGCTGATGACCCAGGTAAAGCCGCCGCCCAGAGCCCCCACTACGATCCAAGGCAGAGCGTGGCCGTTGGAGTCGACTTTTTGCCATACCTGAAGAGTTCGCGCCGCGCCGCAGGCGCAGGTGACGGTCAGTGCTGTGAGCAAGAAGACCGGGAGCAAGTAGAAGCGGCGGCCGTAATGCCGTCCAAAATACTTCCTGAAAACGTCAGCGACGGTAGCTTCATCGGTTTTCTGGTCAGGATAAAACTGACGGTAGTACAGACACAGCGAATTTGCGCCGAGATAGGAGAAGAGCTTATCTCGGCGCGTGGCCCACACGCGATAGAGATAGAACAACAGGGGCGCAATGACCATCGCGGCCGCGATGGCGAGCATCACGTCAATGAGGACGATATAGCCCACCCGTGTCATTGCATCCTCCCCGTACGGAACCGCGCCCGATCACTCGACCTTGCTATGCGGATAGTGCAGACCATTGACAGAGCGTTACAGCTTCAACGGCGAGAGCGGGTGCCGAACGCCGGATCGGGTCGCCCCGGTTCGAGTGCGTAGTCACATTGACGGGTGACCGACATCACTGGTGCGACGTGCGAATTCGGGACTCCCGGACTTCGGTCCACCGACAGCACATCGCATCTGCGCGCGTCCTACACACCGGGGGGGGGCCGTCTCGGCCAATCGTCCGCTTCGTCCCAGCGCCGGGGTATATCATCAAGAGGGGCTTTACTATGGACGCCATGACGACTGCCACCCTCCCCTTTTCTGAAGTCGAGGCTCAGGTCCTGAACCCCGAAGCCCGGGAATTCCTAACCCAATTGGCGAAGAAGTTCGAAGCGCGCCGCCAGGAACTACTGGCCCGCAGACGCGTTCGCCAGCAGGAAATCGACTCCGGTCAGTTGCCCGATTTCCTTCCAGAAACCTCGGCCATCCGCGAAGCAAATTGGACAGTTGCGCCGATTCCCTCGGACCTGCTGGATCGGCGCGTCGAGATCACCGGACCAGTGGACCGCAAGATGATCATCAATGCGCTAAACTCGGGCGCAAGCGTCTTCATGGCGGACTTCGAGGACTCAAACGCGCCCACTTGGCAGAACAACCTCGAGGGACAGGTCAATCTTCGCGACGCCGTTCGCGGCAGCATTAGCTTCGTGAGTCCTGAAGGCAAGTGCTACGCGCTCAATCCCCGGGTCGCGACGTTGTTGGTGCGGCCTCGCGGCTGGCACCTCGAGGAACGCCATTTTTCAGTGGATGGGAAACCGATCTCGGGATCTCTCTTCGATTTCGGCCTGTACTTCTTTCACAACGCGGCCGAACTGATTCGCAAAGCCACTGGACCATATTTTTACTTGCCCAAGATGGAGAGTCATCTAGAGGCCAGGCTTTGGAACGATGTGTTCTGCTTCGCGCAAGAGAAACTCGGCGTGCCCCGAGGAACGATTCGGGCCACTGTTCTGATCGAAACAATTCTTGCCGCATTCGAGATGGACGAGATTCTGTACGAGCTGCGCGAACATTCCTCGGGTCTGAACTGCGGGCGCTGGGACTACATCTTCAGCTACATCAAGAAATTCCGGAACTGGCCAGATTTCGTTTTACCCGATCGCTCCGTTGTGACCATGGACAAGCATTTTCTCAAGTCCTACGTGGAGCTCTTGATTCGCACCTGCCATCGCCGCGGGATTCATGCGATGGGCGGAATGGCTGCACAGATTCCGATTAAGAATGACCCTGCCGCCAATGAGAGCGCCCTTGAGAAAGTACGCCAGGATAAGCTGCGCGAAGTACACGCGGGACACGATGGAACGTGGGTCGCGCACCCCGGTCTGGTGCCGGTCGCGAAAGAGATTTTCGATGCTCACATGAAAACGCCGAACCAGATCGGCAGGCTGCTGCCGGATATCCGAATCACGTCCAAGGATCTTCTGGCTGTCACGCCGGGCGAGATTACCGAGAAGGGCCTGCGGTGGAATATCGACGTGGGCCTGCAATACCTCGAGTCCTGGCTGCGCGCCAACGGCTGTGTTCCGATCTATAACCTGATGGAAGATGCCGCGACCGCCGAGATTTGCCGTGCCCAGGTATGGCAGTGGGTCCGGCACGCCGCCAAGCTCAGTAACGGTCAGCCTGTTACCAGGGATCTGGTCCGATCCTGTATCGCCGACCAGACAAAACTGCTCACCGGAGCCCGCATAGCCGAGGCAAGCGAAATCTTCGACCGAATGATGACCAGTCCGGAATTTGCGGAGTTCCTCACGTTGGTCGCCTATGACTACATCGACTAATGCATTGCGGATTTTCGGCCCGAAACATCAGTCAGGAAATTCCTGAAAACAGACCCGCCGGCTGTCCGATGCCTGCATTTGGCGGGGTCTCACCTATTGCATCGCTTTCTTGACGACCCAGAATCCGCGCGCCGATGCTAAGACGAGGCCGTCGCCCTCGCCAAGGGCTGTAATACGGACGGTGCCTGCGAAGATCTGGAGACGCTGAAAACAAAGGTTTTGCGCGGCGCGCGGGTGAATCCCGTGATCCGCGCCTGGTCGCAGGGGTCCGTCGGTGACAAGACCTTCCAGCAGATCACCGAACAATTCGCTGACCTGATTATCTCTAAGGTGTGGGAACGAGAAGGCCGCAAGGTGTCCCGAGGGGCAACCCGGCCGTCCATTTCATCGAAGAAAGTTTGCCGCATCCTGAGTCGTGTCGGTCCTCGCAAAACAAGCCCGGAGCAAAGCGAATCCTGGTCAGCTCCGCCCGGTAAAGTAAATGGCTCCGCGGAAACCTCCGCCCTCGCCACTCCGACCTCAGATGACAAACCTGGGCACGATCACAGGTCCTTGGTACAAGGTTTGCTGCCCGCGAAATAGCCGCGAGTGCTGGCCCGATCCTGCGCTTCCAGGGACCGGCCTCGCTAAATGGTCTTGCACGACGGTAACTTCGCCGCCTTGATCTTTAGCCCTAACATTGGAAGCTGAAGATTTATACGTCTGAATGCGCGGGGGGTGCTATGCGTCCGCTCTTTCACCGCTGGATTTCCAAGCGAGGGTTACCCTTGCCCGCACTCCTTGCCGGCCTCCTGGTGCTTACGACAACAGCGCCCGGCCAATCCTCTTCAGACAGCCCGTCGCTAGGCGACTTGGCCCGCAAACAACGTCAGAAACAGCAACAGACCAAGGAAACGGCTAAGCCGAAGAAGGTAGTCACAAACGAAGATATTCCGGAACATCCAGACGCTTCTTCCGATTCGCCGGCAAGCTCGAGCCCTGCGGCGAGCGAGGTAGCACACGACGATTCCTCGCCGCCAGCCGGAGCCGTGTTGCAGACGGGCGACCAGTTGAAAGCGGCAATCCTGCGACAAAAGACTGCGGTCGCAGACCTCAAAACGCAGATCGACAAGATGCAGGACTCGATTCACTTTGTCGAAGCCAACGCCTATCGCAACGGAGTGGAATACAACAAACAACAGGCGCAGAAGCAGCAGGAAGTGCAGCGGCTGCAGAGCCAACTGGACGAACAGAAGAAGAATCTCGAACAGATGCAGGAAACCGCGCGCAAGGCGGGCTTCGGCAGCTCGGTCTGGGATCCGTAACGTTCCGCGGAAAATTGTTCCAGCGCTGAGGGGCCTGGATTAGAGAACGAAAGCGAGGAGGAGATCTCCCGCTCAGGCAGCCTGATCTCGCTGCATCCGGAACGATGACGGCGCGCCTTCTAGGCCCCCGCGTGAATCCAGCGGATGACGGCGAACACCCCAGCGGCCACACATGCCGACGCGGGAATGGTGAAAACCCAGGCCCATATAATTCGCCGAGCCACACCCCAACGTACCGCCGACAAACCGCTGGTGGCTCCGACTCCTACAATCGCGCCTGTGATGGTATGAGTGGTGCTTACGGGAATTCCCGCCAACGCCGTGGCAAACAACGTGATCGCTCCCGCGGTTTCCGCGCAGAATCCGCCCACCGGTTTCAACTTCGTAATACGGGATCCCATGGTGTGTACGATGCGCCAACCGCCAAAGTAGGTCCCCAGCGCAATCGCGGTGTGGGCCGCGAGAATGATGGGCCAATGGAAATGCCCCCAGCTGCCCGACATCTCGGCGGCCGTCATGTATTTTGCGCCGTATAGGGCGCTAGCCACAATGCCCATGGTTTTCTGGGCATCGTTGCCGCCGTGTCCGAGGCTGTAAGCCGCCGCCGAAACAAGTTGCAGCTTGCGGAACCAGGCATCGATGCGTCGCGGAGCCTTGTCGCGCAAAAGCCAGAAGACCGCGACCATGAAGCCGAAACCCAGTACCAGGCCCATGATGGGAGCCACCACGATGAAGATTAGGGTCTTGTACCAGCCCTCGGTAATAATGACCTGAAACCCTGAACGCATAACCGCTGCTCCGGCATATCCGCCGATCAACGCGTGGGACGAAGAAGTGGGCAATCCCCACCACCAGGTCAACAGATCCCAAACGATTGCCCCCATCAGACCCGCAATCACCACGTACTGGGTGACTGAGTCGATCCGAATCATTCCCTTGCCAATGGTTTTCGCCACTGCAGTGCCCAGGAAAAAGGCCGCGACGAAATTGAAGAACGCCGCCCAGACCACCGCCAGCTTGGGAGATAGCACGCGGGTCGAAACGACGGTCGCGATGCTGTTGGCGGCGTCATGAAATCCGTTGAGGAAATCAAAGATCAGCGCCACCAATATCGTGATGATGAGCAGCAGAAGGTTCGATGTCACCGGTCAGGTCCCTGTGTTCGAGGATGCAACGCCCTCAGGCGTTCTTCAGAACTACCGTTTCGAGCACGTCGGCGACGTCTTCCGCCCGGTCGGTCGCGGTTTCGAGGATTTCGATGAGTTCTTTGGTCTTAATCAGGTTGATCGGATCCTTCTCCTGATCGAAGAGCCTTGCGATTGCGGCGCGCGAAACCAGGTCAGCTTCGTTCTCCAGGCGATTGATCTCCACACAGTGGCCTAGCACATCTCCGTTTTTTTGCAGCAGCGAGACCGCTTTTTCGAGTTCCTGGGTCTGGGCAAGGGTGAGGCGCGCGATCTCGGCAGCCTCGGGGGGCGGGGCGGTTATGCGGTACATAATGATGCGGGCGCCGGCCGCATTCAAACAGTCGAGCACATCGTCCAGGGACGACGCCAGCTTGTGAATGTCCTCTCGGTCGAAGGGCGTGATAAACGTTTGGTTGAGTTTGCGCAGGATGGCGTGGGTCATCTCGTCCCCCACATGCTCAATCCGTCGAATTTCCTGCACCTTCATGTCCAGGTCGCGAAAGTCGGAGAACAGGTCCACCATCGCCCGAGCGCCGGCGATGAGATTGTTTGACATCCCGGAAAACATTGCGAAAAAGCTTGTGTCTTTGGGAATGAGCCGTACCATTTCGGCGACAGACTCCAGAAGCCTTGTGGCTTCAGTTAGGAGCAGAGGTGTGAAAGCGAGTCACTATCTCACGCGCCGCGGAGGGCCGTCAAATCGCGAGCGCGGGTAGCCAAATGAAGCCGCGGGGGACAGGCGCAGAGCGAATTTTCAGCGGGAGAACGGGGTGCAAGTGGAAGACTAGCCGCGTGGAAGGGGCCGCGTGGCAGTCTTGCTACGGCGGGGGATCCCTAGCCCGAGAAGCACGATGAGGGCCAGCACCGCGCTGGTCCCGAGGGCCACTGGGCGCAGGAATTCAAACATCATTTCTCGGACATCCATCGGCCCAGTATGCGGCGGTGCGCCGATTTCGCGAAGTTACGATGAGACTAGCCCCGTGGTGCAGAGGTGAGCCCGGAGACTTCTTCGGGCTCCAGGTCGACAAGGTCCCAGGCGTTTTCTGCTTACGCATAGAGACACTAGCGACCCACTTCAAGACGCTGAACTAGGAAGCGACCCTGTTGGCGGCGGCGGCTGAGATTGTGGCTGAGTTTGCTGGTGTGAGAGATGAAAGGCCCCGAGTGCGGGGCCGTCCAAACCAACCACACCACTTCACTTTGGCTGAGCCAGCGGTGCGAGAGTTCCGCGCGTTGCCTTCAGATAGTCGGCAGGAGCGAGCACGATCTGCATTCCTCGAATGCCGGCGGAGATCGAGATCCCTTCGAACAGCTCGATGGTTTCATCCACGTAGGCGGGGTAGTCCTTCTTTCCGGCCAGCGCGGTCACGCCACCGCGGATGTACCCGGTCAGGGTCTGTAACTCTTTCACCGGGGCGAGCTGGATCTTGCGATCGCCAGACGCCACCGCGAGCGCCTTCAAATCGAGTTCGGTGTTCCCCGGGATCACCGCGAGGCATATGCCGTTTCGGTCACCACGAGCGACTAACGTTTTGAATACCTGCTCCGGCGGCATCCCGATCTTGGCCGCAACGGTTTCCGCAGCCAGGTCGTCGGGGTCGACCTCGTACTCGCGGAGGTGGTAAGGGATTCCCAGCTGGTCGAGCAGCCGGACGGCGTTGGTCTTGTGGGCCACGCTTGATTTTATCCCTGGCGCATGCGCTGACTACGTCGGCTTTATACTCGCGAGCAAGTCGTTACGGAGTTGCTCTGGCGGGCGGCCCGGCTTTATAGTCTCGGTGCAGTTTCGGGGGATCTCTATGAAGATGCTGCTTCACTGGGTGTTGAGCGCCCTGGCGATCTGGACCGTTGCGCGGTTCGTGCCAGGCTTTTCGGTCAGCGGCCCGGTGGCGGCGCTGATTGCTGCCCTGGTCATCGGTTTCGTCAACGCCACCCTGGGGCTGTTTCTGAAGATCATCACGTTTCCGTTGACCATCCTCACCCTGGGACTGTTTTGGCTAATTATCAACGCTGCCATGATCAAGCTGGCGTCTGCGATCGTGCCCGGGTTTCGCGTCGACACTTTCGCCGCGGCGTTCTGGGGAGCGATCGTGCTGGCCCTGGTGAACATGGCGTTGAAGTGGCTAGTGATGCCGGAGAAGAAGTAGTTGTCAGCAATCAGAGCTGGTCGCCTCATTTTGCGGATGAGGGCTTCACCGGCTTCATCCCATCCCACTCTTCTTCGGTCAGCATTCTCCCTAAGGCAGTGAATTCTCCGGCACCCTGGAGCCATTCGCCTCCGTCCATGGTCACCACTTCGCCGTTGATGTAGGCGGCACCGTCGCTCACCAGGAAGGCGGCAAGGTTTGCGAATTCCTCCAAGGTGCCGAAACGGCCCAGCGGGTTGCGTTCTTTGGCGAGTTGCTCAAGTTCGGGGCGCGGAAGCAGGCGAGAAAACGCGCCCTCCGTCGGTACCGGACCGGGAGCAATGGCGTTCATGCGGATCCCCCGATTGCCCCACTCGACGGCCAGGCTGCAGGTGAGAGCCTGCACTCCTGCCTTGGAGACAGCCGAGGGAACAACGTAGGCCGACCCGGTGGTCGTGTAGGTGGTCGTGATGTTCAGCACAACGCCGCGATGCCCCGCTCTGAGCCACCGCTTTCCGCAGGCCAAAGTCGTGTGCAGCGTGCCCATCAGAACAATGCCGATGACAGACTCGAAGGCGCGGAGCGACAACTCTTCGGTGCGCGCCAGGAAATTGCCGGCGGCGTTGTTCATCAGCACATCGAGCGGACCATCTTTCCAGATAGTGCCGATCATCTCTTCGACCGCGGCCGCGTCACGGACATCGCAACGGCGGGCGTGGATGACGCCAGCCGTCTTCTTACGCAATTCGGTTTCGGCGGCGTCGAGAACCTCGTGGCGGCGTCCGCAGATATAGACGACGGCGCCGAGTTCGAGGAAGCGTTGCGCAGCCGCTTTCCCCAGGCCGGTGCCACCACCCGTGATGAGGATCCGTTTGTTGAGCAACAGGTTTGTCTGGAACATGATCACCGTCCGATGGTCTCGCCGCCCCTGATTGTAGCGAGGGGGGCAGGGCGCTGTCGCTGAAAGCCGGGGGAAGCGGGTCCGGTTAGGGGCCCGCGCACGCCACACGAAAGCCATAGTCGGCATACTGGAATTCGGGAGGGATGCTGGAGCGGGCGGCACAGCGACTGACCTTGATGTGATGGCGCCAGGATCCTCCGCGAGAAGCACGCCGCTGGCCGAGGTCCGGGCCGCAGGGGTCTCTTTCCGGCGACAAAGCGTAGTAGTTGGCGTCATACCAGTCGCTGCACCACTCGTGGACGTTCGCGCACATATCGAACAGGCCGAAGTCGTTTGGTGCAGATTGTCCCACGGGTTCGAGCCCGCTCTGCCAGCGACTGGCATAGTTCGGCAATGTTTCCGGCGGAGCATCTCCCCATGGAAAGAGCTTACCCTCGCCCCCGCCGCGCGCCCCGCGCTCCCACTCGGCTTCGGTCGGGAGGCGGTAGTGATGGTTCGTGGCAGCGGAGAGCCACTCGCAATATCGTGCTGCTTCGTACCACGAGACGCCAACGACGGGCTGTTCGGCGCGACTGAAATTCGGGTCATGCCAGAAAGGTGGCGGCAGCGCGCCACTCGAGGCCAGGAACCGAGCGAAATCCTCGTTGGTGACTTGATGCGCGGCCAGACGGAAGGCAGCGACCCAGACGTTGTGCACGGGACGTTCACAATCCTGGCCGGCTTCGGAACCCATCAGGAACCGGCCGGCAGGAATGATGACTAGAACGGGTTCGACGATGGGCGTCGCGGTTGAGGCTGACATAGAACCCGGAAAGCGTAGCACAGCGCGACATACGCGGGATGGTGGGGCTATACTCCTGCCCGCGCCGGAGCTACACTTGGGCGCTCGGAGGTTGTCGAGTCGGTGCCGCTATGAAGAAGCTGACGTTCCAGGTGAAGCTCGAGGGTGTTCCAGGAATGGAAGTGGCTGCGTTGCGCGCTCCGTTTGATGTGGTAGAGACTTTTGGTACACGGGCGCGCGCGTGCCGGTGCGTGGGACGATCAACGGTTTTCCTTACCGTTCGTCGTTGATGCCGATGGATGGTTGCCACCGCATGGTCGTGAACCGTGACATCCGCGAGGGCGCGGGCGTGAGAGCCGGCGACACGGTGAGGGTGGTGATGGAACGCGATGAAGCACTCCGGACGGTGACGCCGCCGCCCTCGCTGAAAAAGGAACTCGCAAAAAACAAGACGGCACAAGCCAACTGGGAAAAGTTGGCCTTTACGCTCAAGAAGGAAATGGCGCAGTCGATTGTGGAGGTAAAGCAAGAAGAAACGCGGGCGCGGCGCTTGGCCAAGGTGATGGACGTGCTAGAGAACGGGAAAAAGTGGACGGGTTAGTCGCGGATGTGGCGAACGACTTCTGCGATGCCGTGGTCTTGAAAGAGGCGAATGCCCGCAATGCCGGAGGCGCCGGCTTCGAGGCAGGCGGCAGCATTCTCTAGCGTGACGCCGCCCAGAGCGAACACCGGGATGCGATGCTGGCAGGCTCGACGGAGGGCATCGAGGCCGGCAGGCCTCGCGTCGGGCCCGCCTTTCTTCTCAAAGACCGGAGCGAACACAGCGAAGTCCGCGGCACCAGTCTCGGCTGCGCAAACTTCGGTGGGGTCGTGGCAGGCCACGCTGACCACCGCGCCGCGGGTGTCAGGGGTAGCTGCAAGGCGACTCGATGATTCCCATATCCGGTGCACGTCCGCGGGGGAGATGCTGTTGGCGGGGAGATGGACGCCGTCGGCGGCCGTGGCAAGCGCGACGTCGACGTGAGAGTTGATGAGTAAGGCAGTTCGCGGTTGTCGGTTCTCAGCTCTCAGCTGAACGTTCAGTTGTGCCTCGCGGATTGCGGCGAGCGCAGCGCCGGCCAGCCATTCCAGGTCGCGTGCGGTGAGATCTTTTTCGCGGAGCTGGATGTAGTCGACTCCGGCGCGGGCGGCTTCGCTGATCTTGGCGAGCAGCGTCTGCCGACGGGCCAATTCGTCGCCAGAGAAAGCGGCGCGATCGGTGATGTAGTACAGAAGAACGCGAGGCATACCAGGTTCCAGCGTACTACGCCGGAGTGGCTAAGAGACCAGTGCAGGCGGCCAGGAGTGCCTGCACCTCACGGTTACGGTCTCGTCTTTGCGATCTCGGGCAGAACATCGGCTTCTTTCTTGGTGATACCGGCCAAATGATACGTAGTAAGGCCATCGCGGAGGAACTCAAAACCTTCCTCGGGGGAATCGACCATCTTGAAAAGGGAGAGATCGGTGGCCGAGATGGTGCCGGTATCGATCATCGCCTGAAAGTTGATCAGCTTCTTCCAGTATTCGCTTCCGTAGATTACGACCAAGATTTTCTTGGCCAGCTTGTCGGTTTGGGCCAGGGTGAGGATCTCGAATAATTCGTCGAACGTGCCGAAGCCTCCGGGGAAAATAACCAGCGCCTTGGCGAGGTAAGCGAACCAGAACTTACGCATGAAGAAGTAGTGGAATTCGAAGTTGAGTGATGGCGTAATGTAAGGATTCGGATACTGCTCGAACGGCAGGTTGATGTTGAGGCCGATGGTCTTGCCGCCAGCGTCTTTCGCGCCTAGGTTCGCGGCTTCCATGATTCCGGGACCGCCTCCAGTTGTGACCACGAAGCGTCGCCTGCGGGCGGGAATCGTGATCGACCACTCCGTAAGGAGAGAAGCGAGTTGGCGCGCGTCTTCGTAGTAGCGCGACATTTCCATCGCCGCCTGCGCTTTCTTGTGGTCAGCGCCGGCCTTGGAACCCTTCGCCTGCGCATCTTTCAGGCTTTTTTCCGCGGCGGTGCGGCTCTGGAAACGGGCCGAACCGAAAAAAACCACCGTATCCTGAATTTGCTCGCGGCGAAAGCGGGCGAGCGGCTCGACGTATTCCGAAAGAATGCGCAGAATGCGTCCATCCGGGCTATTGATGAAGGGCTCGTTCTGGTAGGCGAGCGGGGCGGCTTTCAGTCTGTCTTCACTCATGGAGCAAATTCCTGTCAATGCCGGTTCGAGATTCCCGGCATTGAGCATACCTTCCCACCGGTCCCGGCGGGAAGGAGTCGCTTGATTCCGGGAACACTCCGGGCTGCTAGGGGAGTTTGTCCTCGTGGTAGTGGATGGCTTCGGAAAACCCAATCCAGATGTCGAGCAGGCCCAGGCCACTGCAGAAGCCACGGAAGAATCCGTGCGTCAGCAACGTGCGCAGGGCAGGATAGCGAAGGAGCAAGAAGTTGTCGGTCCACTGCGGGGTCCACGGAAGAATCACCAGCAAAACGCCAGCTGCGGCGCAGACAAAGACAAACAGAAGCACGAGCAGGCGGTGCAGCCAGATCTGGATACGGGTTACCGGGACGGAAGCTGGGTTCAGCGCCACGGCTGCCGGAGTGGACTCTGGGGCCGGGGCCGAGGCGAGTCCGGCAGGGCTAGCGGCGCTCGGCTGCGTCGTATTGGGATCGGGCATCAGGCGGGGCTCCGCCTTGCGATCAGTGCGGACACTCGTGAGTGGGGGCACAACACGGGAAAACCCATCCGAACATTCTACGTCTTCAGGGCCTTAATGCGCTCACCAACATCGCGATAGTCGATATTACTTCCGTAGACTTCCATGAAGTGGTCGAGGGCGGCGTGCTTATCGTTGGCGGTTTCGTATGACGATCCAAGCTCGTAGTGCAGGGCGGTGCGAGTTTCCTCGTCAAGCGTAGGCAGCTTGAGAGCCTTCTCATACCAGCGGATGGCGGCTTCGGGAACGCCCTTGTCGAGGAAGCACTGCGCCAGCCAGGTATAAGTCTGCATGACTTGCGGGAATGGATGCCCGTGATCGACCGCCTGGCAGACTTTTTGCAGCTCACCAATGGCCTCGTCGAGCAGTCCCATCTCGCGGAAAGCGACTCCGAGGTTGTAATGGGTTTCGGGATCCTCTTCGGCGCTGGCAACTTCTTCTTCAAGCTCGTGGCGCAGTTCGCCAAACATATCGGCGAGGTCGACGCTGGCGGCCAGTTCCGCCTTGCCTGCCGCTGCGCTGGGACGCACTGAGGCGTGAAGGGCGGGAGCAGCGGACGGTGCCGGCACGGCGGCTGCGGACGCAGCCGGAGCCGGGTCCGGAGGCGCGGTAATCGGAATGGGAGTGACGATCGGGGGCGCGGAGCCGGGTCCGGAGACCGCGCTGGCCGCCATGTGCCGAGCGGGCACGGGTTCAGCGTGGACCGGGGGCACAACGGGCTTGTCAATTTCGGGCTTGGGTGTTTCTTGCAGGAACCCGTCGCCGAGGGATTCCTCGAGGTCGGCAACGAACTCGCCCAGGGCGCCTGTCTTGGATTCCTCAATGGGCGGAGCCGGCTGGGACATCTTCGGGCCAGACATGAATTCCAGATGACTGACGAGAGCAGGATCAGTTGGGGCGTGTGCCACGGGAGCCTGGTCGTGCTCGATCTCGTGGGCGCCCCCCTCGTTAAGGAATCCGTCTCCCAAAGAGGAATCGAGGTCAGCCACCATCTGCTTGAGGGGGCCGGCCTGTGCCGGCTCTGGTTCCGGCTCCGCCTCGGGTTCGGGCGCTACTGCATGCGGAGCTTCGACCACCTTCGGCTCGCCGGCGATGGCCACCGGCTCGTCAACGGTCTCGGTCTCAGTCTCCACGCTGGGTTGTTCGGAGGCCGAGGCGGCGTCGATTTCGGCGCGCAGGGCGGCAATTTGCTCGTAGTCAGCGGTCTGAGTCTGAAGCTTGATGAACGCGGCGCGCGCCTGGTCCACCATCGAATGCTCGAGGTAGAAACGGATCTCTTCGATGGTTTCGGCGACGGCGTCGGTGTTCTCGGCAGAGCTTTCCTCGACGGCCGGCTCTACGGCGGGCTCGTCACCCGAGTGGGACGGTGTTGCGCCGGCCTCGACGGCGAGGGCATCGTCCCATTCCGCAGAGAGATCGATTTCACTGGTCGGCGCGGGCTCGGCGTGGCTAGACGCCGTTTCAGCGTGCGCCTGCACGTCAAATTCGTGGGCCTGGTCCGGCGTGACAGCGTGAGCTTCAGGCACTGCATCGGTTGGCCATTCGACTGGAAAATCCCCCACCGCCGGCAGTGCCGAAGCTGGCGAGGGCGAGACGGCTTCGCGCTCTTCGCAGCGCTGGGCGAGGTCGCCATAGCGCGCCGCTTCTTCCGAAAGGCCGGCCTGGTCGTAGACGGTTTGCAGGGTGCGGCAGCAAGCGGCGGCGTCCGCGAAACGCTGGGCGCGGGTGTGAAGGGCAGCCAGACGCTGGTTCAACCGGACGTCATTGGGAGCAATCGGCAGCACGGCCATCACGGGGCCGAGCGCCTTATCGGGCATGTTGTAGGAAACGAAAAGCTCAGTATCGGTGAGCGCAGCGCGCAGCGCGGCGGCAACTTCCGGCGAATAGGGTTGATCGATAGGGGGGGCGGTGGCCTCGAGCTCCTCGACCAGCACAACGCCTTCCTCGACCGTGAGCAGCTTGGACCCGCTAGCCCCACCCATCATGCCGACTACCTGCTGGTAGTTCTGCATGTGCATGGGGTTCTGCGGTTCCTGCTCGGCCAACCCCTGGTAGAGATCGCGGGCCCGGGACAGCTCACCCGACTGCACACAGGCGTGGGCAAGAAGTTCGTGGACTTCGGTGATGTGCGACTGATCGCCCGCCTTGTGGAAAAGTTCCTCGAGTTTTTCGAGCGAGGCAGGGTTGGCACTGACGTGGCCAATCACCGAGCGCAGGATCTCGAGAACCTTGGCGGAGTTTTCTGCCAGGAGGCGGTCAGCATGTTGATCGATGACCTGGAGCGCTTCCTCATGCCCGCCGCCCTGCACCAAGGCGTCGATGTAGCCGAACATCGACTCGATATCGTTGTGGGCCGAAAGCAGTTGGCCAGCGAGTTTTCCGGCTTCCGCCGCGCGGCCGGTTTGCACATAGGCCTTGAGGAGGTCGCGCAGGCCCTCCGAGTGATTGTCGATGTCGGCGACTTTTTCGAAGAACTTGATGGCTGCCGCCGCGTCCCCGGATTCGAGCGCGTTGCGGCCTCGCAACAGAAGCGCATAGCTGTTGCCCGGATCGAGGGTCAGCATGCGCTGCAGGATTTCTTCGGCGCCGTTGCGCGAGCCGCGGCTGCGTAGAGTCTCGGCGGCGGCGGAGAAAATCTGCCAGGCTTCGGTCTTCTTCCCGAGCCGTATGTAGACCTCGGCCAAGCGCACGCGCATGGCGACGTTTTCCGGATCCATCTCGAGGATCTTCTGGAATATGCGGACGGACTGCTCGAGTTCTCCGGCGCGGAGAAACTCCTCGGCGACCTGCAGGTACTGGGCGCGGGCGTCGTTAAACAGCCCCTGTTGGGTATAGAGTTCAGCCAGCTTCAGGACGCTTTCCAGCGACGGCTTGAGCTTGGCGATCTTCTTGTACATGGCGATGCCCTTGACCGTGAAACCTTGCGCGGCATAGGCGTCGCCGACGTTCTTGAAACAATCGGTGGCTTTGTCAGCCTCACCGATTCGGGCATAAAGATCACCCACGGTGTTGAGCACCGTCAGGTCCTTGGCATCGGCCTTGAGGATCTTTTCGTACTCGGAAATGGCGTTCTGCAGCTTGCCCTGCTGGACGTATTTCTCCGCAGCGCTGAGAACTTTCTGCTTGTTGAAGCCGAAACCAAACGCCATAGAGGGCGGACTCCAAGCTTTCCCCCCGCCCGAGAGCCACAAAGACCCGGGAAAACGCTCCAAGCGGGGCACAAACTACCTCACCCGAAAGACTTCCGGGGAGGCACAGCTTGACCAAACAAACTCATTGTAAGGCGGGTAACCGATATTCGTATGGTTACCAAGGGTTACCGAAAGGGAGTGTACGACCGGGTTACGGAAGGAACCTGGGAAAAAGGCTGGATTGGGAAATCGCGGGATTGAAGTGTCTGATTCGGCGAGCGTTCAAGCTGGGAGGTTTCGGCCCGACGACCTGGGTGTTGGATCAGAGGAGCTTCGCGGGTCAGGCGGCGCGGGCTACCGTGGTCGACAGAACTAAGAAGAGGCCAAGCAAGGCTGGCCGGGGAAGGCGACGCAGAACGTGCCAGACCATGATGCTCATCGACCGGACCCTCCGCGCGGGGGAGACCGCGAATGATTCTGTCGAACGAACTCAAAGAATGCGGGAAAATGCCACGAGAACTGGCGCACCCGGTTCCTAGGATTGCCCCAATTCTAAGTCAGACCTGGGGAGGAAAGGCAAGGGCTTTGTGAGACGGCGTCAGGTCCGCAAGGGCCTTCGGACGATGCGTCTCTCCAGCCGCGAGTGGAGGGAGCGGACCTCACCATTCGTCTTCCGAGGGTTTTTCCTGCTGCGGACGCAATCCCTGAAAGGCTCGGGAGATTTTTTCGATGTCGTCGGGCTTAAGGCGGCAGGCGCTGCCCAGCTTTTCGGTAAGGAGTTTGTTAATCGCGGGCAGGGGTTGGCCTTTGGTCTGAGCGAGGAAGCGAGCCCATTCGGTCGCAACGGACTTGCGCTCGTTCGGGTCGGCATCTTCATAGAACTGGCGCGCGGCCTCTTCGAGCGTGCCGTATTCGTCGGCCATGTCCTCGTGAAAATAGCCGCGCAGGAAGCTGCGCAGCGCGGGGAAAGTGGCTGCGCTGATCTCGTGGTTATCTTGGTGAACGCTCTTATTCATTCGCGACACTCCGGATATGAAGTCAGCACGTAGTAGTTGTTGGGTCCCGCCCACTTCAAGACTACGGTCGCGTGGGCACAAGGCCCGGAGCGGTCAGAGCCGCGGCGAAGGGAGCGGCCGATGGGATGGGACGGGTCGCCGTCGTAGTCCACGACGAAGTTGGGATGACCTTCTTCGCGATCGAGCCACCGTTGGATCCTGTCGTGGTTCTGTGCGAGAGCAATACCGAGGGCATGTTCAGCGGTCTCGCGATCAGTCCAGGTGGATGCGGCCGAGATGTTGCGCTCGCGGCGGAGGCGTTGGCGGAGTTCGTCATCCGTTCGACCGACGTGCTTGCGCAGCGTATGGCCGCCAGCCGCTTCATCCTGCGAAAGATCGCGCGAGGGGGTGGAGGCAAAGCGCTGCTGATTTTGGGCGCCCGGGAGCGAGCTTGCGCTACCGGTTTGAGCCGGCTGGCATCCGAAGGCTGCCACCAGGATCAGGAGAGAGGCGGGCGTGGCAACCCAGAAACCGAAAAGTGTTTCACATCGACTCATGAGCTTTGGGGTCAAACCAGCAAGCTATTGAAGGGCCGGGAAACTCAGTCGGTACCTGCAGAGGAGCCGGGGGTGGCTTCTCCGTACCGTCAGCAAGCCTACTGGTTTGCGCGCGGTCTGGCAACTGGTACGGTCAAACGCGCTACAGTGATGATCGTGGAACGGCGTACCGTCAGCGACTTTCTTGACGATTTCCTGCGCGCTGGGCGCGAATGCGCCTACGTGCAGAGGCGGGGATATCGCACGGAACGCTGGAACTATCAGCAGGTTGCGGTTACGGCTTCGCAATTTGCACGGGAACTGGAAGCCCGCGCCATCGGCAAAGGCGACCGCGTGATGTTGTGGGGCGAGAACTGTGCAGAGTGGGTGGTGGCTTTTTTTGGATGTGCCCTACGCGGCGCGGTCGCAGTGCCCATGGACGATGCCGCCGCGCCAGACTTTGCCAATCGGGTGAGCGCGCAAGTGCAAGCCCGCTTGATGGTGTGTTCGCTAAAGCATGCGCCGCAGGTGGCAGGGCCGTCGGTCAGCGTGCTCGACCAACTGCGACAGCAGGTTGCTGGGCACGTGAGCGACCAATACGCCCCGGTTGCAGTCGAAACCACAGATCCGCTCGAGATCATTTTCACCTCAGGGACGACGACCGAGCCGAAGGGCGTGGTGATCTCGCACGGCAATGTGCTGTCGAATGTCGCGCCGCTGGAAGCGGAAATCCGGAAGTACTTGAAGTACGAGCGTTGGGCACATCCGGTTCGCTTCCTGAATCTTCTACCGCTGAGCCACGCGTTCGGGCAATTTCTCGGGCTGTTTCTTCCTCCCTTGATGGCGGGCACGGTGGTTTTCCAGGAGTCCCGCAACCCGTCGGAGGTGATCGAAACGATCCGGCGAGAACGGGTTTCGGTGCTGGTGGCGGTGCCTCGTTTGCTGCAGGGGCTCCAGGACAAGATCGAGCGCGATCTCGAGAGTGAGGGTGATCTCGGGAACTTCCGGCAGAACCTTCGTGCCGCCGAGAACAAGCACTTTCTGCGACGCTGGTGGATCTTCCGTAAGGTACATCGTGAGTTCGGCTGGAAGTTTTGGGCGTTCCTTTCGGGAGGGGCGGCACTGGACGACCAGACGGAGGAGTTCTGGGGGCGGCTGGGTTATGCGGTGATCCAGGGCTACGGGCTGACGGAGACTACGTCGCTGGTGAGCGTGAACCACCCGTTCCGGTTGAGCAAAGGCTCGATCGGAAAAGTGCTTCCCGGCCGCGAGGTGAAACTTGCCGAGGACGGGGAGATTCTGGTCCGTGGGGGCGGCGTAGCTGCGGGCTACTGGACAGGAAATGTGGTGCAAGCGGTGAGCGACGAAGAAGGCTGGTACCGCACTGGGGATGTCGGGCAGTTGGGTGCCGACGGCAACCTTTATTTTAAGGGCCGAAAGAAGGAGGTGCTGGTAACCCCGGCTGGGATGAACGTGTATCCGGCGGACCTGGAAGCCGCGCTGCGACAGCAACCGGAAGTGCGGGACTGCGCGATAGTGGGACTGGATCGTGGTGGAAACGCGGAGCCCTGCGCGGTGCTGATCCTTCGAGAGGCGACGGCGGATACCGAAGCGGTGGTACAACGAGCCAACCAGCAGCTAGCCGAATACCAGCGCATGCGGGAATGGTTGGTGTGGCCGGAGAGTGACTTTCCCCGCACTTCGATTGGGAAGCCGCGCTTGACGGCGATTCGCGACGCGGTGCTTGCGGATCGGGTGGCTGGGCCCGCGCTCGGTTCGGGAGCGAGTCCGCTGGCGGAACTGATTGCGAAAATCTCGGGGCGGGCTGCACCCAGTCTGAAGCCAGCGGCCAACCTCGAGGATGATCTGCGCCTAAACTCGCTCGAGCGCGTCGAACTGCTGGGTGCGCTCGAAGATCGGTACCAGGTGGATCTCAGTGAAACTCGCTTCAGCGCGGCGCGCACGGTGGGCGATCTGGAACATTTGCTCGAGGGCCAAGGAACCGCACGCGCGGTTTACCACTACCCGCGTTGGGCCTTGCGGTGGCCAGTTCGATGGATTCAGACAGCAACCCATTACCTGCTGGTGCGCCCAGCGATCATGCTGCTGGGTTGGCCGCGGATCGAGGGACGCGAGTATTTGCGCCGCCTGAAGGGTCCGGTGCTGGTGATTTCCAATCACGTCGATGATGTGGATGTCGGCTTTGTGCAGACCGCGCTGCCGGCGCGCCTTAGACACCGGCTGGCTACGGCGGCTGCCGGAGAAGCGCTGGAGATTTTGCGAACCCCGGCACTGGAGCGCGGATTCCTCGGGCGGACGTACGATCGGCTGAAATGGACCCTGGGGGTGGCGCTGCTCAATCTGTTTCCCTTGCCCCGCCAAGCGGCGTTTCTCAGGAGCTTTTTGTACGCCGGGGAATGCGTGGATCGAGGGTACAGCGTGCTGGTGTTTCCGGAAGGGCAGCACACCACCGATGGCAAGCTGCTCCCTTTTCGCGCGGGCGTGGGATTGCTGGTGAGTCATCTGGGGGTTCCAGTAGTTCCGATGCGGATCGACGGGCTGTTCGAAGTGAAGCAGTCGGGAAAAAAGTTCGCGTTGCCGGGCCGGATCCGTGTCCGAATTGGCAAGGCCGAGCACTTCGAGGCGGGGACGGATCCGCAGAAGATTGCCCGAGATCTGGAGAAGCGCGTTTCGGAACTCTAGGCCGTGAGCTGACTCAGGACCCAGTCCGGCGCGTTAGCGCGCGAGCGCACAGGCATCGATCGGGACTATAATTTCTGCATGAAACGGACGAACCTTCTTGCAATTCTGGCGCTGTTTCTCGGGGCTCAACAGCTGTATGCCGCGAGCAAGAGCACTACGGTGGAACTGAAAAACGCCAAGGGTGAAAGCGTGGGGTCAGTGACCCTGAAGGCAGCCAAGAATGGCGTGAAAATCAAGCTCGATTTGAAGAACCTGCCCGCAGGTGAGCACGCCGTGCACGTTCACCAGAACGCGAAGTGCGAAGCGCCGGACTTCAAATCGGCGGGTGGGCACTTCAATCCGGAAAGCAAGAAGCACGGGTTGGAGAATCCCGATGGCCATCACGCCGGCGATATGCCGAACTTTGTGGTGCGCCCTGACGGTACTGCCAAGGTGACCATTCTGAACAAGGACATCACCATGGGCAGTGATGCGCACTCAGTATTCAGCAATGGCGGAACCGCGTTGATGATTCACGCCAAAGCCGATGACATGAAAACCGACCCGGCGGGCAATGCGGGCGACCGCATCGCCTGCGGCGCGATTACGCAGTAGACAAGAGAGAAGGGCGTCCCCATCCCCAGGTGCGCCCTTCTCTGTGCCGATCGGCTCGACGGCGAGCGGATGTCTTTCCCCGAGAGCCGTTCTGCACTCCTTTAAAAAGTAGAACGCCGTGCGCCGGTTGCGATTTCTTGCGCTGCGGGCTATGCAGCCGCGATTAAAATCCACCCACCTGCAGCCCGTTTACATAAACCCAGACACACGGCAGAAGTTGTGGGGCCGAAAGATGGACCGAGTCCGTCTGCAAGTTCTTCCCTATGATGGCGATACGCTCTGTGAATCTAGCGGTTGACAGATCGATGCGGCGGGACTAAGACAGCAGTATTCCGAGTCGAGTCGCCTGCTCCGTCCGAACCTGTCAATTCCCCTGTCGCCCCACTCGTCGTCCTGGAGGAGAGCAATGACAAACAAATCCAAGCAGTTCGTAAGACCCATGCGCGTTTTCGTTGGACCGGGTACAAAAGCCGAAAAAGGTTTTCGTACGCGCATGTCGATGCCGGAACCCGAAGCGATCGCGCCCGGTGTACCGCCAACACCAGCCCATGACCTGAAATTTCACGGTGGCCACACCATCACAGATCTGGTTTTTACGAACTTCTACGTGGGAGGGTCTGCGGCCTGGAAGGCGAGTGACATTCAGAACATCGACAAGGCACTTGCTGACGCCATGTCGGATGTCGATCTGAACAATGTGATGTCGCAATACTTCACGTCGGGAAGCGTCACAACCTCAGCACGGCCGTCCCAAGTGCTCACCGGGCCGCCGCCGAAAGTGGTTTCTCAAGGCGACGTCGAAAACCTGGTCCTGCAGCTCTTCAAGGCAGGCACGCTGAACGGATTCGACTACACGTCCACCGTATTCAATTTCATGCTGCCCAGTGGCACGATCCTGAACACAGACACCACGCCTACCTCCGCCACGATTGCGGCACGACTGGAAAAGCCGGTGGAGGTGAAGAAGGGAGAGCCGGTTGAGGAGGAAGAGGATTCCACCCAGGGCCTCGGTGGATATCACGGATCGGTGCACGCGGGCTCGGGGAACAGCGCACCCACGATCTATTACGCAGTCGGTGTGTACTCAGAAACTCTTCCCGACGGCACGACCAATGGCATTCCCGTGTTCGACCTGCCTTGGAAAAGTGTGGTCGCGACTTTCTACCACGAGTTGAACGAAGCGCGCACCGACGCGGACGTGGAGGACGCGATTCGCGCCGGGAACGATCCCGGTGCGACCAAGTTCCTCGGTTGGACTTCGAAGCAGGGAGAGGAATGCGGGGACTTCCCAGTGTTTGAGGCGAATCCGCTGACCAAGGTTTTCCAGGAAGTGAACCTCACGGACGGAAACGGCACCGTTCCGGTGCAGTTCCAGTATTCCGACGCGGTGCACGGCCCGGAGGGGCCGCGCACCAATGCGGCGCCATACGCGGGGCACATCCACGCGAAAGCGGCGCCGGAAGCCCCCACGGCGGGAGGCAGGCGAAAGCGGGCGTAAAGACGCCGACCCGAGTCCTAACGATCGGCGCGCTTGTACACGCGTACGTAGTCGATCAGCATGCTTTGCGGAAACCTGGTGGTGGCGTCTGGATTGCCCGGCCAGTCGCCACCCACCGCCACGTTCAGAATAATGTAGAAGGGATGGTCGTAGACCCACTTCGCATCTCGGGGCAAGTCGGCGGGCGTGCGCGTGGCATACAGGTGATCGTCGACATAGAAACGGATGACGTCGGGTTCCCACTCGGCGGCATACACGTGAAACGCGTCGGCGAAATTCTGCCCGGTGGGTAGAGAGAAGGGCGAGTCGATTCCTTTGCTGCCTGAATATCCTGGACCGTGAATCGTACCGTGCACGATCGCGGGCTCCTTGCCGATGTTTTCCATGATGTCGATTTCGCCGCAAGCGGGCCAGCCTTTCGGCTCGATGTCCTCACCCAGCATCCAGAAGGCGGGCCATATTCCCTGGCCGTGGGGGATCTGGATGCGCGCCTCGAAGCGTCCATAGGCCTGCTGGAATTTCCCCCGAGTCTTGAGCCGGGCCGAGGTGTAGCCATACAGCAGGCCATCCTTATCGCTGTAGGCTTCGTGGCGCGCGGTGATGACCAAGTTGCCATCCTGAAGCTGAACGTTCTGCAGGTGGTTGGTGTAGAACTCCAACTCGTGGTTGCCCCAGCCATTACCGCCGGTCTCGATGGTCCAACGGTTGCGATCCGGCACAGCGCCGTTGGAACCGTTGAAGTCGTCGCTCCAGACCAGGGTCCAGCGATCGGTGGGCCCGGCTCCGGCTTGAAGGGTGCTGCTCGCGAGGAGCACGCAGAAGAGGATGCGCTTGAGCATATGGAAATCATATGCCTCCCAAGAGCCTGCTCGCAGCGATTACGGCCAGTCTGCTAGGCCACGCGCAAGTCTTTGCTGGAGCGTCTCCCGCGCGAGGTCTCCCTCCCAGCGCGCCACCACCAATGTCGCCACACCGTTTCCGATCATGTTCACGAGAGCCCGGAACATGCTCATGAAACGGTCGATGCCGAGAATCAGAGCCATCCCAGCTACAGGGATGGTGGGAACCACTGAAAGAGTTCCAACCAGCGCGATGAAAGCGGCACCCTGCACGCCGCTCGCTCCCTTGGAGGTCAGAACGGCCACTGAAAATATCGTGAGCTGCTGCAGGAGTGTAAGCGGGGTGTGGGTGGCCTGGGCTACGAAGAGCGCGGCCAGCGTCATGTAGATACTGGTGCCATCGGTGTTGAAGGTGTAGCCGGTAGGAACCACGAGGCCGACCAGAGATTTCGAACAACCGAGTTTCTCCATCTTCTCCATCAAGGTGGGCAGGGCTGTCTCGGACGAACTGGTGGCGAGGACCAGCAGGATTTCTTCCTTGATGTAGAAGAGAAACCGGACGATGCCGAAACCCGCAACCCAGGCGATGGCACCCAGCACGACCAGCACAAAAAGGATCGACGTGAACCAGAACGCGCCAATCAACTTGGCCAACGGTCCGAGGGACGCGATACCGTATTTGCCGACGGTGAACGCCATGGCGCCGAAAGCGCCAATGGGCGCGAACTTCATCAGGATGTTCACCACGCCAAAGACGGCGACGGAGAGGGCATCGAAGAGATCGACTAGAGGCTTACAGCGAGGGCCCATGGCTGACAAGGCGAAGCCGAAAAGAATGGCGACCAGCAGGACTTCGAGGATATCTCCCTTGGCAAAGGCATCGACTACAGTGGTGGGGATAATGTGGAGCAAAAAATCGGGGACGCTCTGAGCCTTCGCCTGGCCGGCGTAGTCGGCGACCGCTTTGGCGTCGAGGGTGGCGGGATTCACGTTGAAGCCACTACCAGGGTGCACCAGATTTCCGACCACGAGTCCGATGAACAGAGCGAAAGTGGAGACGATTTCGAAATAGAGCAGAGCCATGCCGCCGACGCGGCCAACCTTTTTCATGCTCTCCATGCCGGCGATGCCCGAGACCACGGTGCAAAAGATAATAAGGGTGATGATCATTGAAATGAGGCGGATGAAAGCATCGCCGAGAGGTTTCATGGCGATGGCGTGCGCTGGGCTGAAATAGCCGAGTGCGACGGCAACGGCCATGGCCACGACGACCTGGACCCACAGCGTTCTGTAAAGCGGCTGCTTGCCCGGCGTGCGGGTGGCAAGCTGCGCAACGGGGTGGGCGGGGTTGAGTGTTCCCATGGAGTCCTTGAGCCCTGATCTAAGGCCTTGTTTCGGGGACGGCAACTTCCAGTTTGCGCACTAACCAGGGAATGATTACCTGCTTGAAAATCAGCGGATCGGGCCAGATTTTCACTTGGCGCCCGAGGTGGCCACCCTGCGGATTGATCCACGCGTCTTTCGGGGTGTCACCTGAGCTCAGAAGAAGGTAGATGTCTGCGATTGGGACTTGCGTGTCGAGTGCACCCCCGATGACCAGCATCGGCGCCATGGGTTTGCCCAACAGACCCTGTTTTACGAGCGACATCCTGGGGAAGATGTCTGCGAGCTGTTCGGTGGTCTTGACGTTGTCAAAAATCGCCATCAGCGCCGGCACCTGATCAAACAGGTATTCGCGGTTACCCAGCAGAGAATTCATCAGGAAGTCTTTTTGAAAGAAGGCGTCGGTTGGCGGAGACTGCGCGCTGGCCCCCTTCAGTCGCGCACGCTCGAGAATGGCCAATTTTGTCGCCCAGTAAGCACCCCAGCTAACTCCGTGCATCGCGATGCGATTCTTGTCGATTTCGGAGCGACTCTGCGCGTAGTCAATGACGCGGGAGAGCATGCGCCCGGCGGTTTCGCTGGCCTTGATGGGCGCTTGCCCCGTGCCCGGCCCATCGACGGCGAGAAATCCGATTCCGAACGGCAGGATCGCGGAGAAGCTTTCCGCAAGATCCTCCTTACGGCTGTCGAGACCGTTCACTGCGATCACGAGCGGCACGGGTCCGTGTGCGTCTTTCGGAAGGCGCAGGTAGCCGATGATCTCCGATCCCTCAAACGGAATGTGGACAACTTCCAGCGGCGGGTCCCAGAAATGGGCGTGAGCGAGGAAAGCATCGATCGCTTTCGCATAAGAACGCTGTTTCCCCGGAGAAGCCGGAATAGGCCAGCGCCCAAATGAATAGAGACGCCACGCCCGGATATAGTTGGCGTTCGCCTTGGCAGGGTCGGTCGCTTCGAGCGACTTGCCCTCGGCCAAATACCGATCGCCGATCGCCATAAAGGCGGCCGCCCACTCGTCTCTGTCTGAGGTCTTGATTGCCAGGAAGGCTTCGCGTACATCCGCCGGGTCTAGTCCGATCAGCGGATACATCCCGTTCTCGGCACGCTTGACTGCCTCCACCTTGATTTCGTCGATGGTGCGCTCTTGCCGCTCCTGCGCGAGTGCACAACTTGGGTGCGCAGCTGCCAAGGCCCAGACGAACAGGAAAATCCCGGACGGAGATTTCAGGCGAAGTGGTTTCAGATGCGCTACCCCTTACGATGGCTCGTGGTCAGACAGCTGTACCACCATACGATAAGGAATGTCAAGGCTTGGGGATGACGTCCCCGGAGGCTTGACTGCACTGGCAGGCTCGGTGGTATCGTGGTCTGACCAATTTTGCCCTGGGCCCTCTCTCAAGTCCAGTCTGCAAAGTCCCGGGTGTTCTGCGTTGGCCAGCTAGACAATTTTGGAGGTCTCAACGGAGCTATGGCAATCGCGACGATTGATCCCGCGAGTGGGCAAACACTGAAGACGTTCGAGCAGCTGACCGACGCGCAAGTGGAGACGCGAATTCAGCGAGCTGCGGATACTTTCCGCGAGTACCGGAAGACAAGCTTCGCAGAGCGCGGGCGAAAAATGCTGAAGGCGGCGGAAATCCTGGAGGCCGAGAAGAACTCGCTGGGCCGGTTGATGACGCTGGAGATGGGTAAGCCTCTGCGGGCCGCGGTGGCCGAGGCGGCCAAGTGTGCCACCGCGTGTCGCTATTACGCGGAGAACGCTGAGCGTTTTCTGGCGGACGAACTAGTGGAGACCTCAGCCCAGCGAAGTTTTGTTCGCTACCTGCCGATCGGGCCCGTGCTGGCTGTGATGCCGTGGAATTTTCCGTTCTGGCAAGTGATCCGATTCGCGGCGCCGGCGCTGATGGCGGGCAATGTTGGGCTGCTCAAGCACGCGTCGAACGTTCCCCAGTGCGCGATCAAGATTGAGGAGATCTTCCGTGCGGCGGGGTTTCCCGAAGGGGCTTTCCAGACGCTCCTGATCGGCTCGCACAAGGTGGACTCGCTGCTGGCGGACCCACGCATCGTGGCAGCTACGCTGACGGGCAGCGAGCAGGCCGGAATTCAGGTGGGGATGGGCGCTGCCAAGCGAATCAAAAAGGTGGTGCTCGAACTGGGCGGCAGCGACCCGTTCATTGTGATGCCGAGCGCCGATTCTGAAGCGGCCGTGGCTGCGGCGGTCGAAGCCCGCATCATCAACAACGGTCAGTCCTGTATCGCAGCCAAGCGCTTCATCGTTGCCGAGTCGATTGCCGAGGCGTTCGAACGCAAGTTCGTCGGCCGGATGGAAGCGCTCGTCGTGGGTGATCCACTAGACGAAAAGACGGAGTTGGGGCCGCTGGCGACTGCGGACGCCGTCGTAACGCTGGACGCGGATGTGCATAAAACCATCGAGGCCGGCGCACGGCTGCTCACCGGTGGGCGACCGCTGCCACGGCCTGGTAATTACTATGCCCCAACGGTACTGACAAACATCCCGAAGAATTCGCCAGCATACCAGGAGGAATTCTTTGGCCCGGTGGCGTCCATCTTCCGCGTGAAAGATGTGGATGAAGCAATTCGCATTGCCAACGACAGCCGTTTCGGGTTGGGAGCGAGCGCCTGGACCCGGGACGATGGGGAGCGCGAGCGCTTCATCAACGAACTCGAGGCCGGGATGGTGTTCATCAACAAGATGGTGGCGTCAGATCCGCGGGTTCCCTTCGGAGGTGTGAAGCAGTCTGGGTACGGGCGCGAACTGGGAGTGCATGGCATTCGGGAGTTCACAAACATCAAGACCGTGTGGATTGAGTAGGCCGCTGGGAAGGACGTTGCGTACCCGACTCATTTTGGTATGGTGGTATGATAGCTATACCCTTAATGTGGCAGGCGCACAAGACACGAAATGCAGGCTGGGCGGACCCGCTCCTTATGTATGTCTTTCGGCGACCTAGAAAGGGCGCCTCTGTCTTAACCGGGCTATGAACAAGGAACTGTTCGCTCCCCTTGGGGACAAACCCGTGTACAAGGCCGTGCGGACGTCGCGTCTGTACGAGCAAATTGTGCAACAGATCGAGGAGTCGATCCTGAAGGGCGCACTGAAGCCGGGCGATCAGCTGCCGGCGGAACGCGAGCTGGCGCAGAATTTCGGCGTGAGCCGGACGGCGGTTCGGGAAGCAGTAAAGGCGCTTCGCGAAAAGGGACTGGTCGAAGCGTACTCGGGCCGAGGCACCTTTATCACCGATGGAACTTCGCAGGCGATTCGGCAGTCGCTTGATTTGATGGTGCGCATCGGACAGCAGGAAGGCTCGGAGGCATCGGTCCACCTGGCGGAACTGCGCCAGATCCTGGAACCGGAGATCGCGGCCCTCGGCGCCGCGCGCATCGAGGAGCAGTTGCTTGCGACCATGCGGGAAGCGGTTGCCACCATGGATCGGAGTCTGCAGGATCCGGACGCCTACATCGAGGCGGACCTCGATTTCCATCTCGCGCTGGCCGAGGCGGCGGGGAATCCATTGGTGCTTTCCCTGCTCGACTCGATCGTGGCCTTGCTGCGGCAGCAACGGCTACGCATTTTCAGCGTCGACGGCGGTCCCGAACGCGGGCAGTTCCATCACAAGCGCATCCTTGCGGCGACCGAGGCGCGCGACCCGGAGAAGGCTCGGGCCACGATGCGCGATCATCTGGGGCAAGTCCGGGAAGACTCGAGCAGTTCCGCCGCGGCGGAGACACCTGTTACGAAGTCGGGCTCTTAGCCTGGAGGTTGCGGCGGATGGCGAATCTTGGATTTGTGGGTCTTGGCGTGATGGGCAGCCAGATGGTGAACCGGTTGCTCGACAGGGGCCACACGGTTACAGGCTACAACCGCACACGCACTAAAGCGCAGTGGCTGATCGATAAAGGCATGCGCTGGGCGGACTCCCCACGCGCCGTAGCCGCCGCTGCGGATGTCATCTTCGCCATGGTGACAAACGCCGTTGCAATTGCGGCCGTTACCGATGGCCCGGACGGAGTGGTCGCAGGCCTCAGCGTGGGCAAGCTCTTCATCGACATGAGCACCGTGAGTCCGACCGTGAGCCGCGCAACCGCAGCGAAAGTTCGCGCCCAGGGTGCGGACATGCTCGACGCACCGGTTTCGGGCAGCGTCATTACTCTGCAAGAAGGCAAGCTGTCCGTCATGGTGGGCGGGAGTAAAGAAGCATTCGAACGCGTCAAATTTCTGTTGCTCGACATCGGCCCGAAAGTCACGCACGTCGGCGACAACGGTTTGGCGCTCGCCATGAAGATTGCCGTGAACCTGAGCCTCGCCGTCCAGATGATGGCCTTCTCGGAGGGTGTTCTCCTGGCGGAAAAAAGCGGCATCCGTCGGGATGTTGCGGTTGACGTGCTCACTCACAGCGCGGTCGCTTCCCCGATGATTCAGTATCGTGGGCCGTTCATCCTGCAGCAACCGGAAGAGGCCTGGTTCGACTGCAACATGATGCAGAAAGACATGCTGCTGGCGATGGAGTTAGGACGACAACTCAACGTGCCTGTCCCAACGACAGCAGTGAGCAACGAGTTTCTGACTGCCGCGCGAGGGATGGGCTGGGAGAAAAAGGACTTCGCGGTGGTGTTCGACGTTTTGGCGCGTATGTCGGGAGTCGAGAAATGACCACTGCCACCGAGCGCTCGAACGCGACGGCAACGAACACCGAACAGAACCTGCGTTTCTATCGCCAGATGCTGGCCATCCGGCTGTTTGAGGAACGTGTGAACGATCTCTACACCCGGGCGCTGATGCCCGGCCTCGCTCATCTCTACATTGGCGAAGAAGCGGTGGCGGTGGGAGTCTGCGAGGCCCTGCGTGCAGACGACTACATCACCAGCACGCACCGCGGGCACGGCCATTGCCTGGCCAAGGGGGCGTCTCCGGACCGGATGTTTGCCGAGCTTCTGGGCAAGGCAGCGGGCTACTGCCGGGGCAAGGGTGGATCGATGCATATCGCCGATCCCGCGACTGGTAACATGGGCGCGAACGCCATCGTTGCGGGAAGCGTCGGAATCGCCACGGGCGCAGCCTTCGCGTCCAAGCGCCTCGGGAACGGGCGAGTGGCGGTCTGTTTCTTCGGCGAGGGAGCGTTAGGGCAGGGCAGCCTCTACGAAGTCATGAACCTGGCGCAACTCTTCAAACTGCCGGTTCTCTACGTCTGCGAAAACAATCTCTATACCGAGTACACACACTTCTCCGAGACCACGGCAGGCGACATTCTGACCCGCGCCACAGCCTTCGGACTGCTGGCCGCCGAGGTGGATGGGCAAGACGTACACGGCGTGCATGAGACAGCCACTCATCTGGTGGAACGGGCGCGCGTCGGAGGCGGCCCCGCGTTCCTGCTGGCCAATACTTACCGCTACACGGGCCATCATGTGGGAGATATCAGTCGCGAGTACTACCGCTCCAAGCAAGAAGAACAGGCCTGGAAGACGGAGCGCGATCCTATCCGCAATCTTGCCAAGTGGATGATCGAACAGAAAATTACTGACCCGGCACAAACCGCCCTGATCGAGTCCGAACTCGCCACGGAGATGGATAAGGCGGTAGAGTTTGCCGTGGCCGCTCCCTATCCCAAACCGGAAGAAGCGGAACAGGACGTATATGCCTGATGCAGCGGCACGCGAACTGACGTTCGCGCAGGCAATCCGGGAAGCCCTGGCGGAAGAGATGCGACGCGACGCTACCGTCTGCATCATGGGCGAGGACGTAGCGGAAGCGGGCACGCCCTTCAAGGTGCTCTCGGGCCTGGTGGAAGAGTTCGGCAAGGATCGGGTTCTGGATACGCCAATTTCGGAAGCTGGATTTACCGGACTCGCAGTGGGCGCGGCCATGACAGGGCTGCGTCCGATCGTCGACATCATGTTCGGCGACTTCATCACCCTGACCATGGACCAGATGGTCAATCAGGCGGCCAAGGTTCACTACATGTCGGGGGGGGCGTGGAAGGTTCCGATGGTGATGCGCACCACGCTGGGTGCGACGCGGCGGTCGGCGGCGCAACACTCGCAGTCGCTGCACGCGTGGTTCAGCCACGTCCCAGGCCTGAAAGTTGTTCTGCCTTCCACTCCGTATGACGCAAAGGGTCTGCTGAAGACGGCGATCCGCGACGAGAATCCCGTGGTCTTTTTCGAAGACAAGATGATGTACAAGCTCAAGGGCCAGGTGCCGAGCGAGGAGTACACCATTCCGCTGGGCGTGGCGGACATTAAGCGCGAGGGCGACGACATTACACTGGTTGCGACCAGCAGCATGGTGCAGGTGGCACTGGGAGCGGCAATTCTGTTGCAAGAGGCGGACATCAGCGCGGAAGTGGTCGACCCACGGACAACCTGGCCACTCGACGAAAAGACCCTGATCGAATCGGCCAAGAAGACATCCCGCGTGATCGTGCTGGATGAAGGCTACGAACGCTACGGCGTAACCGCGGAAATTGCGTCAGTCATTGCCGAAGGCGCATTCTACGACCTGGATGCGCCGGTGAAACGGATGGGAGCGATGCACGTGCCCATCCCGTTTTCTCCGCCGCTGGAAGATGTCACGGTCGCTACGGATCGCAGCGTTTTCGAAGCCGCCCGCGCTCTTTGTAACCGATCCTAAAGGCCCGCACAGGAGATTGATCATGGCACTGCCAACTTACGGAACAATGGCCGTCGATTGGGAAAAGCGAGTCGATTTCGATCGCCTGCGCCGCGAGCGCCTGCAGCGCGTTAAAGATCTGCTGGCCAAGTCGGAAATGGGATCCCTCCTTTGTTTCGACATGAACAATGTGCGCTACCTGACTGCGACGCACATCGGCACGTGGGCGCAGGACAAGGCCAACCGCTTTACTCTGCTTCCACAGAACGACGAACCGATCCTGTGGGACTTTGGTTCCGCCGCACGGCATCATCAGTTGCATTGTCCGTGGCTCGGCGAACGCTCGCGTGCCGGCATCTCAATGCTGCGCGGTGCAATGACGCCGGAGATGGGCCGAGCCGAGGATGTTGCGAAGAAGGTCCGCCTGGAACTTGAGATGCGCGGACTTGGTAAGGAACCGGTGGGCATCGACATCATCGAACCGCCGGTGTTGTTCGCGCTGCAGAAAGAAGGCCTGGAAGTGGTGGACGGCCAGGCGCTGATGTCGGAAGCCCGCGTCATCAAGACCCAGGACGAGATTACCCTGCTCAACACGTCAGCCATGATGGTGGATGCGGCCTACGACGAGTTGTATCGCGCTATGAAGCCGGGCATGAGCGAGAACCAGGCAGTGGGGCTGGTGAGCAAAGTCCTGTATGACCTGGGATCTGAGTATGTCGAAGCGGTGAACGCGATTTCCGGCGAGCGTTGCAACCCCCATCCCCATGTGTTCTCGGACCGGGTGTTGCGCCCGGGGGACCCCGTGTATTACGACATCCTGCATTCCTACATGGGATATCGCACGTGCTATTACCGCTGCTTCACCATCGGATACGCTTCCCACGCGATGGTGGACGCGTATAAGCGGTGCCGCGACTACCTCGACGCGGCGATTGAACTGGTACGCCCGGGTCGCACCACCGCAGAAATCGCAGCGGTTTGGCCGAAAGCCACCGACTTTGGCTTCCCCAACGAGGAAGCGGCTTTTGCGCTGCAGTATGGCCACGGCATCGGGCTTGCGATCTGGGAGAAACCTGTCATCAGTCGTCTGGTGTCGTTCGATCATCCCTCGGAGATCACGCCGGGCATGGTGTTTGCCCTGGAAACGTTCTGGCCCTCGAAGGATGGCTGGAGTGCGGCTCGGATCGAAGAAGAAATTGTGGTAACACCCACCGGCCACGAAGTAATTACACGCTTCCCGGCGGAAGAACTGCTGGTAGCGGGTGCACACTATTACACCGTGAATGGCCCTTTGCCCACCACGCGCGAGAGCGAGGCGGAGCCGAGTCAGCAGGTAAAGGAAATGATCGAAGCGAGCGCCCGTACTGAGAGAGTTGGAGTCGGAGACTGAGATCCGGGCCCGAGCCCTCCCCCCCCATGCCCATCAGCGTCGTCATGCCCGCCCTTGAAATGGCCCAAGAGACCGGGAAGCTCATTTCCTGGCTCAAGAAGGAAGGAGAGATTGTCGCCAAGGGCGAGCCGCTCCTGGAGATTGAGACCGACAAGGCGGTCATGGAAATCGAGAGTCCCGGTGACGGAGTCCTGGGCGGAGTGAAGGCGCACGCCGGCGCGGACATTCCGGTAGGACAAACCATCGCGTGGATTCTGCGTCCCGGCGAAGTCGCTCCTACGGAAGAAGTCCGCGCGGAGTCGGGCAGAAGGCATGAAGCGGCGAGTGTCGTACCGAGTGTCCGCGCCAGCGAAGTTGCAGCAGCATCGTCGGCCTCCGCGGCGAGAATATCCCCGAAAGCTCGACGGCTCGCAAAGGAACAAGGTGTCGACCTTGCGAAGGTTAAAGGTTCGGGTGCCGGTGGCGAGATTCTCGCCTCCGACATCCTGGCAGTGGCGCAATCGCGAGAAGCACCCTCGGCGTCGGGAGTGGCCGAGCCTTCCGAGACGCTAAGTCCAATCAGGCGGCTGATGGCCGAGCGCACCACGCAAAGCTGGACGAGTGTGCCCCACTTCTTCGTGACCCGCGACGTCGACGCAACCGCCCTGAACGAAGTCAAAGAGCGGCTGGCGGCAGTCGCCGAAACGACCGGCGGAGTTCGCGCCACGCACACCGATCTGCTGGTCGCGCTCGTGGCACGGGTCCTTGCGAAGCATTCTCCCCTCAATGCGAGCTGGACCGGGAAGGACATTCGCGAAAACCGGGAAATCAATATCGGGTTGGCGATGGCGGTTGACGAGGGCGTTGTCGCGCCAGTTATTCCGGGCGCTGATCGAGCACCACTCGCTCAGATTGCGGCGCAGCGGAAGGATCTGAGCGATCGCGCACGGGTCGGCAAACTGCGCCCGCAAGACCTGGCGGGGGGAACCTTCACGATCAGCAATCTTGGGATGTTCAATGTCGACTCATTTACGGCGATCATCATCGCTCCGCAAGCCGCGATTCTCGCGGTGGGCTGCATCGCGGATCGAGTTGTCGCAAAGGATGGCAAGCCTGTTGTCCGTCCCTTGATCTCGCTTACGCTCTCCGTGGATCATAGAGTTGCCGATGGCGCGCGGGCGGCGCGGTTTTTGGACGATCTTGCGCAAGCCATGCAGCATCCGGGCGAGTGGCTGGAATTGCCGTGATCTCCTAAAACCACCGCCTCTGGTTTCGTGAAGGTCGGCCGAGACCACCCGCTACGGGCAAGTTAGCAGTGCAGCTGTGGTCATCGATGCCATGACAATTTCCTCCGACCAGGCATCCACTCCATCTTGGGAGTCGGGCATCGTGCTTTCGAAACGGAGTCACTGATGAAGGATAAGGTTGTTGTGGTTACCGGAGCCGACGGCGGCCTGGGAAGCAACGTTACCCAGGCGTTCCTCGACGCAGGGGCGACCGTCGTGGGCACGTCGCGAAAGATACAGCAGTCGGCCTTCAGCAGTCCGCGTTTCACCGCGCTGCCCGCCGAGCTTTCAACCTTCGAGGGTGCCAGGAAACTGGTGGACGAGACGGTCGCCCGGTTCGGAAAGATCGACGTGCTGGCGCACACAGTGGGCGGCTTCGCGGGTGGGCAGTCCGTCGCGGAGACCGACGACGCCACCTTCCACCGCATGTTCGACGTCAATCTGAATTCTTTGTTTCACACGTTGCGGGCCGCAGTACCGGTTCTGCGGCAGACAGGCAAAGGCCGAATCATTGCGATCGGGAGCCGCGCCGCGCTGGAACCGGGGCCGGGCGTGGGTGCCTACAGTGCCTCGAAGGCCGCCATGGTTTCGCTGATCCGGACGGTCGCACTCGAGAACGAAGATGCGGGAATGACGGCCAACGTCATCTTGCCGGGCACCATCGATACGCCCGCTAACCGGGCAGTGATGGCCAATGCAGATTTTTCCAAGTGGGTTCAGCCATCGACGATCGCCAGCTTGATTACCTGGCTCGCAGGAGACGCCGGGAAGGACGTCAATGGAGCGGTGATTCCGGTCTACGGCAGAGAGGGTTGAGTCTCCTCCCAGTCGCGCCTTGGCGCGAGGGCAGGGTCGCGTCCGGTGCGTTCGGAAGGCTTGCTGCTCTGCTGATCCAACTTGATCAGCGCGCCGGTCCATCCCTGCGATGGCCGGTACCGACAACAAGAAACAGAAAAACCCCTTGTCCGGATGATGTAACCTGCCCTCAGTTTTCGCATTTCTTATTGGGGGGTGCCCTCCACCGTCAGAGTGTCCCTTGTTTCAACCGACCCGAAAATTCCGGATTGCGCCGTCCGCTCTGCTGGACACCCGGGTTGAGCCAATGCTACCGTCTCCGATTATCAAGTGGACGTGCACCATGCCGAGTCGTCGCTCGCGCAAAACTACCTTCCGAGCCCTGTTTCTGACGCTGGCTCTGCTATGCCTCGTTGCTTCTGCTCAGCAAACGCCACAGAAGCTCACGAATGACGACATCATCAAGATGACGCGCGATGGCTTTACCGAAGGCGTGATCGTGGCTCTGATCGACGGCAGTTATACCGCCTTTGATGTCTCTCTCAGCGGGCTTACCGCACTGAAGGAAGCTGGCGTCAGCAGTAAGGTCATGGAAGCCATGCTCAAGGCCGAAACCAAGAAGCGGCAGCCGGCGGAAGCGTCTGCGCCCGACGGGCGGCCCACCTGGCCTCAGCCCACGACTCCTCCCGCGACGCAGCCAACACCCACTGCAGCGTCCTCCTTGGTTCCCAATCCGTCCGCGGCTCGCCTGCCGGCGGGCGGAAGCGCCATGGTCCAGCAGATCATGGCCTCGATGATGGGCGGCCGCATGCCCGGCGCGATGGGCGCCACGCCCGGCATGCTCGACCTGAGCCAGTTGCCTCCCTTAACGCTGGAAAATGGCGACTTGCGTCAGCTCATGAGACCCTCGATCGCGCAGGTTGCCAGCACACAGACCAAAGGCGATGGCATGCCGGGTGCAGGTTCTGCGGCCAGGGGAATGATGACCGGCCTGGGCCGGCAAGCTCTGAGCTTCGGCGCCATCGGCGGAGGTATGTTTGCCGGGCCCGGCGCGGGGATGGCTATGAGCGCGATGAGCGGCTTGGGCGCGATGGGACACCATCACGGTCCCCCGAAAGTTACCTACGTTTGGGCACTGCCCGGGCCCCAGTCCGCGCTCGTAGTTCCCACCCACCAACCACGCTTCCAAATGGAGTATGGAAATCTTCTGGGGATCGACCCTGATGCCTACGAGCCGTTCCTCGTCAAGATCGTTCCCAGCAAAGACAACTGGCGGCTGGTCGGTGCAACCAAAACCACCATGGGACAAATGGGCACGGAGGCGTACGAGAAAGTGACCGAGGTTCGGGTGAAGTCCAAATACGAACGGCTCGGTCGCGGCCAGGTGCGTATCCAGCCGGCCGAAGCGCTCGAGCCCGGTGAGTATGGTCTTGTTCTGCGCGCCATTCATCCCGGCAAGCGTGCCCAAGGCAGCCTCGGCGGCCCCGCCGAACAAACCGTTTTCTTTTCCGTATGGGATTTCGCAATCCGTTGAGCTCACAGGGACCAAAGCTCGCCAGAGAACCGGAGGTACCTGCCCATCTTCAGTCGCATGCGACATAGCATCTCTTTGTTCGCCCTGATGCTTGCCCCGATGGCGTCAGCACAAACCACAGTCAAAGCCTCAATGGTTGCCCCCACTCCGGGAACAACCTTGCGCGGCCCCACAGCGATGTTCGTCTGGTCGGCGGGATCAGGGGCCCAGGCCTACGAACTTGATCTGGGTAATTCAGTGGGCGCTTCCGACATTCTCCGTCAAAATGCGGGTCTCGATACAAGCCTCACGGTCAAATCTCTCCCCACCGACTGCCGCACCGTCTACCTGCGCCTTTCGACCTTGCTGAACAACGCCTGGGAGTTCAACGACTACACATACAACGCTTGCGCACAACAAGCCGCGGTCCCGGTTGCCGGCGCATCGAACTCGACTTCCTCCGCGTGCGGCTGCGAAGACGTCGGTTCGCTCCGGCACCGGTTGGAAGAGGTGTCCGCCCTGAAAGCAGGCTTGGAGGAAAGCCTCAAGGCCGCCTCCGCCAGCGAGCCCGCTACGCCCGAAGCGTGGGCATCTCTGCAAAACGGATTGCGTGCGGCGTTGCCGCAATTGTCCTATACCAGCCCGCCCACCCCCGCCACCATCGCGATGTTTAACAACTATGTCGATCCGCTCTGCGGGGGGCAGAACGTTTCGGCAGGCGCGTGTCTTGATCAGATAAATGCCGCGCATCAGGCCGTTCACGACCCGTCATGCCGAGCCGGCCGGTGGAGCGGTCAGCAGTCATGGACCATGCGGGCCATGATCGAAGAGGAACTCCAGGCCAATCAAATCGAGTTGACTTATCTCCAATCGGAAGCCCGCCGGCCTTCCTGTGCCTGCGCTTCACCGTTCGCCCTTGTCGTCCAGGTCGTGACCGCTTCGGCGATATCGATGCCTGGCATAAACGAATCCTCCTCCCGCTCGCTGAACGGACAGCAGGGCATCGTCGTTCCGGTCAACTTGCATCCTGACGGCACGTTTGAGGGCCAGGGCTCGGGCACCGATTCCGGAAACGCTGCCGCCTATGCCGCCGGGGGCTACGCGAAAAGCCAGTACGGTCACGCCCAGACCATTCAAGCTTCCGGTGTCATCACGCCCGGGAACTGCAGCCCGCAGCCCTGTGGGCCAGACATGATGCATCTCGCGCTTTCCGGCGTAGGCGGACCCCAAACCGCTGACATGCAAGCGAGGTTCCCCGGACATTCGGCGAACATGAATCAGGTCACCTCCGGTGGCGCTGGCGTCTTGCAGTTCGATCTTCCCGCCTATGTCGGTCAGCAAGCCCAAAGGGTGCTCCTCGACATGGGAATGTTGAAATCGAACATGAGCGTCACCATCGTGTCGGGTGACGCTACCGGCGCTCAGCAGGGTACTTCCTTACTCTATTCAGCGCAGCAGTGCGGGCAACCAAAGGCTGGCCCTTCCGGAGTCGGAGCGCCTGCGCCGGTTGCAGTAGTCGGAGTCAGCGAAGGCGGCGGTCTCGGCGGCCCTGCCCCCGGCGGTAACTCGAACCCCACACAGAACGCGCCTCAAAGTCCGCCCCCAACTCCCGATTGGGTCACCGTCACCATGACGCCTTCCGCGACCACCGCAGGCAACGTCCAAGTGAACTGGTCTCCGGTAGACAGGGCGCAAAGTTACAACGTATACCGGACCCTGTCCTACGTCGATGCCGCGTCCAACGAAAAAGTCGTAGGTACGGTTCCCGCAGGCACCACCACCTTCACCGACTCCTCCGTGCCTCTTTTCATCGCCGCCTACTATTCGGTCGCTGCGCTCAACGTGCTCGGGGAAAGCCCCCGGCGCGCCGCGCCCGTTACCCGCGCCGTGGGCACACCCGACGCTCCCGTGTGGGGTTTCGCCGATACCCACACCCACCCCTTCGTCGATCGCGCGTTCGGGGGCAATCTGTTCTGGGGCCGCGCATTCGGCCCGATGACTTCTGCGCTTGCCGACTGCAGCAGCGCACACCCGACGCAGCAAGTCAGCGAAGGTGCCTTGGTGGCCGGGATCCTGCTCGGCGGTCTCCTCGGACCGGCGGCTGCGGCCATCCCGGTTGCCGGCCCGGTGGTCTCCCTTGGCCTCGGTCCCTTGCTCGGCCCCATGCTCGGAACCGCCGCCACCGACGCCATGCAGATCGTTCATCCTGGCTCGAAGGGCGCACCCACCTTCGACAGCTGGCCGCGTTTCGACACCAAGATTCATCAGATGATGTTCGAATCCTGGCTCTACCGCGCCCACGTGGGAGGTCTCCGTCTAATCGTGGCCCACGCCGTGAACAACGAGACCATTTGTGACGCCCTGAAGGCCCTGGGCCACGTCGCCTCGGGCCGCACGTGCGACGATATGGAAGCCGTCGCCCTGCAGCTTCAGGACGCCCGCGACATGGAGGCCTACATCAACAGCGAGTGCACCAGCGGAGATTCGGTGCTGGGCTGCGTGTCACCGGGCGTCGGCTGGTTTCACGTCGTCACTTCTTCCGCGGAAGCCCGCCAGACCATCAACCGCGGGCAGCTTGCCGTCGTCCTCGGCATCGAAGTCGATCATCCCTTCGGCTGCGGCCCCAACCGCAACTGCTCGAAGACGTTCGTCGACAACTCAGTGCAAGCCGCTTACTCTTCCGGCGTGCGCTACATGTTCCCCATCCATCTTTCCGATAATCCCTTTGGCGGCATGGCCCTCTACGGCGACATGTTCGCCGCCAGCAGTCAGCACCTCAACGGCGAGCCGGTGCAAGCGATGGAATGCCCCGTTGACGCTGACGACGGTGCGTACACCTTCCGACTCAGCAACTACCCGCAGACGGCAACCTGCAACGCGCAGGGCCTGACCGATCTCGGCAAATTCCTGGTGCAAGATCTCGCCGTCCACCACATGATCGTGGATATCGATCACATGTCGCGAAGGGCCGTGGAAGACAGTTTCGCCGTGCTGACACCCTTCGGCTATCCCCTCGTCTCCGGACACAACACGCTGGTCGCCCTGCACCAGGGCGCGGGGCGAACCGAGGCGGCGCGCACCACCAGCCAGGTCACGACGATCAAGGCCCTCGGCGGAATCGTCTCCATCGGCATCGGAGACGTGGGAACCTCCGCTGACGTCGCGCACGCCGCCGAGAGCCGGCTGTCCAACAACTGCAGCAACTCTTCGAACATCTGGTTTCAGAGTTACGCCCGTGCCGTCGGCCTCAACGGTGGATGGGATAACGCCGCCGTCGCGCTCGCCACCGATCAGGGACTCACCGACATGCTCGGCCCGCGCTACAAAGGGAGCCTCGGCGTAGCCTGCGCTGGCGGCAACGCATCCGAGACAGCCGCTCAGAGTAACGCGACCCGGGTCCTCTACCCTTTCTCAACCCTCACCCCGGGCACACCCTTGCCACTGAAGAAGAGCAGCCTGCCCGGCCGCACTTTTGACTTCAACACCGAAGGCATGGCGCACTTTGGTCTTTTCCCTGATTTCGTCCAGGATCTCCGCAGTCAGGGAGTCACCGACGGCGAACTCGGGCCACTGTTCCGTTCCGCCGAAGGCTTTCTTCAGACATGGGCCCGTGCCGAGCAGGCAGCGGTCCCCATGCCGGTTATCCTGGGGTCCATCGTGCTCCAGTTGCAGTCCGGTTCGGGTGCGACCAATTCCTGGGTCATCGTAAACGCCACCGATTCGTTATCCCGGGCAGCCATCGCGGGAACGGTCATGATCACCGGACCCAACGGCCCGGTCACGGGAACCACTGGAACCAAGATCATTTTCCCGAACTGCTACGAGGTTACCGGCACCGGCGGCAACAAGCAGAAGAGCGTCGCGTCGTGTTCGGGTAAGGTCAACGCGCCCGGATATTCTCAAGTGACGTTCACCGCACCCTAGTTTTGCCGGACGCGCTCCGAGATTCCAAATGGAACGGCTTCTGCGCTTTCAGCCTCGGTCGGCGTTCTTCGGCGACATCCCGGAGACCGGTGTCTGACGTCTTCCTTGGCGTCAAATCGAGCCTGACTTCCGCGACCACTCGCCAACGAGCGCGGGCGAGACGACGATCCCTGTTCGTTCCGCAACCGGAAGGATGCTTTGAATTGCTCCTGCCATTAGGTCGTGCGCGGGGAAATCCGGTCCCCCGCCAATGAGGGCGTCGATGCAAGTTCCTGCTCGGAATGACCTAAAGCGTAGCTCGGCAGGCCGGTTGCGTTCGTGTTCATGTTTGTCTCAGACAACGCCAGTCAGACTGCTTGTTGCACCTTCAAAAAGAGAAGCGCACTCCGAGTTGGATCTCACGTTTCGGCAGTGCCGCAGTGAAGCCCAGGGGCTGACTGGGCGAAAGGCCAGCCATTCCGTACACGTTGAATGGTGGAGCAAAGGCAGCGCCAACGATGTTGTTGACTCTGGCGAAGTTTGTCCGGTTCGTGACGTTGAATCCTTCTGCCGTAAAATGCAAGCTGCCATGTCCACCAAGTTTGAACGTCCGGCCCAGGCGAATTTTGAATGCGAAGTAGTTGGAACCGAGACCGCTGTTCCGCGGAGCACCCGGGGGACGATCATTGATGAAGTAAGGGAGACTGGGATTTTGGGGTCTCGTCACGCCCGAAGAAGGGTGTGGCGGAGCGAAAGCCGCTGCGTTAAGAGCTGTCGCGCTGGATGACACGCTCGCTGAAGCACACGCTGCCCTCGCTTTTTCGCTGCTCCACCATGATTTCTCGTTCCTGCACGCAGACGAAGAAGGAGAGCGTGCAGCAATACTCGATCCCCACAGCCCAGGCGCGGCCCTGGTGCGAGCCTGTTGTCTTATCGCGAGGGGGCGATTGGAGGAGGGGGTGGCGGAGGTGCTGCGGGCGGTGCAGCTTGATCCACTCTCCCTAGTGCATCGCTGGACGGCGGGATTCTGATTCTGCATGCGCGACGATATGACGAGGCCATTGTGCAGTGTCGCAAAGCGTTTGAGTTGGATCCAACGTTTCCGCCTGTCCACTGGACGATGTCATTTGCGCTACTCGAAAAAGATGATTACGCGAGTGCCGTTGGAGAGGGAAGAGGCGGTACGACTCGCGAGGCGGTTTCCCTTCTACCTTGGCTCGCTCGGATATGTTTACGGCAGAGCTGGGAGAGAGAAACAGGCACTCGCTTTACTCCATGAGTTGGAAGAGATCTTGAGGCAACAACACGTCTCTCCCTACTGGGTGGGCCTGATTCACGCCTCACTCCACAACACAGATGCGGCCTTCCGGTGCCTCAAACGCGCTAATCCACAATCAGGCGGCTACCAGACGCGCTGAACGACTCGGCGGAGAAGCCGCGCTTCATCGAGACGGGTTACCGCTTCATCGGAACGATCGAAACACCCGTACGGACAAGTCCAGTCCTGGCAATGGCTTAAGAGATGGATTGGCCCTGTCGCAGTCTTCGGTTAGAGTGCTCCCTAGTTCGTTGTAGTCCGCTGAATTTCGGTGTGATACCTACCGCTGAGCAAACCCGATCCGGCTCGTCAATATAGAATGATGGGCGTATTACTTGCGGAGCCTAACGTGATGAAACGCGGCGTCCAGCGGCTGCGATTGTCGATGTTGTTCTTCCAGCTGACGATTGTTGTCTTCACGTCCGGATGCGGAAACAAGGAACAATTTCAGGGGGCGGGCGGTTCAGGGACGCGTGCACCTGCACCGGTGGTTGTCACCCGCGTGGAGCAGCGGGACATTCCGGTTCAGATCCGGGCCATCGGCAACGTTGAAGCTTACCAGACGGTGCAGATCAGGTCCCAGGTCAGCGGTCAAATCCAAAAGATCTTCTTCAAGGAAGGAGAGGATGTACGCGAAGGCCAACAGCTGTTTCAACTGGACAAGCGGCCTTTCCAGGCGGACCTGGCAAAAGCCACTGCTCAGATGAAGCACGATCAAGCGCAGGCCGAGAACTCACGGATTCAGGCAGAGCGCTACTCCCGCCTGGAAAAAGAAGGTATTTGCTCCCATGAACAGGCCGAGCAGTTGCGTGCGCAGGCACAAGCCGATGCATCCGCGGTGGAAGCAGACAAGGCCTCAGTCGAGGCAGCCCGTGTGCAACTGCAGTACACAGACATCGTGGCCCCCATCAACGCACGTGCTGGGGCATTGATGATCAATCTGGGCAATCTGGTAAAGGCGAACGACACGCCATATCTGGTGCAATTGAACCAGGTCACTCCGATCTATGTCACTTTTTCTGTGCCGGAAGCGAGTCTTGATCGGGTGCGGCAGCGCTTTTCTTCTGGACGGCTTAAGGTTCTGTCATATCCCAAAGGGCAGTCAGGCGGCCCCGCAGCGGGCCGGTTGACGTTCATGGACAACGGAGTAGACACGACGACCGGTATGGTCAAGCTGAAAGCCACGTATCAGAACAAGGATCGACGGCTCTGGCCAGGGCAGTTCGTGGATGTTGCGTTGGAACTTTCGACGCAGAAGAATGCCATCGTGGTTCCGACAAAGGCGATTCAAAGCGGACAACAAGGCGAATACGTCTATGTCGTCAGAACGGACAGCACGGCTGAATCGCGCCCCGTGAAGACGGCGGGGGTATATCAGAATCTGACACTGATTTCTGACGGATTGAAGGCGGGTGAGCATGTCGTTGTGAATGGCCAGATGCGCGTGGCCCCGAACGCAAAAGTGGTTATACAAGAGACCTTGCCCGGAACTCCGACGGACACGGCTGCTGCCAGTGGTCCTCCCGGAGGCGGACTGTGAGTCTCTCCGAACTCTTCATCAAGCGGCCCATCATGACCACATTGGTTATGGCCGCCATTTTGATCTTCGGCGCCTTCGCGTATCAATTGCTGCCCGTCAGCGACTTGCCGAATGTGGACTTCCCCACGATTTTGGTGAGTGCCTCCCTGCCAGGGGCGAGTCCGGACACCATGGCTTCTTCCGTTGCCACCCCGCTGGAAAAGCAATTTTCCACGATCGCCGGCATCGATTCGATGACGTCCACCAATTCCCTGGGGCTGACCAACATCACCATCCAGTTCAACCTCAGCCGGAGCCTCGATGGCGCTGCGTTAGACGTTCAGGCAGCCATCACGGCGGCTGGGGGCCAACTGCCTCCCCAGATGCCCACGCCACCGACTTTCCAGAAGGTGAATCCGGCCGATTCACCCATCCTTTATTTGGCGTTGAGTTCGCCAACGATGAGGTTGTCCGACGTCGATGAGGCCGCGGAGACCACCATTGCCCAGAACGTCTCCATGGTGAACGGCGTAGCGCAGGTGCAGGTCTACGGGGCCCAGAAATACGCAATGCGGGCACAGCTCGATCCGAGTGCTCTGGCTTCACGCCAGATTGGGATCGACGAAGTCACCGCGGCGCTACAGTCTGGAAACACCAACCTCCCTACCGGCACGCTTTATGGAGAGAACCACACCTTCACGATTCTGGCTAACGGGCAGCGGATGAATGCGCTGCAGTTCGAGCCCATGGCGGTCGCCTATCGAAACGGCTCCCCGGTGCGCCTGAACGAGCTGGGACGCGTGTTGGATAGTGTGCAGAATGACAAGACCGCGAGTTGGTTCAACGGAGTTCGCGCCATCGTGCTGGCGATTCAAAAGCAGCCGGGCACCAATACGGTTGCGGTCGTCGACAGCATCAAGAGACTTCTTCCCAGGCTGGAAGACCACATTCCTGCGGCTGTGCGAATTGACACGCTCTACGACCGTTCGGTCTCCATACGCGCCTCGGTGAACGACGTGAAGTTCACCTTGTTACTGACCATTGCTCTGGTCATCATGGTGATCTTCGTCTTCCTGCGAAACGTCTCGGCCACCATCATCCCGTCCCTCGCCTTGCCCATGTCAATTATCGGGACCTTCTCGGTGATGTACCTGCTGGGCTATAGCCTCGACAATCTTTCCTTGATGGCGCTGACACTGTCGGTAGGCTTCGTGGTAGACGATGCCATCGTTATGTTGGAGAACATCGTTCGTCACATGGAGATGGGCAAAGAACCGATGCGAGCCGCCATGGACGGCGCGAGTGAGATCGGCTTCACCATTCTTTCGATGACGCTGTCACTGGCCGCCGTCTTCATACCCCTGTTGTTCATGGGCGGAATCATCGGACGCTTGCTGCATGAATTCGCGGTGACGATCGGCGCGGCGATTCTGGTTTCAGGGTTCGTATCACTCACTCTGACTCCGATGCTTTGTAGCCGGTTCCTGCGTCACCAGGAACGGTCGGGCCACGGACGGCTCTTCAATTTCAGCGAGCGCGTATTCGTTGCCTGGCTGCGTGGTTATGACCGCAGCCTGAAGGCGGTGCTGCGGCACAAGTTCGCAACCTTGATGGTGTCTTTCGTCGTGATCGGGCTAACGTTTTATCTGTACACGCTGGCGAAGACGGGATTCATCCCGGACGAGGATCAAGGCCTGGTCTTTGCGTTCACCGAAGCGCAACAGGGAATCGCTTTTGACGACATGATGCAGTTGCAGCAGAAAGTGGCCGATGTTGTGCGATCCGATCCCAACGTCATGAATCTCATGTCCTCGATCGGTAGTCCCATCAACCAGGGGCGCATGTTCTTTCGTCTGCAGGACAAGAAAGACCGAGTCAACCACATGAGCGCGATGGAGGTTATTCAGGAACTTCGACCAAAGGTATCGCCAATTCCGGGCTTGAACGTGTTCATGCAAATCCCGCCCACCATCCGCATCGGCGGTTCTCTCACCAAGTCACAATATCAATACAGTTTGCAATCCCCCGACACAGCGCAACTTTACCAGGATGCACCCAAGCTGGAAGCCGCTCTCCGCACCCTTCCGCAATTGCAGGATGTGACCAGCGACCTGCAAGTGCGGAACCCGCAACTCACCGTGGAAGTCGACCACGATAAGGCCTACGCACTTGGATTGACACCAGCGCAGGTTTCCGATGCTCTCTATTCTGCGTACGGCACCCGCCAAATTAGCACGATCTACGCGCCCAACAACGAGTATTACGTCATCGTAGAGTTGTTGCCGGAATTCCAGAACAATCCTGACAAGCTTTCGCTCTTATACGTCCGCTCCAGCGCTGGTAAGTTGGTTCCGCTCGACACGGTCGCGAAGCTGGTGCCTTCGATCGGCCCGCTGATGGTGAATCACCTGGGGCAGTTGCCGGCGGTCACGATCAGCTTCAACCTTAAACCCGGCACTGCCCTGGGCGACGCGACAAAACTGGTTGAGCGCGAGGCGAATCGAGCGCTCCCCGGGGACATCCAAGGTACGTTCCAGGGCACCGCGCAAGCTTTCCAAAACTCATTCACCGGCATGGGCCTGTTGCTGCTGGCTGCGATTCTGGTGATTTACATCATTCTGGGGATTCTGTACGAGAGCTTCATTCATCCGCTGACCATTCTCTCGGGTTTACCTTCCGCCGGCGTGGGGGCGCTCCTGACTCTCACCCTCTTCCATCAGGAACTGAATCTCTACTCGTTCGTGGGAATCATCATGCTGATCGGCATCGTCAAGAAGAATGCAATCATGATGATTGACTTCGCCCTGGAAGCAGAGCGATCGGGAGGCAAAACCCCGGAAGAATCCATTTATGAGGGCGCGTTGGTCCGGTTCCGACCGATCATGATGACAACCATGGCCGCCCTGATGGGAACACTCCCCATCGCAATCGGCTTTGGCGCGGGTGCGGACTCGCGGCGGGGTCTGGGCCTGGCGGTAGTGGGCGGTCTGCTTTTTTCGCAGGTGGTAACGCTTTACATCACGCCCGTCTATTACGTATACCTCGACCAGCTACAAGCGAAATTTCGCGGGCGTTCTGGTAGACCAAAGCCTGAAGCCCGCCCAGAGGATAGACTTAACGAGGTTGTTTTGGTGGCACAACCCCAGTGAGGTCTCTCACCTTGGCAACTTGATGGCCGGCAATACTCAACTCGCGTAGCGCGGGGTTTCTCCCTGCTGACAGCGCTTCGTCGGGGGCTCTTCCTTCCGCCTCAAACGACAGTCGACTTGAAACCGTGACTATGCTCGAGGAAACGATCCACTTCTGAAGGGGTTGGCATCGAGGGCTGAGCGCCATGTCGAGTGACCGAGATTGCGGCGACAGCAGACGCCCAGGAAGCGCTGCTGACTGGATCTTTCGCGTTCAGCATTGCAACGGCAAACGCGCCGTTGAAGGCATCACCCGCCGCTGTGGTGTCGAGCGCTTGTACGGTGTAAGCCGGCAGCAACTCTCGGGTTCCGTCTAGCAGCGCGACGTAGCAGCCACGTTGCCCGAGCTTGAGGATGACATTTCGGCATCCCAGCGCGACCACAGCGTTTGCTCGGTCCTCGAGCATTCCTTCAGAAAGCTCGTCCGGTGCGCAGCCCAGCAGGAAACAGGTCTCGCTCTCGTTCGGCGTCAGCCAGTCGATGCACCGCAGCAGGGATCGAGGAAGCGGACGCGCAGGGGCGGGATCGAGCACAAGAGATATGCGCTCGCGCACGGAAATGGCTGCCAGATACTCCACCGTCTCAAGAGGAATCTCTAGTTGGGTAAGTACAATGCCCGCACTCCGAATTACACCAATATGGGTATCGAGATCTGCCGGAGAAAGTTGGGCATTCGCACCGGCAACGACCGTGATTGCGTTCTCTCCCTGGGCATCCGTGGTGATGAGCGCAACGCCCGATGGTCCCGGAACCACTTCGACTGCCCCTGTGTTCACGTTTGCTTCTTCAAGACTGTCCCGCAGTTGGACGCCGAAGGCATCCGTTCCGACTTTGCCGACCATGCTCACTGAACCACCCAGGCGCCCAGCCGCCACCGCCTGGTTCGCACCCTTACCGCCAGGAAACGTCTGAAAGCTCAGTCCTGCAATCGTTTCGCCCGCTATCGGAATTCGTGGTGTGGCAGCGACCAGGTCCAGATTGATGCTTCCCACAACCACAATCCGCTTAGCCATATAGATTCCTGGTTCAGTTCTTGCTTTTTCACTGCAGTCGGTTGCGTGTGCCGCCCCGGTCGCGGCGCCTTCACCTTGGAAATACTGGAGCGATCGCGACCGCGCCCAACCCGACGAGGAAAAACGTGAACATCAATGGTATTAGCTTTCGTGCACTCGGAGGTGCGCCGGCAAATTCTTTCCAAATAAAAACCCCCCAGATTGCGGAAACCATCGTCGCCCCTTGTCCGATCGCGTAGGAAATCGCCGGGCCGATGACGTGCGCATGCGAAGCCACGAAATTCAGGACCGCGCCCGTGCACCAGATCATTCCGCCGAGGACTCCCCACCAATGCCATGCAGCAGGGCCTTTGAAGTAGTCGGCCATGCTCACGGGCTGGCCTCCCGTCAGCGGCCTCCGCATCAGGAAGTAGTTCACCGGTACCGCGCACAAGGCGGTACCGAGGGCGAACAAGAACGCCACCGAATAGGGGCCGAGCGAGTGGTCTCCCGTGATCGCTTTGGCAACCAGGGGATAGAAGACGCCCATGAGCACGCCGCACGCAAGGCTGATCTGAATGCCACGCGCGCTCAGAGTCTTGCGTGTGGTCTCGCGTCTGCGATAAGCGAGGGCATCCACGACAATGGCAAGGACCACCAAAAGCACACCGCCAAAGAGCAACAGCGGACTGCCCTGCGGCGAAATGAAGTAGTTCAGCAGCACTCCCACCACCAAGGCTAATCCAATTCCGATGGGGAACGCGACGGCAAGGCCGGCAATGTCAATCGCCGCCACCAGCAGGAGGTTTGCTATGTTGAAGACAACTCCGCCGAGCAGAGCGAAGATGATGTGAGTTCCGTCCGCGCTGCCGATATTTTTGAGGAAGGAGCGTTCTCCTCCACCCGCGCTGCCGAGGGTCAGTCCCCACAGGAGGCTCGCAGCAATGATCCCGATTACGTAGTCCCAGTAGAACAGCTGAAAGGCCCAGCCAGGAGTGAGCTTCAAGGTGTTAGCCCACGATCCCCAGCACAGCATGCTTCCGATCATGAACAACAGCGCGATCCCGTATGCCTCTGGTTGATACATGTCCCTCCGGCTTGCAGCATCCCGGCGCGAAATGTGACGGCGCGACGCGACGGGGGAGACGCTCGCGCCGACCCCCTCAAACTCTAGAACACGAACTTCATTGCGATCTGCATGTGACGGCCAGGACGGGCACCCGTAAGGTAACCAAACTGGCTAGAGGAATTCACTTGCCGATCATCGTACGCATCGATGCTCGACCACTGCGCGTGATTGAAAGTATTGAACGACTCCGCCCGGAACTGGAGTTCACGTCCCTCGCCGAACAACGGGAAGGCTTTCCCCAGGGAGACATCCCAGTTGTTGATGCCGGGATTGCGGAGGTTGTTCCGACGCTCGTTCCCCCGGCTCACAGCGACTCCAGTAACCGGGTCGGGAAGCGGCTCTACGTAGCAGTCGGTGTTGAAATAGTGGGTGAAGCTGCGACTTCCCCGCGAAAGGTCTCCGTTGCAGACCTGATTGGGAACATCACCCATATAATCGAAGGAACTGGTGTAACCGTTGAACACCGTCGTCGGGCTTCCCGATTCGAAGGTCGTGATGCTACTGATCTGCCAACCGCCGACCGCTTCGCGCAGGAAACGATTCGCCAAGGTTCTTCCGGGCAGCTCGTATATCAACGCAGCCACAAAGCGATTGGTGTGGTTCGCATCCGAGGGGCCGTAGGACCACCCAGGATGCCACTGGCCTCCGATGGATTGAACGCCACTCTCCCCATTCTCGCCGAAGAAAGTGTCCATCTGCTTCGACCAAGTGTAGTTGACTACGCTCGTCAGACCGTGCCAGGCCTGGGTCTTTAACTGCGTGTTTAGCGCGTGGTAGTTGTTGCTGCGATTGTGATGCACCGAGTTGATGGCTTCCCAACGGCCAGGCGCCACCGCCGTGAGGGGGCGAGCGTTATAAAACGCATCGCTGTTGAGGTACACACCCTGGGGAGGGAGGTTCAGGTCGTACTGCGTGGTGAGTTTCGTGCCCGCGGAGCCAACGTAGCCGATGCTCGCTACGGCGGCTTTTCCCAGTTCGCGCTGGACGTCCAAGCTCCAGCGCTGGATGTAAGGCGTGACTGCGCTGTTGCCATCGATGGTCTGCGGAGACTGCCGCCCGAAAAGTTCGCCGCCCATGTTGCCCAGCGGAACGGGCCAAGTACCTTTCGGGATGGAAACAGCAGCGGGGAAGGCGTCGTTCAGCGTGAAGTGGGTTTGGCCCGGGTCGGCCGCGTAGGTTGCCGAGTCGTATGTGACGCCGCCGTACCCGGGAGAACTCCAGAACATCTGGTCGAGGAACTTAAAACGGCCTGTCTCATAAAACATCCCATAGCCGCCGCGAACCACCATCTTGTCCGTAGCCCGGAAGGCAAACCCAATTCGCGGTGCGAAGTTGTTCTTGTCCGCTGGATACGGAGGGTTGTGTGTGCCCGGGGTCAGCCCAGGCATCACCATCCGGTAGCCCGGATAGCTCATATCGAGAACTCCCCAGTAGTTGTCGACGCTGAAAGCGGGAACCCCTACGTCGTAGCGGATACCTAGATTGAGGGTGAGACGTGGATTGAAGTTCCACGAATCGTTGAAGTATCCGGAGTACTCCGGCATGCGGAACCAGAGGCTACCATCCCCTCCGGTCAGCGGGGTGCGCTGGTTCATGCTGGCCACCGCGCCGGTTTCGAATTCGGCCAGGGTGTTCCAGCCGGAACCGTCGTTGCTCTGTGGCCCCCGTCCCGTGTAGTTGTACCCGCCGATGTGGAGAGACCGGATCACGTCGTTGTCACGTTCATCCCGCCGTTGCCAGTAAAAGCCGGCCTTCAGAGTGTGGCGCCGGATCGTCTTGGCAACATTGTCCGATATCTGGTAAATAGGCACCGCCTGATACCAGTATTCGGTTGTGCCCAGGCTCAGCGGCGCGAACAGCGAGTTGCCATTGCTGAAGTCCACTCGAAACGTGGCATCGTTCTTGATGCCAAGCTGGCTCAGGTCGTACGAGGTGAACCCGGCTCCTCCGGTCGACGTATTTTGAAACAAAGCTGGCAGCCATGTGGTCTGCATGAATTTGTTGATTTGTGCCGCCTGATTGCTGGCGTTTTTGGCGCTGGTGATGCTGAAGTTCAGTTCGTTGTTAAGCGTGACGCCGAAAGTGTGCACCCAATGGACTTGGTAGGTATTGGTAGTGTGGACCGGGCCGTTGCCGAGCGCAAGTTCGGGAACCAGGCCACCTTCGCTGAGCTTGGTGCCATAATCGTGCGAGTAGCGGAAGTACAGGTTATCGCGGCTCGTCAGGTTGTAATCAACGCGAGCAGAGTAATTGTTGTTGTCGATGCCAGCGGTGGTGCTGCCGGCCCAGTTGTTGAAATCTCCCGCAATGTGTGACGTGAAGTTAGGGTTCGGGAAGTGTGAGAGGTACGCCAACGCCTTGGGGTCAGGGATGGTGATGATATTGTTCGCGAAAGGCTGGCGAGTCTGAGTGGTGGTGTTAAATGTGCTCGGATCGTAGATCACGTAACGGCAATCGGCTGGGGCATTCGTAGTTCCATCGCATTGCGCCGGATTGAAGTTCTGCGGCAGCCACGCGCTGAAATTCCCGTTGCGCTCATCCGCGGTGGGAACGTAAGCATGGAATTGACTCTGGCCCCGATTGCGAAGTTTCTCCAGAGAAGCAAAGAAGAACATCTTGTTCTTGCCGTCGAAGACCTTCGGAATATAGACGGGTCCGCCCACGGTAAAACCGTACTGGTTCTGGTGGAACGCCGATCGCGGTGTACCGGTAGCAACCGAGTAGGCATCGTTGGCGTTCAAACCGGAGTTCTGAAAGAAGTCGTACACCGTGCCATGGAGGGTGTTGGTGCCGGACTTCGTGGTCAAGCTGATCTGGCCCACGTCGCGGCCGTATTCCGCCGAATAGTTGATAACCTCGGCCTTGACCTCTTGAACCGCATCCATGTTGACGTTGGTCACGGGTCCTTCGACCCAGTTGTCGTTGTTGTTCAGGCCGTCGATGTAATAGCCGACACCATATTCGGTGCCGCCGACGTTCAGTTGCTTGGCTCCGGTGCTGGTGGCAGATGCCAGTCCCCAGGCAATTCGTCCGTTGTCCCCCGTTCCGCTGTTGAATCCCGGGACGATCTGCGCATAGTTGAGGAAGTTCCGACCCTCGATGGGCAAATCCCGCACCAACTTGTTCTGTATCACTTCGGAAACGTTTGCGTCATCGGTCTTAACGATGGCGGCGGCGCTGCTGACGTCCACCGTCTCTGCCACCTTGCCCATGCTGAGCCCGACGTTGACCCGGCGTGTCGTTCCGTTCTCCAGCGCGATGGACGTGGTGAGTGCGTCTGCGAACCCCTGTCTTCTGACCTGAACCTGATAGCTGCCGGCAAGCAGGTTGGCAAACTGATAGGTGCCGGAATCATCAGTGGTCGCTTTCCAGGTCACCCCGGTGTCCCGATTGGTTAGAGTCACCCCGGCCCCAGAGACCACGGCCTTCTGAGGATCTGTGACGGTCCCGACAATGGTGCTCGTGATCACGACCTGGGCCAGCAACCCGGTGGCCACGAGAACGATCAACCCAAACAGCAACCCCCTGCAGATTCGCTGCATACATTCCTCCTGGCACAAACGAGGTGCCCGGGCTTGCCTGAAAGTCGGTCAATCAACTTCAGCGACCCCTGGGCGGGCGCCAATTTGAAACGATTCAAACTGGCCGGTCGCGAAAATCTAGTCCGATTCCGGCAACGTTGTCAAGCGCAATCATTGGGGGGTGACGTCAAGCTGCTTGTGTAAATAGTTTGAGGGTGCGGGTTTTCCATTCCAGGTTGAATCTCTGGAAGATGGAATAGATGATGCGATCCACGCTCTCGACATTCACGAAGCACACCATAGGGCG